>JAALLQ010000003.1_pt1 | contig 107589 bp, 96 predicted proteins | sample 7245921 | NCBI WGS metagenome assembly JAALLQ01 (sample SAMN13049200, study PRJNA578106) | oil field metagenome | isolation source: filtered produced water from oil reservoir B7 | place: USA:offshore Texas | collected 2016 | reverse complement strand
CTGGAGCCATTCCAATTGCCGATCAATCATCCGGTTCTCTATTACCTTCAGCGTTTGCGGGATGAAGCGCACCGCTTTGCTATTGGAACCCATCGTGCCAAACGAAGCCGAGCAATTACGAAATCGCCTTTAGATGGAATTTCCGGCATTGGAGCTTCGCGTAAAAAGGCGTTGTTGCATCATTTTGGCTCTGCGCGTGGTGTCTCCGAAGCGGGGATTGAGGACTTGGCGCAGGTCGATGGGATCAGTCGTTCACTTGCAGAGCGGATTTACGGTTTTTTTCATGAAAAATGAGGGTGAGTGCAAGAGTATGGCTCTTGTTCCCCTGTGTTTTCTCTGATGTATCCCTATATCTAGAGTTATACTAATACTATTGTATTCGCCTATGCGGAGGAACTGCCATCGGGTTCAGCACAAGGTGATCTATCATGAGCCACAAATGCGACCGTAAACATAATTGCTCCCATGTCTTCTCTGGGGTGTTGCCCCGGGATGCTCTGTCCATGGTTGCGGCAATTCCAATGCCATTGTTCTGCAAAGGGACCGATGGTCGCTACATAGAGGTCAATGAGCTATTCCTGCAGGCAATCGGTATGCCTCGTGAGGCTGTAATCGGTCATAGCGTGCATGAACTGTTTGAAAAGGAAAAGGCAGACATCTTTCATGCCGCAGATATGGAATTGTGGGAAAAAGGCGGCATTCAGGAATATGAAAGCGAGATCAACACGCCCGATGGCGGCACTGCCAACGTGATTTTCCATAAAACTGTGATTGCGATGGGGAATGAACGCGCCCCCGTGATGATCGGTGCGATTTTGGATATTACACAGCTCCGTAAGACTGAGGCACAGTTGCAAAAAGCCGTGCGCACGGATGATTTGACCGGACTGCACAATCGCAAGGCCTTTATGGAATATTTGGATGCCCTGTGCTCGCGGGCGCATCGCCAACAGGTGGGCTTTGCATTGCTGGCTCTGGACTTGGATGGGTTCAAAGTCGCCAACGATAAACACGGGCATGCTGCCGGTGATGCAGTTTTGAAAGAAGTCGCAGCAAGATTCCGCACAGTGTTACGAGAAACCGATTACGTCGCTCGGATCGGCGGTGATGAATTCATGATCTTACTTGAAGGTGTGGCGTGCGGCGTCACGTGTGAAAAAGTTGCGGATAAAGTGATTGATGCGGTTCGTCGACCAATCCTTTTACCTAATGGGCATTGTACCCGTGTGGGCGTTAGTATTGGTGGCTGCTTATGGGATTTTAACGGGACGGGGTGTGACGGGATGGTTTCAGCGGCGGATGTTGCCTTATATCAGGCCAAAACGTCAGGGCGAGGGCGTTTCTGTCTCCACCCCGAAAAACAGGCCCAGACATAGAGCCAATTGCGATTGTGTTTGGGTGCGCAGGGAAAGCTCGCCTAACTATCGATTGATGATGGACAAGCTGCCAGTATCGCGGTCAGTATGGCCGTTCCAGTTGCGCGAAGTGGAGCTTCCTCTGCAGCGGATGTAGCCAAGCTTGCCGACGATGCCTTGTCTTGGGTCAAGCAGAACGGGCGCGACAATGTTATGAATTGGAATCAGCTTCGCAAAGTTGCATAGCTGTTCAGGCAAGGGTGTAATTTAAACACATCAACGGGGGGTATTATGGAGCAGCGAGTTAGCGTTATTACGTTGGGTGTCGCAGACCTTGACGCAGCAGTCAGGTTCTATACCGACATTGTCGGTTGGGAAAAAGCAGACAGCCCGGATGGGGTGGCGTTTTTTGACCTCGGTGGAACGGTCCTTTCTTTGTATCCTTTGCCGGCCTTGCAAGAGGATTTCGGCGGGACTGGTCCGACTTCCGGTAATCGGTTTACGCTTGCTTATAATGCACGTAGCCAAGGCGAAGTTGATACCATTTTTGCAACATTGAAGGCACGTGGTGCCACTATTGTCAAAGAACCGGAAACCGTGTTTTGGGGCGGCTATTCGGGGTATTTTGCAGATGTGGATGGGCATTTGTGGGAAGTCACCTATATCCCGTTCTGGCCGATTACCGAAGATGGCAAGGTCGTGATGCAGTCGCCTTAATGGCTGGATCTTACTGAATTCGCCGATGCGTGCGGGCAATGTGTTGTTTTTGACTTGACTGTGCGGGCAATATGACCGCATATAAAGACTGTCCCTTTTGAATGCAGTCAGGCTTAACACGTCACATAGGTATGAAACATGAAACAATCATCACGTAATTCGTCATTGTTGAATTTATCATCACGGAATAAACAAGTCCACGGGCAAGGCTCCGCCTTCAGCGGTGGTCTCTTTGGTAGTGTGGGGGATCTGGCAAAGACCTTACCCTCTAATAATTCCTCGGCTAAGGCCATTGAACAACCGATCCAACCGACTGGCGATACGGTGGATCAGCGGTTGCGTTCCATGATGGATAGTCCCAAATATCGTGACCCCAATGATACTCGCCTGTTTGAGCACGTCACCAACGAGTTCAAACGTGCCTATCCCGGTAACGCTCAATATGATGAGTTCGGTAAGATGATCCGGCCTAAGCCATCAACCTTGCCGCAGCAAGTGCGGGCATTTGACCCAAGTGGTGTCCTGCGCCAATCCGGATCACAGCACGCCGCATACGAACAAGCCCAAGCGGGACGAGAAGCATTGGAAGAGTCCGAGGATTTATCCGATGCGAATTTGAATGCCATGGGCGTGGAGACTACGGAACAAATGGTTGCTAAATATGGCATTAGCAAACAGGAAGCCGCCCGTCAAAAAGCCGCTGAAAATCGATTGGCGGCGCAACGTCAGACCCAAACCGGATTGCATGCGCTGGATGATGCCGATGATTTGTCAGATTCAGACATGCGAATGGTTTTGAATAGAGATAATGGAGTGCCGATTTCACGGGAAGCATTACAGCGAGTAGAGGAGAACGCGAGGTTTGCCCACGACGTACGCTTGGAAATGTTTTCCGGTGATTTTGCACGCGGGGCGCAAAGCATGAATCAAATGGATAATTGGGCCATAAACAACCCGGAGAGCTATAAACGTGCAGGGCCGGAAGCTCGATACTTTCATAGGAAGTATAAAGAGTTTCTTGGCGGGAGAACGTCCGAGTCAGCAAAGCAAAAAGCCTATGCTGAGGTTATGAATTTAGGCGCACGGAAGTATAGCCCTATTGCCATGCTGGATTCATCTCGTCGGGTTGTGAACAATATGGTGACAGGGGGTGGTAGCATATTCGGCAACCCTGTGGACAACCAGAAATACGAGATGGTTTATAAGCCGACAATGGCTGAAGGGTTTGCCAAATCAGAAGATGGAAAAGTTGTCTATAACACGACGGATATTGTGGCAAATGCCGCAACAATGGCAGGAGGATTGCCTTTGGGGATTGCGCTCAATCTAGCCAGTGGCGCAGGCAAAGGGGCCTATCAAGCCGCCAAGAACGGAGAAGGACCTACAAGGCAACAGATTGCAGCCATTTTACGTGGAACTGCAAATGCTGCTGGATCGGCAACACAAGTCCCCGGTTTGGATATGGTTGTGGACGCAGGGGCTGAATGGCTGACTGACGAGTACTTTAGTCTAAATAAGGATAATGAAGATCAATCACAATAGCCCCACTGTTTGCCTATTATTCCAGTCATGACAAGCTCGCAGGCAATATCTCCTAATGTTGCCTGCTTACCATCGTGCTCTATTCCTAATATCCACATTGAGACACGAGCGCGGGTACTTCCCGCGCTTTCGGCTTGCTGCCACCAATACGCAGCTTTTTCTTTATCTTTCTGCTTCCAATAAAGGTAACCTAACACGTTCTGAGCATTCACATTTCCCTGCTTTGCAGCCTTTTCTTTCCAAAAGATTGCTTTTTGATAGTCGAGCGGGCGACCTTCTCCTGACCTAAAGCAAGAGCCAAAATTTGACTGTCCAGAAACGTAGCCTGCCTTGGCAGATTTTTCGAACCAATCGCAGGCCAGTTTTTTATTTTGTACATAACCCCAACCGTTGCTGTGTAGACGCCCAATCGTATTTGCTGCCTTTGGGTTGCCTGCTTCAGCTAGCGGGATAAGTATGGATTTTGCTTTTTCATAATCACCTGCGTCTCTTGCTTTAAAGCCGTCTTCAACGGTTTGCGCGAACGCAGGTGTAATGGAGAGTGAAAAAAGCAGGGTGAGTACGGCAAGTAAACGATTCATCATGGCCCCAACACAGTAATCTTCGACAGAGTGCCATGGCCTTCCCTCAATCACAAGGTATGGAAGAATTCTGGCGCCTCTTAGGCCGCCAAAGGGTCAAAGGCCGGATTGAAAGAAAGACTTGGTAAGGCTGCGATTGAAACAAATATCGGCAATATGACCGATCAGGCCGCGGAAAACGGAATTCGCTCAGTTGTAAAAGGCAGAAACAAAAACAAGAATCGTCAGTCACAGTAAGACCAATCCTTGTCAAACAAACCATTCATCACCAGCACGCAGGCAATGTCTGCTGGTGATGCTTGTGGTCCTTTATATTGTAAGTCGTGGCTCCACATAGTCGCTCTAGCCAATGCACTACCTTGATCAACAGCTTTCTGTCCCCAATACATTGCCTTATCCCTATCCTTTTGAGCTAGTAAATCAATCAGAGATATTTGCGCATCGACTACACCCTGTTCTGCAGATTTCTCGGCCCAATAGATTGCATTCGCTATGTCCCAGTTTCGACCAACACCTTCCTCAAAGCATAATGCCAAATTATATTGGGCATAACGCTGTCCAGCTAAGGCTGCCTTTTCATACCAATCGCATGCAAGTTTTTCGTTCTTGGAAAAAGCCTTGTCCTCGTCATACATAAATCCAATGAGATTCATCGCATCGGCGTTTCCTGCATCAGCCAAGGGCAGAAGAATAGACTTGGCTTTTTCGTAGTCACCAGCTTCATAGGCTTTGTCTGCCTCATCATATAAGTCAGCAAATGCAGGTGTAATGGAGAGTGAAAAAAGCAGGGTGAGTACGGCAAGTAAGCGATTCATCATGCCCCAACACAGTAATCTTCGACAGAGTGCCATGGCCTTCCCTCAATCACAAGGTATGGAAGAATTCTGGTGCCTCTTTGGCCGCCAAAGGGTCAAAGGCCGGATTGAAAGAAAGACTTGGTAAGGCTGCTGGATCGGCAACACAAGTCCCCGGTTTGGATATGGTTGTGGACGCAGGGGCTGAATGGCTGATTAATGGGTGGAATAAAGGTAAAGAGGGGGATCAATCGCAGTAACTCCCCGCTTTACCCAAAATATCAATCATGATTATTACGCATGCTACGTCTGTAATGGAGGCTTGTGGGCCCGTGTGGGGGAGCTTGGCTCCCCTCATGGCGACGCGTCCAAGAGCGCTACCTGCATCTACAGCTTTCTGTCCCCAATAGATTGCTCTATTGCGATCTGCCGTTCGTAAATTAGCAATTAACGCAATTTGTGCGTCGAGATGTCCTTGTTCTGCCGCACGCTCCCACCATTGAATGGCTTTGTCAAAATTTGTGGGTCTACCCTCCCCCCTGATGAAGCAGACTGCAATGTTATTTTGACCAGAAGCATAGCCTGCCTTGGCGGATTTCTCATACCAATCACAAGCAAGTTCTGGGTTTGATGGAAAGGCATTTCCTTCATCTTGCATTAAGCCAATTGCGTTCATTGCTTTGGCATTACCGGCTTCAGCTAGTGGGATGAATATGGATTTTGCTTTTTCATAGTCACCCACATCATAGGCTTTCCAACCGTCTTCAACGGTTTGCGCGAACGCAGGTGTAATGGAGAGTGAAAAAAGCAGGGTGAGTACGGCAAGTAAACGATTCATCATGTCCCCAACACAGTAATCTTCGACAGACTGCCACGTCGTTCCAACTGCCGCAAGTTGCTGTGATTATGGTCCTATCGGCGTGTCATGTTGGGTCTTGCTGATATCTTTTTCCAGTCTGCGATTAGGAGAAAAATCTGGACGGCTCAATGCACTTAAGAGTTTAATGCCGCTTCGTGTATTCGTCTAATCTGCCCGGATGATGGATTATGAGCATCAAAAGTAAAATCAAATGCATTGTAGAGGATAGTGACACCAAATTCGGGCGCATATTTGATCTTATTATTCAGTTCTTCGTATTGATTTCGTTGATTGGGTTTTCTTTGGAAACTCTGCCGAACCTTGAGCCAGAACAGAGGTCATACTTAAGGTGGATTGAAATTGCGGTCGTCGGTTTGTTTACAGTGGAATATGCACTGCGGTTCTGGGTCGCGGATACAAAATTGAGGTTTGTGTTCAGCTTTTATGGGCTGATTGATTTGCTGGCGATTTTGCCTTTCTATATTGCCATGGGCGTTGATTTGCGCTCGGTACGTATTCTACGACTGTTCAGGGTTCTACGCGTATTTAAACTCACGCGGTATAGTGACGCCATGCAGAATTTGGGACATGCCTTCGTCGAAGTAAAACAGGAGATGATCCTGTTTTTCATGATGACTGTTATTATGATTTATATGTCCGCAGTCGGAATTTATTACTTTGAAAATCCTGAGCAGCCCGAGGAGTTCAGTTCAATTTTTGAATGCTTGTGGTGGGCCGTGGCGACATTAACGACGGTTGGTTACGGGGATGTATATCCTGTTACGGCGGGGGGACGTCTGTTTACTTTTGTCATTTTAATGGTGGGGTTGGGTATTGTTGCGGTGCCGACGGGCCTGATTTCATCGGCTCTAACGCGAAAGCGTGGTTAGAAATATCTGCGGCAGGCTGCCAGTTGCCGTTTGCCTGCCGATTTACAGGCCTTTGCGGCGTTTTTGTTTGGAGGCTTTCTTTTGTTCGGCCTTGCGCGGATTTTCTGTGGTAAGGCCAAGCTCGGCTGCTTCGAGGCGTTTGATCTCGTCGCGAAGACGGGCGGCTTCTTCGAACTCCAAGTCTGCCGCAGCGGCGAGCATTTTCTTCCCCAGTTCGGCGATATGGGTTTTCAGGTCTTTACCAACCAGATGTTCGGCATCATCGCCTGTTGAAACGGTGACGTAATCGCCTTCGTAGGGGCTTTCAATAACGTCAGCAATGCGCTTTTTCACGCTTTCTGGGGTAATGCCGTTGGCGGCGTTATAGGCCTGTTGCTTTTCCCGTCGCCTTTGGGTTTCGCCAATGGCAGCCTTAAGGCTGTCTGTCATTTTGTCCGCATAAAGGATAACGCGTCCGTCCACGTTCCGTGCGGCACGCCCGATGGTCTGGATCAAAGAGCGGGTGGAGCGCAGGAAGCCTTCCTTGTCGGCGTCAAGGATGGCAACCAGCGAGCATTCTGGAATGTCCAGCCCCTCACGCAGCAAGTTGATGCCAACCAGAACCGTAAACACGCCAAGGCGTAGATCGCGGATAATCTCAATGCGTTCAAGTGTATCGATATCCGAATGCATATAGCGGACCTTGATGCCCTGTTCGGACAGATACTCGGTCAGGTCTTCGGACATGCGCTTGGTCAAGGTCGTGACAAGAACGCGGTGCCCTTTGGCTTGGGCGTCTTTGGCTTCCGCCAGAAGGTCGTCGACCTGTGTATCGACCGGACGTATGGTGCACACCGGGTCCAACAATCCGGTGGGGCGAATGACTTGTTCCACGAATTCATTATCGGTTTGGGCCATTTCCCACGGGCCGGGTGTGGCAGAGATATAGACAGTTTGGGGGCGCATATGATCCCATTCCTCGAACCGCAGAGGGCGGTTGTCGGTGCAGCTTGGCAATCGGAAGCCGTATTCGGAAAGGGTGGATTTACGGCTGAAGTCCCCCTTAAACATGGCACCGATCTGCGGAATGGTGACGTGGCTTTCATCAATGAAGAGTAAGGCATCTTCCGGCAGGTATTCGAACAGGGTCGGCGGCGGTTCCCCCGGATTGCGCCCGGTGAGATAGCGGGAATAGTTTTCAATCCCTTTGCAGTGTCCGGTGACTTCCAGCATTTCCAGATCAAACGTCGTGCGTTGATTGATGCGCTCGGCCTCCAGATGCTTGCCAAGGGCGTCATAGTGGGCCAGACGGTCTTTCAGTTCGGCCTTGATGCCGACCATGGCTTGGGACAGGGCAGGGCGGGGTGTCACATAGTGGCTATTCGGATAAACCCGAATGTTGGGCATGTTAAAGGTCTTGGTCCCGGTCAGCGGGTCAAATTCGCAAATTTCCTCGATTTCGTCGCCGAAAAACGACACGCGCCATGCCCGGTCTTCATAGTGGGCGGGAAAGATTTCCAGCACATCGCCACGTACACGGAAGCTGCCGCGTGAAAATGCCATGTCGTTGCGTTTGTATTGGAGGGTGACCAGTTCGCGCATGGCATCGCGAGGGTCGATGGTTTGTCCGACCTCGAAATCGAACACCATGCGGGCATAGGATTCTGCGCTGCCCAAGCCGTAAAGGCACGAGACCGAAGACACGATAATGATGTCGCGCCGCTCTAGAACAGATCGGGTGGCGGCGTGCCGCATGCGGTCGATCTGTTCGTTGATTTGGGAATCTTTTTCGATATAGGTGTCCGTGCGTGGGACATAGGCTTCCGGTTGGTAATAGTCGTAATACGAGACAAAGTACTCGACCGCATTATCAGGAAAGAAGGACTTCATTTCTTGATAAAGCTGTGCCGCCAAAATCTTGTTCGGAGCCATGATCAACGACGGTCGCCCCAATTCTGCAATGCAATGGGCAACGGTAAAGGTTTTGCCGGTCCCGGTTGCGCCCAGCAATACCTGATCGGTCAGCCCGTCGTTGAGCCCCTGAACAAGCTGCGGAATGGCAGTAACCTGATCCCCCGCCGGTTTGAAATTTGTGGTCAGGCGAAAGTCAGCTTTGGGCCCTGCGGGGGGGCGCTGGTACACCGGCATGGTCAGGGGCAGGGTATGGGAATATTGACCGGACATGGCGAGCATCAACCTTCGTTATCAATCCGACATTTGGCAGCCGAGATTCATTCATAAATCAGATGGCGGCAAATGTGCAGGATTAATAACGAAAATGTCCTGAGTCTAGGGCCGGACCCTAGCTTAGAAACGGGCGGCTAGGGATAGGCCAACGTTTATTCCCAGCAGGCTGTCTTCTTCAAGGCGGAGTTTGCCGTTGGCTGTATCTTGTGGACTAGAGCCGTAGTTGACAGTCGGTACGTTGGATAGGTAGGTCAAACGTCCAAATCCGCTCAGTGTCCAGTATTCATCCAATGCATAACTCAATGTACCCTTAACGTCGCTGGAATAGCTCATTAAAGACCGGGAGCGAGTCTCAGAATAATGGTTGCTTGAGATAGTTTGTTGGGCGTTGAATGAACTATCAGCACGATAAATCCCAATTTGACCGGATACAGAACCTTTTAGGTCATGCGTCAGATTTCCCGATACGGATGCCTTGACCGCGCCACCCAAATAGTTTGTGGTCAGGTTTTCATTATGGTCTACCTGAGAGCCTCCCCCAATTTCGCCGTGATATTTGTTCTTCTCAAGAAGTCGGCGGAAGGACGGCCCAGCCCCAAGCGTAAGATCAAGGCGATCCCCCAGCTTTTTGGTGCCGGAAATCAATACGGTTGCGCCACCATAATCAAACTGGCGGTCCGTCATTGTGGTAAGTGTGTTTCCGTTGTTAGTTCCGTATCCGTTGCTGTTATCAAGGGTAACCCAGCCAAAGCGGACGCCCGCGCCGGTGTCATAGAATGACGATGAGCTGTCGGTTTCGGTCCTTGTCCAGTCAGCCGCCAAGGATACAGTGTATTGATCAAATCCCCATTTATTCAGGTCGAAGGAATGACCGAATTCTCCGCCTATGTATCCCCCCTGAGACCAACTGGAGCCCGTGTCCAGAACGGCTTCTTTTGCAAAGGGTGAGTTCTCGCCGCGCTGAATAAAGAACTGCGTTTCTTTCATGTTCAGTAAGGCTGGGCCGACCTCAACCACCGCGAAGCCGCGTGGCGAGTTAAAGCCGACGTATGTGGGTTCGTCTGCGATAGCGTATTGAGAAAAGGACAGGCAACTAATCACGGCTGTGGTCAGAATTCTATTCATTATGGGTTTCTCGCGGGAGGGTGAATCGAGGTGATGTTGAGAGTTTGCAATATGCAGCTAATGGCGTACTGAGTTGGTGCAAGCTTCTACCTTGGGTTCATTCTTATGTCGATCCCTAAAGTTACTTTTTCCCTTAGTAAATATCCCTGTAGTTATCGAGGTCTGGAGCGGCGCATAGAAAATATGTTTTTTTGTGAACAGATCGGTAAATACGGTTGCGCGGGTTCGGGTGGGCCAGTATCGTCACCGAGTTGTCACGTTTTCACTTTTTTCTGAAACCCAGATCTAAAAAGGTCACGAAACTATGTCGATCATCGCCGAACGGTTATCTGCAATCAAACCCTCTCCGACGATTGCGGTTACGACAAAGGCTAACGAATTGAAGGCTGCCGGCCGCGACGTTATCGGCCTTGGCGCCGGTGAACCGGACTTTGACACTCCGGATCATATTAAGGCCGCCGCAAAAGCTGCCATTGATGCCGGTCATTCCAAATATACTCCGGTTCCGGGTATCTTGCCGCTGCGTCAGGCCATTTGCGATAAGCTGAAAACAGACAACAATTTGACCTACACACCGGATCAGATTCAGGTCGGCTGCGGTGGTAAGCAAACCATTTACAATGCCATCATCGCCACCGTCGACCCGGGCGATGAAGTGATTATTCCGGCTCCGTACTGGGTAAGCTACCCGGACATTACACTGCTGGCTGGTGGTGTTCCGGTGTTTGTGCAAGGTCACGAAGAAACCGGGTTTAAGGTCACGGCAGAAGACGTGGAAAAAGCCATCACCCCGAAAACCAAGTGGCTGATCCTGAATTCACCATCCAACCCGTCCGGTGCGGCGTATACTGCGGACGAACTGCGCGCCATCGGTGAAATGCTGTTGAAGCATCCGCACGTTTGGGTCATGACCGACGATATGTATGAACACATCGTCTATGATGATTTCAAATTTGCCACTATTGCCGAAGTGGTGCCGGAACTGATCGACCGTACATTGACCCTGAACGGTGTGTCCAAAGCCTATGCCATGACCGGCTGGCGCGTTGGTTATGCTGCTGGCCCGATCGACGTGATCAAGGCCATGAACAAGGTGCAGTCTCAAAGCTCTACCCACACCAGCTCGATCTCTCAGCATGCTGCTCTGGAAGCTTTGAAAGGGACACACGACTTCTTGGCTGATCGCAATGCCGCGTTCAAGGAACGCCGCGATGTGGTTGTGCAAATGCTGAATGAGGCAGAGGGCTTGTCCTGCCGTACGCCGGAAGGGGCATTCTATGTCTATCCGTCCTGTGCGGGTGTGATTGGCAAAACCACGCCGGATGGCACGGTGATTAACACGGATTCGGACTTTGTTACCAAACTATTGGAAGACAAAGGGGTTGCTGCGGTTCAAGGTGAGGCTTTTGGCCTGTCTCCGTACTTCCGTGTTTCCTATGCGACATCCATGGATAATCTGAAAGAAGCCTGCAAACGTATTCAGGACTTCTGCGCATCCTTGAAATAGGTTGCCCTGAAGGTATCCTTGCGAAAACCGCCCGGTATGGGCGTCTCAGATCATTAACAAAACCCCGTCTTATTTGGCGGGGTTTTGTTATGTGGCTCTCAGCTTTATTTCTTGTGACGGGATGGTCTTTCCCTTTTGCCTCCCCATTGGCATTTGCTGGGGTGAGCCTAGGCTTTTAATTATCGCATGCGACTTGGTTGCGCCCACGGGCCTTGGCTTTGTAAAGGTTGTTATCGGCCTGTTGCAGCAGGTTTTCCAGCGATGCCTGCCCATCAAACGGTGTTAAGCCGATACTGACGGTCATGGCTGGAATATTGCCGTTTGGTGTGGCGGCAATCAGGGCTTCGCGAATACGTTCCGCGACTTGGCAAGCCTGATCCAATTCGGTGTCCGGCAGCAGCAGGGCAAATTCTTCACCGCCTAGACGACCAATAATGTCTGATGTGCGTAAGGACTGCTGACATACTTGGGTGAAAAGCTGAAGTGCCTCATCCCCGACTTTATGCCCCTTTTCATCATTGATCCGTTTAAAGTGATCCAAGTCCAGCATGGCGACAACCAAACTGCGTCTTTTCCGGGTATGGTGAGCGAGCTCGCGTTCGGCTAAGTCCATGAAGTTCCGTCGATTACAAACACCGGTCAATTCATCCATACAGGCCAATTCAACCAATTTGGCCTCTGCCGCCTTACGGTCCGTGATATCCTCAAAAATCCAGACGACACCCTTGTCCAGATTTGCCGGGCACTCGCTGTCCATGGCTTGCCCGGAAATGCCCAGCCAGACCACGGTTCCGTCACGTTTTTTGAGGCGTACTTCAATATTGGAAATGCTTTCGTACGGCAGCTTTTTTCGGGCGAATTCTTCAAATCTGTAGTAGTTACTGCCCTCGGGGTGGAGGTCTTGCAGGCTGCGGCCTTCCAGTTCAGATGCCGCAGTATAGCCAAGGATATCAACCATTCGACGGTTGACGCGGCTGATCCGCCCATGCTCGCCCACCAAAATGATGCCAACCATGCTGTTGTTGAAATAGCTTTTCAGCTCGGCATTGGCTTCTTCCAGTTTTATTTGGGCTTCCATACGTTCCGTAATATTGCGCAGAATCCAAATGACGCCTTTATCCAAATCAGGCGGGCTGGCATGGTCGACAGCTTTGCCGGATACCTGCACCCAAATCACCTGACCATCTTTGCGCACAAATTGGGTTTGCGTATCCGCAATACCCTTTGCCAGCAGGGTTGTGCGGTAAAACTCCGCAAATTCAAGGAAGCTTTGTTCAGATCGGTGAATTATACGGATACTTTGGCCTTCGACGTCGTGAATGCTGTCATATCCAAAAATGGTGGCAAAATGTGGATTGGCACGGCGAATAATGCGGTGTCCGTCCAGCAGGATAATGCCGACGATGCTGTTGTTATAAATGGTGTCCAGTTCGCTGTAAGCCTGTTGGATATCCAGCTGCTTTGCCTTGGTGTCCGAGATGTCACGCAACGATAGGATTGTAACCGGGTTATCATCAAGGTGAGCCTCTGCAATGTGCAGTAGTACAGGTAATGTTTCCGATGAATTGAGCTTGAGCTTCACTTCGGTTGGGGTGGTGTCTTGACGACGGCGTTTATCACGGATAATCGCAAGATCTTCTTGTCCGATCAGGCTGTCCAGAGTGCTGCCAATCAGCATGTCACGATCTATGTGCAGTGTTTGGACTAGGGTTTCATTGCAGTCAATAAGACGTTCATGGCGATCCAGCATGATGAGGCATTCCAGAGAATGCCGCTGCATAAGCCTGTGCTGGGCCTCACGTTTACGGGCGGCGTCAAGCTCCGCACGGAGGCGTAAAACCTCGTTTTCCAGAAATTGTTTGGTGCGATGTGAGGCTGCTGGTGAAGTCACGAGATACCACGGTCATTGTTATGTCATTAAAGTGCGTGCGATGGTGTGCATGCTGTCTATGACTAGAACAAGTAAAGCTAATAATGAAATATTTCACGCATAAATATGGTAATTTTTCTCAGTTTTTATACATAAATTCGCACGAATAAACTTAGGGAAATTTATCTCGCGCAGGGTTTGCAATCATGGGGCGATATGGCTTGGCTGTGTTTTGACCATATCGCCCTTGGTTTCGTCTATTTCTCGCGGGGGAAGGGCCAAGCCATGATGCCACCCTCCATCACCTGTACGTTGGTATAGCCAGAATGCCGCAACACTTGTTGGGCTTCATATCCACGCATGGAAATTTTGCAATAAACGATGATTTCCCTATCCCTGTCCTGTGGAAGTTCGTCCATTCGTTTGCGCAGCATACCTAACGGGATCAGTACCTCGCCAATGCCAAGGCGCATTTCTTCAAATTCAAATGGAGCGCGGACGTCCAAAATGAAAGGCTGCTCACCTGCATCCAGTTTGGCTTTCAGGTCAAGGGTGGTAATTCCCTGCATCAGGCCTTGCAGCTTGTTCTGCACCATGTGCGCACCAGCCAAAACGTGATCGATTGCCAAAGAGAAGGGGGGCGCATAGGGCAAATCCAGCATGGCAAGTTGATCTACAGTCATGCCTGCGGCAATGGCGGTTGCCGCAACAGAAACCTGACGGCTGACTGAACCGGGGCCAACACATTGGAACCCCAGAACTCGCCGGGTTCCGGTTTCCACAACCAGCTTTGATACCAGCAGCATGGCCCCCATGAAGGCAGGTTTGTCGGGGCTGGCGTTGACGGCGACGGTAACATCAAAACCAGCCGCTTTGGCCCGATCTTCGCTAAGCCCGGTTGATCCTGCCGCAATATCAAACAGCTTGCAGATACCGCTATCGATGGAACCGGGGAACTCTGTCCCAAGGTCAAGCACGGCATTGTCTGCAGCAATTCGTCCTTCCAGATTGGCGGCATCGCCATACGGGGCCAGCGTCTTTTTCCCGGTGATGCGATGGGTGACTTCGATGCAGTCCCCGGCAGCAAAAATGTTTGGGTCTGAGGTGCGCAGGTGGGAATCCGTCCAGATCCCCCCGGTTTCCCCAATTTTTAGGCCTGCGGCCTGAGCCAAGGCAACATTGGGGGAAACGCCTGTGGAAACCACGGCCAAATCGCAGGGCAACTCTTGTCCATCTTCCAAAATGGCGGTGGTGACCTGACCGTTAGCCCCCGTAAACCCTTTGAGCCCTTTACCAGTAATTACAGTAACGCCTTTGCACTGCATGTGGGCTGCGGCGACGGCGGCAATTTCCGGGTCCAAGGACGCCAATATATGCGGCAGCCGTTCAACGATGGTGACGTTCAACCCTGCCAATGTCATCGCTTCTGCAGTTTCAACGCCAATCAGCCCACCACCCAGAACAACCACGTTGGTGTGGGCTTTGCTGTCGACGCAGGCGCGTAAGGCATCCGCATCAGCAAGGCAATTTAGGCCATGAATGTTGCGCAAATCCAATCCCGAAAGTGGGGGGCGTTTTGGGGTTGTCCCTGTGCATAGGATCAATTTGTCATAGGTAAGGGTTTCTTCCGCGCCGGTTTGGGTGTGGCGCAGGGATACGGTCTTGCCAATGGGGGCGATGGCTGTTGCTTCGGTGTTGACTTTGGCCGTAACGCCTTTGGCCCCGGCGAAGAAGGCCGGATCACGAACCACCCCAACAGGCGTGCTCAGCAGCATGTTCCTTTCCGGGACCATCCCTTCCACGTAATAGGGATAGCCACACGATGCCATGGACAGTTCAGGTTCTTTTTGAACGAGAATGACATCAGCATCTTGGTTCAGGCGTTTTGCTCGGGCTGCTGCCTTTGGTCCTGCTGCGGACCCTCCGATAACAATAATGCGTGGCGAGGCCATGTTCCCTGTACTCCCGATCATAAAACAAAAAACAGAGGTTCAGAGTAAACCGTAGCAGGTAGCATGTCGCTGATATTTCTCTAGTACTAAAAAAATGGTAGTGTTTTTGTCGGCTGTGTTCATGGCCTTGGAAAAGGCGGGAGCACGACGGAATTTTGCACATGGCAAGATTGCGCCTTGAAATCTCTAATAAAAATGCAAAATCTAAATCTGGGTGAGAAAAGTCCCGAATGGGGAGTTCGGGCAGGGAAAGCGAGGTGCCGATGCCAGCTGTCGCAATTATCGGGGCAGGCCCCAGTGGATTAGCCGCCGCAAAGGCGATGATGGAACATGGAATTTCCCCCGTCATATATGATTGTGCAGACAATCTGGGCGGTATGTGGGGTGGCCCGTCTCGGGGGGCATGGTCTTCCTATGCGCGGACAAACTTATCTTATTTCAGTTGCGGATTTTCCGACTTTCCTTGGCCGGACGGGACCGAGGTGTTTCCAAAACGCTACAGAGTTATTGAATATTTACGAGCCTACGCCCGTGCGTTTGGCGTGAACACGCAAATTCAATACCACACCATTGTTCGTTCTGTTGATCCCATCGGCCCGCATAAGTGGCGGGTGACGACGCAGTGCGGTGATTCTGTGGAAGCCCGCGTGTTTGATCATGTCATTGTTGCCACAAGGTGTGTTTTCGAAACCGCATATTCCGTTTTTTGAAGGTTTGGACAGATATCAGGGGGCAGTTTATCACTCGGCAGATTGTTATCTGGATGATCTGAACCGTGAACGTATGGAAAACAAAACGGTGTTGGTGGTTGGTGCAGCGTTTTCCGGCACCGAGATTGCAGGGCAGGCCCTGAATTACGCGGAAAGTGTAACCGTAGGATTCCGGAATCCCATGTGGTTTGTGCCGCGATGGGTCCAACCATGGGAGGGTGGACCAAAATACCCGTCTGATCTGGTGTTTTACAGCCGTTCACCCGATAATCCCTTGACCAAGGGCGCACGTAAGTGTCTGCGCCATCTGGGTGGAGATCCGGGCGAAATATCTCCGGAACTGGCATTTGATGACATTGATACAGCACCTTTGAATGTGGTGACAACGGACGATTTCCTTCCTTTGGTTGCCCAAGGTAAGTTGAAGGTGAAGCGGTCCAAGGCCTTTGCCTTTGATGAAAAGGGGGCGTTGTATTCGGACGGGACGCGGCAGGATTTTGATGCCGTGGTATTTTGCACCGGCTATATTTCGTCCTTGCCCTTCCTTAACCCCGAAGTTTTGCAGAAACTTGAATTCAATCCATCGGATCAGTTGCAACCAGTTATTCTGCACCGTCAGGTTTTTCATCCTGAGATGCCGGGGCTTGCTTTTGTCGGCTATTACCGTGGGCCGTATCTGCCGATTATGGAGTTGCAGAGCCGTTGGATTGCTCGGGTCGCTTCGGGAGATATTTCGCCACCATCACTTGAGGAAATGCAATCTGGACTTAATATAGAACGTGAGATTCGTAGCCGCCATCCGCGCCCACAGTTCCCCCATGGGGATTATGTTGGGTTGGCAGATGGACTGGCAAAGGCCGTTGGCGCCTTCCCAGAAGGGGATGAGGTTGCTGACATGGCGTCATATATTGCAGAAGGTCCGGTGATTTCAGCCCAATACAGGTTAACTGGTCCTCATGCGAAGCCTGATTTGGCTCGGAAAATGATTAAGGCAGCTCCGGCGCCGTTGCTGGATGTTGCAGGGTAAGGGGATGGCTCATGACAAAGCCCGTACATACAAATGAAACAACACAAATATCCTTGGCGAAACGTTCCTTTGTGCTGCTGCAGGGCAGTTGGGCAATTGAACGCACAATTACGCCGAAAGGATCATTTCAGGGCACGGCCAGTTTTGTACTGACGGCACCGGATACTTTGACCTATGTGGAGGAAGGTGAGCTTGAGCTTGCGGATGGCAGGGTGATGCAAGGTGAACGTTCGCACACCTATATCCTTAAGGACGACACCATTGAGGTGAAATTTGCGGATGGTCCGAATAAAGGTGAGCACTTCGTCAATATTGATTTCCCGACGGATCCAAACGCCAATTGGCCGATTTGCTCGGCAGACACGCACGTATGCATTCTTGATACGTACAAGGCTGTATTCTGCTTTGAAAATGAAGACGAATTTAATGTCAGCTACACAGTTTGCGGTCCCAAAAAGGACTATGTCAGCGTATCCACCTATCGCAGGCTAAAAGCCGCAGAAATCTAAGACTAAAAAAGGCGACCTTGAAGGGTCGCCTTTTTTGATGGAGTGATCGGTGCCTATTGGCCCGAGATCATATGTACGTCCCGTTGCGGGAACGGAATGCTGAGGCCGGCGGTATCGAATGCCTGTTTCAGGGCTTTGGTCGTATCCCATTTCAAGGCCCAATAATCCCCGGCATTGCACCAGATGCGCAAGGTCAGGTTGACCGAGCTGTCGGCAAGCGCATTGACAAAGGCTTGCGGCTCCGGGTCCGTATGAATGCGTGAGTCTGCTTTTGCAACGTCCAGACATACGGCAAGGGCCTGATCAATATTGTCTGCGTAGGCCATGCCGATTTCGACATCAAGACGGCGGGTAGGATTGGCGCTGAAATTACGGATGGCCTTGCCCCACAAATCCACATTCGGAACGATGATACGAACGTTATCCGGGGTCGCCAGTACCGTGGTGAACAAGGTCAGGGATTTGACCGTCCCGGCATGACCGGAGGCTTCGATGTAGTCGCCAACGCGGAAGGGACGGAATGACAACAGCATAACGCCACCGGCCAGATTGGACAGTGTTCCTTGTAAAGCCAAACCAATGGCAAGACCAGCAGCACCCAACACGGCAACAAGGCTGGTGGTCTGTACGCCAAATTGGCCCAGAACAGCAATGACGGTCAGGGCAATGACAAAATAACGGGTCAGGCTGCTCAGGAACCCTGACAGCATTTCATCGACACGATTTACGCGGCTCAGGCTGCTTTCGACCAGGCGACCTGACCACCCGGCAACAATCCAGCCAAGGATCAGGATTACGGTTGCACCAATCACCGATAGGCCATAGGTGGTCAAAATGTTGATCAGTGATTCCATAGTTTTGGCGAGGGCATCATCCTCAAGCAATTCCGAAATTTCCATTGTCAGTCCAGTATGGGTGGTAAGCAATTTATATTCATTGAAGTTGGTTAGCAGCTTCATAAGAACGTTAATATGGTAAGCGAAGGGTCATCCGCAATCCACCGGCCTGACGATTTTCTGCTTCAAGTCCTCCGCCATGGCTTTGGGCAATGGTTCGCGCAATCGACAGGCCAAGGCCTACCCCGCCGGTTTCCCGGTTGCGCGACGCTTCCAGTCGTACAAACGGATCAAAAATCCGGTCCAGATCTTCCTGTTTAAGGCCTTGGCCCTGATCGTCTACATGGATGGAAACCGTTTTCTTGTCATAGGACAAGGAGACGGTTGCGGTTTCACCGTATTTCAGGGCGTTATCGATCAGGTTCCTAAGGGCACGTTTAATCGATAGGGGGCGACAGCTCAGGTCCGGTAAGTTGGTTTCCGGTTCGAGCAAGGCAACAGGGCGACCAAGATCGGAAAAATCATCACACACACTTTCGACCAAGGACGTTATGTCCACCCGGTTGGACGTTTCGCTTTGCGTGTCTTCCCGAACAAACGCCAAAATGCCATCGATCATTTCCTGCATTTCTTCAATTGTGGCAAGGATGCGTTCGCGGGTTTCATCGTCATCCACAAATTCAGAACGCAGGCGCAGGCTGGTTAGGGGCGTCCGTAAATCATGGGACACTGCGGCCAGAAACCGCATGCGATCATTGACAAAGCGTTGCAAACGCTTATTCATCAGGTTAAAGGCCCGCGTGGTTGCGCGGAACGATGCCGGGCCGGTTTCAGGCAGTTCTGGAACGCTTTCACCCCGACCTAGGCTTTCTGCCGCCTGTGCCATTTGTTGCATGGGGCGGGTAATGCGGCGAACCGTAAAGATCACAACCAGCACTGTCAGCAGTGCCGATAAGCCAAAGGTAACCAGCGTGGGTAATGCCCATGGTGCCTGTGGCGGTTCCAAACTGGTTTCCACATTCAGCCATAAGCCGTCGGGCAACATGATTGAAGCTGATGCGGCAATGACAAATGTGTTTCTGCCACGGGTGGAACGCCAATCCTGAAGACAGCGTGTATCAAACGTCCCGGTGCTGGGATCAATACATTGCCGCCATGCGCCGTGCTGTGGCCCTTTCCATTCTCCGTCACCTTGTCGGTTTCTGTCTTTGAAGTTGCGGCGTCCGGGCAGAAGGTCCGGTGGCAGGTCCCGGGGGCGCATCATGCCGGGTAAGCGATCATCGTCCATCATTGGCGAGTGATGCATGTAGACATCCCGCGGGGTTGGTTCTTCGGTTTGGATGTGTAAACGCAGTTCCCGACGTTGCCCCTGAAGAAGCTGCGCCAGTTTGTTTTGGACGGCGAGGGCTTCTGGGGTTTCACCGGGACGTTTCAGCGAAGGCTCCGCTGCAATCCAGAAACGCAGGTTCTCCGTCTGCAGGGCTTGTAAGACCTGAGGCCGCAATGCGTGGGGAGACAAGGAAATCAGGCGGCTGGCTGCGGCAATCCGTTCCAGAACCTGAGACTTGAACACGGTGCGTTGTGCCAATTGCCGTTCGTCATGGATTACTTGAAAAGCTGCGGCTTGCGCCAAGACCAAGGCAGTCAGCAAGAGCAAAATCAATTGCCCTGTCAGATCTTTTGGGAACAGGCGTTTCAAAAACTTCATGGAGACTCGGCAGATTGTGTATGCGTCACTGGGACGCTCAGCATATAGCCTCCGCCCCAAACCGTCTTGATCAAAGTCGGGTTTTTCGGGTCTGGTTCAATCTTTTTCCGCAGGCGGCTGACCTGATTGTCAATGCTGCGATCAAATACATTTGCCGTTCTGCCCTGTGTTAAATCCAGTAACTGATCGCGGCTCAAAACCATGCGCGGATGATCGGTAAAGGTCTTGATCAAGGCAAATTCAGCGGTGGACAGAGAGACAATCTTGCCGGTTTTGTCTTCAAGCTCGCGGCGGTCAATTCGTAGTGTCCAATCCCCAAATATGACGGCAGCCTCCGGCGCACTTCCGACGGCAGACCCGCCACCGGGTAAAGCATTGGCGCGGCGCAGGACTGCCTTGATCCGGGCCAAAAGTTCACGGGGGTTAAATGGTTTGGTCAGGTAGTCATCGGCACCCATCTCAAGGCCGATGATGCGGTCGGTTTCTTCGGTGACAGCCGTTAACAGAATGATTGGTGTCTGGCTGGATTCGCGGACATGGCGACATACGGAAAGCCCATCTTCGCCCGGCATCATGATATCCAGTACAATCAAATCAATGGCTGCCGATGCCAGAATCTTGCGTGCCTCGGCCCCGTTGCTTGCGGTTGTGGCACGGAAATGGTTGCGCAGTATGTATTTGCTCAACAATTCCCGGATTTCGGCGTTATCATCAACAATCAGAATGTGAGGAGATTTGTCCATCCCAGTCTCGCTAAAATGTTCGTGGTCTGCATAAAATATGGTGTGATCATCATACCCGTGGGAGAAAAATGTATCAAAATGTAACGGGGGCCGGGTTTGCGATAAACTGCGACAATTATTTATGGTTGATGACCTAATTTTGCGACGGATGCAGTGTTAACTGTTCTTTATCAACAAAAGGGCAGGACACCGTCCGGCCCGGCCTAACAACCATAGAAAAGGACAGAAAAATGTCGAGCATTCTGAAAACCCTTGCTGTTGTCAGTGCCGTCACCGTCGGTGGTGCCGTTATCGCACATCAAAGCTTTGCTGCGGATTTTGAACGTGGTCAGGGCCGCGGTCACGGCTGGAACCCGGCTGAGTGTGGTCAATACATGGGGGATGGCTACCATGGTAATGGTATGCACCGTGGTATGCAGCGCGGAATGCACCATATGGGAATGATGCGCAATTATGACCCTGATCGGGTTTTGAGCGCAGATGACATTCGCGTTCTGACGCAGGCGCACCTGATCCGTATGGGCAATCCGAATTTGAAAGTCGGTGATATCAAAACCGTTAGCGACGGCAACTTCATGGTTCGTATCGTTGCCAAAGACGGTTCCATTGTGAATGAACGGATTTTGGATAAGTCCACGGGCATGCCCACAGAAATGATGAAGCGTTATGCTGGTCGTAATGTTTCCGATCGCAAAGGGGTAATCCCGAAGGATTGGCGCACAGGTCGTGATCTCAACCTGTCGGAAGACGATGTGGAAACCCTGACCGAGGCACGCCTGATCCGCATGGGGAACAAGAACCTGAAGGTGGATGATGTGTCTGAACTGAAAAACGGGAACTATCAGGTCAAAATCACCACAAAAAGCGGTGCTGAAGTCAATACCATCGAAATTGATAAAGCAACAGGCCGCCCGGTTGGTGACCCAGATCCGCGTTTCGGTCGCTGGTAAGTCGTTCGATAGATAATTGAAAGCAGGCGCACTTTGTTATCAGGTGCGCCTGTAGCTTTGGGGAGGAAGCTATGCAACTCAAGCAGCATAAACGCTTGATCTGTTTGTTGGCGTTTGGTGTCGGTCTGGTTTTGGTCGTAACCGGACTGTATTTGTGGTGGATTCACACGGACTGGGGGCGAGCCGGGACTGGCGGCGGCCTTGGTCTAGGGGGAGGCCGTGGTCGCCGCGGCCCGTATATTGTTGAAGGTTATTCCTTAACTCGATTTATGAAGGATATTCACCTATACGCAGGTTTTGCGTTTATGGCCTTTTGTGGGTTGCATATGGCCTGTAACTGGAAGGCGATGAAACGGCACTTGGGGTTGGAAGATGCGTCGTCGTCTGCGGTGCCGCCTCGCTCAGCCAAGAACCTCAAGCAGTCCATCCCGAGCGATAAATAATCCAGCATCATCTATGCCATGGGCCAAAGTTGGACGTATATGGGTTTTGGCTGTGATCCCAATTGCTTGCAGAGCATCCCGAGCCAGTGCCATGGCCTGGGGTGGCACCATATCGTCCGCGGCCCCATGGATCAGCCAGATCGGGGGGTAATTTGCTTTGGTTTTTTGCAGTGTATTGAGGCCGGTTAATGCGCCGGAAAATCCGAATACACCGGCAAACGTATCCGGTCGGCTGAGGGCCAAATGCAGGCCCATCATCGTTCCTTGTGAAAAACAAAACAGGGCCAGCTTATCTGCGGTCAACTGATGACGTTCCAGAACCGCATCAATAAAGGCATTGAGAACGGGGGCGGCTGCCAAGACGCCGTCATGCATGGCGTCCAAAGCATGCGGGAGTGTCCGTGGATCGCGTCGTTCCAGATGTGGGTCTACCGCATCCAAACTGAACCATTGTCGTCCGAACGGTGTCAGATCACATTCTTCAGGCCCGTCCGGGGCATAAAACGCGGTGTCCGGCAATAGCTTGTCCAGATAAGATGCGATGTTGATCAAATCCAGACCGTTGGCACCATAGCCATGCAGAAAGACCACCAGCGACTGAGCCGGACCCATGTTTTGCGTGGGGTAGAATTCACCATCCAAAGGCAAGTCAAGGTCCGGCATAGGTCTCTCCTGTGTTTATTCGAGAATGCTCAACAATACTGGTAAGAGTATGGGGAGAATAAACGCGGTCATCAACCCGTTGAGGCCAATGGCAATCCCCGCGAATGCCCCGGCTGTTTGGCTGATTTGAAACGCCCGAGCAGTGCCAAGGCCGTGAGCCGCCAAGCCCAAGGCAAAACCCATAGCCCGGTGGTCATGAATTTTGCCCCATTTCATGATGAATGCGGTAAAGACGGCACCGACGATCCCAGTCAAGATAACGAATACGGCAGTCAGAGATGGCGCGCCGCCTAAGCCTTCGGATACGCCCATGGCGATGGGGGTGGTTACCGACTTGGGTGATAAAGAAATCAGCGTCGAATGGCTGGCGTCAAATCCGGCAGCGGCAAACACCGCAATCACAATCGCCAGCACGCAACCAAAGATCAGAACAAAAGTAAGAGCCTTTGCCGAGTCCCGAACTTGTTCAAACTGGTGATACAACGGTACGGCAAGGGCAACCGTCGCCGGGCCCAACAGAAAGTGAATGACTTTCGCCCCGGAAAAATAGGTTTCATAGGGAACTTCGGTCAGCCATAGCAGCAGGCTGAGGGCGACAATGGTCCACAGTACAGGATTCAGTAACGGCAAGTGATTGCAGCGGTTGAAAACCCATTGAAAGGCCAGATAAATCCCGAGGGTCAGCGTCAGCCACAACAAAGGTTCTTGGGTGAGGGAGGTGAAAATCTGGGTCATTTGGTTGGCTCCCCGGGGGCATGCTCGGGGTGGGGCTTGGGCATAAGTGCCTGGGCAACCTTGGCAACAATCACAATGGTTATGACTGTGCCGGCAACAATGGAAACCAAGATTGCCAACGCTTCATTTTGGATTTGCTCGGTGTAGCGAATGACCCCGACCCCTGCCGGGACGAACAGCAGTGACATGTTGCCCAGCAAAGCATTGCTGACCGTTTCTGTGTTTTCGGAAACGGTTTTGCGGATACATAGCCAGATAAAAAGAAAAACCATGCCCAGTACCGGACCGGGAACGGGTAAATCGGCAGTGCGAACCACGACCTCACCTGTCAATTGACAGGCTAATAACAGGAAAATAGCCCCAATCATGGGAGTAACTCTTAACTTGTGAAGGATTGGGTCACTGCTTAGGCGTTTTTTGTGGCTTTGGAAAGCATAGTCTTTGTCAGGCTGAGATCAATTTACTGAAATGCTGTTGCTGACAGTAGAAAGGCGAGCCGTGAAGCTCGCCTTATTGTGTTTTGATTTCAATTGCCTTGCGGTGGATCAAGGTCATCAAGCCGATCAGTGTCCGGGGTTCGTTTGATCCAGTCTTTCAGGATTTGGACGTGTTCGGTCTCTTCTTCAACGAATTCCATGGCAAGGTCGCGCACATCCGGGTTGGTGGTGCTGTCGGCAACGCCTTGGTAAAAGTCAAGGCCGCCTTGCTCCCCCTTAAGGGCCAATAGCAAGGCATCGCGGTCATTCATGGCATAGTCAGCTTCATCTGCCGGGGCATTTTCCGGGCTGTTGTCGCCGGGCCATTGATATTCCCAAGCTTTAAGCCGTGGGACATCTTGCCCCGCTGCCAATCTTTCACATTCAGCCAAATGCAGGCGGCTGAAGTGGGCCATCTTGCGGAACAGTGTGGAAACATCGCTCTTGCGGTGTGCATCAAGAGCATCTGCCATTTCCTCGTATTGGATGGCAGAGTCCTCTTCAAGGCGCAGGGCGTGGCTCAGAAACAATTCAATTGTATTGATGTTCATAGTGCGAATTGTCCTTCCAAATCTGCAATGGTCTCATCAGTTGACGAGCTGGGCGTAAACGACGGTTCAACAGATTTAAACAAGGTTCCAACCGAAAAACCGTCATCTTCCAGCAAGCGGCGGCGCGCTTCCAAACGGTTGGTGGAGGTTTCGGCAAAACCGTCATGCACCATCGTCTTGTAGGCCCGCTGTTCAGGGCAGTATGTGACGCACGGTGACAGAACCTGAATAAATGAGAAACCGGGATGCTCTATTGCCTCTGCAATGTATTTGGTCAGCAATGGCATCTTGCCTGAGAAGGCTCTGACAACGTGGCTTGCGCCAGCTGCCAAGGCCAATTCAAGTGGCTGCAACGGCGGCACGCCCGGACCGTCCGGCGTCAGTTTGGATTCTTTCCAATCCGCAGCGGTGGTCGGAGATGCCTGCCCCTTGGTCATGCCATAGACCGCGTTATCCATGACGATGTAGGTCATATCCAGATTGCGGCGGCATGCATGCAAGAAGTGGTTGCCGCCGATAGAAAAACCATCGCCGTCACCACCGGTGGCAATGACTTTCAAATCTGGGCGGGCGAGCTTCAGACCTTGCGCGATCGGAAGGGCACGTCCGTGGATGCCGTGAAAGCCATAAACGCTGGTATAGGCGGGTATCCGCGAGGAACAGCCAATACCGGAAACAATCGCAGTGTTTTCACGCTTCAACTGTAAATCAGCCATAGCACGGGTAATGGCGGACAAAACGGCAAAGTGACCGCAGCCCGGACACCAGACCGGTTTAATGTCGGATTTATAATCAAAAGCTTCCAGTTGTGATGTCGTGGCGTTCATTATGCACCTCCCTTCATTGCGGTGATGGCGTCCAGAATCTCAACCGGACGAATAGGCAATGGGCCGGGGCGGTTTAGAAACTCCACCTCGGGCGGCAGGTCGTAATGACCCTTCAGGAAATGCGCAAACTGTGCGCCGTGATTTTGTTCAACCACCAGAACTTTGCGAACACCTTGTAATGCGGTTTTCATGTGCTCGGTTTGCAGGGGCAAGATAACCCGCACACTGATCAAGCGTGCGGCCCCCGCAGATCGAAGGACGGCTTCCCGTGCGGCTTCGGTCAAGGAACCGAGTGTAATGACGGCAATGTCACCGTTACCATCCAATTCCGCCCACATATCGGCGCAATCTAACTGATCCAGCTTACGCAGGCGTTTATCCAGATGGGCCTGATGATCGGATGCTTGGGTTGATGGTGTCCCGCGTTCATTGTGTGCCAGCCCGTCCGCCGTATATTCACCCCCCGGCATCCCTGGAATTGACATGGGTGAAATGCCGTCGTTGGTCAGGGCATACCGTTTGAAATCCGATGTGCCTTTTGGGGTGGCCAGGCGACGCTCGGCAACCGGGCCGCCATCTGCGGGACGGTCTATAATTGCCCGGGATTGCCCCATGTTTTGATCCGACAGAACAATCGCTGGGCACTGCACGGTTTCTGATGCGGCGACGGCCCATTGCGTGGTGCGCAGACAATCGGCAATAGACGTCGCGGCACAGACAATATGCGGTGCATCACCATGCAGGCCGTATACCGCAATGTTGAAATCACTTTGTTCAGATTTTGTCGGAATCCCGGTGCTGGGGCCACCACGCTGGACGTTAACGACAGTCAACGGTATTTCCGCACTTACCCCAAGTCCCAGTGCTTCGGTCATTAACGCCAAGCCCGGGCCGGATGTTGCGGTTAAGGCCGGAACCCCGCCGTACGACGCGCCAATCAACATGTTGATGGAGGATAATTCGTCCTCACATTGCACCAACTGTCCACCAATTCGGGACAGGTTAGGGGCCAACCATTCCAAAATCTCTGTGGATGGCGTAATCGGATAGGCAGCACAGAATTTTATACCAGCCCGAATGGCTCCCATGCCGGCGGCATCGTTGCCGGTAATAGACCATCGCATGGTCTGCGGTTTTTCAATGGGGGGCAGTTTTGGCCAGATATCACCGGGGAGGTGATCCCGAGCCAAGGCTTGTCCCAATTCCAGCCCCTTGACGGACAGGTTGATGGCTTCTTCGCCTTTATTGCCAAGAAGCTTATCCAGTTCCGGTTTCAGATCGGTCGGCGACAGGCCAAGGGCATGGGCAGTAATGCCAAGGCCAACCATATTGGCCCGGACACCTTCGCAGCCCTTGGCTGTTGCGGAAAGTGGTGCCGGAATACAGCGCGCACCGGTACGTGAAATTACGTCCGGGATATCACCCTGATCCGGGTCGAAAATGACAATGCTATCCGGGCGCAACGGAATTTCCGCTGCGAAACGGTCAATGTTTCCCCAGTCAAATGCCAATACCACGTCAAAATCGTCACCGTGGCTCAGGACTGGGTGGGCATCAAATCGCAAGAGGGCAGCTGATTCGCCACCACGGATTTGTGGGCCCAATGTTTTCCGCATCAAGCCGTACCATCCGGCCTGAGCAGCTGCATCGACAAGAATCTGGCCCACGGTCATTACCCCGGCGCCGCCAGACCCGGTCATTGCAATCGAAAGTGCAGTAGTTTTCATGCTTCTCCTAACGTGAGAGCCTATATTTCCCTGTAATTGGCTATCGTTTTTTTGAGTGACAGCCTTTATTAGCGGTTGTTTTTTTGTCCGCTTGTCCCGTTTTCGGGTGCACATTGATTACATAAAAAAACGCACTTGCGCAATGGGATACTCAATACCCCTACAAAAAATGGCGGAATTCCGGGGGTTTACCCGTGCATTTTCATCTTTTGTTTTTTGGGGAAATCGTCTAGGTTCCCGCCACTGTTGACGGTCGTGCACCTTGATATCTGAGATGTGTACGACGCGCCGTTGAATCCAAGGTAATGAAAATGGCTTTACGCGTTACTGACGATTGCGTGTTCTGTGGAGCATGCGAAGATGAATGTCCGAACCTTGCTATTGCGCCCGGTGAAGACACTTACAGGATTGACCCTGATCTTTGCACAGAGTGTGTCGGTCATTATGACGAGCCGCAGTGTATGCTGGTGTGCCCGTCCGAATGTATCGGTCCAGACCCGGATCACGTGGAAACCCGTGAAGAATTGAGGGAAAAATATGAAGCCATGTCGGTTGAGGACTAAGGGAACGGTCCCAAGTCCTTCGTGATGTGACTTCATAAAAAAAGGGCAACCCTATGGGCTGCCCTTTTTTTATGTTTGCCAATCGACCCTATTTTGCAAGGGGATCAAACAGGACAAAGTTAGGTGTGTGATCGCCGAAAGCCAGAACATCATCGGCATGATCCATTTCTGCAACATCGTCTGCAGGTTGGTTGCTGCGCCCCCGGCGGTTGTTGCGGCGACCATGAGCCGTGTCACGGGTGTTCGCATCACGTGACGATGTACGTCCCCGCCCGCGGTTGGCAGGCTTGGCGGTGGCATCGGCTTCATTGTCCGCAACGGCAATGTTGGCCGCCAGTTCTTGAATGACCTCTACCGGGTCTTGGCTGATCGCATCCGTTTGTGTGGATTTTGGATCTTTGCCAGATGAGCGGGCCTTAGTCGGTTTGCTTCTGCTGGCTTTATCCTGTTTTTCGGACTTCGGCTTGCGACCACGTTTGGCTTTTTTGGTGTCTTCGTCCTCAAACGGGAGAGGATCTTCACCGGCAACGGAACTGGCCTCTAACGGCTTGCCAATCAGTTCAGAAATGGCGGTGACGTGTTTGGTATCCTGCGGTGTTGCAATCGTCCATGCCCGTCCTTCACGTCCGGCACGTCCGGTGCGGCCGATACGGTGAATGTAATCTTCCGCATGTGTTGGGACGTCATAGTTGAAAACGTGGGAGACATCGGCAATGTCCAACCCCCGCGCCGCAACATCAGAACAAACCAGAAGTTTGATCTCGCCGTTACGGAAGGCTTCCAGAGTCTCTGTGCGGGTGGATTGCGGCATGTCGCCGTGCAATTGCCCGGCAGAAAACTCGTGACGTTGGAGTGACCGATACAGAACCGATACATCACGCTTACGGTTGCAGAAGATAAAGGCGTTGGTTACGTCTTCATCTTTTAGCAAGGCGCGCAAGGTTTCACGTTTCTGGCGTGAGCCAACCACAGCCATGAATTGCTTCACGGATTCCGCCGGGGATGCCTGAGGGGCGACGCTGACGGTTTTCGGGTTGGACAGGAACTTGTCGGCCAGTTTTTTGATTTCCGGTGCCATAGTGGCAGAGAACAACAAAGTCTGACGTAGTGGCGGCAACCAGCTTATGATTCGTTCCACATCAGGGATGAAGCCCATGTCCAGCATACGGTCAGCTTCATCAATAACCAGAACTTTGACATCGGACATGAGAATCCGACCGCGCTCGAACAGGTCAATCAGGCGACCAGGTGTTGCAATCAGGACGTCTACGCCACGATCCAGGGCCCGTTCTTGATCGGTGAAGGATTCACCGCCAATCAGCAGGGCCATGGACAGATTTTGGTATTTCCCATACTGCTCGAAATTCTCTGCGACCTGTGCAGCCAGTTCGCGGGTCGGGGCCAGAATCAGGGACCGCGGCATGCGGGCCTTGGCGCGACCGTTGGCAAGAATGTCAATCATCGGCAGGGTAAAGGATGCGGTCTTCCCGGTACCGGTTTGTGCAATGCCCATGACATCACGAGCCATCAGGACCAGCGGAATGGCTTGCTCCTGGATCGGTGTTGGGGAAGTGTAGCCCATCTCGTGGATGGCTTTTAGTGTGTTGGGGTCTAACCCCAGTTCTTCGAACGTCATCTGGGTTCGATTATCCGTGTTTGTATATACTGTGCGGAACCGTGGCTCCGGGGGGCAAACGCTTTCACTTCGGGAAAGTTGGTTTGCTATGAAAAGTCTCGCGATCTTTATGCATAAACCGGGGAAAAGTCAATGTTCGTCGAAAGAGGTTCCGGTGAAGTTATGTCGGTTTTTTTGGTCATCTCGCAAAAAGGGGCCAAGTTCCGGCAAAAGCACCTTGCATCCTGTCGGTAGAGACACGACACTTTTCCTAACTCTATGAAACACCATAAAACAGGAGCAGACAGACCATGTCTTTGAAAGTTGACCAGTCATGCCTCGTTATTGTTGACGTGCAGGAACGTTTGGCCCCGGTTATGGCTGATCCGCGTAAGGTCATTGACGGAGCCGCTCGCCTTGTTGCCGGGGCAAAACGCCTTGGCGTGCCAACCATCGTGTCAGAGCAGTATCCAAAGGGATTGGGGCCGACACTGTTTGATGTGCGGACCTTGCTCGAAGATGATGACATCGTTGAAAAATCAGCGTTCTCCTGTGTTGGCGAACCGGATTTTATGGACAAACTCGATGCCAGTGGACGCCGCCAAGTCGTGGTTGCCGGGATTGAGATGCATGTTTGTGTGTTGCAAACTTGCCTTGATCTGAAGGCGCAAGGTTACGCGGTTTATGTGGTCGTGGATGCGTGCAGTTCCCGTTTTGCTGAAGACGAAGCCACTGCCAAAATCCGATTGTCCTCCGCCGGGGTGCAGTTGGTTACGCAGGAAATGGTATTGTTTGAATGGTTGGGAAAAGCCGGAACCCCTGAATTCAAAGACATCAGCAAAAATCTGATTCGGTAAGGGAAACCCATGATACGTGATCTTGTGCTGCTGCCCGGCCTTTTGTGTGATGAACGTCTGTTTGCGGCACAAGTGCATGGGCTTTCCGATATGGCGCGTGTGCATATTCCTCGATTGACTGCGAATACGGTCGCTGGAATGGCGGCGGATGTCTTGGCTCATGCACCGGAAACCTTTGCTCTCGCTGGGTTGTCCATGGGTGGGTATGTGGCGCAGGAAATCATGCGACAAGCGCCGGGGCGGGTAGCACAACTGGCTTTGCTGTCCACCACGGCCCGCCCGGATGCACCGGAACAAAGCAAAATGCGTCATGATTTGATCCGCCTAACGCAGGCCAACCGGTTTCAGCAGGTCATGCCACGTCTGCTGCCGAAACTGATTTCGTCAGGGCGACGGTCGGATCGTGGGTTAACGGCGGATGTGGTGGATATGTCCAATGCCGTTGGCCCGGAAATTTTCATCTGTCAGCAACAGGCTATTTTAACGCGCACTGACAGCAGACCTGATTTGGCGAATATCACTGTGCCGACGGCGGTGATTTGTGGTGATGCAGACGAGTTGACCCCCATTGATCGCCATGAGGAAATGCAAAGTCAAATTGAGGGGGCGACTCTGACCATTATTTCGGGAAGCGGCCATTTGGTCACAATGGAAGCACCGCAAGCCACAACACAGGCCTTGCGATCTTGGCTTTTGATGAAAGGTTAGGGGCGTTCTGCCCGTCAGCCGGTCTCAATGGGGGTCGTTGTATCGTTTTGTGGCAACGGCTCCCGGCATTCTAACACCCAGATATCATAAACCGCGTGGTCCATAGCGGAGACTGCGGGGCTGGAGGCAAACATCCAGCCACGAAACGCATCAATGGGCGGTTTATTGGGTTTGATGTCGGTTATGTCCAGAAAAGCTGCACTTTCCGGCGGTTCTTCCGGTGGTCGGGTGCGGCATGCACGGACGATAATAGACAGGGAACCAAAACGAACAGTTTCACCAACCGGAGTATCAAGGGTCGTAATCCGTCCGGTAATTTTGTCTAGGGCGCGCAGAACGGCGAATTTGGTGTCAATATTTGTCGCGGCGGATCCATCGGTTGCAATCAGGGCGGTTCCCAACGCAGCCAGCATCAATGTTTTCTTCAGACCCGACACGTCAATGGCTCCCTGAATTACCAGTGGCAAGGAAAATAAACTCGCCAACCGTATCTTCCAGCGATTTATAGTCCCGCGTGTTTTTCAGAACATCGCCGTCACGCAAGGTCTCACCAAGTGCGCCGGGTTCCAGTCGGATATATTTATCTCCCATTAACCCTTGGGTCGCAATGGAAGCAACGGTGTCAGCCGGAAGTTTGACATCAGGACGGATGCTAAGGGTCAGGGCCGCTTCGAAAGTATCTTGATCCAGTTTGCTTTCTATGACCGAACCAATTTTGATGCCGCTAATCCGTACGTCGCTGCCCGCACTCAGGCCACCGATTTTTAGGAAATTGGCTCTGATATGGTAGCCCTGAACCTCTTTCAACTGAGCCGAGGTATAGGCAAAAATCAGGAAATAAGCTGCGACGAGTAGGACAACAGCCCCCATCACGCTTTCAATGACCTGTTTACGCATGCTCAGAAATTCCCTTCGCTAAGTGGTAACAGCAGGCTGGGAGCCTGAGGTTCAGACGGTGATGGGGTAGAGGGGCTGGGGTTTTTCTCTCGCGACAGGACTTCTTCGCATTGGGTGTCGCGGGATTTTGCAATGGCTGTTAGGCGGGCCAGCAAATCTTCAACAATCAGGGAATCCTGCGTATAGGCAACGGTTTCCCCATCTGCAAGAGTATCAAAGGAGCCACCCGGCTCGATCTCAATGTATTTGCCGCCGAACAGACCATCCGTATGGATAACAGCGGCAGAGTCAGAAGGAACACGGATGTCGTCATTCAGGCGCATAATGACTTCAGACTTGTATTTGCTGTTCAATGACATGTTGGTGACAAGGCCAACATTGATCCCGGAAAGGCGAACGTCGGCCCCTTCAGTTAAGCCATCTGTGTGTTGAAAATTGGCGTACAGAGTCAGGCCGTTGTCCTCTTCAGACACCGGTTCAGCACTGTGTACCCAAGACAGTATTCCAGCGCCGAGTACCAAAATACATGCACCAAGAATAATGTCTTCGCGTTCGCCAAAGCGTGGCATGAACTGAATTCCCCTATGGTCAGACCTGTTGAAACTTATTCCTGAGGCCGCCATGCCTCGTAGTCACCCGTGGCTTTGTCTCGGCGACCACCGCGGCGGTCGTGCCCGGCAGGGAAGTGAGCATATTTCGTCCCGGTCAGGTTCGGCTGATGTGGTTTTTGCCATGGGTGGCGGGCGCCTTCCAGCGGGGCATCCACAGTATGGTGCAGCCACGCATGCCATTCGGCGGGAACTTTACTGGCTTCAGGCGCACCGTTGTACATCACCCACCGACGTTCCTGTCCGTGCAGTTTTGCTTTGCGGTTCCGGTAGTATTTGTTGCCGAAGCTATCCTCGCCAACAAGTTCTCCGCGCAGCCATGTGTAAAGGCGGGTTCCCACGCTCATTGCTTATATTCTCCTTAACCGAAAACCAATCGGTGCGCATTCACGCAATTATTCAGGTCGGACTATGACACCCTGTCGTAGTTTCGTAAAGCGATCAGAGAGATTTCCTATACCAAAAGATATGTCTACAGACTGTGATATGCGTTGCAGTTGAAAAAACAATTCTCTGCAGGTCTGGGTAGGATATGTGGTGTCTCGACTCATTGGAAACTCTACTCCGACTCTTTGCCACAGGATTTTTACACAACAATATGTAGTTTTTCTGGATGCCCAGAATTCTGCCGATTGACTGTTGCCGTCGACGTTTTCGCCTTTGGGCGGTTGACAGATATATTCGGCATTTTCGAACTGACGTGAATCGGCTGATTTCTGCGAAAAATCCATCCTGTTGTGTGCCCTATGATGGTTGTCACACAAGATATTGATTTTATGCTTGCTGCTGTGGGGTGATGTGATTACCTTGTTTCGAGGCCGAAAACGGGCACGAAATTGGCGCCGGTCATGGGCATGGCGCACAAGTAACAAGAATGTACCATCAATTATTTGCTTATTGAGCGAACTGCGAACCACAATATGTTGTTTTGGGTTCTGGTTCAGAGAGAATTCTACGCGTCGCATTTTTCTGCGACAAAACGAATGGACAGGAATTTAGACCATGCGGATCGAACGGAATTATACCACGGCTGGTAAGTCCCCCTATGACGGTATTGAGTTTCGCTTTGCAAGCAGTGAAATCCGCAAGCCGGATGGCACCGTGGTGTTCAGCCTTGAAAATATTGAAGTTCCGGCCGACTGGTCGCAGGTCGCCTGTGACATTCTGGCGCAAAAATACTTTCGGAAAGCCGGTATCCCTGTTGCCTTGAAAACGGTCGAGGAAAACGACATCCCGTCGTTCCTGTGGCGTTCGGTTATGGATGATGCGGTCAGCACCGAGACCACATGTGAAACCAAAGCGACGCAGGTCTTTGATCGCTTGGCTGGGACATGGGCGTATTGGGGCTGGAAAGGCGGATATTTCGATTCCGAAGATGATGCGCAGGCCTATTTCGATGAAATGCGCTACATGTTGTGCATGCAAATGGCGGCGCCGAATTCTCCGCAGTGGTTTAACACCGGTATGCATTGGGCCTATGGCATTGATGGTCCGTCGCAAGGCCACTATTACGTGGATTTCCAAACCGGGGAACTGGTTCGCTCCCAGAGTGCATACGAGCACCCGCAACCGCATGCGTGCTTTATCCAATCCGTGTCGGATGATTTGGTCAATGATGGCGGCATCATGGACCTGTGGCTGCGTGAGGCGCGCCTGTTCAAATATGGGTCCGGCACTGGTACCAACTTCTCTTCTGTCCGTGGTGAAGGTGAAAGCTTGTCCGGTGGCGGTCGTTCCTCCGGTATGATGAGCTTCCTGAAAATTGGTGATCGCGCCGCGGGTGCAATCAAGTCCGGCGGCACGACCCGCCGAGCAGCCAAAATGGTAATTGTTGATATCGACCACCCGGATGTAGAAGGCTTCATTAACTGGAAAGTTTACGAAGAACAAAAGGTCGGGGCACTGGTCACTGGTTCGACCCTGATCAATAAGCACCTGAACGCTGTTATGAAGGCCACCCGTGAGTGGGATGGTGCCGCTGCCGCTGAAGATGATGACGCCCGTTTTGATCCGCATAAAAACCTGTCACTGCGTAAGGCGATTCAGGCGGCGCGTAAGGTTGCCGTGCCGGAAAACTTCATTCAACGGACCATTGTCTTTGCCAAGCAAGGGTTTTCTGAAATTGAAGTCCCGGTTTATGACACAGACTTTGATAACGAAGGTTATGCCAGCGTTTCCGGGCAGAATTCCAACAATACGGTTCGTATTACCGACGAATTTTTGCAAGCCGTTGCCGATGATGGCGATTGGAATTTGATCCGTCGTACGGATGGTGGAATTGCCAAAACCGTGAAGGCTCGTGATCTTTGGGATCAAATCGGGTATGCGGCATGGGCATGTGCCGATCCGGGTTTGCAGTTCGATGGAACCATTAACGCATGGCACACTTGCCCGCAATCGGGTCGGATTAATGCCTCCAATCCATGTTCTGAATACATGTTCTTGGATGATACGGCGTGTAATTTGGCGTCCCTGAACCTGATGACCTTCCGTCAGGAAGATGGCAGTTTTGATGTTGCCGGATTTGTCCATGCGTCTCGTCTGTGGACCATCACTTTGGAAATCTCTGTGCTGATGGCGCAGTTCCCGTCCAAGGAAATTGCGCAACGTTCTTTTGACTTCCGTACCTTGGGCCTTGGTTATGCCAACCTCGGTGGCCTGCTGATGGCCTCGGGCTTGTCCTATGACAGTGACGAAGGTCGCGCATTGTGCGGTGCAATTTCCGCGCTGATGACGGGTGAAGCCTACCGGACTTCCGCAGAAATGGCGGAAGAAATGGGCCCATTCCCGGGATATGCGAAAAATGCGAAGGACATGCTGCGGGTGATCCGCAACCATCGCCGTGCAGCACACAGCGAAGCCAAAGGCTATGAAAAACTGAATGTATTGCCGGTGCCGTTGGACGTTGCCAACTGTCCGCAACAGGATATTTCCCGCGCTGCGCAAAAAGTCTGGGACGAGGCTTTGTCTCTTGGCAAGTCTGCGGGTTTCCGCAATGCACAGGTTTCTGTCATTGCTCCGACCGGGACCATCGGTTTGGTCATGGATTGTGATACCACAGGGATCGAACCGGACTTCGCACTGGTGAAGTACAAGAAACTGGTCGGTGGTGGTTACTTCAAAATCATCAATCGTCTGGTGCCGGAAGCTTTGGCGGCACTGGGATACTCTGAATCCCAAACTGAAGAAATGCTGCAGTATGCGATCGGTCACGGCACTCTGAATGGCGCACCTGCCATCAACCATGACAGTCTGAAAGCCAAAGGCTTCACAGACGTGGCATTGATGAAGTTGGAAGAGTCCCTTCAGAATTGCTTTGATATCAAGTACGCCTTCAACGGCTACGGGCTGGGGATGGAATTCTGCAAAGATGTTCTTGGCTTCACAGACGCGCAACTGAATGATCTGACCTTCAGTATGTTGGCGGAGTTGGGTTTCTCAGCATCGGAAATTGAAAATGCCAATACCTATGTCTGTGGTGCAGGAACTTTGGAAGGTGCTCCGGGTCTGAAAGACGAAGACCTGAAGGTGTTCGACTGCGCCAGCCCATGCGGACGTAAGGGAACACGGTTCCTGTCCGCCGATGCGCACATTCGTATGATGGCAGCGGCACAGCCGTTTATTTCCGGTGCAATTTCCAAAACCATCAATATGCCGACCTATGCAACGGTAGAGCAGTGTGCCGATGCATATTTGACCAGTTGGAAACTGGGCTTGAAAGCCAACGCCCTGTATCGCGATGGTTCCAAGCTGTGTCAGCCGTTGTCCGCAACTTTCGATGATGGTTTGGTTGAAGAGCTGGAAGATGCTTCGGAAGTCAAACAAATCACCGTGGTGACGGAAAAAATCGTTGAGAAAGTCATCGAAAAAATCGTGCATGCAGACCCAAGCCGCAACGCACTTCCGACCCGGCGTAAAGGCTACACGCAAAAAGCCACGGTTGGTGGGCACAAGGTCTATCTGCGGACAGGCGAATTTGATGATGGTCGTCTGGGCGAAATCTTCATTGATATGCATAAAGAAGGCGCAGCCTTCCGCAGCTTGATGAACAACTTTGCCATCGCAGTGTCCATTGGTTTGCAATACGGCGTGCCGCTGGAAGAATTTGTGGAAGCCTATACCTTCACCCGATTTGAACCTTCGGGCATGGTTGAGGGCAATGATGCGATCAAGATGGCGACGTCCATCCTTGATTACCTATTCCGCGAATTGGCAATTTCCTATCTGGGCCGCGAAGATTTGGCCCACGTCAAACACGAGGACTTGCACATGGATGCCATTGGCACCGGGGAAGTGCAGTCTGAATTGAAAAAAGACGTGGCAACCAGAGCCGTTGAAGCCTATGCCTCGGCTGGGTATATGCGGGGGAATTTCCGGGTATTCGACGGCGGTGTGCAAGCCACAGGTACGGATGGTGCACCGATTGCGACCATGATGGATACCTCTTCGGTTGCGATTACGTCCGGTGCGGTGACCGGCGGCGGATCATCATCAGTTGCCAGTTCTTCGGCTTCTGCGGTTGCATCCCGTGCATCCCAAGTCCAACAGGCCCGCATGAAAGGCTACGAAGGTGATAGCTGTCCGGAATGTGGCAACTTTACCTTGGTTCGGAATGGAACATGCCTGAAATGTGATACCTGTGGCGGCACCACCGGCTGCTCCTGATCATCCATATGAATGCCTCGCACGGCAAGGCGGTCATCCCTTCGGGGGTGGCCGCTTTTTTTTGGCATTCAGATGTACGTGACCCGTGTGAAAATGCTGTCCTGAGCCACAAGCCTACGACCTGTTCTATAGGGGGAAGGTTCTTAAGCTACGCTACTGAATCAAAAGTCCCCGCATAATGCGAGGACTTTGACAGTGACCTAAGGCCTTCTGAATTTGGCAATGTTCAGTCTGAAAGCCAGTCCGGCAGGCTTTCCAACTGCAACATTTCTTCATAGGTAGGACGGCGTCGGGTAATGGCAGCCTTGTCACCATTAACCAGAACTTCTGGCACCAATGGGCGACCGTTGTAGGTTGACGACATGACCGAGCCATAAGCCCCGGCGGACCCGAATGCAATCAGGTCTCCGGCTTGCATTTCCGGCAGTGGCATTTTTCTGGCAAAGGTATCCCCGGTTTCGCACACCGGGCCAACCACGTCCACGTCCACCATTTTTTCATCAGTTGCGGTTTCTGAGATCGTATATACATCGTGGTGTGCGCTGTACATGGACGGACGGACAAGGTCGTTCATGGCGGCATCAACGATGACAAAGGTGCGCGTATCGGTTTCCTTGACGTAAACGACCCGCGATACCAGCATGCCCGCATTCCCGGCAATCATCCGGCCCGGTTCCACGGCAATTTCACAATCCAAATCGCCAAGGGTATCTTTGACCATTTGGGCGTATTCCACAGGCAGCGGCGGTTTGTCTTCACGGGTATAGGGAATGCCGAGCCCACCCCCAAGGTCCAGATGTTTGACCGGGACGCCATCGGCCTGAAGAATACCGACCAGATCGTGCATCTTGCGGAAGGCTTTGGCAAACGGGTCCAATTCGGTCAGTTGCGAACCAATATGCATGGCAAGGCCACGGAAATCGATGTTGGACATGGCGTGTGCCTTGCGGCAGATGTCCGGCGCGGTAACCCATGCAATGCCAAATTTATGTTCCGCACTGCCGGTGGAGATTTTTTCGTGGGTGCCTGCAACCACATCCGGGTTCACCCGAATGGCAACCGGAGCCTGTTTCCCCATTTGCGCGGCAACGGCGTTAAGGGCTTCCAATTCTGGATAGGATTCCACGTTGATCTGGCGAATGCCCTCCGCCAGAGCCAATTCAAGTTCAGCCTTTTGCTTGCCAACGCCGGAAAAGATGATCCTGTCCGCAGGAAAACCGGCTTTCAGGGCAAGGCGCAGTTCGCCGCCGCTGACCACATCCGCTCCGGCTCCGCGCATGGCAAGTGTTTTCAGAACGGCAAGGCTGGCATTGGCTTTGACGGCAAAGCAAATGGTTGGGTTCTGTTTGGGCAGGGCGTCTGCCAATGCCTGATGCAAAACATCAAAATGATGTGTCAGCGTGGCTGAGGAATAGACATAAAACGGGGTTCCGACTTTGCCAGCAAGGTCAGCCAGCGCGCAGTCTTCGGCATATAGTGTTCCGTTTTTATAGGAAAAGTGATGCATGATCTGACTCTATTTGTTTGGGTATTCAGTCGGATAGTTTCCACCGTCAACATCGTCTGGCCGACCTTTTTTGCCGCATGCGGACAAGGCAGAGCAGGCCATAAGAATGACGGCAATCAAGGCATAACAGGTCGTGCGTTTCATCATCGCCTCCGCGGGGTTACAGGCCGAACCGGGTGCGTGCCTCGGCACATTGTTGACGAACGTTGTTCGGGCTGGTGCCGCCGTAACTGGTGCGGCTGGCGGCGGAGCTTTCGACGGTCAGGACCGAGAAAATATCGTCCGTGATACGCGGTTCAACACTTTGCATATCCGCAAGGGACAGGTCTATCAGATCACAGCCTTTGTCTTCTGCCATTTTAACCAGCGTCCCGGTGATGTGGTGAGCATCGCGGAATGGTACATTCAGAACACGCACAACCCAATCTGCCAGATCGGTGGCAGTGGCAAAGGCTTTGCCGGCGGCATCTTTCAGAATTTCACGGTTCACGGTCAGTTCCGCGATCATTCCGGTCATAGCAGTCAGGCACAAGCCAAGGGTATCGAAGGCCTCAAAAGTCGGTTCCTTATCGTCCTGCATGTCCTTGGAATAGGCCAGCGGTAGCCCCTTCATGACAATCAGAAGCGCGTTCAAATCACCGATCAGGCGACCAACCTTGGCACGGCACAGTTCCGCAGCATCCGGGTTGCGTTTTTGCGGCATGATCGAACTACCGGTGCTGAAGCTGTCCGGCAGCCGAACAAAATTGAATTGCGCACTGGTCCAGATCACCAATTCCTCTGCCAAACGTGACAGGTGGATGCCGACAATGGCAGCCGCGCTCATGGCTTCAAGGGCAAAATCGCGGTCGGAAACTGAGTCCAATGAATTGCGGGTCGGCGCATCAAAACCAAGAGCCTCTGCCGTCATAAAACGGTCAATGGGGAAGGAGGTTCCCGCCAAGGCAGCGGCACCCAACGGGCATTCGTTCATCCGCTTGCGAGCATCCATGATCCGACCACGATCGCGACCGAACATTTCCACATAGGCCAGCATATGGTGACCAAACGTGACCGGCTGTGCGGTTTGCAAATGGGTAAAGCCCGGCATGACGGCGTCCGCGTTGGCTTCAGCCTGCGTGACCAAGGCGGCTTGCAGATGTTCCAACGCTGCATCGGTCGTGTCCAATGCGTCACGGACCCACAGTTTGAAATCGGTGGCGACCTGATCATTGCGGGACCGTCCGGTATGCAGGCGTCCGGCAGTGTCGCCGATCAGGACTTTTAGGCGGGCTTCCACATTCATGTGGATGTCTTCCAGTTCCACACTGAAAGGGAAGGTCCCGGCCTCAATCTCGTTCAGGATCGTGGTCAGCCCATCGGTAATTGCCTTGCCATCGGCCTCAGATAAAATTCCAGCTTTGACAAGCATTGCGCAGTGGGCCTTGGACCCGGTAATGTCCTGACGGTAGAGACGCTTGTCAAACCCGATGGAGGCATTAATCTCTTGCATCACGGCGGCTGGGCCTGCGGCAAAACGGCCGCCCCACATTGCGCTGGTTTTCGCTGTATCGGTCATGTACGTCTCTTACTGAAAAAGGGTCAATACGCAGGTCAGTTGTGTTATGTACCACGCAGCTTCGCATTAGGAAACAGAGTCTATGGATATTGAGACGCCCCAAAACCCGCAACAAGAACCTAATATGCAGCCGGAACAGGCACCGGAACCGGATCGCAAGACCGTACTGAAAGCCGTCGTTGCCGGTGGCGTGCTGGTGACGGTGGTCGGTTTTGTCATCAGCTTGCTGCAAGGATACTTTGCAGCGGATGATCCGTCGAAGTTTTATCGGACCATGGCGGATGCGCGGGCTCAGATTGTGGATTATGCCCAGCCGCAACAGGCCAGCAACAAATCCTTTATGCTGTTCGTCCCGCAGGATGACCGGACCAGCAAACGCTATGAAATTAGTTTAAAGGACTTTGAAGGCAAGCCCGTGCTTTTGGCATTTTGGGCAAGTTGGTGTCAGCCGTGCCATAGAGAAATGCCGATTCTGGATGGCCTGTATGACGAATTAACCGCCATGGGGTTGCATGTAGTGCCGATGATGACGTCGGATAAATCCGGCCTTGATGGTGCGCGATATTTCTATCGCGGTGCAGATATTCAACGATTGCCGCTGTTCTTGGATCACGGCACGACGCTGATGCGCGAATTTCAGGTTCGCACTTTGCCGCAGTTGTTCTTTATTTCGGCAGAGGGGGAAACTCTAGCCTTCAGTGGTAAGCTGGATATTGGACAGGCTCCGGCTCAGGATTTGCTGCGCTACTTTGCTCAGACCGGGCAATTGCCGCAATAAAGCCACCCGCATCGGGCGGACAGAAACTTTCATGGACGGGATTGCGCATTGTCGTTCCCGTCCTTTTCTATGCAATCTATACTCGTTGCAAGTTGTGTAGGACTTGTCGGTTTTTTCAGGGAGTTTTGATATATGTGGAGCCAATTTGGATCTCGGCGTCGGTTCAGCGATCTCAGTGAACAGGAAGTTTTGGCTCTGGCAATTTCTTCCGAAGAAGATGACGCACGGATTTACCTGACATATGCCGCCAATTTGAAAGAAGAATTCCCGGCAACTGCCCAGCTTTTAATTGACACGGCAGAGGAAGAAAACCGTCACCGAGAACGGTTGATCGACATGCATAAGCGGCGTTTCGGTGATGTTATCCCCTTGGTTCGCCGTGAGCATGTGGCTGGATATTATGCGCGCAAGCCGATCTGGTTGATGGAAAACCTTGGGATCGAGCGTCTGCGCGAAGAAGTCACCATGATGGAACGTACGGCCCACGACTTTTATGTTCAGGCGGCTCAACGCACCACGGATGCAGATACCCGCAAATTGCTTGGTGAATTGGCGGCGGCTGAAGCCGGGCATATGCGGTTGAATGAAAAGTTGGAAGTCAAGCATCTGACCAAGGATGCGCGGGAGGACGAAGACTCGCTGGCGCATCGTCAGTTTATTCTGACTTGGGTACAGCCGGGGTTGGCGGGCCTGATGGATGGTTCGGTCTCCACGTTGGCACCAATCTTTGCCACTGCATTTGCGACTCAGGACACATGGACAACATTTCTTGTCGGTTTGGCGGCATCTGTGGGTGCCGGGATTTCCATGGGCTTTACCGAGGCGGCATCGGATGATGGTGCAATTTCCGGGCGCGGATCACCCGTGAAACGGGGATTGGCAGCAGGGGTGATGACGACTCTTGGCGGATTGGGTCATGCCTTGCCTTATTTGATCCCACATTTTGAGACGGCGACAGCAATTGCTGCAATTTTGGTGTTCATCGAACTGTGGGCGATCGCATGGATACAAAAAACCTATATGGAGACGCCGTTTTTCCGTGCTGCACTTCAGGTTGTTCTGGGTGGGGCGTTGGTCTTTGGTGCCGGGATCTTGATCGGAAGTGCGTAGACGTTTCGTGATCTGCAACACTTTCAGATAGGGATTTGCAAGCTATTGCTCTCTTGGCATAATCGTGTCGACCGTAACAGGAAGGATGATGATGGATGGCTGGCAAAGCTCGGATAAAAGGCCCCGGAATGGGCTCCGTTATGACGGTGTTGGCGGCTCCGGCTCTGATGGCGACGATTGCGGCGTCCTATACGGCATTTTGGTTCTATAACGTTGATACTCTGAAGAATAATCTGGCTGAGTTTGCTGATCGTCAAAAGGCAGCCGGGCAAGTATTGACCTATACCTATGATGGCGCATCAGGTTTCCCGTGGCGTTTGACGGTAGATCTGAAGGCCGTGCATGTTCACCAGAAAACCAAATCCGCTGAGTGGGACATCACGGCCCCAACCTTAACCTTGTCCAGTGGTGTGTTTTCACCTCGGGAAGTCAGTATTTCCCTGCCTGATCAGGTACGGTTGACACGGGAACAGAACGGGCAAACCGATTACATAACCAAGTCGGCGGGACAGTTGGATATCAGCGTCACCACGGACAGTTCGGATAGTGTGCGCTCCCTTGGTTTCATTGCCGCGAATCTGGAAGCTTCAGGACGTTGGAATGGTCGTGAGCTGTCATCGCCGCTTAGAATTGAAAACGGGACGGCATCGTTACGAATTGATCCCCCCGTCGCCGGAGATGATGGTAAGCAGCCGTTTGCCCAGTTATCGGTCGCGCTGCAAAATTGGCAGTGGCCGACAAACGTTACGTATACGTTGGGTAAGGATCTTGAGAGTTTTGAGCTGAAGGCAAAGCTGTTGGGTGGCATCAATCGTTTGCTGCCCATGCAATCGGCCTTGATCAAATGGCGTGATGATGGTGGTAAGGTAGAACTCAACCGGATCGCCATGTCATGGGGCGGGGCAACCGTCGGCGGTTATGGCACCATGGTTTTGGATGAAAATTTGCAACCGGCCGCCAATTTGACGGCACAGGTAAAGGGTTTCATCCGAATTGTTGATGTGCTTGATCAGGCGGGCGTCATTCGGGCACAGGATGCGACCATGGCCCGTTTGGTCATCGGGCGTCAGTTGCCACAGTCCGGAACCGGAAATCTATCATTGTCACTGAATGATGGTCGCGTTTATGTGGGGCCGCTGGTGCTGACGAAAGTGCCGCTGGTTGAATGGCCTGCTGATGAGAGTTCGGCGGGGCCGAATGCTTTGGAACCGGGATTCGACATTGGTCGCGATGGTCAAATCATTCGCAAGTGACGATGCTGGAAATTAGAGAAGAATAAAAGGCTCCGCAATGCGGAGCCTTTTATTTGCTTGGAAAGCCTATGCCGGAGGATTGATCAACGCCTCATGAGGCGTGCTTGGCTCATCTACGTGGACACGATTGTCGATTATCCGTAGTTTGCCTTCTGCAATCCAGCGGACGGCTTGTGGATAAATGGCGTGCTCACAGGCAAGCACGCGCATAGCCAGTGTTTCCGGGGTATCGTCGTTCCGAGTCGGGACGGCAGCCTGAATAATGATTGGCCCGGTATCCATGTCGGGCCGAACAAAATGGACGGTGCAGCCACTGAATTTCGCCCCATCCTCTAGCGCGCGGGCATGGGTGTTGAGCCCTTTGTATGCCGGGAGCAAGGACGGATGAATGTTGATGAGACGATCTTGCCAATGGTTGACAAATGCATCGGTTAGAATGCGCATGAAACCAGCAAGGCAGACCAAATCAACTTTGGCAGTTTCCAGTACGGATGTGATTTCTTTTTCAAATGCAGCGCGGTCACAAAAATCTTTGTGATCCACGACTGCACACGGGATTCCGGCTGCTTTTGCCCGGGTTAGGCCGTGAACATCAGCCACATTCGATACGACCAAGGCAATTTTAGCCGGAAAGTCCGCAAGAGCGCAGGCGTCAATTAACGCCTGCAAATTGCTGCCCCGACCGGAGATCAAGACCCCAAGGCGGAGCGGGCGGGTCATGCTGTTTCTCCGCCGCGCATTGGGTCAAACCCTGAAACCTGACAGGTTTTCCCAGCATCGCCGGCTGCGATTGTGCCGATGATGTGAACGGTTTCGCCTTCGGCTTCTATTGCTGCACGGGCAGCATCAACGGCATCGGGTTTCACGATCACAACCATGCCAATGCCACAGTTAAAGGTGCGCAGCATTTCCGCCGGAGCAACGTTACCGGCCTGTGCCAACCAGCCAAATACGGGCGGGATCGGGAAGCTGGTGCCGTCGATCATGGCATGCAGACCTTCCGGCAGGACACGCGGGATGTTTTCGGTCATGCCGCCGCCGGTAATGTGGGCAAAGCCACCCAGCTTGCCTTTGTCGACGGCTTTCAGTGCGGCGAGGCAGGCTTTCACATACATGCGGGTTGGTGTCAGTAAAGCTGCGCCAAGCGTAGTTCCCGGTTGGAACGGAGCATCGGATTGCCAATCAAGGCCAGCTTTTTCAGCCACTCGGCGCACGAGGGAGAAGCCGTTGGAATGGACGCCGCTGGAGGAAAGGCCCAACACAACATCACCGTCGGCAATGGTGCTGCCGTCGATGAGGTTTTCACGTTCTGCTGCGCCGACACAGAAACCGGCGAGATCGTAATCCCCATCTGCGTACATACCCGGCATTTCAGCAGTTTCACCGCCGATCAGGGCGCACCCGGCTTGACGACAGCCTTCGGCAATGCCGCTGACGATGGCGCGGCCTGCATCAACAGACAGGTGCCCCGTGGCGAAATAGTCCAAGAACAGAAGCGGTTCGGCACCCTGAACCACCAAGTCGTTGGCACACATGGCAACCAGATCAATACCGACCGTATCGTGAATGTCTGTTTCAATGGCGATTTTCAGCTTGGTGCCGACGCCATCGGTGGCAGAGACCAGAATCGGGTCTTGGAACCCGGCTGCACGTAAATCGAACAAGCCACCGAATCCGCCAAGCTCCGTATCCGCGCCAGGGCGGACAGTGCTGCGGGCAAGGGGTTTGATCGCTTGAACAAGGGCATCGCCGGCATCAATATCAACGCCAGCGTCGCGGTAGCTCAGGCCATTCTCTTGCTGGCCGTTTTCGGGAAAACTGGAAATGGTCGCCTCTTTTGCTAGAGTATGGATGCGGTGCAGGGCATCCTGTTCTTGAAGTTTCGGAAACATACGTTTTTCTCGTGCATTTTGCAAAGGCGCATGCAAGAGATTTTTAGTATTTTCGCTGTCTGATACAGCTTCATAAAAAATGGTGGCTATTGTGGTGAATTCTATAGTTCAAAAACTCCGGGGGGCAGCAACGGGCAAGTGTTGTGCGCTTGCTATGATTGTTATGAGCCTGTTGCTGGTTCCGGTGGCGGCATGGGCCAATGCATTCACCGTTTCTGCTGTTCCGGTGGACGTGACGGCGGAATCGCCGACAGCCGCTCGTCAGCAGGCGATTTTACAGGGACAGGCTGCGGCCTTTGATCGTTTGATGAAAACGGTAATCAGCCCGGAAGACCGTGAATTGGTCCCGGAACTGTCGCCAGAAGAATTAGAATCGCTGGTCGCCGATTTTTCTGTTGCCGGGGAAAAATCCTCTGCCACCCGCTATATCGCTACGATGACGGTGAATTTTGATGAAGCTCGGGTTGCGGATATGCTGCGCAATTTCGGTGTGACTCTGTTGAAGGGTGGGGAGCAAACCATCATCTTACTGGGCGTTTATCAGGCCGAACCAGATGCCCAGCCCTTGTTATGGGAACCGGATAATCCATGGCGTTTGTTGTTGAACCAGACCGCAGTATCCAGAGGCCTGTTCCCGGTGGCTTTGCCGCTGGGGGATATGCTGGATACGGCTCAGGTTCCTGCGGAAGCGGCCCTTGCGCTGGATCGTACAGCAATGGATAGCCTGATCCAGCGTTATGGGGCCGATGAAGTGGTGGTCGTCCATGTTTTGACAACGCCGGATAAGGGCAGTTCCATGACCCTGAAGCGGTATCCGCAGGATCTGCCGGCACGATTGAAGACTGGCGAGACCCCAATTGCGGATGACTTGCCCGCCGCATTGGGTGATCTGGCGGCCCATGCGGTTTTGTCTATTGCGCAGGGGGAAAAAAGTCGGCGGAAAGCAATTGTTGTTGGTGAAACGGATTCGTTGGCGGCACTGATTCCTGTGCAGTCTATTGCGGATTGGGTACGGACCGAGGCGACATTGTCCGCCCTGCCCATGGTGCAGACGGTTCGTTTACGTGCCTCCCGTACGGACGTGTTGCAAATTGCGATTCAATATTCGGGCGACCTGATGTCATTGATGGCTGCCGTTGAAAAACTTGGTTTTACTGTGCGGACATATGATGGGTATTGGGAAATTATTCCACCTTCTGAAACCGCGACTCCGGTGCTGTCATGACCGTGAAAAAGACTTCGAACCTAACATCGTTTCAGTTGTGGGGGCTGGCCTTTTTGGCCTTCATAACCGTTTTGTATATCCTGCGGACGATGCTGACCCCGTTTGTTGCCGGGTTGGCGTTGGCATATTTCTTGGATCCGGTTGCGGATCAGCTTGAAAGGCGTGGTGTCAAACGAGGGCCAGCGGTTCTGATCATTACGTTGGTGTTTATGGTCTGCGGCATTGCCTTGTTGGCAACGATTCTGCCGATCATTCAGCAGCAGGTGGTTTCGTTGGTTAAGAACGTGCCGCGTTACGTGGACAGTGGTTGGTTGGTTTTGGCCCCATACATTGAACAGGTTCGTGCCTATCTCCCTGCAGAACATTTTGCCTCGCTTGAAGATGCTGTCAGTCAATACATCGGTCGTATTGTGAATAACGTTGGTGCTTTTGTTACTGGGTTGTTGTCCCGGGGCGTGGCTCTGTTCAATTTGCTGTCGCTGCTGGTGGTGACTCCGGTGGTGGCGATTTATTTGCTGCGGGATTGGGATTACATGGTGACCAAGGTGGACTCTTGGTTGCCGCGGGACAACGCGAACGCAATTCGTGCCATAGCCCGCGACATTGACAAAACCCTTGCCGGGTTCATCCGAGGGCAGGCGACGGTCTGTCTTGCGCTTGCCTGTGTTTATGGCACAGGGTTGAGCCTTGTCGGCTTGGAAGCCGGATTGTTGTTGGGTATTGCATCGGGGATGGCGGCATTTGTCCCTTATGTCGGCGGCATTACCGGGTTTACGGTGGCGATCATTCTGGCGTTGTTCCAGTTTGCCGATTGGCAGCCGATTGCCGGTGTCGTTGCCGTGTTTGCCGTCGGACAATTGCTGGAAGGGTATGTTCTGACCCCGCGTTTGGTGGGTAATCGAATTGGTTTGCATCCGGTTTGGGTTATGTTTGCATTGTTGGCTGGTGGTGCATTGTTCGGGTTCGCCGGAGTGTTGGTTGCGTTGCCGGTGGCATCTGTGATTGGGGTTCTTGTTCGGCACGGATTGCGCAGATACCTTGCCAGTTCGGCATATTCCGGCAGAGAGGTCAGTCAGGAAGATGTCTAAGACTGTTTCGCAACCCAGACAGTACGTGCTGGATTTGCCACACCGTCCGGCCTTGGATGGCGAAGATTTTTGGGTATCCAGTTGCCATGACCACGCAATGCGCTGGCTGGATGCATGGCCGGATTGGCCTGCCGTCGGCATTGTCGTGTGTGGTGCGCCGCGAGCAGGGAAAAGCCACCTTGCCCGCATGTTCGCACAGCAAACTGGGGCACGAGTGGTATCGGCAGCCGATTTGCCGGACTTTGGCGTGAGCCTGCCTGATCCAGATGCCAAAGCACTGGTGATTGAGGATATTGACCGGACCCCACCGGAGGAGGCGTTGTTCCATGTGTTTAACCGGGCCAAAGAACGTGGCGTTGGCTTGCTGCTGACGGCGCGGGTTATGCCCAATGCCATGGCTTTGACCTTGGCGGATTGGCGGTCTCGGTTGCGCACCTGTCCGGTGGCGGAAATCACTCGCCCGGATGATCGATTGATGGCTGCGGTGCTGGCGAAGTTGTTTCATGACCGCCAGTTAACCGTGGGGGATGCGGAAATTTCCTATCTGCTGACGCATATGGAGCGGTCAATTGCCGCCGCTGAGGCCGTTGTGGCAGAGGCAGATCGTCAGGCCTTGGCCCTGAAACGGCGTGTGACCATTTCCGTTCTGAAAGCAGCCTTGGCTGTAGTCATGCAGTGGGATGAGGCCTGAGTCTACGGCTCAAGATCATCCGCTTCCTTTTCCTTCGATACTGATTTTGGTGTGAACAAGGCGTGGGGTTTGCCTTTGGCTTTCCCTATGTCCTGCCACAGCATATCGGAGAATTTCAGGCAAGCCACGGCCCCGGTCGGGAATTTGCGGTAAATTGGCAGGTTGGTGTCTTCCGGTGGGCACAAACACCATAACAAATCCAACACAGCAGGATTGTGCCCAATCAGCATCAGGTGCTGACAGCTTTCATCCAATGTGGTGATCAATTTGGTCAGATCGCCAATGGTCGCATCATAAATGCTGTCCTCAAACCGTACATTCAAATCCGGCATTTCGCGCAGGATATAGCCCAACGTCGCATGAGTGCGCTGGGCAGGTGAGCACAGGACAAGATCCGGCCTTGGGCATCGTTGCAGCAAAGCCGCACTGATAATTGGTCCGGCTGCCTTGCCACGAGAGTTGAGCGGTCGGTCCCGATCGTCAAGGCTGGGGCTGTCCCAACTGGACTTCAGGTGGCGGATCAGGGTGATTGTTTTTGTCATCAAATTATCATCCTCAAAGGCACTGTTGCTCTGTTAGGGCTTTCGGAATGTGGAGGTTTCCGACACAATGGAAACGTGATTTTTCTAATCGCCCGGCTGGTTGATATCGAAGTTGGGGGTCATCGGGAAGGTTTTGTTTTATGAACACTGTCTCCAAACCGCAAAAATTGGAAGTGCTGGATGTTGATGCCGCTGCGTCTGATCTGAAGTACATCAACCGTGAGCTGTCATGGTTGGCCTTCAATACGCGGGTGCTGGAAGAGGCCCATAACAAGACTCACCCCTTGTTTGAACGTGTCCGGTTCTTATCCATTAGTGCCTCCAACCTTGATGAATTTTATATGGTGCGTGTTGCCGGATTAAAAGGGCAGGTTGATGCCGGGGTGAATACCCTCAGCGCTGATAATCTGACTCCGGCACAACAACTGCAACAAATCAATGCCGCAGCCCGTGAATTGATCATGGGGCAGGTCAATTGTTGGCGCAGCCTTCAACGGGAGCTGCGTGACGAGGGTGTTTCTGTTATTGATTCCAAGGAATTAACGCAGGTTGATCGTTCATGGCTTATGGATCATTTCATGGCGAACATCTTCCCCATATTGACGCCATTGGCAATTGATCCCGCACATCCGTTCCCATTTATCCCGAACCTTGGCATGGCGTTGGTGCTGGAATTGCAGCCGGTCAGCAAGACCGCCATGAAATCCAGCTCTAAAGTCCTGCATGCCTTGGTGCCATTGCCGGGGCAAATTGATCGTTTTGTCAGACTTCCGGGCGAAGGCATTCGCTTTATCGCGCTTGAAGAAGTGGTGCTGCTGCACGTTGAACGCCTATTCCCCGGCTATACTTTGGAAAAATCTGGGCATTTCCGCTTGATCCGCGACAGTGAAATGGAAATTGACGAGGAAGCCGAAGATCTGGTTCGCAGTTTTGAAAGCGCACTGAAGCGTCGCCGCCGTGGTCATGTCATTCGTCTGGGTGTGACCAAGGGGATTGCCCCTGAATTGCGGTCTCAGATTCTGGAATCCCTTGCCATTCAGGAACCGGATGTTTTTGAAATGGACGGTCTGGTCGGTATGTCGGATGTGAAGGCCGTCATTGTGAATGATCGCCCGGATTTGCAGTTCTTTCCGTTCAAGGCCAGATTCCCGGAACGGATACGTGATTTTGGTGGTGATAGTTTTGCGGCAATTAACCATAAGGACATGGTGATCCATCACCCCTATGAGTCCTTTGATGCGGTTGTGCAATTCATCCGTCAAGCTGCCCGAGACCCGAATGTGGTGGCGATCAAACAAACTCTGTATCGCACCAGCAATGATTCACCGATTGTCGCCGCTTTGATTGAGGCTGCAGAGTCCGGCAAGTCGGTTACGGCAATGGTGGAACTGAAGGCCAGATTCGATGAAGAAGCCAACATCCGGTGGGCGCGGCGATTGGAACGGGCTGGCGCACAGGTGGTTTATGGCTTCATTGATTGGAAAATCCACGCCAAGGTGTCTTTGGTCGTACGGCGGGAAGGCAATGAACTGCGGTCATATGTGCACTTTGGCACCGGGAACTATCATCCGATTACCGCAAAGATTTATACCGACCTGTCATATTTTACCTGCGATCCGGCGTTTTGCCGTGACGCGACCAAGGTCTTTAACTTCATGACCGGGTATGCTCAGCCGGTTAAGCTTGAAAAGCTCCGCATTGCGCCGATTGACCTGCGCAGTCAGTTGATTGACGACATCAATGCTGAGATCGCGAATGCGAAAGAGGGCAAACCGGCAGCCATTTGGGCGAAGATGAACTCCCTTGTGGACGAGACGTTGATCGATGGACTGTACCGCGCGTCTCAGGCTGGGGTTAAGGTTGAACTGGTTGTGCGTGGGATTTGCTGTCTGCGTCCCGGAGTCCCGGGAATGTCAGATAACATCCGGGTGAAAAGCATTGTTGGTCGCTATCTTGAACATTCACGGATTGCCTGTTTTGCCAATGGTCATCCCATGCCGTCTAAACATGCCAAAATCTGGATTTCATCAGCGGATTGGATGACACGAAATACCATGCGCCGGGTGGAAACCCTTGTGCCTATTGAAAACCCAACGGTCCACGAACAGGTATTGGACCAGATCATGGTGGCAAATATGAAGGACACGGCCCAAAGCTGGTATTTGCAAAGTGATGGGACGTATGAACGGTGTACGCCCGTGGGTGCAGGTTTCAATGCGCATACCTATTTCATGACAAACCCGAGCCTATCCGGTCGAGGTCGCGCACGGGGGGCAGGAAATAATATGAAGTTCGAGACATTGACACTGAATTCGGAGTAAACCAGCGTCATATGCGGCTGTTCAAATGATCAAGGCAGCCGTGTGACGTTGAGGCTATTAGGGTTGAAAGTATGAGCGCACAGCCATTGCATGTGATCGCGAATCCTCCGTTACGGCATTCCGATGCCATTGGGATTATCGACATCGGCTCGAACTCGGTCCGACTGGTGGTTTTTGCCGGTCTTAGTCGGGCTCCGGTTCGGCTTTTCAATGAAAAGGCATCGTGTGCGCTTGGGGCCGGATTGCAGCAAACCGGGCGGCTTAATCCCGATGGTCGGATCAGTGCCATGGCAGCCATCGGGCGTTTTGTTCGTCTGGCGCGGGCCATGGGCATTGGGCGATTAGACCTGTTGGCAACGGCAGCGGTCCGGGATGCATCTGATGGGCCGGATTTCGTCCGGGAACTGAACGCACGTTATGATGTGGACGTTCAAGTCCTGTCAGGAGATGATGAGGCCAAGTGTGCGGCCTATGGCGTGTTGTCGGGAACACCGGATGCCAGCGGGCTTGTCGCCGATCTTGGCGGTGGTAGCCTTGAACTCGCTGAGATTAACGGTATGCAGTCAGAGCACTTGGGGCGGATGTGCACAATGCCCCTTGGCGTGCTGCGCTTAGCTGATATTGATGATGTTGCCCCGGATGGTGTTGATCAACGGATTGCACACTGTTTAGGAAAAGAACAGTGGCTGGGGGCCGCAGCTCCTGATTATTTGTATGCGGTTGGCGGCGCATGGCGGGCACTGGCGAAGTTGTGTATGTACCATGAAAAGCATCCGCTTCAGATCATGGATAAATATACGTTGCCTTTGGAGCGGGCTTTGGAGTTGACGCAACTGATCTCCAAAGTTGGTCGAAGCTCATTGGTCAAGATTCCGGGGGTTCCCCGCCGCCGTTTGGCAACGCTTCCGTTGGCGGCAAAGCTATTGAATCGACTTTTGCGGCAGACCCGACCCAAAGCACTGGTGTTTTCCGTGCATGGCATGCGGGAAGGGTATTATTTCTCTACCTTGCCGGATGCCATTCGCAATCGTGACCCCATTGAGGACATGCTGGAAACCCTTGCCGGAGATGGGCACCGCTTTGCACAGCAACCCGCACGGCTGATGGAGTTTTTGGACCCGTTGTTCCCGGTCGAAACACAGAAACAATGGCGACAGCGCTATGCCGCCTGCATGCTGGGGGATTTGTACTGGGACGAACACCCGGATTATCGCGGTCAGCAAGCGTTCTTTAAAACTCTGCGGCTGCCTGTGGTCGGGTTTGATCACGAGGACCGTGCCGCGCTGGCTTTGATTGTGCTGTACCGTTATCAAAGCTTTGATGAAATTCACGATGCTCAGGATGCCATGGCTCTCCTGTCGGAAGATGACCAACATCGGGTACAAGTCGCTGGACGAGCATTACGTTTGGCCCACGCCATGACCGGTGGTGCGCCGGGATTGTTGCAGCAGGCGCAATTCAGTTTGAGTGACACAACACTGACCCTGCGCTTGCCCATGGATGAGGTGGCATATTACACCCCGGCCTTTGCCAAGCGGTTGGACCGTCTGGCGTTGGCCATGGGGCTGGACCCGGTGATTGAACATTGGTAACGGGTGGTAAATAGCTTGGCTTTAAAGCCCATGGAAAAGGCCACGCTGATGCGTGGCCTTTTCCATGTTTGAATATAACGCAATTTGACCCTGTGCTTAGGTCAGTGCGCCTTGTGTCAGTTCCGGAACTTCGCCGGAATTGGTGTCGGAGTCTTCATCCGCTGCGTCTTCAGCTGCTGCGACGGAAGCTACTGTTTCCTCAGCCGGAGCATCTTGTGCTTCCACAGAGGCTTCCAGAGCCGGAGCTTCAACTTCTGCTGGAGTGTCCACAGTTTCCGGTGTTTCCACAACAGGTTCAGCGACTGCTGGCGTGTCAGCAGTTTCCGTTACTTCCAGTGTTTCCGCAATCGGGGCTCCGGTTTCGGCGCGCAAGTCTTCGACTTGTGCCGTATCGGATTCTGGAATGTCTTCGTCTGCCGGGGCATCTTCAACCGGGATCAGTTCGATCTTGCCGTTGTCCGGGGAAATCGCCAAAGCCATGTGACCGTGTTTCAGCCGCAGGGCATCTTCGCCGAACAGGGCATGCCGCCAGCCGGATTGTGCCCGGACATTCGCGGCATCATCGGATGCCATTGCTTCCAGTTCTTCGGTGGTTGCAACGATCTTCGGTGCAACACCGTAGGCTTCGCACTTGGTTTTCAGCAGTACACGCAGCAAATCCACGATCGGGGCGATACCCGGCGGGTGGTTGCGATGTGTCGGCAGTTCCGGGCATTCGCCAGTCGGCAGAGCCAAACCGGTTTCCACTGCTTCGATAATGGCTTCGGCTGTTGGACCTTCGGACATGCTTTTCGGCAATTGCCGGGTTGATGACAAAGATTCAACAGACGTCGGAGACGATGCCGCAATTTCCAACAAGGCTTCATCCCGGATGACGCGCTGACGCGGCAGATCACGGGTTTGGGCCTCTACTTCACGCCAAGCAGCCAGTTCACGCAATACCGCAAGGAAACGCGGGTTTTTCGTGCGAGATTTCATGCGGCGGTACATTTCGCGCGGATCCGGGGTATAGGTGCCCGGCGCGGTCAAGACCTGCATTTCCTCTTCCAGCCATTTATCGCGTCCGGTTTTTTCCAGAACAGCGACCAGCTTACGATAGACTTTGCGCAGCGGAATGACATCGGACAGGGCATAAATAACCTGACGATCACTCAGCGGACGTTTGGACCAATCGGTGAAGCGGGTGGATTTGTCGATACGGGCCCCGGCCAATTTTGTTGCCAGAGTTTCATATCCGACGGATTCGCCAAAACCGCAGACCATGGCTGCGATTTGCGTGTCAAAGATCGGTTGCGGCAGCTCACCCATCAATTTCATCAGGATTTCCAGATCCTGACGGGCGGCGTGGAAGATCTTCAGCACGTTGGTGTTGCGCATCAGGGCAAAGAATGGCTCAAGGTCAATACCTTCTGCGAGCGGATCAATGCATGCGGCTTCGTCTTCACCGGCGACCTGTATAAGGCACAACTTGGGCCAATAGGTCTTTTCCCGTATGAATTCCGTGTCAACGGTGACGTGTTTTGAATTTGCCAAGCGCTCGCACAGTGCGGCCAAGGCTTCTGTATCAATAATCAGGCTCATGGCAAAAAGCTATACCTCCTGCAATTTGCGCTGGCAAGCACTCTATAGGCCGAGATTCGCGGTATTTTGCGAATTCCGACCTTGACAAAGTTGCGCCATCGGTGTGCTTTTGCGGCTGAGATTTAAACCAAAGGGTCTGGACATGCATCTTTATCGCACGCACACCTGCAATGACTTGAACGACAGCAATGTCGGAACCACCGTACGTTTGTCTGGCTGGGTTCACCGCAAACGCGACCACGGCAACCTTCTGTTTGTGGATCTGCGTGATCACTATGGTATTACCCAATGTGTGACCGATAGTTCCAGCGACGTGTTCAAAACCCTCGAATCGGTGCGCCCGGAATCGGTTATCCGCATTGATGGTCGTGTTGTTGCACGTGAAGAAAGCACTGTGAATGACAAACTTGCCACCGGACAAATTGAAGTCCGCGTGGATGAAATCGAAGTTTTGTCTACGGCTGAAGTATTGCCGATTCAGGTTGCATCCAACGAAGACTTTTCTGAAGAAATGCGTCTGCGTTATCGCTTCCTTGATCTACGTCGTGAGAAAATCCACAGCAACATCGTGCTGCGGTCCAACGTTATTTCTTCCATCCGTCGCCGGATGACTGACCTTGGCTTTATGGAAATTCAGACACCGATCCTGACGGCTTCCAGCCCGGAAGGTGCGCGTGACTTCCTTGTGCCTTCTCGTCTGCATCCCGGCAAGTTCTATGCATTGCCGCAGGCACCGCAGCAGTTCAAACAGATGCTGATGGTTGCTGGCTTTGACCGTTATTTCCAGATTGCACCTTGCTTCCGTGATGAAGACAGCCGTGCGGATCGTTCGCCGGGTGAGTTTTATCAGCTCGATCTGGAAATGAGCTATGTCACGCAGGAAGATGTGTTCCAAACCATGGAACCGGTTCTGGCTGGTCTGTTCGAAGAATTTGCCAACGGTCGTACGGTTTCAGCGTCTCCGTTCCCGCGTATCCCGTTCGATGAAGCCATGCTGAAGTATGGGTCTGACAAGCCGGATCTGCGGAACCCGTTGCTTATTGCAGACGTGACCGAAGCCTATCGCGACTCCGGGTTTGGTATCTTTGCGAAGAACGTTGCCAAGGGTGCAGTGGTCCGGGCTATTCCGGCTCCGGGTGCAGCATCTAAGCCGCGGTCATGGTTTGACAACCTGAACAAGTGGGCCCAAACCGAAGGGGCTGCTGGTCTTGGTTATATCACATTCGCTGATGGTGAAGCCAAAGGCCCGATCGCTAAAAACCTTGAGGCCGAACGCATCGAAGCCATTAAGACTGCCGCTGGCGTGGGCGATGGTGATGCTGTATTCTTCTGCTGTGACAAGGAAGGCGCAGCCGCCAAGTTTGCCGGCACCGTACGCACCAAGATCTGTAATGAATTGGAACTGCTGGAACAAGGCGTGTTCAAGTTCTGCTGGATCGTTGACTTCCCCATGTTCGAATTGAACGAGGATACTGGACTGATTGAGTTCAGCCACAACCCGTTCTCGATGCCGCAAGGTGAAATGGAAGCGCTGGAAACGATGAATCCGCTGGATATCAAAGCATTCCAGTATGACATCGTCTGTAACGGTGTGGAATTGTCCTCTGGGGCGATTCGTAACCACCGCCCGGACATCATGTATAAAGCGTTTGAAATTGCCGGTTACACTGCTGAAACCGTTGAAAACGAATTCGGCGGCATGCTCAATGCATTTAAATTCGGTGCACCGCCGCACGGTGGTTTTGCTCCGGGTGTTGACCGTATGGTTATGCTGTTGGCAGATGAGCCGAACATTCGCGAGGTTATTGCCTTCCCGCTGAACCAACAGGCACAAGATTTGTTGATGCAAGCACCGAACACCGTTGATCCGGCGCGTTTGCGTGAATTGCACCTGAAACTGAACTTGCCGAAGCCGAAAATCACCGTAACCACGGACGAAACTCCGGCTGAGTAAATCAAGGCACGAGTTGAATAAAAAAATCCCCCGGGTTGATCCGGGGGATTTTTTTATAGCGCGTAGAACCAGCGGGCCAAAAGTCAGGGGGGCTATGCCTCAGGTTCGTCAGCCTCAGGCAGGCGGGCACCGATGAGGAATTCCACATTGCCTTCCGGGCCGGTAATCGGGCTTTCAATAATGCCGTCGACAAGCCATCCCTTGTCCAGCAACCAGCCCTTTACTTCGTCACAGACTTTTTGTCGGACTTCCGGGTCTTTGACCACGCCGCCCTTGCCAACGGACTGTGGTCCGGCCTGAAATTGCGGTTTAATCAGGGCGATGAGCCATGCACCGGGTTTTACCAATTCCAGGCCTCCTTGCAAAACGGACTGCAACGAGATGAAGCTGGCATCACAGACCACCACATCCAAATCATCAGGAACGTGCGTGCGGGTCAGCATGCGGGCGTTGGTGTTTTCTAATGAGATGACCCGGCTGTCGTTGCGGATTTCCTCTGCCAGTTGATCATGGCCCACATCGACGGCATAAATTTTTGCCGCACCATTGTGACGCAAAACATCGGTAAATCCGCCTGTAGATGCGCCAACATCAAGACAAACTAAGCCTTCCACCGGATACTGGAAGTGCTCCAGCCCTCGTGCCAGTTTCAGGCCTCCTCGGGACACCCACGGAATCGGTTGTCCGCGAACTTCCAGAATATCGTCAGGTGCGACTTTGGCTGATGGTTTTTTCGCCAGTTTGTCATTGCAGTAAACAACATGCTCGGCAATCAGCATTTGCGCACGGGCCCGGCTTGGCGCCAGATCCCGCTCGACCAAAGTCAAATCCAGACGTTCTGAACTCATGCACTTCCCCCTAAAGCAGTGAGTACGGTTTTAACAATGCTATCTGGGTCAAGTCCTGCATCTCGGATTTGACCGGCTTGGCTGTCTTGTTCCAGATAACTATCCGGCATGTGCAATGTGCGTAACACGCATCCAGATTGCAGGCCGTTGGTATTGATGATGTGATCCAATACGTGGGTGGCAAAGCCGCCGATCGAGCCTTCTTCGACAATGATCAATGCGGCATGATTGCGGACAAGGTCTTCGATCAGATCAATATCTAGCGGTTTGGCAAAACGGGCATCGGCAACGGTGGCTTCAATGCCGTGTCCTGCCAATTGTTCTGCTGCGCTCAGGCAGTCCGCCAAGCGGGTGCCAAGGCTCAATATGGCGGCATGGGCGCCGCTGCGAACGATACGCCCTTTGCCAATGGGTAAGGCCTCGGGCTTGTCGGGAACATCCATCCCCGGGCCTGTGCCACGCGGAAAACGCAGAGCAATGGGGCCGTCATCATATTCGACGGCGGTCATCACCATGTGTGCCAATTCTGCTTCGTCTGCCGGGGCCATAACCACCATATCCGGCAGCATGGATAGCATTGCCACATCAAAGGCACCATGATGTGTGGCGCCATCGGCTCCCACATATCCGGCGCGGTCAATGATGAAACGGACGGGCAAGTTTTGCAGTGAAACATCATGGGCGACCTGATCAAACGCCCGTTGCAAGAAGCTGGAGTAAATCGCGACAAATGGCTTCAGCCCCTCGGCTGCCAGTCCGGCGGCGAAGGTTACGGCATGTTGTTCAGCTATTCCCACGTCGAACATGCGGTCAGGGTGGCTTTCAGCAAAGATATCAAGCCCTGTTCCCGACGGCATGGCGGCGGTGATGGCATTAATTTTCTGGTCGGATTTTGCCGCAAACGTCAATGCGTTAGCAAAAACGCGGGTAAAGCTCGGCCCGTTGGTTCCAGATGGTTTCGGCGCCCCGGTTTGTACGTCAAAGCAACTGACCCCATGGTATTTGTCAGAGGCTTGTTCTGCCGGGGCATAGCCATGTCCCTTTTTTGTGACCACATGCACCAAAATCGGACGGCTGGAATCTGCTTCGCGGACGTTGGTCAACACCGGGATCAATGTATCAAGGTCATGACCATCGATCGGGCCGACGTAATGCATGCCCATTTCTTCGAACAGGGTGCCGCCCGTCACCAATCCGCGTGCGAATTCTTCAGCCTTGCGGGCCGCCCGTTCAACCGCAGACGGGAACAGGGATGTGACATCCTTAACGGCACTGCGTAAGGAGTGGTAAGACTGTGATGAAATCAGGCGGGACAGGTAATGGCTCATGGCGCCAACAGGTGGAGCAATGGACATGTCATTGTCATTCAGGATCACCACCATACGAGAATTGGTGGAGCTGATGTTGTTCAGGGCTTCATACGCCATGCCTGCGCTCATGGAGCCATCACCGATGACGCAAATAACGTTGCGTTGCTCCTGTTTCAGGTCACTGGCAACCGCCATGCCCAAGCCAGCGGAAATGGATGTGGAGCTATGTCCTGCGCCAAAGGGGTCGAATTGGGATTCATCGCGTTTGGTAAAGCCGGAAAGCCCGCCCTTTTGCCGGATTGTTCCCATGCAATCTTTGCGACCTGTCAGAATCTTATGGGGGTAGCTTTGATGCCCGACATCCCAGATTAGGCGATCATGGGGCGTGTCGAACACGTAATGCAGCGCGACGGTTAATTCGACGACGCCGAGGCCTGCGCCAAGATGCCCCCCGGTTTGAGACACCGTGTTGATCATGGCTGCACGCACGTCGTCGGCCAACGATTGCAGCTTTGCAGTGGGCAAAGCGCGTACGTCGGCGATGCTGTAAACTGTATCCAGGATCGGAGTATCCTGCTTAACTTCTACCACGCCTTGGTTCTCCACACGGTATTTAGAGCCGATCAACGGCGGCGTTTGACTACGTAATGTGCCAGATCTTCTAGCAGGGCGGCACGTCCTTCAAACACGGACAAGTGCCCAATTGCCTGATTGACCAGAATATCGGCTTGTTCGCGGGCACGCTCTATGCCCAATGCTGTGACAAAGCTGGCTTTGCCACGGTCAGCATCTTTGGCGGTCGCCTTGCCGACTTCATGTGCGTCACCTTCCACATCCAACAGGTCGTCAGCGATTTGGAAGGCCAGACCAATGTCATGGGCGTAGGCGCATAAGGCATGCTGCATGGGTGGGGAGGCCTTGCCCAAGATTGCGCCGGCTTCACAGGAGAATGCAATCAGGCAGCCAGTTTTCATGCGCTGCAGCCGGGTAATGGCAGGCAGGTCAAGGTCACGCGTTTCCGCCAGCAGGTCCAGCATCTGTCCGCCGACCATGCCATGTGCCCCGGAAGCTTTGGCTAAACGGGAGACCAGCTTGCAACGTACAGAAGGGTCTTCGTGGGTGTCCGGGTCTGACAGGACTGCAAAGGCTTCTGTCAGTAGGGCATCACCGGCAAGGATTGCTGTGGCTTCGTCAAAGCGGCGATGCACAGTGGGCTGTCCACGACGTAAATCATCGTCATCCATTGCAGGCAGGTCATCGTGGACCAAGGAATAGCAGTGCAGCATTTCAACGGCAGCAGCCGCACGGTTGGCAGAACGTTGTCCAACGCCAAACAGAGATGCTGTGACCATGGTCAAAAACGGGCGCAGACGTTTGCCGCCGTTCAGGCAGGCATAGCGCATGGCTTCCAACACACGGTCTTCCTGTGCTTCGTGCAGGCGAAGCAGGGAATCCAGTTCGTTTTCAACTCGTTGAGCCGCATCCGCAAGAGCATCGCGAAATGCGGTTGATGTTTCCGGCATTGCCACAGTGTCTGTATCCTATTCCATGGGAGGCAAAGGCGAGGTGGTCATGGACCCGTCGGGAGCCTTGGTAATTTGCTCAACCCGTTCGCGGGCTTCTGACAATTTGGCCTCGCAATGGCGTTTTAATTGAACGCCCTGTTCAAAGGCACCAACAGCAGCATCAAGCTCCACATCGCCTGCTTCCAGCCGTCGCACGATTGCATCCAGCTGAGCCAAAGCCTGTTCGAAGCTCATGTCCGAGATCGCCGCATGGTTCGCAGCAGATGCTGTTGTCTCCGTCATTATGTAACCCTATGCCGTTATCATAGCCGACACACCAGCCCCGGTGTGCAAGAGCGCACTTTACGCCGTTGACGACCGTTCTACAACCGCAGAAGCGGTCCGTGAACTTTCTGGTTATGCTTTTCAGACGTGGGGAATAGAATTTGATGGCATTTTGTGTCTTTGTTGAGGGGGGACTCGGGTAAGTGAATTGCTAATTCTATTTAGTAGCTCTCTGAAAAATCTTGTATCGAACTGCAATTCCTGAAATATTTTCCTTATAGACGTTACATACTTTTGCAAGTATCTTGCGGCGCAGGAAGAGAGAGCCGTCGATTTATTCTTACAACGATTCAAGCGATAAACCATGGATATCACGGAACTCGAGCGTAATGCTGGAAAAGCCAGCACCCTTTTAAAGGCGATGAGCAATCAACATCGCCTTATGATCCTGTGCATTCTGCAGTCTGGAGAACGGTCCGTCGGTGATTTGGAAAAACAGGTCGGCCTGAGCCAATCTGCCTTGTCCCAACATTTGGCCCGCCTGCGCCGCGATGATTTGGTTCAAACCCGTCGGGAAGCTCAAACAGTGTATTATTCCCTGCACGGGGCGGACGCGACAGCAATCATTCATACTCTACATGGCCTCTATTGCGCATCCTGACCTGAATTCAGGAGACATCTATGCCCACTGATTCCCATTGTTTGGCCTATGGATCTTGCCACTTGGGAATTGATCTGGGCGGCACCAAGACTGAGGCTATTGTTCTGGATGGTAGTGGCAATTGTCTTGGACGGTGGCGCGTGTCTTCCCCGCGTGGTGACTATGCCCGTACGCTTGCGATGCTTCGTACAGTGTATGAGGACGCATGCCAACGATATGGGCAATTATCCTCTGTCGGGGTGGGTATTCCGGGGTGTGTGTCTCGGGAAACCGGATTGGTGAAAAATGCTAATTCCACTTGGCTGATTGGGCATCCGTTATTGGTGGATCTGCAAGCACAGTTTTCGTGCCCGGTGACGATTGCCAATGATGCAGACTGTTTTGCTTTGTCTGAGGCGAGGGATGGAGCCGGAGCCGATGCCGCAACAGTTTGGGGGATCATATTGGGTACCGGCACTGGCAGCGGTATTGTGATTCACGGTAATTTGCTGCAAGGACCAAATTCCATCGCCGGAGAGTGGGGGCATAATCCATTGCCCGCAATGACCGAGGACGAAGCACCCGGTCCGTTGTGCTACTGTGGGCGGTATGGCTGCATCGAAACGTTTTTGTCCGGGCCAGGCATGGTTCAGGACTATTGTCGGCGCGGTGGGGATGCCACATGTGTTGAGGCCATCGTTGATGCCGCCGCCAAAGGGGAAGCCACGGCAACTGCAACTTTGCAACGCTACATAGAGCGGTTGGCCTGTGCGACGGCATCCGTGATCAATATCTTGGACCCGGATGTGATCGTCCTAGGTGGCGGGGTTTCCAACATTCCTGATTTGTATGATCGGGTGCCTGCATTGTGGTCGCGCTACGTATTCTCTGACACGGTGCGGACTCGCCTGCTGCCGCCACGGCATGGAGATTCAAGCGGTGTTCGTGGTGCCGCATGGCTTGGTGTATCCAGCACTATGCCCGGCAAAATTTGCCGCCCACGGTAATAATTACCGGGTTAAATGGCGCGTTTTTAGGCGGAATCATTAAGAAATCCTTAAGTTTTGAAACGGCACGCCTCATGCATGTGTTTACGAACTGTGTGTGTTGAGTGGTGAAGGGGCCGTTATGAGGAAAGGCAGCGATTTGGCGGTGCGCGACGCGCCGTATCCGCATATCCCACCGTTACGTTTGTCGCCGGACGCGCAATTGCGTGCGGGGTTGGTTGCGGCACGTGTACATGTTTCATCGAAGCCGTCTATGAAGCCTGAGGCAAGCTTTCCGGGGTATCCGGTGCGGTTTATGAGCCCAAATATGTTGGCGTCGGTTGCTTATGATTTGTATATGCAAGGTGAACTGGAGCGAGAAGAGTATTTACTGTTGGGGTTTCTTTCGGAAACGCATCCATTTTATAATCGCACGGTTGGTGCCTTGACTGGCGAACCGGCTCGTCCTGATTGTCCACGCGACTTAATTCAGGAATGGGAAGACCATTTGCAGCAAGTATCGGCATCAAAGTTGCCACTGACGGTTATGCTGCGCCGGGCCAAAAAAATACTGGGGCTGCTACGGTGGCTTGAAATGCCGTCTCTTGGCAAATGTTGCGTATAAAATCTATTCGTTTTGCACATAAAAAATGCCGTCAGAGGGTTTCCCTTCTGGCGGCATTTTCGTACGGATTTGCTTGAGCATTTATTGAATGCGCATGGGCGGCATCAATGCGGCCCCGTTCTCCAATCGGATCAATGACCATTGGTACAACGTTGAAACCGGTTCCGGCAGGGCGGAGCGTAACTGGCTTGTGACAAAGGGGTTGTCCCCGTTGCCTTGCATCCAAGCGATCAGATTTTCGTGGAATGGCCTGACTTCCGGGAATTGCACCAATTGAATGTCGTTTTCAGCGGGAACCCCAGCAACGCGTTTGGCGTGAGCCACGGCAGTGATAATGCCGCCAAGGTCATCAACCAATTGTTTGGATTTTGCGCGTTCACCTGAAAATACCCGTCCACGGGCAACCATATCCACCGCATCCATGTCCAGCTTGCGGCCTTCTGCAACCTTTGCTGTGAAGTCCATGTATGCCGCATCAATGATTTTGTTCATGCGGTCACGTTCTGTCTGGGTGAAGCCTTTGTTCATGGACCACATGCCCGCCGTTTCACCGGTTTTCAGAGTTTCCCAAGAAATGCCAAGCTTATCCCAAGCCTTTTGCAAATTAACCTTGCCGGCAATAACGCCGATGGACCCGGTGATGGTCGTCGGTTGCGCAATAATCGTATCCGCTGCGGAGGCGATGAAATAGCCGCCGGATGCTGCATAATCTTCCATGGATACGATTACAGGAATATTTTGGGCATTGGCTGCAACAATGGCTTGGCGAATGGTGTCCGATGCAGCGTAGTCACCACCCGGACTGTTAATGCGCAAAATGATCGCACCAACGCCTGCTTTTGCTGCGTCTTGGATCGCCTTGGCTGTTGACCGTGCCATAATCAGATTGTTGTCAGCAAATGGTGACGAGTTTTTGGCACCGGGAATGATTTGACCGCTGGCTTGAACCAATGCAATTCGTGGGGCACTGCTGTCTTGCTCACGGGCTTCCAAATAGGTGCCGAGGGTAACTGCCTGTCCGGTGAAGCGGGATTTGACCGCTTTGCTGAAATCATCCCGATAGGCCAAGTGATCCACAAGGTTGGCGGCGCGGGCTTCTGCCGCCAGAAGTGGTCCTGTTTCCATGCGTCTGTTCACCGCAATTTTGGAAACGGTGCGATTGTCTGCGATGGCTCGGGTCAAAACGTCAGAGATATCGTCCAAGAGCAATCCCATATTCTGACGCACGGGTGCACTCATGCCATCCCGGCTCAAGAATTCCAACGCCCCTTTATATTCATGGCGCTGAATGATGTCAGCTTCGATGCCGTATTCGGATAGGGCGGCTTTCAGGAATGGTGCTTCGATGGCAAGGCCTTGCAGGCTGAACATGCCTGAAGGTTGCAACCAGATATCACTGAAGCTGGAGGCAACCGCGACCGCAGTCAAACCTCCATCCAGAGATTCGGAAAAGACCATCGCAGGCTTTCCGGCATGGCGAAATGCGGCGATTGCCCCCATCAGTTCCTGCGCCGTAGCGGGCTGGAAGCTGACGCTACCCATATGGGCGACAAGGCCGGTAATTTTTGGGTCGTTTGCTGCCTGATGCAGAGCCAGTACTGTTTGGCTAAGGTTATAAGGCTGTTCCCCAGTCAGGGCCGCGAACGGGTCATCAGTGGCGGTGTCAGCCACCCCACGATCCAAATCCAGCACAAGGTGGGAATTCTCGGCGAGAGTAACCTGTTCAGGCTCTGCCGATAAAATGGCATATGTTCCGGCTGCGATTGCCAGCCCGGTAATGCCGCCGATAATGGCAAGCAGTACAACGATCCAGTGCCCAAGGGTCCGCATGGAATTTCCAGTCATTATTTATCGTGAATATGCCCGATCACGTAAGAAGTGATCCAGTAAAGTGCAAGCCATCATGGCTTCGGCAACGGGGACAGCGCGAATGCCAACGCAGGGGTCGTGGCGCCCCTTGGTGAAAACATCCATCGGTTCACCGTTGACTGTCATGCTTTTGCGCGGGGTGAGAATTGAACTGGTTGGTTTGATCGCCATGCGCACAACAATCGGTTGCCCGGTTGAGATGCCACCCAGAATTCCCCCGGCGTGATTGGATTGAAAATGCGGATGACCATCCGCGTCTGGGATGATCTCGTCGGCGTTGTCTTCTCCGCACAGGCCGACAACTGCCATACCGTCACCGATTTCCACGCCTTTGACTGCGTTGATGCTCATCATGGCTTTGGCGAGGTCGGCATCCAGTTTGTCGTAGACCGGTTCGCCAAGGCCAACCGGGACGTTTTCTGCAACAACCTCGACCATGGCACCAATGGAAGATCCGGCCTTGCGAATGGCGTCAAGCTCAGTGGCCCATTGTTCGGCAAGGATTGGGTCAGGACAGAAAAAGGGGTTGGTATGCACGGCATTCCAGTCCCAGCGACTGCGATCAACAAAAGACGACCCCATGCCAACCATGGCACCCCGGATGGTGATGCCTCCCGGGACTAAGGCATTTAATGCCTTTCGGGCGATGGCTCCGGCGGCGACACGCATGGCGGTTTCGCGGGCGGATGAACGTCCACCACCACGGTAGTCACGAATGCCGTACTTGCTTTGATAGGTGAAGTCCGCATGACCGGGGCGATACGCCTTGGCAATATCACCGTAATCCTTGGATCGTTGGTCTTGATTGTGGATCAGAAGACCAATGGAAGTCCCGGTGGTTTTGCCTTCAAACACCCCGGACAGAATCTGAACCTGATCGGGCTCCTGTCGTTGGGTGGTGTGGCGGGATTGTCCCGGTTTACGTTGATCCAAATAAGGTTGGATGTCGGCTTCGGACAGGGGGATCAACGATGGAACACCGTCAACGACGCAGCCAATGGCGGGGCCGTGGCTTTCCCCGAAGGTAGTGAAACGAAACACGGTGCCAAATCCATTGCCGGCCATGGTTGATCCTTTGTTGTCACAGATAAAAATACGGAGCGTCCATTGACTGGGCGCTCCGTCATTACAGGCAGCGAAGCGTCAGGCAAAGGCCTAAAGCTCGGAGAAGCCTTTCAGAAGTTCTGCGTTCTTAGCCGCAGCTTCCGAGGACGGATGCATCATGCCCTGAATGTGATAACCGCTGTCCACGTGGTGGACTTCGCCAGTTACACCGGATGCCAGATCACTGAGCAAATAGACACCGGAGCCGCCAACCTCATCAATTGTCACGTTGCGTTGCAGCGGAGAGTTCACTTCGTTCCACTTCAGAATATAGCGGAAGTCACCGATACCGGATGCAGCCAGTGTTTTGATCGGGCCAGCAGACAGGCCATTAACCCGGATGCCTTGTTCACCAAGATCCATTGCCAGATATTTGATGGAGGCATCCAAGGCAGCTTTCGCCACACCCATCACGTTGTAGTGCGGGATGAAGCGTTCAGAACCAAGGTAAGTCAGGGTCAGCAGGCTGCCACCCGGCTTCATGATTTCCTGCGCACGACGACAAACGTCGGTAAAGGAAAACACGGAAATGTGCATGGTATTGGCAAAGTTTTCCGCAGTGACTTCGTAATATTTGCCTTTCAGGGCTTCTTTTCCGGCAAAGGCAATGGCATGTACGACAAAGTCAATTTCACCCCATTCCTGTTTAATGGAGTCAAACAGGGCGTCCATGCTTGCCGCGTCGGTCACGTCGCACGGCAGCAGTAGGTTGGCGCCAAGTTGTTGTGCCAGCGGCTCAACACGGCGTTTCAAAGAGTCACCTTGATAGGTAAAGGCCAACTCTGCGCCTTGAGCGGCACAGGCCTTCGCAATTCCCCAGGCGATAGAGCGGTCGTTGGCGACCCCCATGATCAGGCCTTTTTTTCCAGCCATCAAAGGTGCAGCGGATGTCATTCGTGTCCTCTTGAATATCCAACATAAATAAACAGTATTACGCACCAATTTTTCCGTAAAATAAGGTGTACGGATGGCGCAGCGCGCGTATCCTACACGAAACCCGCATAAGGGCAAAGGGTATAGGAAGGGAAGATGATGATTGAAAACGGTAAGCCGACTTTCCTGACACGAATTCAACAGGACTTACAGACGCGTATGCCATGGTTGAACTTTGTTTTGTACGTGTTTTCACGGGGGCAAAAAGACCAGTTTCTGCGGGTTGCCGCGTCTTTAAGCTATACATCCCTGATTGCCCTTGTGCCGTTGATTGCAATTTCTGTCGCTATTTTTTCGGCTTTCCCAGCTTTTGCAGAAGTACGCGGACAGGTAGAAAGTTTTATTTCCCAGTCCTTGGTGCCCAATGCCGGACAATCGGTTGAGGTATATCTGAAGCAATTTATCAATGCGACAGAACAACTTACGACCATCGGTGTGATCGGGCTTGGCGTGACCGCGCTGCTGACCCTGACCACCATTGAAGCGGCCTTGAACACCATCTTTCGTGTGGCGCGGCAGCGCCCGATGGTGTCTCGGGTTTTGGTATATTGGGCGGTATTGACCTTGGGGCCGTTGTTGTTGGGTGTGTCATCATCCCTGTCCGGTGGTTTGTTTGCGTTGGGGCGGGCTGTAACCGGGGATGCGTTTGAAGGATTGTCCGGTTTTGCTGCCGTGATTATGCCGAACCTGTTTACGTGGGCTGCTTTTACCCTGTTGTATCTTGCGGTGCCAAACCGTCAGGTCGCCTTGCGAGACGCCTTGATCGGCGGGGCGGTCGCCATGGTGATGTTTGCCTTGCTGCGCTTTGGATTTGCCCAATTTGTCGCCAGTGCCAATACGTATCGTACTTTGTATGGTGCCTTGGCGGTCATTCCATTGTTCCTGATGTCCATGTACATGTCGTGGGCGGTGGTCTTGTTTGGTGCGGTCATGACGGCTGCCTTCCCGGAATGGCGTGCGCAAAAGGCATTTGGTGACGAGGCAGGGGCCGCGCTGTCTGATGTCACCGTTGCCTTGGATATACTGACAGTTTTGCGCGCCGGGCAGGTGCAGGGACGGTCCGTCGGTCGCAGGGCTTTGTTGGCGGGGGTCCAAGTCCCGGAAGCCTTGCTGGAAGATGTTCTTGTGAAGCTGAAGGCTGCTGGGTTTGCGGACAGCAATGAAGCAGGAGATACCGTTGTGCTGCGGGACTTATCGGAAACTCCGATGTCAGATTTGCTGGGGGGATTAGGGCATGGCTGGACGGCTGATGCAGCAACACCCTTGACGTGGGACTGGCAGGCTGTTTTATCGCCCAAGATTGCGCAATGTTTACAGGCAGAGCGTGACGCATGGCGGGAGTCCGTGCGCAGTGTCCTTGACTCCCGTCAGGCGTGATCCGTCTGATCCTAGTCCGTGAATTTGGCCCGTGGGTCAGAGGTATCGGTCGGGGTCCATGCTTCGACGAAGGCCTTTAATGCCGCATCATCGTTGGGCAGTGTCACCATGGTCGTGACCAACAAATCCCCAACATGTTTTTCAGCACTGCCTGGATTTCGGTAAGGACAGCCTTTCCCGCGTAGCCGCAGGGTCTGGCCGCTGTTGGTTCCCGGTTTAATGTTCATGGAAACCGCGCCGTGCGGGGTCGGTACTGTGACTTTACCGCCTGAGATGGCTTCCTTCAGGGTAATCGGCAGGTTGAGGTGAAGATCGTGCCCCTGCCGTTTGTAATAGGGATGCTCATCCACCTTGATTTCAATCAGGGCATCGCCGGGTTGACCGCCATTGGCACCGGGCATGCCTTGCCCTTTCAGGCGCAGGGTTTGTCCATCTTCAGTTCCCGGCGGGATACGGACATCCAAAGTCTTGCCATTGGTCAGGGCAATGCGTTTTGTCGTGCCGATAATGGTGCTAACCAAGTCCACCCGCAGGGTGAAGTTGCTGTTGGCTCCACGTGTGCTGAACGGTTGACTGCCTGCGCCGCGTCCACCACGACCACTGCGCCCGAAAATATCAAAGGGATCTTGGTCGCCAAAAATATCTTCGAAGGAAAAATGCGTACTGCCACCACCGAAGTTAGAGCTGCCACGCCGTTGATAGCCGCCAAACCCAGCCATCTTTTCATTGCCGTCAGCATCGATTTCGCCACGGTCATACTTGGCGCGTTTTTCAGGGTCGCCAAGGATTTCGTATGCCTTGTTGATTTCCTTGAAACGGTCCTCTGCGCTCGGGTCATCAGGGTTTTGATCTGGGTGCGCGGCGCGGGCCTTTTGTCGGAAGGCTTTTTTAATTTCGCTGGCATCGGCAGTTTTGCTGACGCCAAGCACACTGTATGGATCACGAGCGGTCATGTCTGATAATTCTTGCTTTTGTTGTTTGGAAAAAACTCTGCCACCATGATGTATTGGATTTTTCATGTAATCGCCAGTGGCTTGTTAATCAATACATGCGTTTCGTGAAGCGCTGGTGTTGCCTTTGGTAGGGGTGTATACCTCACGGAGTATGGAGTTTCACATGAACGAAAGAGTGCAAAATGTCTGATGTGGCATGGGAAAAACCGTTCGAGCAATTTGCAGCATGGATGGCTGAAGCCAAGGATAATGAAATCAATGATCCAGATGCTGTGAATGTTGCCACGGTGGATGCGGATGGTCGTCCGTCGTCACGTATGGTGCTGTTGAAAGACGTGACGCCGAAAGGCTTCGTCTTCTATACCAATCTGGAAAGCCGTAAAGGGCAGCAGGTGCTAGGTTCGCCGTGGGTTGCCATGTGCTTTCATTGGAAATCCTTGCGGCGACAGGTGCGTGTTGAAGGTCGTGCCGTGCAGGTATCGGATGCAGAGGCCGACGCGTATTTTGCCTCCCGTGCCCGTGGCAGTCAGATTGGCGCATGGGCATCAAAGCAGTCCCGTCCTTTGGAAAGCCGCTTTGCCTTGGAAAAACGTGTTGCGGAATACACGGCAAAATTCGGGTTTGGCAAAGTGCCGCGCCCAGAGCATTGGTCAGGGTTTTGCGTGGAACCGGAGCACATTGAATTTTGGACCGATAAGCCGTTCCGTTTGCATGAACGGGTGGTCTATGATCGCGCCGGAGACGGCTGGACTACGCAAAAACTGTTCCCATAGGAACATGAATAGAAAATTTGAGGCTGTTGACCTATGTCAGATCCTGTTGCAGATGAAAAAACGCGCCATCGCTTGATGCGACGGGCAACACAGGCCGCGGTTCTGACAGCAGGAACGCTGATTGTTATTAAGCTGCTGGCATGGATTGCCACCGGTTCCCTTGCCATGCTCGCCAGCCTTGTCGACTCGTGCCTTGATGTGGCGGCATCATTGGTCAACATGATGGCAGTGCGTCAGGCATTACAGCCAGCGGATGCAGAGCATCGGTTTGGTCATGGCAAGGCCGAGTCCGTGGCAGGGTTGGCGCAAGCGGCGTTTATTGGCGGTTCCGCCGTGTTCCTTGTTCTGGAATCAGCGGAACGCTTCGTGTCTCCGGTTGTCGTTAATCATGAGGGAATTGGTATCGGCGTGATGCTGGTGTCCATGACCCTGACGGCAGTACTGGTTTTGTATCAACGCTATGTGGTGCGACAAACGCAGTCATTGGCGATCAGCGCGGATTCAGCCCATTACGTTGGTGATATTCTGGTGAATGCCAGTGTGATTCTTGCCTTGGTCTGTCACATGGTGTTTGGCTGGAATTGGTTGGATTCCGTATTCGCCATTGCCATCGCAATATATTTGGCGCGGAACGCATGGGGAATTGCGCAAGAGTCTTTAAACCAGTTGATGGATCGTGAAATGTCCGAAGACGAGCGTAGTCGGATTCTTGACCTGTGCTTTTCTCAGCCCGGCGCACTGGCGGTGCACGATTTGCGAACTCGCGTGTCCGGTCCGCACAGCTTCATCCAGTTGCATCTGGAGGTCGACAGTACGTTGCCATTGGGGTCGGCCCATGCCATTGCCGACCGGGTTGAAACCACCATACAGGATGCTTTTCAGTCCGCAGAAGTCATTGTGCATCTTGATCCATTCGGCGTTGAAGAGGTCGAAACCAATCCGATAGCTCGGGAGCGGGTGCTCGCGCCGCAGTTACGCGCCAGTTTGGCATCTCTTCAAAATGGCGAGGATTCCTTTTCAGGAAAATAGTTTTATTCTTCTAGCGATATCACGGGATTAAAGATATCATGAATACAGATGTTAGGGGCATGTCAGAGACAGTGTCTCGGCCTGTCCCCAATCACGGAGGGCGAATTCATGAGCATCAAAGACATCCTTGTTTATCTGGACACAAGCTCCGCTTGTGCTGAACGTATCGACGTTGCATTGCGACTGGCTGAGAAATTTGACGCCCGTCTTGCCGGCCTGTTCGTTCGCTCCATGCCGTATGTGCCGCACTTTGTTGCCGCGCAGATCGGCCCTGAAATCTATGAAACCCAGAAAAAAGTTGCCGAGCGTGAAGAAATGGCCGTTCGGAAGCTGTTCCTTGAACGCTGCGAAAAAGCCGGTCGCCCAGGTGAATGGCGCAGTGAAGATGGCGAAATGATCGAAGTCATCTGCATGCATTCTAAATACACCGACTTGGTGGTGATCGGGCAATACAACCCGGACGACGATCACCGTGAAGGTGAAATGGGCCTTGCAGACAACGTGGTCATGGATGCGGGGCGTCCTGTGCTTGTCGTGCCGTACACGGGAACTTTCCCGGTTATTGGTGATCGCATTATGCTGGCTTGGAATTCCAGTCGCGAATCGACCCGTGCGGCTCACGATGCTCTGCCATTTATGCAAACTGCAAAATTTGTAGAGGTTGTTGCCGCTAACCCGCAGGACAATGATGGGGCCCATGGTGATTTGCCTTGTGCAGAGATCACAGGTCATCTTTCCCGTCATAATGTGACTGCGGAAGCCAAAACTATCTATGCAGAAGATATGAATGTCGGTGCCTTGTTGCTGTCGCGTGCAGCGGATGATGGGGCTGACCTTCTGGTAATGGGTGCCTATGGCCGGTCACGCCTGCGTGAACTGATTATGGGTGGTGTTACGCGCCATTTGTTGAACCACATGACCATTCCGGTCCTGATGTCGCGTTAAGGTAAAGTTTATTGACCCTGCCGGGGGCGGCGGACCCGCTGCCCCCGCGACCCGCAACAGTCTGTTCCCATGTCCTAAGTAACCGAAATTCATAACAAAAATACCTGTAAATGTCCGTTTGATAGACCCATATCAAAACTGTAGGAGGGGTGTTCAGTTCCGTTGCTGACAAAAAAGATCGCCCGTAGATGACGCCATGTGAGCGTACGACAGTTGAGAACGGGCAAGCTGCAAATGGAGGATCTGGTCATGAAAGTTGGTATCTTTGGTGCAGGTGCACTTGGTGCATTCCTCGGTTCAAAACTGGCAGCATCCGGCGAGGATGTACATTTTATCGCTCGCGATAATCAGATGAAGGCCATGCGCCTTAACGGGTTGACCGTTAAAAGCGAAGCTTTCGGCAATACCTATTTAGCAAATCCACAAGTCACAGATGACCCGGAAGAAGTCGGCGCCTGTGATGTGGTTTTCCTGACCGTTAAACTTTACGACACGGACGAAGCAATCAAAGCCATGGCACCGATGATTGGGGCCGGGACGGTGATTGTGTCCTTCCAAAACGGTTTGACGGCCCATGAACCGTTGATGAAAGCCTTTGGCGAAGACAACGTTCTTGGCGGCGTTGCCTATACCATGGCGTATATCGAAACCCCCGGTGTAATTCAGCAGGTCGGTCGTTGGGGTCGATTTGTCATCGGGCGCTATGCTCCGGGTGCGACCGCCCGTGGTGAAGCCATGGAAGAAAATGCTCCGCAGCTTCGGGCTGAGGCGATTAAGGATATTATCGTTGCAGCCGGACTTGAGGCTTCGGTCAGTGATGAAATCCGTGTCGAAATCTGGAAAAAGTTTGCGTATCTGTCCTCATTGTCAGGCATGGCAGCTTTGCTGCGGTTGCCGCTGGGGCATATTCTTGCAGACCCGGATACCAAGGCTATGCTTGCAGCCGCCGTGCTGGAGGTTGTGAAGGTTGCGAAAACCAGAGGCGTGAACCTTGAGCCGACTTTGCAAACCACGGTGATGGGCATGTTTGATGCCATGCCGCCGGATATTGGGACTTCCATGCTGACGGATATGCTGCAAGGCAAACGTCTGGAGGTGCCGTGGCTATCCGGTACGGTCAGTCGCTTTGGTCATGAGGCAAATGTACCAACACCGATGCATGACTCGATCTATACCGCATTGAAACTGTGGTCATAGACTTTGCACCGATCTAACGCAAAAAGCCCCCGAAGTAATTCGGGGGCTTTTTTGTGTGCGGATCAGGCCGATTAGGCTTCCGGGCCACGACCGCCATGGCGGGTGGACCATTCAATCGGATCATGCAGGAATGCGCGAACTTCTTGGATGGTTTCTTTCGGGAAGTAGCCGCCATCTTCGGCTGCGTCCAGAACATCCCACCAAGTTGCGAGATAGTGCAGGGTGACGCCGCTTTCTTCCAGCTGCTTCAATGCGCCCGGGAAGACGCCATAGAAGAACACGACCAGCGCATGTTTAGATTCCAGATCGGCATCACGCAGAGCATTGATAAAGTTCAGTTTGCTTGCGCCATCGGTGGCAAGATCTTCCACCAGCAGAACCCGCTGCCCCGGTTTCGGATCGCCTTCGATTTGTGCATTACGACCAAAACCTTTCGGTTTTTTGCGGACGTAGTGCATGGGCAGTTCCAAGGCTTCGGCCAGCCATGCTGCGTACGGAATCCCCGCAGTTTCCCCACCGGCGACTGCATCCAGAGACTCATAACCGATTTTCTGGAAAACCGTTTTACGGGCCAGCTCGGTGATTTTGCGGCGTGCACGCGGGAAGGAGATTACCTTGCGGCAGTCAATGTATACCGGGCTGACCCAGCCAGAGGTCAGGGTGTACGGATCTTCAGGGCGGAAATTGACGGCTCCGATTTCAATCAGAATACGAGCAACAGTTTTGCCAATCTGCCGATCTTCATGACGAGAGTCGGTGGACATGAGTCTTCCTTTATTTGGTCGGGCGGTTATGGATCACGGCCCCTTGTTTATGCGCTATACGCGTGTATGGCAATGCCCAATGGCACAATCAGGTGCGCAGGCGCGCCATCAAACTCAAGATGCTGAGGATATATAGCTTTTTTTTGCCCCATGAAAAGGTCAAACGCTGGTATGACTATCAGTATACAGCTGAAGATATGGAGCGAATCCGGTGGCAATTTGGGTTTTGATTGATGATCGGGCGGGAAATACCTCGCAGGCTCTTGGCGTTGCCGAGTGCCTTGGCCTGCCGTTTGAAACCGTTGATGTTGCTTATTCGGGTGGTGCACGTCTGCCCAATGTATTGCGTGGGGCTTCCTTGCTGGGGGTGACGGCAGAAACACGAGCACGTCTGATTTCCGCCGTTGCGGACGGTGTGCCTTCGTTGGTGATTGCAGCCGGACGCCGGACCGCACCCATCGCACGATGGATAAAACGACAGGCGTATATGCGGCGGCAACCTTGTGCCTTGTGTCAGATTATGGACCCCGGAAGTGCTGGGCGTGCGGAATTTAACGTGGTCGCGGTTCCCAAGCATGACCGAAAAATGCCGAAAGGCCCGAACATTCTGCCGATTGAAGGTTCGCCGCATCGGGTGACTGCGGCACGATTGGATATGGAAAAAGCGGCATGGGCGGACAGGTTAGCGAAGGTGTGCGCGCCGAGAATCGCCGTGCTGGTCGGTGGCAAGACTAAGGCTCATGATTTTACTCCTGCACGGGCGTCGGCCCTTGGCGGTGCAGTGGCGGATTTGGCGCAAGTTCTTGGTGGTCAGGCTATGGTTACGACCTCCCGGCGTACGGGCAAGGCCGCTGAAGACGCGCTGTTTGCTGCATTACCTGACAATGTGTGGCGCTACCGTTGGGGCGATGCCGGAGAGAACCCGTACTTCGGTTTTCTGGCGTGGGCGGATGTTATCGTTGTGACCGGGGATTCCATGTCCATGGCCTCGGAAGCCTGTGGAACCCATAAGCCAGTCATTATCGAAAGTCCTGAGGGGCAAGTGTCCGCCAAGCATGCGCGGCTGCATCGGGGATTGGTGCAGTCCAATCGGGCAATGCTGCTGGAGGCGGATGCCGCAGCAATGGTGGCGCAGTTGCAGCAGCTAACCTGTACCCCAACCAATGCGGCTGAGGATGTGGTGGCGGCTCTGCGGCAGTTGGATTTACTGCCGCAGGTTTAGGTCATGCCCATAAGCGGGCTAAACTGCCTTGGAGTGCTTTTGTTCTCCGGGGCGGAAGTAGCGATCAAATGCCGCACATGCAGCCCGGACAAACGGCCTCCCGGCTTCTGTCAGGGAAATCACGTCGTTATTGCGGGTCAGTAGGCCATCCTGAGCCATATCGTCCAGCAGGTCATAATCCTTGCGCAGCTGTTCGATGGCAATGTCGTAGGCCGCCGCGATGGTCGCCACATCTACCCTTAGATCACACATCAGCCGTTCGATGATTGCACGTCGAGCTTTGTCATCGACGGAAACCGCAATGCCGCGGCGGGTTGCGTGCTCGCCGCTTTCGATGGATTGGGTATAGCCCGGAATGTCGCCATCATTGATGGCATAGCCCTGCGGCAATTCGCTGATACCGGACGCCCCGAACCCAATCAAGGTTCCGGCAGTATCACTGGTGTAGCCTTGGAAATTGCGGTTCAGGCTGCCGCTTTTCTGGGCAATCGCCAAATCATCGTCCGGGTGGGCAAAGTGATCGAACCCGATGGCTGCATACCCGGCATCTACCAGCATGTCGCGGGCGGTGCAGGCCTGTTGCCAGCGGTCTTCAGTACCGGGCAGGGTGGTCTCTGCGATGCGCTTTTGGTGTTTACGCATCCATGGCACATGGGCGTAGCCGAATACCGCCAGTCGATCCGGGTTCAGGGGCAGGATTTGTTCAATGGTTTCCCGCACATTGTCCACAGTCTGATGGGGAAGGCCGTACATGAGGTCAATATTAATGCCGTGAATTCCTGCCGCCCGTAACGCTGTGATGGTTTCCTGCACCATGGAATAGGGCTGGATGCGATTGATTGCTTCCTGAACTTTCGGGGTCAAGTCCTGAACCCCAACCGAGGCGCGGGTCACGCCAACGTCAGCCATGGCTGCAATTAATTCTGCTGATGTCGTGCGAGGGTCCAGTTCGATGGCGATTTCCGCCGAATCACGGAAGGAAAATTCGGTCTTCAGCAAGGCAACCAAGTCCCGGAAATCATCGGGGGAGAGAATGGACGGGCTGCCGCCACCGAAATGCAGGTGGTGCACAGGCTGTGGTGCCTGCCCCATCGGGTTCAGGGTGCGGGCCACCATCTTGATTTCCTGTTTCAGCGTTTTCAAATATCGCGCAACAGGGCTATAGGCGTTGGCTCCACGCGTGTGGCAGCCGCAGAACCAGCAAATGGTTTTGCAAAACGGAATATGAACATAAAGGGATAAAGGTTGCGAGGCAGGAATGGCTTGTAACCACTTGTGAGTGGTTGCCCCGTCAATACCGCTATGAAAATGCGGAGCGGTAGGGTACGACGTATACCTTGGTACACGGGTATCGTACTTACTGATAAGTTTACTCGACATGCGGTCTCCCTTTCACCTCTTCCAAGCTATGCGGAGTTTGCCCAGCTTGCAAGAGTGCGACGACAGAGACCTCATTTATGCCTTCATTTCCGTTCTGCCAAGGGGTAGAACCTTGACGGAAATCATATTTATTTGAGGTTTGACATGCCAAGATTTGCCGCCGATCTCTCTCGCCAGTTTCTGGAATGGGACTTAGAGGATCGATTCGTTGCAGCCGGACAGGCCGGATTCAAGGGTGTGGAGCTGCCGTTCCCCTACATCATGGATCAAGGCAAGCTTGGCGATTTGTTAAGCATGAACGGGCTGGAGCTGGCCTGTTTTAATGCTCCGGTGCCGGGTTGGGATGATGGCAATCGCGGTTTGGCAGCAAGGCCGGGCTGGGAAGACGAGTTTTTTGACACGTTGTACGAAGCCTTTGAAATGGCAGACTTCCTCGAAGCCAAACGTATCCGCATATTGGCAGGGCTGATTCAAGAGGACGAAGACTTCGACGTGGTCTATGACACTTTTGTCGGCAACTTGATGCGCGCCGCGAAGGAAGCCCGGCAAGAAGGGCTGACCCTGTTGTTGGAGCCGGTCTCTGCCCTTGAATATACGGATTACCTGCTGGAAACCCCGGATCAGGCGTTGGCCGTGATTGGTGATGTGCAGGATCGTGGGTTGAAGCTGTCTTTGAATGTGTTTCATGCCCAGCACACCCAAGGCCGTTTGACCGAAACGGTGGAGCGTGGTTTTACCGAGTTAGGTCACGTGCGGATCGCCGGGGTGCCGGATCAGGCCGAACCGGACACGGGCGAGGTTAGCTATCCCTATATTTTTGATATGCTGGATTCCCATGGTTATGACGGCTGGATCGGGCTGGACTATACCCCGCGCATGGGAACTCTGGCGGGTTTGCGTTGGGCCAACCCTTGGGGAATCTCCAAGGACGGCGTCACTGTTCCCACAAAAACGCAAAAGAAATAAAAAAATTATGGCGGTTGCGCTTGACGCAGCCGCCAAACAGCGGTATCTACAGCGTCCTCTTGTGGCGGGTGTAGCTCAGTTGGTTAGAGCGCCAGTTTGTGGTACTGGAAGTCGCCGGTTCGATTCCGGTCACTCGCCCCATTTACCCTCTGAGGTAAACGAAAAAAGCACCCGCTTCTGCGGGTGCTTTTTTGTTGCGTGTTTGGAATGCCTTAAACGGTGTCGGCTTTTTGTGCCTCGGGGAAGGACGTTAGCTCGACAGCCTGTGCTGCGGGGGCGTTTTCAGTCGTTTCTGTTGCTTCGGTCGTTTTCGTCGGATCGGCAGGCTTTTCAGGGGATGCTGCCGTTTCCTCTGCAATAACTTGTTCTGCCTTTAACCGTTGGCGACTTTTCTGGCTGTCTTTTAGGGTTTTGAGCTGTTCTTTAAGTTCGGCAATTTGTGTGGTTAGGGCTTCGCGTTCTTCGGCCCATGCTGCGTCCCGTTTTTTCAGTTCGGCTGTCAGGGTGGCCTCGGTCGCGGCTTGCCGTGCTTTCAGATCATCCATCAAATTGTTGCGGGTGCGGTCCACTTCTCCCATCAGTTCCGTGCGCGCGCTTTTAACGGATTTTATGGTCTCGGCTTTGACTTGTTTGATGCCGTCATCAAGGTCTTTGCGCATCTCGACCTTAAGCTCATACGCATTTCGGACAAGGGACGACATATAGGACACAATGGCGATGCCCAAGACCGCAACTGTGCCGATAACCAATGCAATGCCAATGACCGAAGCAATGTTCATGGACTAGCTCTCCGTGGTGTCGATGCCGGTGATGCCAAGTCGTCGGATTTCGATTTTAGGGCACTTGTCCATAATGACGGTTAACCCTGCGGCTTCTCCGCGTTTTGCGGCCTCAGCATCAATAACGCCAAGCTGCATCCACGCTACTTTTGCCCCGATGGCAATTGCCGCATCTACATAAGCACCTGCTTGTGTACTGTTGCGGAAAATGTCCACCATGTCGATGGCATCGGGAATGTCTGAAAGGGTGGCGTATACGGTTTCTGAAAGCAGAGTTTGCCCAGCAAGACCGGGGTTGACCGGAATAACGCGATAGCCGTGATCCTGTAAAAAGGCCATGACTTCGTGGCTTGGACGGTGCGGGTTGGCGGAAGCTCCAACCAAGGCAATGGTCCTGACGGAGGACAAAACGCGCTTTAAAGTGTCGTCCGACATCGTGGTCTGGGGCATCGTTGGCTCCGGTCTTGGTTGAATTCCTGACCAACATATTGCCGCGCTTGAGGTTTTGGTTCAAGCGCGGCGCTCAGTTTGTGGCTTTTTGCCATCTTTTTCTGTGTTGCCCGTTTTGTTGTTGTTATTGGGGCGCGATGTCAGAGGGCTCCGGCAACCGCGGTTAGGGCTGCAACGGGAACAGAGCCCTTCCCAAGAGTTAGTGTATCCATATCCAGATTGGCGATGTGCGTGGATACCTTGTCGTTACTTTCCGTTAAAACTCGTATGACCTTTAAGGTGTGTTTCAGCAGGTCACTTCGTGCTTTGCGGCGTGATGCAAGCAGGCCATTTCCTGCAACGGGTTGCCGTTTGTTGCGTTTGGACAGAATGCCAAGCTGGTGTTGTTCATGGATATGACGGCCCACTTCGTCACACATTTGCAGCAGTGTGCCATCAGGATTAATCGAGATGCCAAGATCAAAACCACCGGAGATTACAAGGTTGCTAAGGCTGGTATGTTCGCCGGATTTATTGAGTTTTCCGCCTGTTGTGCCGTTGGCTTGATTGACGACGACATGGCGTCCGGGCAAGGTCGAGGCAAGGCTGGATATAATCTCGGATGTGGCACCGTGGTTTACATCCCAGACCACGGAAAGCTGCCCTTTTCGTGGGCGGGTGCCGTGCATTAACCAGCGCATATATCCACTGAACAAGTCAATTTCTGTGCAGCGACCATTACCATCAGCCGCACGAAAGCTTTCGGTGCGGCAATTTTCCAGCATGGTTTTCAGGGCAAAACTTGGTACGGGTTTGTTGTCCAGAACTAAACGGAAGCCGATTGCATCTTCACCACCTTCACCCGGTGTGATCATTAACGCGTTGGCTATGTTCAGGCTGCGCGTTGCGTAAGTCAGCATAGAATATGGGGCAACACCAATGGACGTAACTTGGCATCCGGCTCCGGTCAGGCCGCCGATGATCAATCCAACATACTTCCGGCTAAGGGGGCTGTTGTCCGTTGCGATGATGATTTGCCGGGACCGACTGCCGGAAATTTCGGTGCCGATGTGCAGGGCAAAGCGGTAAATGTCATTTTGCGAAATTGCATCATTAAAGGTGCCGCAAATATGGTGGTCCTGATGGATGGTGATGGTGCCGGACATGCTGGTTACTCCCCGTCTGCAATTTCGTACAATTGAAAGCAGTAGAGCAGGAAGCATGCCAAACTGAGGTAACGTTCTAACTAACTGTAAACATTGAACTTTATTGAACGTGTGGCGATGCAGAATGCAACCAATTTTGCAAATTGCAGAATGGAAATGATCCAATATGCAAAATTTGCAATTTCCAAAAATGGCGTAACTATATGAATTTAAAGCGGAAACAAAGCGGTACTCAAATACCGTAGTATAACATATTGATTTTTAATGATTAATTTATGTTGATTGTTCGCGGAAATATGAGATACTCCGCGCCCACTGACGAAGGCGTGGTGTCTTCGTTATCATGATTTCGAACTTAACAGACGGATGGTGTTATGAAGACCTATTCCGCAAAACCGTCGGAAGTTGAAAGCAAGTGGTTGCTGATCGATGCCGAGGACGTGGTCCTGGGTCGTCTGGCATCCATCGTTGCCAACATCCTGCGCGGTAAGCACAAACCGACCTATACTCCGCATATCGATTGCGGTGACCATGTTGTCATCATCAACGCCGAAAAAGTCAAACTGACTGGCCGTAAGCTGACTGACAAGCGTTTCTACTGGCACACCGGATATCCGGGCGGCATCAAAAACCGCACCATGGAAGACATCCTGACTGGTGATCATCCGGAACGCGTCATCGAAAAAGCGATTCAACGTATGGTGCCGAAGGGTCCGCTGGGCCGTGCGCAACTGAAAAAACTGCGCGTGTATGCTGGCACTGAACATCCTCATGAAGCACAGCAGCCGGAAGCTTTCGACGTTGCGGCTCTGAACCCGAAAAATAAGCGGAGCGTGTAATCCATGGCTGATGATCTGAAGTCCCTGGAGGCATTGAAAGACGCTGAAGTGGCAGCTCCGGCTAAAGCTGAACCGAAGCGTGACGAATTTGGTCGTTCCTATGCAACTGGTCGCCGTAAAGACGCCGTTGCTCGTGTTTGGGTGAAACCGGGTACCGGTAAAATCACCGTAAACGGCCGTGACATCATGGAATACTTCCAACGTCCGGTGCTGCGTATGGTGATCAACCAACCGTTCGCTGTGTCCGATCGTGAAGGTCAATTCGACGTTGTCTGCACCGTTAAAGGTGGCGGCATGTCCGGTCAAGCTGGTGCCGTGCGCCACGGGATCAGCGTTGCGCTGAACCTGTTCGAGCCGGAACTGCGTCCGGTTCTGAAAAAGAACGGTTTCCTTACCCGCGACTCCCGTACTGTCGAACGGAAAAAATACGGCCGCGCAAAAGCTCGTCGTTCGTTCCAGTTCTCCAAACGTTAAGGTCATCCTCCTTTCGGAGGATCGATCACCAAAAAACCCGCTACCAATCGGTGGCGGGTTTTTTGCGTTTGGGTACGTGCAGGGATTATTGGGCATGCGCAGGGATTATTGGACGCAGCTTTTTGTGAATTCAGCGACTTCTTCGGCTGTCCAGGTGACTTTGTCCTTCTGTTTCATTTCCTGACACCATTTTTCGGAGCCGACTTCAGGAGAGCATGCAGATAAACCGACAAGGCCTACGCCAATACATGCCACCGTGAGGAGATTCTTGGTAATGGACTTCATTCTTCACTCCATGTCGTAATCGTCGTGCAGGAGGGTAATACTAACGAATATTTATTTGGTATTGCAAATGAAGATTTTAAGCATTTGTAGTGCGGTTTAATCTACTTAACGGATTATTTGAAGACATCTAAGGGTGATTGTTTAGACTGTTGATGAAGTCGGGCGAAAACTATCCACGAAAGCCGAAGGTTGACCAATGGTCGCAGAAATATCAGATTGGACAATACTCCTTCCTACCTCCTCAACCCATAAGCAAGATTGGATTTGGCAATGACTGTCACCTATGACGCCCAAGGCGGTGTGGCCCTGATAACTATGGATGATGGAAAGGCCAATGCCGTTTCCCCCACGTTGTTGCGGGAATTGCATGCGGCGTTTGACCGGGCGGAAGCCGAACAGCATGTGGTGGTACTTGCCGGACGTGCCGGGAAGTTCTGTGCTGGTTTTGATTTGTCCGTGGTGCAAAGTGGTCCTGATGCGGCGCAGGAACTGATGGCAGGTGGGGCAAACCTTGCGCGCCGTATGTTGACATTTCCGACACCGATTGTGCTGGCGTGTACGGGGCACTGCTTAGCTATGGGGGCGTTGCTGGCGTTATCCGCAGATTACCGGATCGGTGCGGAAGGCAGCTTTAAAATTGGCCTGAACGAGGTCGCAATCAAAATGACCATGCCGTACTTTGGGGTGGAACTTGCCAAGGCGCGGTTGGCGCGTCCGTACCAAATCCCCACAGTTGCCTGCAGCATGTTGCTTGCCCCGCATGAAGCTGTACAGGCCGGTTTTCTGGATCGGGTTGTGGCACCGGATCAAGTGGTCCCAGAAGCCATGGCCTTTGCCGGGCAGTTGACGGCAATTGATTATGCTGCACATCATGCCACCAAATTGCGTATGCGTGCAGATCTGTTGGCAGCCTTGGATAGTCGTGAACCGGGGATGTGATGTTGGTTGACTGGACGCTGATTGCCTTATTCCTTCCGACGGCATTTTTTATTTCTGTTACCCCCGGTATGTGCATGACCCTTGCTCTGACATTGGGGTTGTCCATTGGCTACAAACGTACTTTGTGGATGATGGCAGGTGAACTGTTGGGGGTTGCGTGTGTCATGGTTGCTGCTGTCGTCGGTATGGCAGCGGTCATGTTGCGCTATCCGGATGCGTTTACTGTGTTCAAGTGGTGCGGTGGTACATACCTGATTTGGCTTGGGGTGCAAATGTGGCAATCACGCGGTCGTATGGCGCTTTCCCTTGAACCGATGCAGTGCGGCTTGCCAAACACAACCTTGGCGGTGCAGGGCTTTGTGACCGCAGTTGCGAACCCGAAAGGTTGGGCCTTTTTTGCGACGCTCTTGCCGCCATTTTTGTCGCCGACCCATCCGTTGCCATCACAAATTGCGGTTTTGGTCGCAGTGTTTTTGGTTGTTGAGTTTTTTTGTCTGACCCTTTATGCCGCCGGGGGAAAGACGCTTCGCCATGTGCTGCAAAAAAGTGGAAATGTGCGAATTATGAACCGTGTCGCCGGAACCTTAATGATGGCGGTGGGGCTATGGTTGGCACTGGGCTGAGGAAAAGGTGCTAATAAAGCTCTGCTTCCTGATGGTCTGCCAGTTTTAACAATTCCATGTATGGATCACCGCACAGGCCAAGGGCTTTGGCAAATGCCGGTTCGGTCTTCAGGTTTTCAGTCTGCCGCAACTGCATGACGCGTTGCCGCAGACTGTCACCGTGAACCTTTAGCAGTCGTTCTTCGATCAGGAAGTGCTGATAAGCCTGCCCGAGGACCGATGATTTTTCTTGTCCAAAGACTTCAAACTTGATTTCGTCCACGTAAAAGCGGGCCACGTAACTGGCTTCCATATGGACGGTTGTCACTTGATCGTGAAACTCGGCACAGGCGCCGTATCGCTCACGAACGGCATCTTGAAGTTTTGGCAATGACCAAGCCGAGACAATGATATCCAGATCGGATTGTGGCAGATCAAGGCCAAGGGGAATGGTCCCGGCGATTAACGGTTGGAATTCATGCAGGCAGTTGAGGATATTGGACGCCCGCAGCGCGTTATAGGCCTGAACGGCGGTTTCCATTCCAATCACACTTTCCAGTGACAGGTGGTGAAATTTCACGACGCCCGCGGCAGTGGATAGCTTCAGTTCCTGATTGAATGGCTTGCGCAGGCCGGACGTATCAAATGCCAAATGAGGATGGCTGGAAATCAAGTCCTGAAACGGGATTGGAAGGACGACTTCGATATGTTCAAACCCCTCAGCGCAGGCCTTGCCGGACTTGGGCGCGGGCAGTTCCAGCAGGTCAACAATGCGTCCATCAACCTGAATTGGTGTGTGAAGTTTGTAAGTGGCGATTGGCCTGCCTGCGACTTCACTTTCCGTCAATAGGGTGCCGCAGCGGGAAAGGATGTCCTTATTCTTGCTGTAGTCTTCGGTTGTTGGTACCCGATAACACAGATGATCAATGCTCCAGTTGCCGATGTGGCAGCCCATGCTTTCCAGCTCGTGTAGGGCTTGCGAAATATAGTCGTGGGCCTCTTGGTGCAGCGTATCTTTGGATAAGGGCATTGTTCGGGCAGTCTTATGGCAAGGGGCGGCTTAGGCGCCGAATAGATTACGGGCAAAATCAGGAATTTGATCGTAGGCAATGTGGATGCTGTCGCTGGCAGATGCGTGGCGTAATCCGCAATTTTGCCATAGCAGGGGTAGGCTTTGCGCGCTGTGCAGTGTGATGTGTCCGTTACGCGGGGCGAGGTACCACCAATTTAGGCCAAGTGTATCAATATTGTCCGGTTGGATCAGGGTTGAATAAAAAATGATGCCCGTATCAGCGCGGAGCCTATTGAGTGCCGTGGCAAGGTCTTGTGGCGTTGGGCTGTGCTCCATAACTTCAAAGCAAAGGATCAAATCAAAAGGCCCGTTTGGTTGCGCGCCATCCTGCCCCAGAAACGGGTCATACCCGTGTACATTGGCAAACCCAGCCGATCGCAATAGGTCAACAAGTGCGCCATTGCCGCTGCCATAATCCAAAATGCGTAAGGAATCCCTAGCGTGACCAAAACAATTTATCAAAAGGGTCGCGCATTTTTCCGGGCGTTCCGCGGTAATTTCCGGGTCAACCTGTACATAGTCGTCATTATAGATATGCGCTTTAAAGTCAGAGGCCGAGAAGTCGTCGAATGCGGTTGAGAATATCAAACCGCACGCGGGGCAGCGGTGATAAGCAACGGGGATGTCGCGTGTCTGCAGGCGTAAGCCATTGATTTCCTCGCAATTCTTCGATAAATCAACGCTTCCCATGAGGATGGCATGTGCCCCACAGCATTTGCATACGGCTTTATTTGGTGGAGAAGGCAGTTTGGGGAAGCTGCGCTGGAACATGAAAGTATCTTTCGAATAATCGTTGCCATGTGGGCAATTTTGGCGGTTTTTGCTCAGTTTTGCAAAGGCAATGCTTGGCTTGTTTTTTTGCTGCTACAGAAAGCTTAACTACGTATGGATGACTTGCTCTCTGGGGTTTTAGTCATTTCGTTTCATCAGGAAATGTGCAATCCTGAATCTGAATTGGGTTGATAATTAGGGAAAGCGAATGAGTCGGTCTTCAAGGGTGTTGGTGGTTGAGGATTCCCGCTTCTTTCGTGTTTTGGTTAGAGACGGTATTGCCAAACGCATTCCTGCCGAGGTTGTCGCGGTTGAAACACTCGCGGACACGATGGCGGCGGTTGCCACTGAAGAACAGGCATTTGACTTTGCATTGGTGGATCTGGTGTTGCCGGATGCCCCGAATGGTGAGGCTGCGGACTTTCTTTTGCAGCAAAAGATTCCTTGTGTCGTATTCACGGGAATGTTTTCCGAGCCCATGCGCGAGCGGTTGCTGGCGCAAAAGGTTGTGGACTATGTGGTCAAAGATACCCCAGCCAGCCTTGATTATTTGATGGATTTGGTCGAACAGTTGCACGGCAACTATGACCGGAAAGTCCTCGTCGTTGATGATTCCCAACACACGCGGCGGTACATCGTTGACCAGCTGCAAAACTATCGTTTGCGCACGCTGGAGGCCGTCGATGGTGAAGATGGTTTGCGGGTATTGGCAGCCAATCCAGATGTGCAGCTTGTGATTACCGATTTTCATATGCCTAAGATGAACGGTGTTGAAATGGTGCGCCGGATGCGTGCTCTGCATGGTCGTGACGGGTTGGCGATTATTGGTGTGTCTTCGGGGGGCGGGAGTGCTCTGTCTGCGAATTTCATTAAGCACGGTGCTAACGATTACCTGAACAAGCCGTTCCTGCGGGAGGAGTTCTTCTGCCGGGTTATGCAAAATCTGCGCATGTTGGATATGGTGACTAAACTGCGGGAAATGTCCATCCATGATGAACTGACCGATATGCACAATCGTCGGTATTTGTTTGAAGTTGGTGAAAGCATGTACGCCAGCGCCGCCCGCGGTAAAATCGGTCTGACTGTTGGTGTGCTTGATGTTGATCATTTTAAAACAGTCAATGATACATATGGTCATGATTGTGGGGATTATGTCCTGCAAGAGGTGGCAAAGCTGTTGAAAGAGGTCTGCCGCAAGACGGATGTGGTCGCCCGGTTGGGTGGTGAGGAATTTGCGATTTTTGCCGTGGATGTGCAGGATGAGTCGGTCCCTGCATTCTTTGAGAATATTCGCCGTCAACTGGAAGCATTATCATTGCGTTGGAAAGGGAAAGACCTGCCTATCGCCGCCAGTTTCGGCGTCTGTCATGGGGTCCGCAACAGTTTGCAGGAAATGATGAGCGAAGCGGACAGAATGCTGTACGTTGCCAAGTCCAATGGACGTAATCGTGTCGAGATAAGCTGAACTTCATCCATTCCTATTGCACGGACATCTGGCTTTTCTTAATGTGTGCAGGTTCTGTACATTTTTTCGGAAGAGAGGTCAGTCATGGCTGATATTGCCAATGTCGTTATCCTTGGGGCCAGCGGATATACCGGGGCCGAGCTTATGCGCCTTTTGGTGTTGCATCCGCGCGTGCGATTGCAAGCTCTGACGGCTGACCGAAAAGCCGGGCAATCTGTGGCAGATGTCTTCCCGCACTTGGCGGGGTTGGATTTGCCGGACATGATTTCCATCGATCAACTTGATCTTTCGGAAACGGATTTTGTTTTTTGTGCGTTGCCGCATGGGACGACACAAGAGATCATCGCAGGCCTGCCTAAGCATCTGAAAGTCTGTGATTTATCAGCGGATTTCCGCTTTGCCGATGTGGAAACCTATGCCAAGTGGTATGGCGATAAACATCGTGCGCCGGACCTACAGGCAGAGACTGTTTACGGCCTGACTGAACTGGCCCGTGATGCGGTGGAAAAGGCACGATTGGTTGCCAACCCCGGTTGTTATCCGACCAGTGCGCAGTTGCCGTTGATACCACTGCTGCGTGACGGTTTGATTGTGTCTGATCCGATCATTGTTGATGCAAAGTCCGGCGTGTCCGGCGCTGGACGTGCGGCTAAGGAAGGGTCCCTGCACACGGAAGTATCCGAAGGTATTCATGCCTACGGTGTTGCGTCGCACCGCCATGGACCGGAAATTGATCAAGGGCTGACCAACGCTGCCGGGCAGACCGTGACCTGTGCCTTTACACCACATTTGATGCCGATGAATCGCGGTATCTTGTCGACCATCTATGTCAAAATGAACGATGGCGTATCGGCGGAAGATCTGCATGCTTGCTTGGCTTCCCAATATGAAGGCGAGGCGTTTGTTCGGGTGTTGCCGATGGGGGCAGTTCCGCATACCCGTCATGTGCGCGGTTCAAATTTGTCCTTGATGGGGGTTGTTGCCGACCGTCGTCCGGGTTGGGCCATTGTCGTGTGTGTGATCGATAATCTGGTAAAAGGAGCATCCGGTCAGGCCATTCAGAACATGAACGTCATGATGGGCTTCCCGGAAACAATGGGGCTGACACAGGCCCCTATGTTCCCTTAACATATCGGGAAACAACTTCGCGTGCCGACAGTGGCGCGTGCATTACAGCCAAGGGTTAAGCGAGGTCACGTATGAAGCCGATTATTCTACCCTTTAAAGGGGTCACGCCGAAGATTGACGAAACGGCGTTTGTTGCACCGGGGGCATCAGTCCTTGGGGATGTGGAAATTGGTGAAAACAGCAGCGTTTGGTTCAGCTGTGTGTTGCGGGGCGACGTTGACGTCATCCGTATCGGTAAAAATACAAACATTCAGGATGGGACCATCGTCCATCTCAGCCGTAATGCTCCGACGATCGTTGGCGACAATGTCACGGTTGGTCATGCCGCCGTTTTGCATGGCTGCACGATTGAAGATCAGGCATTTGTCGGAATGGGGGCGACTCTTTTGGACGGTGCCGTTCTGGAAAAAGGCAGCATGCTTGCCGCTGGTTCCCTTTTGACCAACAATAAGCGGGTCCCGGCAGGGCAGCTTTGGGCAGGGTCTCCGGCAAAGTACATGCGGGATCTAACCCCCGAAGAAATCGAGGGATTTTTGCCGCATGCAGCAAACTATGTTGAGCTTTCGCGCCAGTACAAACAAGAAAACGGGTTTTAGCCCTTGAATACGTTTCAGATTTTGTCTGAAACGTATTTTAATGCTATATCAGAGAGAGATTTAAGGCGCTGTGTGCGTGTGTCGGGGGCTCTTCGTGCTGTCCGGGCGGCGTTTTCGGTGTCAGCGATGGTTTTGAAGGACGCAAAAACATGCAAATCGGGGCAAACGGCACGGGGGGTGCGCAGATGGGACATCAACAAGAAGAGTCCATGAAAGAGCGCTGGCTTTCGTCTGTCCGTGCGATTGGCTTTGCCGGGGTTTTGGGGCTTACCGTAGCAGGGTGTAGCTCTTACAACCCGTTGGATTGGGGGGATGATTCCCCTCCGGCACCGGAACAAATTGCCCTACCGGCTGAGGCCTCTGCGGATGCAGGTCAATTGCCGGAAGGATTAGGCGGTGATGGTAATGACCGCTCCTATGATAAATCCAGTCAGCGTGAAGATGTAACTGTGGTTCGTCCTCTGCGGGAGAATGTGGACCCGCCGAATGTAACGGTTTCTTCTCAGGCTTCTGCAGCACCGCAGCAGCCGGTGGAGCCGGAAGAGGCAACGTCTTCGGATCTGCCGGGGCAGCCGCCGATTATCGGACAGTCTTCTGATGCGCAATCTGGTGCAGGTACCTCCGCTGGCGTGCCTGCTGATCCGTATTCCTCCGTTTTGGTCGACGCTCCTGATATTGATGCCATGCAAGGACTTGATGCCTTCTCACCAGAGGCTTATGGCGTATCGTTCCTTGCCGCGACGATCCCGTTTAATCACGGCTCTTCCAGCTTGTCTGCGTCGGATATGGCGGCTTTGAAACAGGTCGTAGCTCAGTTCAAAGATAACGGCGGTGCCGTTACCGTGATCGGGCATGCATCTAGCCGCACAGGTGATATGTCTGCGGTGAATCATAAATTAGCCAACTTCAACACGTCCTTGCGTCGTGCCCAATCCGTTGCGCGAGCGTTGCAGAAACTTGGGGTGCCGTCAGGCAAGCTCTTTGTGGGCGCGGTGTCTGACAATGAACCCCTGTATCAGGAAGTGATGCCTGCTGGTGAAGCCGGTAACCGCCGCACAGAGGTCTTCCTGAATCAGTAATACCGCCTTCACGGTCTTAATGGTCAGGGGTCCGGCGGTTTCGCCGGACCCTTGGCGTATGTGGCGCATAAAGACCGCAGGGCAGAAGGAAATCAAGAATGTGCAGGATTTCCTTTCGCCAAATTCCAAAAGCCACGTATAAACTTTGCATAATGATCCGGAAAACCGGACATCCTATGGACAGAAACACATCCCGATAACCTTTAACTCGATGAGTCGTTATGGAACAGGAATTCTATCGCATCAAACGCCTACCGCCTTATGTCTTTGCAGAAGTCAATGCAATGAAGGCGCGTGCGCGAGCGAATGGCGATGATATCATTGACTTCGGCATGGGAAATCCTGATCAGCCGACGCCGGAACACATTGTTGAGAAACTCTGTGAAGCGGCTCATAATCCGAAGGCGCACCGATATTCCATGTCTCGGGGGATCCCCGGACTACGGAAGGCCTTTGCCGGATATTATGAACGACGTTTTGGCGTAGATCTGGATCAGGAAAAAGAAATCTGCGTCACGTTGGGTTCGAAAGAAGGTTTGGCAAACCTTGCTATGGCTATGACCTCACCCGGCGATGTGGTGTTGGTCCCCAATCCCAGTTATCCGATTCATGCCTTTGGATTTATTATTGCCGGTGGCGCTATCCGCCATGTTCCGGCTATGCCGGATGAAAGCTTCCTTGAAGCCATGGACCGCGCCGTACGGCACAGCATTCCAAAGCCCATTGCCGTTGTGCTGAACTATCCGTCAAACCCGACGGCACGTTTGGCCACATTGGACTTTTATGCCGAAGTGGTGAAATTCTGCCGTAAGCACGGTGTCTATATTCTGTCGGATTTGGCGTATTCGGAAATTTATTTCGATGGCAATCCGCCGCCGTCCGTGTTGCAGGTTCCGGGGGCCAAGGACATCGCTGTGGAATTTTCTTCCATGTCCAAATCCTACAATATGGCAGGCTGGCGTATGGGGTTTGCTGCTGGTAACCCGTGCCTGATTTCGGCATTGTCGCGTATCAAATCCTATTTGGATTACGGCGCGTTTACACCGATTCAGGTTGCTGCAACTGCGGCTTTGAATGGTCCGCAAGATTGCGTCGACGACATCCGTGCCATGTATAAAGGTCGCCGCGATGTCCTGATCGAAGGATTGGAACACGCCGGATGGGACGTGCCGTCTCCACAGGCGACCATGTTTGCCTGGGCACCAATTCCGAAAAATTTCCAGCACCTTGGTTCACTTGAGTTTTCCAAGTTGCTGTTGTCCGAAGCCAGTGTGGCGGTTGCGCCGGGGCTTGGCTTCGGTGAGTATGGTGACACCCACGTCCGTATTGGCCTTGTCGAAAATAAGCATCGCATTCGGCAAGCCGTGCGGAATATCAAATCATTCTTGTCGCGATATGATTCGGTTCTTGCGGATCATGAAGTAAAGTCAGACAACTAAACCCACGAGGAAATGACAGTGAACGCGTTGAAGTCTCCCGAAGAACCTCAGAAGGTTGAGCCATTCAAGGTTGCGATTGCCGGTCTTGGTACGGTCGGTGCTGGTGTTTTGAAAATTTTGCGTGATACGCAAACAGAAATTACCGCACGTGCCGGTCGTCCTATTACAGTCACAGCCATCAGTGCCCGTGACCGCAATAAAGATCGTGGTGTGTCCTTGGATGGCATGACTTGGTTCGATGACCCGGTGGAAATGGCTCGCGAAGCGGACGTGGACGTCGTGGTCGAGCTAATTGGCGGTTCCAATGGGCCTGCCAAAGCTTCGGTGCGGGCCGCCATGACAGGCGGGCGTTCGGTTGTTACTGCTAACAAAGCCTTGCTTGCCCATCATGGTGCGGAGTTGGCAAAGTTGGCAGAGTTGTCTGGGGTAGCTTTGGCCTATGAAGCCGCCGTCGCCGGAGGAATCCCGATCATCAAAAGCCTGCGCGATGGGCTTGCGGCCAATAAGATTGATCGGGTCGTCGGGATTCTGAACGGCACCTGTAATTACATCCTGACCACGATGCGGGAAACGGGACGTAGTTTCGAAGACGTGCTGGCGGATGCTCAGGCCTTGGGGTATGCGGAAGCTGATCCAACTTTCGATGTGGACGGTATTGATGCCGCCCATAAATTAAGCCTGCTGACCTCCATCGCTTTCGGTACGGAGATTGACTTTGACGCTGTGCATGTTGAAGGCATTCGCAAAGTCACGGCAGAAGATATCAAATATGCCGGAGAGCTTGGTTATAAGATCAAGCTGTTGGGGATTTCCCGTCAATGCGAAGGTGCGGTCGAACAGCGTGTTCATCCGTGCCTTGTTCCTGTTGGTTCCGGTATCGCCGCTGTCGAAGGCGTGTTCAACGCGGTTATGGTCGAAGGCGACGCGGTCGGAACGGTGGTGCTGACCGGGCGCGGAGCAGGTGAAGGTCCAACGGCTTCGGCAGTTGTTGCGGATTTGATTGATATTGCAGCGGGCCGGGCTAGCAAAACCCCGTTTGGAGTTTCTGCCGCCTTGATGCAGCCGTTGAAATCCACGCCGCTTTCCAGCCATGTCGGGTCTTACTATGTCCGCCTGAATGTGGAGGATGAGCCGGGGATTTTTGCCGCTATTGCTTCTGCTTTTGGTGCGGAAAATGTCTCCATGGAAACTGTGATGCAGCATGGGCATGACAATAATCAGCCCGTGGCTGTGGTGCTGACAATCCATGAAACGACTGAGGAGGCATTCTCGCGCGCATTGCACCGGATCAAGTCTATCCCCGGTGTCTTGGCAGAGCCTGTCGCACTTCGTATTGAGGCCATGTAAATCCACGACATATGGAGTTTTTGTCAGTGCGTAACCCAGAAGTTGCTTGCGACTCACAAACGAGTCGATCGCCCTTACCGGATCGAGGTTTCCTTGGTGTTTCTCATTCGGTGCGGGGGCGCTTCTGGCAGTTGGCATCGGCGGATACGCACACTGTGTCGTCCTTGTTGCGCCATTCTGAAATGCCCGAGGTCATGGCTCGGGCGATGGCGGTGCGTGACATTGGCGAGGCAGATGTAAAGGACTATTTAGCCCCCACCGTACGTGACCTATTGCCGAACCCATCGTCATTGCAAGATATGGATGCGGCGGTAGAGCGCATTGTTCAGGCAATATTGTCCGATGAGGCTATTGCCGTTTTCGGTGATTATGACGTTGATGGGGCGACCTCTACTGCATTGTTGATCCGCTATATGCGGCAGGTTGGAAAAGACGTGGATATCCACATCCCTGACCGTATTACTGAGGGCTATGGCCCGAATGCTCCGGCGGTGGAAGCCCTGCGCGCACGCGGGGCCGATCTGTTGATTACCGTTGACTGTGGTGTGACGTCATTTGCGGCTATATCCGCTGCGCGACGTGCGGGACTGGATGTGGTGATCCTTGACCACCATCAGGTGGAAGACTCCCTGCCTGAGGCCGTTGCCGTGGTTAATCCGAAGCGGACAGACGACACCAGTGGTGTCGATTATCTTGCCGCGGTCGGTGTGGTGTTTTTGTTGCTGGTTGGTCTTAATCGGAGTTTGCGCACCAAGGGCTATTTTTCCAGTGACCGACCAGAACCCAATTTGATGCAATTATTGGATTTGGTCGCGTTTGGCACCGTATGCGATGTGGTGCCCTTGAAGGGGGTGAACCGAGCATTCGTCACGCAGGGGCTGAAGATATTGGCAGAAGGCCGTAATCCCGGCCTCACTGCCTTGATTAATATTACGGCGATTAAGCCGCCGCTCGGCACGTATCATATTGGTTTTGTTATGGGGCCTCGGATCAATGCCGGGGGACGAGTTGGGCAATCTGACCTTGGTGCCCGTTTGCTCAGCTGTGATGACCCGGATCAAGCCGCCATGCTGGCGGAAGAACTGGAGCAGAACAATCTAGCCCGTCGTGATATCGAGGCAACCGCCCTGAGAGAAGCCATTGCACAGGTGGAGCAAACTATGCCACCGGATTGTCGAGCCTTGGTCGCTGCTGGAGAAAACTGGCATCCCGGTGTTGTCGGCCTTGTGGCATCTCGTCTGAAGGAGCGGTTCAATATTCCGTCCTGCGCGGTGACATTTATGGGCGGGCAGGGCAAGGGCTCTGGTCGTTCTGTGGATGGTGTAAATTTGGGGGCAGCCATTCTTGCGGCCCGAGAAGCCGGTGTGTTGGTCACAGGAGGCGGTCATGCCATGGCCGCCGGGTTTACGGTGGAGCGAGAGAACCTTAGCAAGCTATGCAGCTTTCTGAGTGATCATGTCAAACAGCAGGCCGGGCAGGAAAAGCCGCTTGTTCCTGTCACCGTAGACGGAGCAATCGATATTCATGCCGCTGGACCGGATTTGGTGGAAAGCCTGTCACGGATGGAACCGTTTGGTGCCGGGAATGATGAACCGCGCTTTGCCGTGCCATCGGTGCGGATTGGGCGGGCAGATGTGGTTGGCAATAATCATATTCGGGCTTTTGCTTTTGGCTCGAATGGTGGGCGACTGAAGCTGATTGCCTTTCGTGCGGTTGAAACGGACTTGGGGCGGGCCTTGCTTAATCACCGTGATCGCCAGATGCACCTGTTAGGGGCTTTGCGGGCAGATAATTGGAATGGGCGGCGTGGCGTACAGTTCGTTGTCGAGGATGCTGCATTCGTGGATGCGGATCAGTCATAAAAAAGCGGGCCAGATGGCCCGTTTCTTTTTGGAATTATGAATTGGGTCTGACCCTAAATCGGGGCATGGGCCTGATCATGGGGTGGCTTCGGCGAGTCTTCATCGTTCAGGACGCACTGCATAAACACAATGTCCAGCCACTTACCGAATTTCAATCCGACACTGTTGAGTTGCCCCATGTGCTCAAACCCGGCGGCGGCATGGGCCTTAATGCTGCCGTGGTTGTCAGAGTCGCCAATAACGGCGACCAACTGGCGGTAGCCAAGTGCACGGCATCGGGTTACCAAAGCTGAGAGCAAAGAACGCCCGACCCCTAGTCCTCTGACATCTGGGCCCACGTAGACCGAGTCTTCCAAGGTATAGCGGTAGGCAGAGCGGGGACGAAACGGACCGGCGTATGCAAAGCCCACGACTTGCCCCCTGTGTTCGGCTACCAAAAAGGGTAGGCCTTTTTCAATCAGGTTTTCGCGCTTAATTGCCATTTCTTCGCAACTTGGTGGGGTTTCGTCGAATGACCCGGTGCCGTTCATAACGCTAAAGGCATAGATTCGGTGTATGGCCTCGACATCATCTGGGCGCGAATCCCGGATCAAAATGTCAATGGTTCCCGCAACTTTGACCACCGAAAGCGGAGGATGCGACATGGCAATGCGTCCTTGAAACAATACTGAATGCTGACTGTTAGATATATGATACTTTTGACCGATGTCACAAGCAAAGCCAAGGCCCTTCATGAAAATGTCGAAAACCTACCGAAAAGGATTGAACAGTGTGTCGGTCTTCGGCTAAGAAATATGCGTCCGACCCCATCGTCTAGAGGCCTAGGACACCGGCCTTTCACGCCGGCAACACGGGTTCGAATCCCGTTGGGGTCGCCAACCTTTTCTGAAGTGGTTTACCATTTGATGGAAGATTGGGGGTGAGGTGCAATAGTGTCGGGCGAGCACGTCTTTGCATGCGCGCAGGTTGCATCTCTGGGAAATTCTAAAGTGGGGGCTTGAAGAACCTTGTGGCTACATAAGGGGTACGTCGGGCACGAATTTTCGTTGATGACCACGCCAAATTGGGAAACCGATCTGGCAATGGTTGGTTGTCACCACTCAATAGCTTGCGCTGCGCAAGGGGTTGTTGCAGCGCCGGAATATTACGCCATGGTTTCAGCCGGTGCGGTCGCAAATGGGCGCCGCGCCTTTTCTTTTGCCGAAGCGGGCGTAGTCAATGACCCAAAACTTTGTCGTGAAATGGCAATGCCTCAGGAGCGTGCAAACAGAATTATAACCGCATGAACTGAACAATACTGTACGGCAGGTATGCTCCCTGCGCAGTACGGTCGCATTACGGTTCCACTGATAAAGTCTTTACAACAAATCTAACAGGAGATTGTCACAATGGGTAAGTATGGAACATTGGAAGATCGCGTCCGGTGTAAAGCCCTTTTGAGCAAGGTTATTCCGGTTGAGGAAGCTGTTCCGTTTTTCAAAAACGGCATGCACGTTGGCTGGTCTGGCTTCACCCCGTCCGGTAGTGCAAAAGTTGTTCCGGCTGCTTTGGCTGATCACGTTGAAAAAAACAACCTGCAAGGCCAACTGAAGTTTAGCCTGTTCGTTGGCGCGTCTGCTGACCCGGTGGAAAACCGTTGGGCACAGCTGGACATGATCGACCGTCGTTGGCCGTACCAAACTGGTAAAGACATTGCCAAAGGCATCAACACCGGTAAGATCCGCATGGGCGACAAGCACTTGTCCTTGTTCGCACAAGATCTGGCTTATGGCTTCTACACCAAAGACACCGAGTCCGGTAAAATGGACATCGCAATCATCGAGGTCTCCGCAGTGACCGAAGATGGTGGCCTGGTTCCGACCACTTCCGGTGGCGTGATTCCGGAAATTCTGGAAGTCTGTGACAAAGTCATCCTCGAAGTGAACACTGCAATGCCGTCCTTCGAAGGCATGCACGACATGATCGTCCAAAAAGCTCCGCCGCACCGCGAAGTTATTGGCATCACCGAAGCAGACAGCCGCGTTGGTCTGACCTACGTTCCGTGCGATCCGAGCAAAATCATCGCAATCGTTGAAGGTACAGAAGCTGACAAAGGCCGTGCATTGGCTGGCGCTGACGACACCTCCGTCGCAATCGCTAACCACCTGCTCGACTTCTTCGCTAACGAAGTGAAAGCTGGTCGTCTGCCGGAAAACCTGTTGCCGTTGCAATCCGGCGTAGGCGGTATCGCAAACGCAGTTGTCGGTGGTTTGGCAAGCGGTCCGTTCTACAACCTGAGCGTCTTCACCGAAGTGCTGCAAGACGGTATGCTGGACCTGTTCGACTCCGGTCGTCTGGAACGCGCATCTGCTTGCTCCTTGTCTCTGTCTCAAGACCAAGGTATGCCGCGCTTCTTGGAAAAACGTGAATTCTACCAAGACAAAATCGTTCTGCGTCCGTTGGCAATTTCCAACAACCCGGAAGTTGCACGTCGTCTGGGCGTCATCGCGATGAACACTCCGGTGGAAATCGACATGTACGGTCACGCTAACTCCACCCTGATCAACGGTACTCGTATCGTGAACGGTATCGGTGGTTCTGGTGACTTCCTGCGTTCCGGTTTCTTGAAAATCATGCACACCCCGTCTTCTCGTCCGTCCAAAACGGACCCGACCGGTATCAGCTGTGTCGTGCCGCACGCACAACACATCGACCACACCGAACACGATCTCGACGTTGTCGTGACCGAACAAGGTCTGGCCGATCTGCGTGGCCTGTGCCCGCGTGACCGTGCACAAGAAATCATCAACAAGTGTGCGCACCCGGACTACAAAGACCAACTGATGGACTACTACAAAATGGCAGAAGCCGAATGTTTGGCTGCTGGTGTTGGTCACGAGCCGCAAATCTGGGAAAAAGCTCTGAAAATGCAGCTGAACCTGGCGAAAAACGGCACCATGAAAGTGAAAAACTGGGACGTGAATATCGACCTGTGCGAATAAGTTTCGCTTGGGAAATATTCCTACCTGAACAGAAACCCGCCGCATTTGCGGCGGGTTTTTTGATCTGCAGAACCCATGAAAAAAGCGGTGGAGGTCTCCACCGCTTTTTTGAATTGAACAGGCCGGACTGTTGTTAGCTGATCAAGCTGCGCAGCATCCATGCATTTTTTTCATGAATTTGCATGCGTCCGGTCAGTAGGTCGGCAGAAGGTTCGTCATCGGCCTTGTCAACCAGCGGCATGATGCTGCGGGCAACTTTGGACAGGGTTTCGTTGTCTTTAGCCAGAATTGCGACCATTTCCTCTGCGGATGGTACACCTGTTTCTTCCTGAACCGTTGCGTACTCTTTGAATTGGGCAAAACTGCCCGGTGCAAATACACCAAGTGCGCGGATACGTTCAGCAATTTCGTCAACGGCGGCGGCCAGTTCGGTGTAGTGTTCCTCGAACATGGTATGCAGAGTGTTGAACATGGGACCCGTAACGTTCCAGTGGAAGTTATGGGTTTTCACGTACATTGTGTAGGTATCTGCAAGCAAGCGTTTCAGACCTTCTGCAATGGCTTTACGCTCGTCTTCTGAGATGCCGATATCAATGGACATGGCTTTTGACATAATCACTCTCCGTTAAGGTCATTTAAAACGTAAATATGAGATAGCGTTCTGATGCGCCGTTGAAAAGACCTTACAAAATTTAAGTCTAATGGTAAAATAGATTAATCCACTGCAATCAATCGGATTTTACGATGAAAATTATGCCGACCCTCCGCCAGTTGCAATACCTTGTGGCTGTGGCCGACCATCGCCATTTTGGCCGCGCTGCGGACTCCTGTTTTGTGACTCAGTCCACCCTAAGCTCGGGCATTCAGGACTTGGAACGGCTTTTGGATTGCGTGTTGGTCGAACGCGGAACCAGACGTCAGGTGATGCTGACAGCCTTGGGGGAGGAGATTGTCGAACGGGCCCGAACCTTGCTTCGTGATGCTGAGGAAATAGCAGATGTCGCGGAAAGCCATAGGAATCCCTTAACCGGGCGAGTTCGACTTGGCGTGATACCGACCATTGGTCCGTACTTCCTGCCCAAGGTTCTGCCGGATGTGCGTCAGGCCTACCCGGACTTGAAGCTTTACCTGCGGGAGGACCAGTCAGCCCGATTGGTAGAGGCTTTGCAGTCTGGTCGCTTGGACTGTGCCATTCTTGCGACACCGTATCCGCTCGGTGATTTGCATTGTGAGGTGCTTGGCGATGATTACCTCATGCTTGCTGCCCCAACTGGGCATGCATTTGCGGAGCAGGGGCAGGTGCAGCCGGAGCAATTGGAAGCCGAAGAGGTTCTGATGCTGGAGGATGGGCATTGCCTGCGTGATCACGCGCTTGGTGCCTGTGCCGGGCATGCCTTGCGCTCTAATGAGGCCGTGCAGGCGACCAGCCTTAGTACACTGGTGCAAATGGTCGCCAATGGTCTGGGGGTAACCCTGATCCCTGAAATGGCAGTGGCGATGGAAGCTCACGCTGAATCGGGTGTGGTTGCCGTGCCGTTTTGTAAGCCGTTTCCCTCACGCGGAATTGCCCTCGTCTGGCGGGAGGCTTCCCCTCGTCATGATGAGTTGTTGTTGCTTGCCAAGGTGTTGAAATCACATTTGCACATGGCGGAAGCCGCAGCGTGATCGCTGCAATACCATCATGCGGCGGATTTATTGCTGAATTTTGAAAAACCAGCATCTTTTTCGTCGGTGATGTATTGACGTCGGGAGCGGGTTCGGATAGACATTCTGGCTCTCAGGGAGTTGTTCTTCCTGTCTGCTGTCGATATGGAGGGATGGCAGAGCGGTAATGCAGCGGATTGCTAATCCGTCACGGGGTTATACTCGTGCGGGGGTTCGAGTCCCCCTCCCTCCGCCACTTAAAAGGGCTAGGCTTTTGAAAAGTCTAGCCCTTTTGTTTTGCCTTGCAGCCGTGAATTGGACAAAAAATACAGGCGATTTCAGCAATTGTTATAACAAGAAATATTAAGGCAAGTTTTCAGAATGACCAGTTCTGTCCAGAGGCTAGCCAAGTTATTTATCAATTAGGACGGTATGGCGCGCAACGCGCCTGCGTGGTGTAGGGAGCCGTGTTGGCTGCATCTCAACCTCCAGATTGTTTTATAAGATTCAATCATGCAAACAAGTTAAGAAGTTTCGTTGGGGCTGCCTTGTTGTCCTTTTAGTGAGAATGAAAATTATTTGCACATATTGGCGTGTAAGTGTATAAAGTTACCTTTTATATAGGACTAATTCGGTACTGTTTAGGTTGTATGTATTCTGGACAATATGCTGGGGGATATGATGAGTGCGATCAGGCAAGCACTGCGTTCAGCAATGTATGTGGGTTCAATTTCTTTACTTTGCGTGCCAGAGAATGCATTAGCGCAGCAGAACACAAATCTGGATGATGTTGTTGTGTCTGCCAACCGTGTTGCAGTCACTGCTGGCAAGGTGGGGAGTTCAGTCACCGTCATTACGGCCGAGGATTTAGAGAAAAAGCAGGCAGTAACGCTTGAGGATGTGTTGAAAGGTGTGCCGGGGCTTTATGTCTATGGCAGCGGAAATTCACGAAGCAACACCAAGCTTAAATTAAGGGGCTATGATTCCGGGCGGCTGTTGATCCTGATTGATGGTGTTAAAATTGATAATCAGGGCAGCCAAATGTATGATCGACCGTTTGACCATCTGCAAGCAGCGAATATTGAACGCGTCGAAGTACTACGTGGGAGTCAAAGCGCCCTTTACGGGTCAGATGCCGTTGGTGGCGTGATTTCAATTACCACGAAGTCCGGTAAAAACTCGGATAAGGTTCTTGAGGGCGTGGCCTCTGCCGAAATTGGTAGCAACGTTGATCGACAGGCCTCTTTGACCGCTTGGGGCCGTTATGGTGATATTTATTATAAGGCGTCCAGTTCGGGTAATGCTAGTCATGGTCACGATGTTCGACCAATGGTTTTGCCGGATGAATCGGATGGTTCAAGAAGCGTCAACTACAATATCAAGGTTGGGGCTGATGCGGTGAAGGATTGGGGTATCCTTGACTTGCTAAATATTGAAGGCAGCTACAATCAGGTTCGCGGTGATGCGGAGTATGATACGTCGACATCGTCATCGGATTCTGATGGGTATCAAGAGCAAAGAATGGAAACTACCCTTGTCCAGCTTAATGCAAAAATGTTTGATGGACTTCTTGATAATACCTTGACGGCGAGCCGAATGGACGCCGAAGTAACGGTCAGAAGTGATCGTTACAGTGCAAGTGCGCCAAGCCGATATTGGGGGGACTTGCAGCGCTATGAATATCAGGGCGTGTTGCAACCGCTTGAAGGGCATATTTTTGTGTTTGGGGCAGATCAGGAACGGGATCACTACCGTTCTCATGTGCGATCCAGCCGCGAGAATGCCTCGTTGATCAATTCTTCGGTCTTTGGTGATTACAGCATTGATTTGCTGGATGAAAAACTGACACTCGGGGTCGGAGTCCGGGGGTATTTCCATGATACCTTTGGTGAACACACGACCTATCGTGCGTCTGCTTCGTATCGTATTCCTGCGACCGGGACACGCATTCATGGCAGTTACGCGACCGGGTTTAAGGCTCCGACACTGAAACAAGCATTGTACAATCGTGATATTGCGGTTGGTGATGGATATTCAGCAATCATCGATCCAGAGGAATCCCAAGGATACGATCTTGGGGTCGAGCAGACCTTATTAGGTGATCGCTTGCTTATGGATGTGGCGTTCTTCAACACGCGGCTGAAAAACGCCATTGAAACCAATGGGGCTCACGGTTCAGGCGATACCTATTATATAAATGTTGGTTCAGTCCGGAGTATGGGTGTTGAAACTTCTTTGGACTTTGATGTGACGGATGAATGGCAAATTGGTGCGACCTATACCTATACACAGTCCCGCGATAATGGAACGGGTCAGCAAATGGAAGAAATGCCAGTGCATCAAGGCTCTGTGCGGGTTTCATACGCGCCATATGCAGTTTCCGGTTTGGATACTTGGGTACGAATGAATGCCGCAGGTCGCAGTTTCGACACTGTCAGAGGGCAGGGCCGGGTCACGCTATCTGGATATGCCACATTTGATCTCGGCGCCAACTATGAAATCAACAATACATTCAGCGTTTATGGACGGGTGGAAAACCTGTTTGACGAAGAGTATTGCCAAATGGCTGGCTTTGAGAATGCCGGGATCGCTGCCCACGCGGGGGTTCGGGCCAAGTTCTAGTTATATGGTACGCGCCGTTTGTCGTCATTGGGCCTGTCCTGATGACGACAAATGGGTGCAGTCTGTGGGGGCAGATAAAATGGCATCTTCAGAATGTTTGCTGACGGTCGCCGTGGTGAATGCATCCACTCGTTCCTTGTTTGTATTGGGTAGGCCGCAAGAAAACTGACGATGGTCAAGGTGGTTGCGTGTGGGTGAGACCAGCTTCAGGACGAAGTGGGGATTGCGGCCTTTGCTGCTGAAGTGCGGAAATTCGACGCGCTTATCCTCTTCCACATGGCAGCGATCGTTCCATTCCCGGTTTGGATGTGGTGTTAAAAGCCGCAACAGAGAAGCTGATACATATTCAGCCAGTGTCGTCTGCGACATGCGTATATCCGCCGCGGCGGTATTTAGCAAGCTCTGGGCGTTTGTCAGGACAATCTGTCAACTTATCAGCCGATAATGATCTGTATTTAGAGGATAAGCAGCGCTTCTTGTTGGGTCCCATCAGTTGGAAAGGGGGAGTATAATAAAAAGAAAACAGAATACGCCATAAATAAACCCAGGATGCTAATGACGCATGCATAAGTATTTATTTTGCAATTTACATGCAATTCAACTGGACAATGTTGCCATTAACGGTGACAAGAAGTCACCCAGAAGGGTTTTGTTTCATAATTACACAGCCATTAAGAATGTAACGGAGTGTGTAAAGTGCGTATTGTCTGCTGCTTGCCTGCGGGCTTGCTTGGTCTTGTCTGTGCGTTTCTGGCCCTGCCGGAGTTGGCATTGGCCCAATCCATTTCTCCATCAGATCTGAACATCATTCAACAGCAGCAACGCCGCATTCAGCAAGAGAATGAGCAGCGCCGCCAACGTGATGAGCAGCAATTTCGCAGCGCCACTCCGCCGCAAATCTCTTCCCCTTTGCTTGAGCCCGCACCGGATAAACAAGGTGATGGTGCGTGCGTCTTCGTGGGTAAAATTACTCTGAACGGCAACACGGTCATTTCTACGTCGGACATTTCCGAACTCACCCATAATTACCGTGACAAATGCCTGACCGTCAGTGATCTGGATGCTTTAATCAAGATCATCACCAACGCCTATATTGAGCGTGGCTACAGCACCACTCGCGTATATATCGGAGCGCAGGACCTGAAAGACGGTCACCTGATCATCACCGTGATGGAAGGCCGGATCGAAGACCTAAGCATTCTGGAAGACGGGCACCCTCGACTAGGATTTGATACCGCTTTCCCAACTTCATCAGGGGCGATCCTCAATCTGCGCGATATTGAACAGGGATTGGACCAGATCCATCGCCTCCGTTTGTATAATGGCAAAATTCGACTGGAACCTGGTTCCGCTCCGGGTACGACCAACGTTAACGTTGATGTCGAAAAATCAAAGTCTTGGTGGTTGAGCACATCCATCGACAATAGTGGCTCCGAAAGCACGGGAAAAACCCACGCTGCAACTCAGCTGGATGTGGAAGATCTGTTCGGGTTGTATGACAAGTGGACGGCTAAGCTTGGGCACGATGCCGAACCTAACGACAGTGGAAAACGCAGTCGGGACATTTATGCCGCATTATCCATTCCCATGGGATACTGGACGCTTAATCTTAGTACCCAGCAATTTGACTATTTGTCGACGGTCAAAGGGAGCTCGGCCTCCTTCTTATCATCCGGTGTTTCGCGCACCCACACGGCGCGCCTTGACCGTCTGATTCATCGGGATGATGTCGGGAAGACCACACTTTCTGCAGACCTGTCATCGAAAATCGAGCGGAACTACGTAGAAGGTCTGCTTTTGGAGAGTAGTAGCCGCAAGCTCACCCGAGCAGGCTTGGAACTGTCTCATGTGCGCAGGTTGTGGGATGGGGTCTGGACCGGAGGCCTAACCGTATCACACGGCGTACCATGGTTTGGTGGCGAGGCCGATAACCAGCGTAATGCTGGATCACCTAAGGCAGAAAGTATCAAAACCGTCGTCTCAACCAGTTATTCCCGTGGCTTTAAGCTGGCGGATGAACTGGTGCAGTTTTCCTCCTCCTTAACCATGCAGCATTCCCCAAGTACCCTACACAGCACAGAGCAAATTAGTGCCGGGGGCCTTTATACGGTGCGGGGCTTTAGGGGGCAAAGTATCAGCGGGAATTCCGGCGGCTATATCCGCAATGAGTTGACTTGGTTGCCACGGTTCTCCATGCCTGACACCGCAACCAAATGGCTAGGTTCTTCTCAGGTTTTTGTCGCGCTGGATGCAGGGTGGGTGCCTGACCGAGGCAATGAAACCGCCACACCGGGTGTGGTCAAAGGTTTTGCCATCGGTCACCGCCTGACCAATGGCCGCATTGTGGCCGAAATCGGCCTCGAGGAACCGCTGGATGCCCCGGCTGGCTTTCGTACAGAGCGCAATCAATTTTACTTCAAACTCGGTTTCTCATTGTAGGCCGCAAACAGCGGACAGGATGACGTTATGGCAAAATTCGCACAGATAAATAAGCCACAAGCCACTTTGCCCCAGCAGGCAGATGCCCCATATCGTGCGCCTTGGTCTCACCGTATTTCCAGTGCTCTGCTTGCGGCGATTTTCACAGTTTATGTGACGATCCCATCCTATGCCGGCAGCATTCAAGTTGATGCCGCTGCCGCTGCCGCCAATCAGGCCGATCTAACAACAGCCCGCAATGGCACACAGATCATCAATATCGTTACCCCCAATGGCGCAGGGATTTCCCATAACAAGTTTATCGATTTCAATGTGAACTCTGGTGGTATCGTCATCAATAATAGTTCTGCTGTTGGTGTCTCAAACCTTGCTGGGGCAATGCTGAACAACCCCAATCTGGCCTCTGGCAATGAAGCGCGCCTGATTCTGAACGAGGTAACCGGCGCATCAACTTCTGCACTTAATGGCCCAACAGAGATTTTTGGTAGGTCAGCTGAATACATTCTGGCAAATCCCAACGGCATCACCTGTAATGGCTGTGGCTTCATCAATACACCGCGCGCGACCCTGACAACCGGAACTCCGAACTTTGCTGCGTCCGGCAACCTTAGCAGCCTATACGTTAATCAAGGTCACATTGCCATCGAAGGGTTGGGAGCCGATGCCAGCTCTGCAGATATTTTGGAGCTTGTTGCACGCAGTGTAAAAATCAACGCCGCGGTTAAAGGTAATGAAGTCAAAGTCGTCAGCGGACGAAATGACTATGTCCCGAGCACAGGAGAGGTAACCCCCTTAGCCGATGATGGCTCGTCAAAACCAATACTGGCGATTGATTCCACGGCTGTTGGAGGACTGTATGCCAATCGCATTGCGCTCATAGCCACAGAGGCCGGTGTCGGCGTCCGCATGGATGGAGAACTGGCAACGTCAGGTTCTGATCTGGTTATTACAGCAGATGGGCAGATCAATCTGAAATCCGCCACATCTGCAGGCAATGCTGACATTAAGACCAATGACGCATTGGTGATTGGTGATGCATTAGATGTTAGTAAAATTGCGCGGCTTGATGTGGGAACTATTCATCTGGCATCCGGCACCAAAATCACCGCCGGGAATGATTTGTCCTTAAAAGCGAACACAGCGGACATTGACGGGGAACTATCTGCGGGAGCCCCATCATCTACAGATAGCAGTGCCTCTCTCAACATAGAAGCAACAGACATACTCAGTGTAGACGGTACACTCACATCACAGGGCAGCATTACCCTTTCCGCAAACCAGTTGACGACTTCCGGTGACGTTTCGGCTGGTACAAGCGCGACACTGTCAGCCAATACGATCACCGCTACAGGTTCTGTGATTGCAACCGACATCGTGATTGACGCAAGCCAAGATGCTACATTGACAGGGCAATTTGATGCCACGAGTGCGAGTTCGGCAAGCGCGGGTCACGATCTTGACTTGGCAAGCTCTGGGCGTTTGTCAGGACAATCTGTCAACTTATCAGCCGATAACGATCTAGATGTTCTGGGCGAGGCACATGGCACGGCATCACTTGGACTCATCGCAGCCAAAATCCTGACAGCCTATGCCGGGGCAAAGCTGAAAACCGGTGGGGTTCTCAGTCTTTCCGGTTCAACTGTTGTAAACTCATCCGAACTTAAATCAGCCGATAATCTCACTGTCACGGCGACAGATAGCATTATCAACAATGATCTGATTTATTCCAGCCAGTCTATAACTCTTGAAGCTCCAACCATTATCAATAACGAAGCTGCAATTGTTGCGGTCAAGGACATTATCCTGTCAGGCACATCGGGTGCTTCGGCAGTCGAAATCACCAACAATGCAGGAACGATCGAGACTTCGCATGGCGATATTCGCATGACTGCGGATGCGTTCAGAAATATCGGTACCCTGTCCGCTGCCGATGTAACGCCCGAAGAAATATACAATGAATATTTCCCCATGGTTGGCGGTGTTGCTCGCCCCCCATGCCCTTTGCATCCCGTTGCTTGTAAGGGTGAATACTGGCGCGGTACAGCTAAGGTTCCAGATCCGCGCCCCGGCAAAACTGGTTACGGCTACTATGGCACATCCAGCGGTGGCGGTGTCCGGTCCATCGTTTATGAGCAAAGGCTCAATACCGCCACAGGCAGCAAAGGCAGTATCCACAGTGGTCGCGATCTGATCATTACGGCTGACACCATTGAAAATAAAGTCAGTTCCCTAAGTGCCACAAATGATATCGCCCTTACGGGAGGAAGCCTTCTCAACGAAGGCTTGATGGGCACAGGCTATTGGCAAATCAACGTCAGCAATGGCACCACGACCCGTAGCTACAGTGATACAGGCACGCCCAACGTTGGGTTTGGTAATGGCGGTGGTTCCAGCGTCCTCGACACGTGGTCCATAGAGCTCATGCCATCAAATATCGAAGCTGGTGGCTCCATCACGGGCGATTTCACGGACCAGATTAACAACAGCTCCATTCGTGAGGGCTACGTCGGCACGACCCCGACCTACATGATGCTGGTTGACAGCTATAAGGCCGAAGGCATGAATTGGGGTAAGGATGAAAACTTACCGCAAAGCCGGGAAGCTCTGAGTTCTCATCTGGCGTCAACCATTCCGGCATTCCGCAGCCTGTATGATGAGACGTCAGGTGCAAATAATTTCCTTTATGAAACCCGCTTTGAATATACAGACCAAGGCACATTCTATGGCTCGGATTATTTTATCAGCGCGACGGGGTTTGATCCGGCTGTAAATATCAAGCGGATCGGTGATGATTTCTTTGATACCCAGTTCGTCCGTAATCAAGTGATGAAAGAAACCGGGCGTCGCTGGCTGGACAATACCCAAACTAATGATGCTCAACAGATGAAGCGGCTGATTGATAATGCCGCGTCTGTGGTTGGTGATCTCAATCTATCATTTGGCATCACTTTGACAGAAAATCAGATTGCAGCCCTGACCAAGGACATCGTCTGGTACGAAAAACAGATCATTGATGGCGAAGAAATCCTTGTTCCGCATCTCTATCTCGCCAGTGTAACCAAAGATAAAATCAAACTGAATGGCACCGTTATTGCGGCCGCTGATGCTATCACCCTTAATGCCAAGAATCTGGTAAACGCAGAGGGCCGTATTGAAAGTGGTGGCAATCTAACCGTTGTTGCCGCCAAGGACATCAGTAGTGCTAGCGGGACTCTGATGGCGGCAGACGATGCCAGCCTGACTGCTGGTCAAGACATTACAATCTCGACCCAAATTACGACCATTGACGACGGAGGTCGAAACAAACGCGACCTACGCGTTGCCGATAGCACTGTCACAGTTGACGGTAGCCTGACTTTGGATGCAGGGCGCAATGTCTCGGTTGTCGGCAGTGAAATGACCGTAACCCAGAACATGAATATTAAAGCTGATGGGGATATTAACCTGTTGGCAACGGTGCAGAACCGTGAGGAGGGAGAAGGTGACGGCAAGGAAGGCAGAGAGCTCCAAGCTCGCACGCATCATCTCAGCCAGATAAACGTTAATGGCTCCTCTAGCCTCGCCGCAGGCAAAGATATCAACATCATTGGCGCAAATGTATCCAGTGGTGGCAACAATACACTAGATGCCGAAAATGCTGTCACGATTGCAGCAGTCACAGATACCTACAGTGCAAAATCCTGGGTCAAGAAAAGTAAATCTTCTGCCAGTGGAGAAGTCGCCACCAGAACGGTCCAGCAATCCAGCGTCACCAGTGGTGCTGACTTGTCGTCTTCATCCGGTAAGAACACCGAAATTTCCGCCAGTAAATTAAAAGCGGATGGAAGTCTAACGATTATCGCAGATGGTTCTGTTGGCCTCAGCGCTCAAGCAGATACTCACTATGAAAAACAGGATTCCGAACGGTCAAGCTGGTTTGGTGAATCCAGTAAAAAAGAAACAGTCAATAAGATCAGCCACCAAGTCAGTGCACTGCATGCCGGGAATGACGTAAAAGTCATTGCTCAAAACGGCGACATCGCGATGGAAGCGACGCGAATCAAAGCTGGCAAGAGTGTCGAGATCAAAGCTGAACATGGTGCCGTCGGTCTGCTATCTACCAAGGATGTTGATTATTACGCCCTGAACAAAGAAGGAAATAGTCTTGTTTGGCAGTCCATGCAGGACAAAGGCCATAACGACGAAACCGTCAATATGGTCAAGATTGATGCCGGGGGCGGCCTAACCATCACGGCAGGCAATGGCATTGTGGTGGAATACCGTGACGGCAACGCGTCTCTTGATGACACCATTGCTCGCCTGAGCCAAGAGCCGGGGCTGGAATGGATGGCAGAGTTGCGGGCCCGCGATGACATCAACTGGAACGCCGTTGCCGAAATTCATGACAGTTGGGACTACAAAAGCCAAGGGCTCTCCGGCCCTGCAGCCGCCGTCATCGCTATTGCAATTGCCATAGCAACCTATGGCGCAGGGGCTCAATTAGGTGCCATGGCAGGGTTGTCCGTTGGAACAACAGCGGCACCAACTATGGCGGGCGTAGTCGCCAATGCGGCCTTCACCTCAGTCGTTGCCCAAGCCTCCCTCAGTCTGATCAATAACCAAGGCAACCTTGGTGCCGTTCTGAAAGACCTTGGCTCTTCTCAGGCTCTGGT
>JAALLQ010000004.1_pt1 | contig 110271 bp, 99 predicted proteins | sample 7245921 | NCBI WGS metagenome assembly JAALLQ01 (sample SAMN13049200, study PRJNA578106) | oil field metagenome | isolation source: filtered produced water from oil reservoir B7 | place: USA:offshore Texas | collected 2016 | reverse complement strand
GGTTAAAACTCCATCCATCCCTTTTACAGGTCTGTTTGCTGTAATGCTGTCTAATGATATATTAACAGTAAATGTTTCATCTGTTTTTGTTAGGTTTGTTGATGGGATTAAGTTTAATGCGATAGGTTCTTCAACTGATTCAACTGTTTTTATATATTTGTTATTGTTTTCATTAATTTCTTTTATTTCTCCATTTGAATCAACTACGGTAACAATTGTATAGTTTTTATTTTCTATCGGCATAAATGTAAAGTTTATGTTTTTTGTTTCTCCAACATTTAATCCTGTAATGGTTTTTGTTCCAAGGTCTTGGGAGTCAATATACAATACTACTGAGAAATTATTTGAAGCGTTTCTTTCACCGATATTTTTAATTGTAATTGATATTGTATTATTTTGATATGATTTTAAGTTTGACACTAAAATATCAGTAATTGTTAAATCTGATCCAGGAATAATTATCTTTGTGATATCTGAATTTTTAACAACGCTGTAACTTTCATTATCCTTGATAGTAACATCCTTTAACTGAGTTGTGGTGTTTCCAACATTTATTATGTTATAAGTAATATTTACTGTGAAATTTGTTGATTTATTAAGGCCATCTATTTTAAAGAAGTCATTTGAGGTATTAAACAAAACAGTCCCTGCGCTTGATGATATATTAACCGGTGTTATTATTGTTTTATCGTAGCTCAGCGTTCCACTAATTTCACTTAGAGTTTCATTTTCTTTTGGGGATATGATTATTGGAACGGTTATATTCTCTCCGAGCTCACCACTTACAGTTGCAGGGGTTATTATATCAGCTATTGGTTTTAGTAGTATTGTTATGTTTGAGTTTTTTAGAGTTAATGGTTCAATATGGAACCCATTTACATCAGACATGACAGTTCCGCTTAATGATACTGCTCCACTTCCCTCATTTAATGTATTAAATGAAAGAGTTGCTATTGTGAAGTTTCCTGTAAAACTATTACTAAACCATAATGAAATCCAAATTTTTCCATTAGATACAGTTATATCATCTTTAGTTGTATGTCCACTTATATCTTTTAGGACGATATTACTTTCAGATATATTCATCATACTTGAGTTATAATTAATATATGTCTCAAAGCCCTCGCACCCGGTATCGTTTGGGACATTTTTTACAACTAAATCCAAATTAAATGAATCCCCAGTATATGCATTTACATTGTCTGGGACTAATTCTACTGATACATCTTCTGCATAACACATCCCAATTAGAGAAATCATCAAAACCGAGAGTGTAAAAAACTTCCACTTCATAATATATCACCCGATATTAAAAAATCAAAATAAATAGAAATAATTAGAATTAAATTAGTAATAATAACTTAATTTGCAGTGTATGGGGTTGCTGTTCCAGTGTCTGGGTCATAACTAAGGAAGTAATGGGTGGTTCTTCCACTGAATGCATCTGGGTGTATGATTGTTCCCAAATCCATTAATACTTCATCTGTATTCATAAGTCCAAATTGCCAGTAATCTTCACTTATACAGAATAATTTACCATTCTGAACTGATTTAAATAAGTCATATCCAGGATGGTCATTTTTGAAGTTCGATAGCCAGTTTGTATCTGATGGCACGACCCAAATATCGGCACCTTTTGCTCTTTCGGCAAATGTTTCATAGTCAATCTTTGCACTGCCTGTTCCAGGATAATCACTGAATATATAGTTCCCATGACAGTCATCCATTATTCCCTTAGCTATACAGGATTGAGCTTTAGGTACATAGGTTCCACCATAGGATGGGTAATTTTTACCCCATGCAACTAGAACAGGTTCTTTGCCTCTTGTTAATCTTCTAACATTTAATGCCTTCTTTTCAACCTTTGTGAAGTATTTGCTTGCCATATCTTCTTTATTGTAGTATGCTGCAAACATCTTGACCCATTCACATCTTGCGAGATATGAATCTTCTAAATATTCTGCATTTGCGATATAAGTAATATTCAAATCGTTACATTTTGCAATAATGGCATCCCCACTGCATCCTGGATATACTAATACCGCCTGTGGAGATATGTTTATTATTATATCATAATTTGGACTGTATGATGAACCAACGTCAACTATGGAGCCGTTATCAAGCCCTTGTTTAATATCGTCGAAATACCATGTGTAGCCTCCACCCCACATGATTCCTTTAACTGAATCAATTACTGAACCATCACTGTTTAATGGTTGCATTAGTGCTATATGAGTAGAGCTCATTACAACTACATTTGTCAATGGAACATTTAGGATTTTATCATATTTTCCATCAGTCCAGGTTGGTATGGATTGAGATGCATTTTTTAATAAGAATTTCTGCCCTGTGGCATCTTCAACTATTTTATATGAGTATGCATCGCCGTTGTATGGATTTACTTCATTTCCATTTTCGTCATAGTATGTAATCTTTTTTTGAACAGATATACCACATCGGCAATATCTATTGAGTTGTCTGCATTTACATCGCCTAATCTGTGGTTGTAATCCCCATTTGCAAATGAAGGAGATATACATATTAATAAAGATAATACACTAAGTATTATCATAAGATGAGTATTTATATTTTTCGACATATTACATCACCCAAAAAGTTTTTAAAGTAATATTCTAATCATATATTGTATTTTATTTAGGCTATGCGAGAAGACTTTAAGAAAATTCATAGTTATATATTATGGTTTAATTTAATACATGTAAAAATATCTTTAATACATTAAAATAAATATTAAAATATGAACGTGATATCATGAAAAAAATAATATTGGTTATTGCCCTGTCCATTCTGTTAATCCCCATGGTTTTGGCAGATGATGTAAGTCTAAATGTAAATATGCCTAACGAAGTAAATAAAGGCGATAATTTTACTATCAATATAGATGTTAATGTAAAAAATAAGGATATATCGGGTTTTGAATGCACAGTGAAAATCCCTATCGAAAACGTGGACAATATAAATATAACAAGTATCACAGGAAACGAAGAAATAAAAAAAGAAGCAGGGAAATTCTATGAAATTAAAAAGAAAGATTCATTAGTATCTATAAGATTTGCCACTTTTGGAACGCCATTGAATTCAGATTTTCATTTAATGACCATAAACGCAGTAGCTTTAAAAGAAGGTAATGTATCATTTACATTTGAATCAATAGCATCTGATGAAAATGGACAAAGGATTCCTGTTGATAAAAAAACAACTGATTTAATAATAATCGACAATAACAACAAAACAGTTGAATCCAGTGAAAATTTTTTATCATCGATAATTAACGCTATAATGAATTTTTTAAAATCCATACTCGGTGGTTAAATGAATATAACTAAATTATTAATTATATCTATTTTTTTTGTATTGTTTACTGAAAATTTTGCACTAGATGATATTGTTGTGAGATTAACCCCCGATAACATAGAAACGAGTGGAGATTTGGTAAATTTTAATATTACAGTAGAAAATATACCTCCAAAGGAAAGTTTAGGTGTGCCCTCATCGTATACTGACCCAGAAATAAAGGACGGTGGATGTCAAGGTGTAGATATTTATATAAACTATTCAAAGGATTATTTAAGCCCCATTGGATTTAATTGGAGCGATAAGTGTAAGGATGTTAAAATAAAGGAATATAAATTCGAAGATGGAATTTTTTATTTATCAATAATGTTTAATGAGATAATATATGATAATACTGTAAACCTCGGGACAATAACCTTCAACCCCATAAAAAAAGGAGAAACTACATTAAATGTTAGCGGTAAGGTGAGCTCCGAATGGGGCATTAAATATGATGAGGATAATAAGTATTGGCGTAATTATGGTGAAACGTCACAATATAAAGAGCCCTACCCTGACACTAAATTCTATGGTGCAACAGTAAATATTAAGGAAATAGGAAATTACACAGGTTCTACTAGTTTAAGCGGAGAATTGAATGAAAATGCAATTTCATCATCACCTTCTTCATCGACAATAATCAACAAGGTAAATGTAATTGCAAACCAAAATGCGCCCGAAATTGTTGTAAAGGAAATAAATATTTCAGAAGAGAAGCCGAATATAACGATTATAATAAATACTGATGGAAAAAATGGTTTGGATTACAACCTGTTAATATCTATTTTTGTTGGAAGCATTTTATCTGGAATCACATTTGGATTATTATTTAGAAGGATGATACTATGAAATACATAATTTTATTTCTATCCTTTTTTGTTTTTTTATCGGGAGTATGTGGTGAAAATGTATCCGTAGAATTAGTTCCAGACAATATAAATGCGTATGTTGGAGATACATTCAACTTAGATTTAGTTGTAAAAAATATCCCTACTGATAGGAAATGTGGTGGATTTGAAACTACAATATCTTATGATTCAAGTATTTTGAATTTAACAAATATTGCGTTAAGTGATACGTCCAATACTGCAAATTTAAAAGAAGTGGATGTTTCAGCTGGAAAGATAAAATTATTATGGACGTCAAATGAACCCTATGGTAACTTTACAATAGCAACACTATCATTTAATGCGTTAAAGGATGGAAATGATTCAGTAGATTTAACTCAAACTTCCGTATCTGATGTAAATGGAGTAAAATATTATATAACTTTAAAAAACTCAAACATAACAATAAATCCATTAAACCAGACTTTAGGAACCATTACATTGAAAGATTTTGAACTGAATAAAAATATTGATGCAGTTTTATCTATAACTGGAGCAAAAACTCCTATAAAGAATATTTCAGGTAGCATTTCATTCAAGAATATAACAATAGAAAACAGTCCTACTCTGATGGATATATTTTGTAATAATTTCAGCTATACCATATATAATAACAATATTTCATTTTTTATTATTCCAAATGAAAAGGACGAAAATAAAACCATATTCAATCTTTTAAAAATACCTGTGAATGTCAATGATGCTAACTATAATATTTCAATGGACTTAACGATAAATGGGGAGCAAATCAAGAACATAACAATAAAAACGGAAGAAAAACAGGAAAATATCTCAGAGTATAAAGGGTTGGTATTCTATGTAGATTCTGGATATAATGAAGAAACAAATATCTCAATAGGTTATTCAAAAGAAATTAAATTAAAAGTATATAATATTGACAAAAATTTAACAAATTTTTCAGGATATATTTTCATAAATAGTTCCTTATTTGATGTTTCAGATTATGGAATTCCAGAATATTCTGCCATATATAATAGGATAAACACATCAAATATTACATTAAATAACAGCCACTTGTATTTCAATATTTCGCTAACAAACGGGACAAACGGGACATTTAGTATTTTAAAGTTTAAATTATCTTCAAAGATTAATGAGAATATATCTTCAATAATATATCTTGAAAATCTATCCATATACGCAAATGATACAAAAATAAACTTATCGATTAAAAATTTAACAGTGAATATTGTAAAAAGGGAATCCAACAACCCGCCAAAATTAAAAATAGTCTACAAAATAGTTAATAACAAAGAAGTCCATTTTTATGCCTTAGGCTATGACGAAGATAACGACGATTTAAAATATGTATGGGATTTTGGAGATGGGAAAAACTCAACAGACGAAAATCCAATTCATATATATTCAAATTATTCGATATATAAAATAGGATGTATTGTTAAGGACCCATTAAATGGAACAGATAAAGTGGAAGGGATTATATCTATTAAAAATATTAATCCAGTAAATTATTCAATTTCCAATGATTCATTCATGTTGGACAAACAAAATGAAAATAAAACCATTTATTTGAATATAACCTTAAAAAATCCATTAATTCATAATGTTGATGGATATATCAATTTTGTAGATTATGGCGATAATTATCGTCCACTAAAAACCCAGTATCAAGTTATATTAAAGCCAAATGGAACAAAAAATCTTATTATTCCAATAAATGTGTCAAAATCATGTGAAATTAAATGGAATGTCGTATATTATCCTAATATACGAAGTGATACAAGAGATAGCATAGACTTCAAATTCTATCAATGGGATTTTGAAAAAAAGATAGAATTCAAATCCAAACCCCAAGTGGTAATAAATAATTATACAAAAATCATAACCCTCAACAATACAAAGATAATATTAAAAGTAAATAAAGTTGAGACCGTTAAAAACTATGTTATAAACAAAACCCTAACAACTACAAGTCAAAACTCTATGCCATATTATACATTTGCTTCATTATTTGGATTTATCATAGGCATCATATTAATTAGATTTAAAATTAAATAATCATTTTTTAATATATTTAATACTATTCTAATAATTATTTATAAATAAATGATAAATTTTAAATATTATTCTAGTTAATATAATATTATAATAATATAAATATCTAATTAATTATTACCAATAGATAAAAAGGTGTTAGTATGAAACGAGTATTAATACTCTCTATTTTGGCATTGATATCATTGATATTGCCGATGTGGTATATCTGTTCAAAAATAGAAATCTCAACCTTGAAGATGGAGATTTGAACTGTGATAATTCAATAGATATTGCCGATGTGGTATATCTGTTCAAAAACTATGATACATTTAGACGTCCAGTTGTATTTGCTGAAACATTTAGTTTAGAGCCGCACTGGGATGAAGGATACTGTTATATAGTAGATTCAAAGGGATACAAATTTGTTTTATTAAAAGAAGGAGCAACAGCACCAAATATCCCTGATGCAAAGGTAATAACAACACCTGTAAAAAACATTAGTACCATATTTTACTGTCCAATTGTTTCAACAGCAGATATATTAAATGATTCCTCATGCTATGATACAATAAAAGGAGTTCCGAGCTCTGTTTTAAAATATTCGCCAGAACTTACAAAAAGATATAACGAAGGTAAAGTTGCAAATATTGGCTCATCATCTGAAATTAATTATGATGTAGTGGTTAATACAAGTCCAGATATTGTATTCTTAGGAGATTGGTCATCCCATGATGCAATGGAAGCTAAATTAAATGAACTAGGTATTACAGTATCAAGGTTCTACACATACGATGAACCAACATTTCTAGGAAGGATAGAGTGGGTGAAATATGCCGCGGCCTTCTGGGGGGAAGACAAGTACAACAAAACGAAAGATTACTTCCAAGGTGCATGGAAAAAGAAGAACGAGTTGTTAAGAACAACAAGAAATGCAAATGATTATCCAAAAGTTGTTAATTTCTGGAAGTGGAGTGATACAAGCACACCGAGTGTTCCACAGGCTCAGAATTTTTACAGTAGGTTGATAAATGACTTTAGAGGAGATTACGCATTTAACGACATACCTGGAACAGGTTCTGAAAAATTAGATACAGAAACTTTCATGGAAAGAACAGTAAATGCTGATGTGATTATATTGAGGCAGTGTAAAGATATAAAAACAAAAGAAGATTTATTGGCCAGATACCCAACCTCAGGCTTTGAAAACTTCAATGCATATAAAAATGGAAGATTCTATGTTTCAAAACCTGATTACTATGTATGGGAAGCAAGGGACCCACTAGGATATATGGAGGATTATGCTAAGATGGTTCATCCAGAGTTATTCCCTAATGGAGATAATGATTTAAAGTACTACATCAAACTTCAGTAAACTACCTGCCCTTATGGACTGGCATTTTATGGTCCTGTTAAAATAAATAATAAAATTTTTTATTATTTTTCCAATCTTCCGTTTTTTAGGAAAATTTACTAATAATTCAAGAGTTAATATTCCATTTACTATTACATTCGCTTTCAGGGTTCCATTCTTTTATAATGACGTGTCTTATTGAAATTTTTATGGCTATATTATGTTATTTCCTATTTTTTTATAAATTTTAATAATTTAGATATTAAGTAGAATTTTTATATATTATTATTTCCTATTTTTTTATAAATTTTAATAATATAGTTATGGGTGGAATTTTGAAAGTTAAAAGATTTTTGGGATTGTATATATTATCTTTAGTATTGTTGGTAATTTTATCTTATTTTAGTATTGCAGAAGGGACAATTCCAATAAAAGATGAACAGTTGGAAAAATATTTATTAGAAGGAACTACTGGAAATGTAATTATGGATCAAATTATAGAAAAATTAAGACTTCCAAGGGTTGTTGGAGCAATTGTTGTTGGATTAGGTATTGCCGTGGCAGGGATTTTAATGCAAGGGTATTTTAGAAATCCACTGGCAGACCCCTATTTAATGGGTGTGGCAAGTGGAGCATCTCTTGGCGTTGTTTTGTATGTTTTTACATCGTTATTGTTTAAAATGGGGGTTCCTCGTTCAATATATGGATTTATTATCTCTGCGTATATTGGCTCATTAGCCACCATGGTTGCTGTTATAAATATGGCAAGAATTGTAAAGCAAACTGCAACATTATTGATTTGCGGTATTATGATAGGAGCAATAGCATCTGGATTAACCACGCTTGTTGTATATACTGGGGATTATATGGGTGAAGAAAATTCCAAACTCGCAGAGTATTTAATGTGGGGGATGGGCTCACTTAACAATTTAACATGGGGCCAGATTAAGATTATGACGATTGTAATAATTCCAACAGTTATTTTAACTTACATATTTTTTTCAAAAAAACTTGATGCAAACCTTCTTGGAGAGAAATATGCCATAAGTGTTGGAGTAGATGTAAAAAATTTAAGAAAATGGCTGATAACATTATCCTGCATATTGACGGCAACTGTTGTATCATTTACAGGGCCTATTGCCTTTGTAGGGTTGGTATGTCCCATTATGGCAAGAATGATTTCTGGCACCTCAAAGCACATCTATGTAATACCTATGACGGCTTTATTGGGTTCTATATATGTGCTATTTGCAGATATACTAACAAGACCTGGAGTAGTAATACCACAGACATCCAACAATATTCCACTATTGGCTCCATTATCCATAATCGGAGCTCCGATTGCTATAATTGTATATCTAAAAGTTAGAAAAATGGGAATATAAAATTTAAAAATGGGATATGATGAATTATAGATATGTTATAATTTTAGCTTTACTTGTTTCAGTGGTTGGATTATTTATTACTGGGGTGTATTTTGGTGGAAATGCCAAATCAATTACAATAGATGATACTACAAATTTTGTTATATATCAAACAAAAAGTACGGTGGATTCCATATATTATAAAATAACTGGGAAGCATATTTTTCCCCAAACTCCATTGGATGAAAGTACTAAATTTAAATATATCATATTAAAAAAATATCGTTTACCACCAATTGTTGGAGCAATTCTTGTGGGTTTAACGTTATCAACATGCGGTTTAATGTTGCAGACATTATTTAGAAATCTTTTATCATCCCCATATACGACAGGTATCTCAAGTGGAGTTTTATTTGCTGTTACACTTGTTATATTTATATATAGTTTTGCAGAACTATTTTCAACCTTTAAAGTAGATGAAAATATAATAGCAGGATGGTGTGGTGGATTATTATCACTAATCATGCTTATTATTATAGCCCTTAGGGTTAAAGAAGTAAATGGAGTTTTGATTGTTGCTCTGTTAATGAGTTACCTATTTAGGGGAATAAGTGCATATCTAATGGCAAATGGAACAGATTTTACAATTCAGGAGTATTATACGTTCATTATTGGAAATGTAGCGAGAGTTAATGTAAATAATATATTTCAGATGGTCATATCCACAATAGTATTTATAATTGGGAGTATTTTTTTAATAAAACCATTAAACGCCCTGTTATTTGGTGAAACCTACGCAAAAAGTTTTGGGTTAAATGTAAAAAAGATTAGAATATTGATACTATTATTGGCATCATTTATTGTAGGGGTTATAATTCCGTATGTTGGGTTAATGGCATTTGTGGGTATTGCAGCACCATATTTGGCAAGACCTATTATAAGAACCTCAGACCACAGGTGGCTACTGCCTGCAACTATGCTTGTTGGTGTGGTGTTGATGCTCATGTGTCATATTATTTCATTGAAATACTGGGTCCCCATCTTTTACCTGTATAATATAGACCGTCCAGCTCAGGTTTTACCAATAGGCTCCATCCTTGACGTACTAGGTGGATTACTGGTAATATATTTAGTATATAATGGTGAAAAAAAGATAAGAATACAATAAATAATAAACATGCAAAAAAATAAACAATAAAATAGATTTGATTATTCTTCAATTAATCATTATTCTAACATCTCTTTTAAAGATTTAATATTTCCATCATATTTTATTACCTTCTTATTCGTATTAATCGCATGTTCAACAAGTTTTTTATTTAAAATATTGGTCTGCCCCACTGGAAAATCCGTATATATAACTACATCAGATGTTCTGAGCTCATGTAATGCCTTTTCAAATTTTTCATTTGATATGGGTTCATAAGGCTCTTCGCATATTATCTCCAATTCCATGGTTTTTGCCACAATATAATCTATATCATTTTTATGTAATATTCCTACAACCACATCGTATCCATTCTTAGTAAGAAATCTTAACACATCAACACCTGTCCCTGCACCACAAACTAAAAAAATCCTATTATAACCCCCAAATCCAGAATTTGCATTTTTTAGTTCAAAATAACCTATTATTTCGTTGTAATTTGCATTATCCAAATCATAAAGATTATTTACGATTTCTTTTTTCATAACATCCTCTGGATGTCCGTATGCTATTACCCTGTGGTTTTTTATTAATGCCATTTTATCGGCTATCCTCAGAGCGAGCTCTATATCATGAAGTGTAACAATTATTGCTAAATTATTTTCTGTTGCAAGTTTTCTCAGTAAAAGAGTCAGTTCAATTTTATGTTTTGCATCCAAAAAACTCGTTGGCTCATCCAGTATGAGAGCGTTAGGTTTCTGAGCAAGAGCTCTTGCTATCATTATCTTCTGTCTCTCCCCATCACTCATTTCAAAAAAGTTTTTATTTAATAGATACTCGGCATTTACAGATTTTGCGGCATGTGTGATTATTTCCTTATCCTTTTCGGTTAATCTACCAAATAAATCAGTGTAAGGGTGCCGTCCAATGGCGATAATATCATATCCAGTCATATTTCCCGGATTTACTCGCTCAGTTAATACCACTGCCATTTCCTTTGCAAGTTTTTTTGGCGTTAAACTATGTATATTTTGACCATTTAAATAAACTACCCCCTTTTTAGGTTTTAAATATGTTGCTATGGTTTTTAGAAGTGTGGATTTACCTGCACCATTTGGACCTATGATGCACAGTATTTCTCTTTCCTTTATATGTAAATTCACATCTTCAACTACAATATAATTTTTATATCCTACAGTTAAATTCTCAGTTTTTAACATATATTATCACGATTTAAATTTATTTATTATCATATCATACCAAACCCGTTATTATATTAATTGTAAATTTTCTTTAATAATATGTATAAATACTTTTATCAAGTGTCTACTTTAATAAACGCCACAAAATATATACTCACTAAAAATAATACAACCTTCTAACTAATGGCCTAAGTTTTTGGTGCTGAGCTCAGAGTAATATACCTAATGATAATGCTACCACCGATATATCCAAAAAAATATTTGTTGGGGTTATCAAATCTTTAAAAGAAAAATCCTGCCCCTTCATAGTTGCTACTCCCTGCATGTAATAGTATATTATACACTATGGGTCATTAACAACATATACTTTTTACAGGACATGTTAAACATGGAATTTATTTAATGGCCAAATTTTCCTTTAATTTATCTTTCCATGTTAAATCAATATCAATGCCCCCGCCTTGGAAGTCTCCAATATCAACATCTCCGTAGGTGTCCTCAATATCTCCTTCAATTTCCATATAAATTCTTTTTAATTCTTCAAGGTTCTCTTCACTTGTTTTCCAAAGGCCTCTTTGATATGCCTCCAGCAATCTCCTACTAATTTCTTCTAATGCATAGATGTTGTTTTCTTTAAAGAATTTCCTATTTTCCTCATTTTTCACATGGGTGTTGAATATCTCATCAAAAACCCAATTATCAACCTCTTTTGTTGTGGCACTCCATCCAAATACTCTTCCAACTCTCTTCGCTATATCTCCTGCCCCTTTATAATCATGTCTTTTCATCCCTTCAATCCACTTTGGATTTAAAAGTTTTGATAAGGAAACCCTCTCTATCTCCTCCTTTAAAGTCCTTATCTCAACTTTATTTGGATTTCTCGTATCCTCATAATAGACCTTAACATCCTTTTTTGAAATGACCCTTGCAGCATTTGTTAATCCACCATGCGTTCCAAAATAACTACAGCATCCAAATAAATCATATTCATCAGTAACGGTTTTGTTAAATGTCAAGTCAACACTCTTTAAGATACTTTCAAATGCATCCTTTGCAAATGTTCCGTGAACATTTTTTCCATAAGCATATGAGTTCCAAAGCATGAATGCATCCTTTAAATCTTCCTCATTTTCCCATGCACTTGAATATATTGCATATTTAACCCCATTCCCATAAGTCCCTGGTTTTGAACTGAATATTCTATATGTTGCTTCTCTGAGGGATAACTCCTTCTCTAAACCTTCTAACACATGTTTTTTAACAAAATTCATCTCTATTGGTTCATCTAACTTTGCCACTTTTGTTATTGCCTCATCAACAATTTCTATACAATTTGGGAAATTATCTCTCAAAATCCCACTAACCCTTATAGTCACATCAATTCTCGGTCTTCCCAACTCCTCCAATGGAATAACTTCTACACCAACAATCGTCCCATGTTTCCATTTTGGTTTAACCCCTAATAGATGAAGAATTTGTGCCATCCCCTCTCCATCAGACCACATAATATCTGATGCCATCCAATAACTAGCAACGTTTTCAGGATATTTACCATTTTCGTTGATATATTTTTCAATCAACTTCTCAGCCAATAAAACTCCGACCCTATATGCTGCCTTTGTTGGAATCTTATACGGATCAAGAGAATAGAAGTTCCTTCCAGTTGGAAGAATATCATCCCTTCCTCTTGTTATTAATCCAGATGGTCCCGGTTCTATATATTTTACATCAATGGCATTTAAAAGTGCATTTATTTCCTTAGATTGTTCTAATCTTTCATTTATATCAAATATTTTTTCTTTTAATTCATTATCCTCAATATTTATTCCATCTAATACGTTTTTTATCTCATCTTGCAACTTTCTTTTATATTCAAACTCCAAAATGGTATTTATAAATTCAACTTTTCTTTCCCCGCTTGGTAGTTCCCCAAATATATGCATACCATCATTTATCTTTGAATTCTTTATCATTTCCAAGGTATTTCTCAATTCATCAAAGATTTCCTTAAAGTTTGAATGAATTGAGTAAGACTCTTCGAGTTTTGCAGCTCTCCGCTTTGCTCCGATATCACCTTCTTTTGAAATATTTTCTATTTTCTCCTTAATTTTTAATAAGTTGGTTTTCTTTACTTCTTCAATAATTAAATGCTCTAACTGATGCCTTCTTGATGTATTCATATCTTTTAGATATTCGTTTACATAATTATCTAGGGTTTCAAGTTCTTCATTCATTGCATCGGTCATTACCGTTTGCATGTGGTCAATTAATACTGCATAACTTCTTCTCTTTGCAATAGTTCCCTCTGGTGGGTTATCTGAGTTGTAAATGTATAAGTGAGGAATGTCATTTATGCAGATATCTGGATAACATTCATTTGATAAACCAACATTCTTCCCAGGCAAAAATTCCAAAGTACCGTGGGTTCCAACATGAACTATAACATCAGCAATCTCACTGAAATACTTATATGTGGCAATGTATTGGTGTGTTGGTGGGCATTCTGGGTCGTGCAAAATTTTGCATACGTTTCCATCACATCTTGCTCCCGCACAACCTCTCTTTGGTTGAACGCAGACATATATATTTCCAAATTCTAAGCCAGTTATGACAATCTTGTTTTTTCCAGTACTGTCTTTATAAATCATAGATGCTGGGATATCTTTTCCATTTAAGTCTCCCCACGTATCTAAAACCTTCTTTTTAACGTTTTCTGGAAGTGTCTTGAAGTATTCCATATACTCTTCTTCATCCATTAGGTATAGATGGCCTCCTTTTGCAATAATCTCATTTACAGTCGTCCATCTAAATTCGGAGATTGCCTTTTTGTCTAATATCAATTTTGCCAATTCGTTTCCATTTTTGGGAATATTTTCAATACAATAACCTTCCTCGTTCATCTTTTTCATTATTCTTATCAAACTTTCAAATGAATCCAAATGTGCAGCACTTCCAACCGTTGCCTCAACAGATGCACATGCAGCATTATGCAAAACAAATATGACTTTTCTATCTTTTTTTGGTTTGTTTTTTAATTCCATCCATTTTTTTATTCTTTTAACTACTTTATCAATCCTATCATCTATTGGCATTTTCTTTTCCAAGTTCCCCTCCTTATGTACGGTTCCAATTAAAATTGGTTCTATAACCCCTTCAAATTCAGGTAAGGCAATTGTCCACCCTATATCCGCAGATAATCCTTGTATGTCATTTTTCCATTCTTCGTAGGTTTTGTAGTAGCTCACTATTGGATGGAAAACAGGGATGTTGAGTTTTTTTAGGACATCTATTCCTTGCAATTTCTTTAAACTGCCTTTTTCAACGACCGTTCCCAATGGAAAAGATAGTAAATTTATTAATGTATCTATTATTGGTTTTTCATTCTTAAAGAAGTATTTTAAGATACACTCTCCCCCTCCTATGGCATTTAAATCTTCATTTTTTGCCCCATAAGAAAAAACAGGAATTATATTAAAGTATTTTTCCAATTTACTTATCAGGGCATTTATAACGCCCATATCTTCATTCATAAGATAATGTCTTGAAAATAAAACCCCTATGGTATTCTTTTTATTAAAGTCTGCATTATTTAAAAATTCATCCAGATTCTCAAAGATTTCTCCCCTATAAAATATACCTTGGAAGGGTAGTTCTTTTGGTGGAGATAGGGGGAGGGCCATGTTTAAGGTTTCTTTTATAAGGTACATAATGAGATTTTTGAAATTTTCAACTCCTCCGTAAACCGTATATAGATATGCTTTGTGAGATAGCTTTGAGTTCCAATATGTGGGATCTTGGCTTGTTACTATTAAATTTTTGAATTTATTGGCACTAATATCTTCATAAAAATCATCAGTGGAAGTTCTATACATAAAAACAATATCCGACTTTTTTGCGTCATTTAAAAAATCGTCCAATTTATCTGGCATATCTTTTGTTGAATATAGTCTTAAATCAACATTTAAATGAGATAATTCTTTTTTTAATTCATCCCATGCTTTGTTTAATATGGAGCAATAGGATGCCCACATTAGGGTAGTTATAGTTATGGTTTTAGACATATAATCACCATAAAAATCTCATACTTTTATTATTCTAATCATATTATTTAATGAATATTATTACTATTTATATTTTATGATATTTATCATGATTAATAATTATAAATTAGGTTTTAATACCAATTAGTAAAAAAGATTATAAGATTCATAAAAATATTTATTAAGTATTACGTAATTCATAATAATTTTGTGATTGTATGAAATGTTATTTATATAAGAAATTAAAATAAATTTGTGTAAATATAAAATACATTTAAATTAGGTGAGAAGATGAATTATTCATTTACTGCAATTGTTGGGCAGGAAAAAATGAAACAGGCGCTGGTCTTAAACGCAATAAACCCAAAAATTGGGGGAGTTTTAATAAGGGGAGAGAAGGGAACTGCAAAATCTACAACAGTAAGAGCTCTGGCTGATTTATTGCCAGAAATTGAGGTTGTTGAAGGATGTCTATTCAACTGTGACCCCAATGGGGATTTGTGTGATGTATGTAGAGAAAAGAAGGAACGGGGAGAATTAAAAACAATTAAGAAAAAGATGAAGGTTGTTAACCTCCCAATTGGTGCTACGGAAGACAGGGTTATCGGAACACTTGATATTGAAAAAGCAATCAAAGAAGGGATTAGAGCTCTTGATTCAGGAATTTTGGCTGAGGCAAATAGGAATATTTTGTACATTGACGAAGTGAATCTTTTAGATGATCATATTGTTGATATCCTTTTAGATGCTGCTGCAATGGGGTGGAATGTTATTGAGAGGGAGGGGATAAAGATTAAGCATCCCTCACGATTTATCTTAGTTGGAACAATGAATCCAGAAGAAGGGGAGTTGAGGCCTCAGATCCTTGATAGGTTTGGGTTGATGGTGGATGTTGATGGATTAAACGATATAAAGCAGAGAGTTGAGGTAATAAAGAGAGTTGAAGAATTTAATGAAAATCCGGAAGAATTTCATAGAAAATATGAGGAAGAGCAATTAAAGTTGAGGGGGAAGATAGAAAGGGCAAGAGAATTATTGAATAATGTAAAAATAAATGATGATTTATTGGAACTAGTTTCAAAGATTTGTATTGAATTAGGTATTCCAACAAATAGGGCAGATATAACCGTTGCAAGGACGGCAAAAACCATTGCTGCATTTAATGGAAGGGATAATGTAACTGTTGACGATGTAAAAAAGGCATGTGAGCTTGCCCTCTTACACAGAATGAGGAGGAAGCCGTTTGAACCACCACAATTAAACAAAGAAAAGATCGAGCAAATATTTAATGAGTTTGAGGAGAAGAATAAAGAAAAAAACGAAAATGAAAATGAAGGTAATAACAAAGAAGATGAAGTAAAAAAAAACTAAATGAAAGTAATAGTAGGGATGAAAATAATAACGAAAATAGAGAACATCCCGAAAACCATGAAAACGATAATAAAAACAGTGACAACAATGAAAGCAACAATAACGAAAATAGCGACATTGGAGATGGGGATAGGACATTTGGTATAAATGGAAGGGTAAATCCAAAAATTCTTAACATAAAGTTGAGGGATAATCTATACAGGTACAGTAGCGGGAGGCACATAAGGAGCATCAGCAAAAAAGGAAGATATATACAATACCGAATTCCACATGGGAAAACAACCGATATTGCCTTTGATGCAACATTTAGGGTTAGTGCATTGTATCAAAAAGAGCGAAGAGAGAAATTTAAGGACAAAAATTTGGTATTATACTTAAAAAAAGAAGATTTAAGGGAGAAGGTTAGGGGGAGGAAGATATCATCTAATTTGCTGTTTGTTGTTGATGCAAGTGGTTCTATGGGTGCGATGAGGAGAATGGAAGTAGCGAAAGGAGCAGTTTTATCTCTCTTAATGGATGCCTATCAAAAAAGAAATAATGTGGGAATGATTGCATTTAGAAAAGATAGTGCAGAACTTGTTTTGCCTTTCACTTCATCTGTTGAACTTGGGGAGAAATTACTCAAAGAGCTCCCAACTGGAGGAAAAACGCCCCTATCAAAAGCATTTTTAAAGGCATATGAGATTTTTAAAAATGAAATGAGGAAAAACCCAAACATAATACCTATTATGATATTTATCAGTGACTTTAAACCAAATGTGGCTATTAAAAAAGATTATATAAGGGAGGTCTTTGATATTTGTGATAAAATTGCAGAGGAAGGAATAAATGTCATTTTAATAGACACTGAGCCAAAATCATTAATAAAAATAGGTATTGGAGATAAAATTGCCAAAAAATATGGGTTTGGATATTATAAGATAGATGATATTAATGTAGATGGAATTTTGGACATCGTTAACCCTTTAATGAATTATTATGGCGGTGTGCAATTTTAATAAGTATCTCTGTTAATCAAATATTCATATGATATTTCAATTTTTTATATGTTAAATATAGTCTTTCTGCAATTATATAACAACCATGCTTATTATAATTTACATTAATTCTGCAATTTTAATAGAATTTTTAAGCAGTATTTACATAAATTTTTAATTTGTAGGTAATACATTTAGTGCCTGAATTCGCAGAACGACTATAAATACAAAATTTTGTAAACTATCGATTAGATCAGCAATAGCCCCATTATTATCAAAATGTCCAACAATAAAGTTATTATTGCATTAATCATAACTATTTTAGTCCCAAATTTTGGTCCAAATAATGAAACATGCAAGGGCAGGGAGTGTTTAGCATATCTACTTGAAAGGGTCATAACATTTCCAATAATCAAACCAATCAAAACTTCTTTTGAACTTAAAATGTCTTCATTTAAAAACCCGCCTGCCATAACTATTGCTGCATGGACATTCATAACCTCAGTTAATGCTAAGATTCCTACATTGGGATTCAAATGCAAAAAATTCGTTATTGGCTCAACAAATCTTTCAACATAATCAAAAAACCCTATTTTAGACAAATAAATAACCAATGTCATCATAAAGAACATTATTGGAATCAATCTCTTAGCAAACCTCAAAGTACTATTAAATGATTTCTTTGCGTTTTCTTTTTTGTCCATTTTATTGATATGTGGCATCTCGAAATTACAATCTTTTGATATAATGGATAAATACAAAAATCCAATTACTGTTTTTGCGAATGCAACTCCTAACCTAATCAAAACAAACAAAACTCCAGTGATACCTAAAATTGGAATAACAACAGGAATAAAAAATGTGAATGTGTGTGATAGTACAGATGGAAAAGAATTTGCTAATGATGTTCCAATAACTTCTTTTTTATTTAATTTATTCTCTTTTAATCCTTCTGCCAAAATTGAATATCCGATAGTAGGGCTAAAAAAGCATGTTAAGATTGAGGATATTGAGAAAGGATTTATTTTTAATCTTCTTAAAATTGGTGATAGGCTTTCACCTATTTTTCCCATAGCCCCGGTATTCATAATATAACTAACAATAAACATGGTTAATAAAATAATAATGGATATTTTTGCTGTGTAGAGCATAGATATTTTTAAGGTGTTAATTAAAGTATTGAGATAAAACTCCAACTCCATAATATCACCAATGTTTAATATGTTGAAATAAAAATAAATTAAATATTTGTTTTCAAATTATCTTGATTATTAACGCTTCCTTAACACTTTTTTAAAACATTTTACAGTCATTTTCTCAATCTGGTATGCCGCCCCTCATTATACTATAAATCTATCTTTACAGCATCTTTAAAACTTTTCCCTGCTATCACCATGAAAAATTTTTATATATTGATAAACTGTTGTTGTAACTTGATAGAACGACTACATGATATCAGAGAAGGTGTATTAATTAATCTAAAAAAGAGCATTTTAATAATTAAATTTAAAAAAAATAATTTTAATTTTATCCTTAGTTACCTGTACCTTTATAAATCAAGACATCCAGCAAATTCCTTTAGAATTTGATGGTCTTATTTTAACCAAAAACATCTAATAAATTTCAGTCTTTCAAAATCGGATACCATCTTAAATCTTCATTTACAATAATTGTCGTTTTATTTGGATAACCATAATAATAAAGTTTCTTACCATTTGTGGATAATGCCACTGCATTTAATTCTTGGATATTCATAACTTTATTACACTTAAACACTGCTATCTTTTTCAATGAAATCGGAATTCTATATCGATTAGGTTCAGAACCAGTCTCTATAAAAGCTACTCGTGAATCTGTTGTAGTTACTGCCAAAACTGTGATTTGTTCCCGGTTTTTATTTGTGTAACTCATCCATCCTATTGTCTTTACTTTATCTTCAGGATTATCTTTTATGAATACCGCCACCTTACATCTCCATAAAAATCCAGATTTTTCTGATAGCGCAGTACGATAATATCCATCCTTCGTCTTAAATATAAAGACCTTACCCCATCCTATATCTATTTCATCAATAAGTTCTGCATCCTCTCCAATTGTGAAATGGGACTTTGCTGCATCAATTCCTGTTAATCTATAGTTTCCTAAATATAAAAACACCACTAAAATACAGACTAACAATGCTATTCCCAATGTTATTTTGTAAGATTTTTTCACGGAAATTCCCCCCGTGATATAAATACATAAGGCTTCACATTCCCAATTTACTATATTATAGGATTTTGTTCTATAAAGAAAAGTTGTATCATCCATTATTTAAAACTTTTATCTCGAACCTATGATTTAGAGCTCTATATATAAACACATGCGACTTAATAATTGGTTTTATTTTTGAAGATAAAACATCACCATAAAACTAAAAAATAAGGAATGTTATTAAGAATAGGCAAAAAATTTAAAAAAATATTATTTTTCTACTATTTCAACAATTTTTTCAACAACTTTTTTAAATTCTTCAGAAGCCTTACAGTCTAATGTAACCATAGGTACTCCTTTATCGGAAGCTTCTCTGGCTTTAACATCCAATGGTATTCTTCCTAAGAATTTAACATCGAGCTCTTTAGCAGCCTTCTCCCCACCGCCTTTTCCAAATACATCTACAACTTCATCACAGTGTGGACAGATAAAGCCGCCCATGTTTTCAATTAAGCCCAATATTGGTATATTCATTGTTTTTGCCATTGTCACAGACTTTTTAGCATCTAAAACAGCCACTTCTTCAGGAGTAGTTACTATGATTATACCATCAATATCAGGAATTGATTGTAGGATAGTCAATTGTATATCTCCTGATCCTGGTGGTGTGTCTATCAATAGATAGTCGAGCTCTCCCCAGACAACATCGCTTAAAAACTGCCTAACTGCTCCACTGACTTTTGGACCTCTCCAGATTACCGGTGTTTTTTCATCAGGTAAGAAGTAACTAATTGACATTGTTTTTATTCCTTCAGGAGTTGTAACTGGGAATATTCCGTTTTCGTCTGCCATTGGTTGTATATTTTCAACACCGAGCATTTTAGGAATATTTGGACCGTGTATATCCCCATCCAGCACTCCAACTTTTTTACCCATCATGTTTAAGGCAGCTGCCAAGTTGACAGTAACTGTTGATTTACCTACTCCACCTTTTCCACTTACAATTGCTATTTTATGCTTTATTTTACTCATATTTTCTCTTATTTTTGCGTTTTGCTGTTCCATCATCTTTTTTGCATCTGAGCATGAGTTACTAAGGGCACAACTTTCGCATTTTCCATCGCATTCTGCCATATAATCACCATGATTAAATTATAATAACTAATTGGTGTTAAATGATATAAAACTAACTCATTTAAAAAAAGATGATGTGTGTATGGGCTTAAAATTGCACACCACTATAAATGTTAAAAAAATAAAATAATGGACTAACATAAACTTTAAAATTAATTATATGTTACCAAATCCTCCACATCTCCTGCCATTACCACGCCCCATTCTCCTTCCCCCCGAATCTATTCTGTGGATAATGTCTTGAGATGCACCACAATTTGGACATTTTGAAGGTTTTGGAGCTCCGTAGGGAACTTCGATTATATTATTACATGATGAACATTGGAATTTTTTCAATTCTGTCATGTTATCCCTTTTTTATTATATGTAGTTGATACACTCCCTATTTTATTCTTCTTTATCAATTAAATCCTTTAATTTTTTAATTTCGTTTTCAAGATGTGCTTTTTCTTCTTTCAGATGGTTTATTATCCCAGATAATTTATTTTTTAAAACAGTTTTATTTTCACTTACTATTGGAATTCTATGCCTGTATAATTCAGAAGCATGGGGATATTCTTCCAGTTTTTGTGTCTTTATAGTATACATGAAATCCTGTTCCACATCTACATGTTCCAATATACTCATAGTTTCCACCGCTTAATGGCGTTTCTCTTGGTGCAACATGAGCTCTTGGTTCAGAGTACCCTGTGTATCTTCTACCAAGTAATTGGCATAATTTCCTACCAAAGAATCCTCTATCTCTACCAAATCCGTATCCGCACCTGAACATACTACCACCTCATTAGTTATAATATTGCACATATGTGTTGATATATTTATCATTTACTAATTAGTTAATAATAATGACACAAAAATACACTAGTAAATTCAAAAAATAAAATTCTGATTAATATTTAATAGTTGTACAAAATTTCAACAATCTTTTTCCCAGCGTTCCCATCTCCAAAAGGATTTTCCCAATTTCTATTTCGTTTGAGCATTATTTCCACGGAGTTCATAATTTTTTCTTTATTGTAACCTGCAAGCATGTTGCTACCGACTTCTAGAGTTTCGGGCCTCTCTGTATTTTCTCTCAATGTTACACACGGGACTTTTAAAATACAGGCTTCCTCCTGGACTCCTCCACTATCGGTTAATATCAATTTTGCATTTTTTTCCAGAATTAAAAACTCCAAGTATCCTATTGGCTCTATTATCTTTATTAAGGGATTATTTTCAAGTTTTTTCATTAAATCGTATTCTTTTAACTTCTTCTCAGTTCTTGGGTGTATTGGGAATACAATGTTATGGTTAAAATGTTCTACAACCTGGATTATAGACTCTACAATATTTTTTAACCTTTCTATATTGTCGGTATTTTCTGCCCTATGGAGTGTTAAAAGGAAATAATCCTTGCCATTTGTAATTTTTGTTAAAAATTCTTTAATTGATTCTCTTTCTTCAGCTATCCTTAGATTCTGTAGTGTGGCATCTACAATAGTGTTTCCTACAACAAATATATTTTTTTCATTTATCCCTTCTTTTAATAAGTTGTTCTTTGCAGTTTTTGTTGGTGCAAAGAGATAATCCGATATATGGTCGGTTAGTACCCTGTTTGTTTCTTCAGGCATGGTTCTATCGTAACTTCTTAAACCTGCTTCAATATGGGCTATTTTTATATTTAGTTTTGATGCTGCAAGAGCTCCAGCTAAAACAGTATTTGTATCTCCCTGAACAACAACTAAATCTGGCTTTTCATTCAAAAGAATTTTTTCTATTTTAGCCAGCATTTTTCCAGTTTGTTCTCCATGGGTGCCTGATCCAATATTTAAATTATAATCTTGGGAGGGAAGGTTCAACTCCTGAAAAAATATACTATCCATATTTTCAGAATAGTGCTGATTTGTATGAATTATAAAATAATTTCTGCCCCCTAATTCTCGAATGATGGGGGACATTTTAATTATTTCTGGCCTGGTGCCTAATATAACACCTATTTTCATCATTTCACCAAGTTCTCCCGTTCCCTAATAGTTTAACATCGAATTTAGATTCCCCCCATAAGTCATGATTTAAAATGTTTCTAGTATCTATTACAATTTTATTTCTCATTTTTGAATACATGCTTTCGAGCTCTTCCTTTTTGAAGTTTTTAAATTCATCATGATCGGTTAGAAAAACAATACAATCTGAATCAACGATACTATTCTCTAAACTATCCAATGGATATTCAAAGATTTTTGCATGGGGATCGTATATTGAAACGTTAATATTTTTAGATAAAAGAACATCAATAACTTTTTTAGAAGGACTTTCCCTTGTATCTTCCACATTTCCTTTGTAAGTAACCCCAAAAATACTTACTTTTGGATTTTTAACATTTAATTTTTCTATCTCTTTTAAAATTAGATTGGCCACATAGTTTGGCATTTCTTCATTTAATTCCCTGGCCATTCTTATTAATTTAGCATTTTTGGACTTTTCGACTATGAACCAAGGATCTATGCTTATACAATGGCCACCTACACCAGGTCCTGGTTTTAATATATCTACTCTGGGATGTTTATTTGCAAGATCTATGGCTTCCCAAACATTTACACCTACTTCATTACATACTTTTGCAAAATCATTTGCAAGGGCGATATTCACGTCCCTGTATGTGTTCTCCATCAATTTTACCATTTCTGCAGTAGTTGAATCTGTCAGGTAAATATCCCCTTCTACAAAAGTCTTGTAAATTTCACCTGCAAGTTCTGCAGATTCTCTGGTTATTCCCCCAATAATCCTGTCGTTTTCAACTAACTCTTTTAATATTTTTCCAGGAAGAACCCTTTCTGGACAGTATGCCACATATATATCTTTTTGAATTAAACTATATACGAGCTCAGTGGTTTTTGGAGGTATGGTGCTTTCAATTACCAATAGATTTCCATCTTTTAAGTATGGCTTAATCTTTTCTGCCACACTTAATACACAGCTTAAGTCACATTTCTTAGATCCATCTTCATTAGGTGTTGCAGGGGTGGGAACACATATGATGAATGCATCGGCTTCTTCAGGTTCTGTTTTAACCTTGAGGTTTTCTGAATTTATTGCACCTTTTACAAGAGTCATTAATCCAGGTTCTTCGATTATTAATCTTCCTTCTTTTATGGCACTAACTCTTTTTTCATCGATATCCACCCCAATTACGTCAAATCCATGGTTTGCAAGCATTGAGGCAGTTGGCAGCCCGATATAACCAAGACCTATTACGCATATTTTTTTAATCCTTCTATTTTTTTCCATTCAATCACCCAAAAGCTTACTTAAGGAGTTTTTCAGCCAAGATGTTGGCCCAGGAAGCTTCAATAACTACGCTTATAAATATCGTCATAAAGGTGACCACAAGTATTGAACCAGCTATTGTTTCAGGAGGTATGTATTGTGATATATAGGAGGGTATTACGTGAGGGTTTCCCATTATAGCAGAGTATATTGTTGCAGCAAGTGCTGCGGGAACTACACCTCTTGGTCCTTCAAGAGCAAAGTATATCCTTTCTTTTATTGACCTTATAGGAGGTATTGAAGTTGCAACTAAAACGCCTATAGGTCTTGCGATAAATACTGAACCAATTGCACATAGTAATCCAAGAGCTCCGAATTTTTGAAGAAGTGGTAAGCTCATACTGGCACCTAAGAATACAAAAATCAAAATTCTTACTACAGTTGATAAGTCCGTACAAAATTCGGCTATTTTTTCAACTTCCCTGGACTTTGTAGGATATTTTGTAAGAACATTACCTATGTAAAGCCCCATTATGGCTACAGCCATAAATCCACTTAGCTCATATCCTGTAATTTTTGAGAATATTACTTCTCCAAAGTACCACAGTGCTAAAGCCATTCCAACACTGAATGGTGCAATATACTCTTCAAATTCTCCTGCTAAAACTGTAGCTTCAAAGATTCTTCCTCCAACGTATCCAAGAAGAGCTCCACCAAATGCAAGTGCTAAAAAGTCCAATATTGGATTTACCTTTTCAGATAGACCTAATACCGATAAACCTAACGTTGTAGTTACGATACCTAATGGATCATTAAATACACTTTCAGCTTCAAGTGTAACAGCTATTTCCGGATCTATATCGGATTTTGAAAATATTGGTATCAATGTCGCAGGATCTGTGGCACTGTTAACTGCACCGTACAGATATCCCACAGGGTTATTGTATGGAATGTTAAAAACTAAATTGAATATTAGTCCTGAAATAAATAGAGACAGTACCAATGCTATTGTATCGAGTTTTAAGACCGTTTTTAATACTCGCTTTAAAACAATCCATCTCATTTCAAAAGCTCCAACTAATAAAATGATTATTAAACCAACATTACCGACAAATGCAAAAATGTTTTGAGCATGTATTGGAGATATGATTCCTGTAAAGGGTCCGACAATTAAACCAAATATTAACAGTAGAGGTATATCTGGAATATTTATCTTTTCCCCTATTTTTGCTATTATTGACCCGAATACTAACAGAAGTGAAATGTATCCGATCACAATGGAAAAGTCCATCATAACACCTTCAATTGTAAATTGATATATATTTAAAAAATAAATTCCATATGGTATGGATATATAAATTTGTATCGTTAAAGATAGTGTTTCTGTATTATATATTCAATCGTTAAATTTTTATATATTAAATAGTTTTTCAATATTGTAACTTATTATTGGCTTACTAATAAATACTTTTAAAGCTTATATACTTTAAGTTGTCAGGATTCTAAGTTAAGGTTTTGGGTGAAATTGTGATTATACTAGTTAGTCCTAAAGATGTTAATGAAGCAATTGAAGCAATTGAAGGTGGAGCCGATATTATAGACGTTAAAAACCCTCCAGAAGGTTCGTTAGGTGCTAACTTCCCATGGGTGATAAAGCAAATAAAGGAAGTAACACCTGAAAACAGGTTAGTTAGTGCTACAATAGGGGATGTTCCATATAAGCCAGGTACAGCTTCACTTGCCGCCTTGGGGGCTTGTGTAAGTGGTGCAGATTACATAAAGGTAGGACTCTATGGGACAAAATCCTATAGTCAATCATTGGACTTGATGGAAAAAGTTACAAAGGCAGTTAAGGATTTTGATGAGAAGAAGATAGTTGTAGCTGCAGGATATGCAGATGCATACAGGGTGGGAGCTGTTGATCCATTAGTTATCCCTAAAATTGCTAGGGATGCTGGGTGCGATGTTGCAATGTTAGATACTGCGGTTAAGGATGGTAAAACATTGTTTGATCATTTAAATGAGAAGTTACTTGAGGAATTTATAAATGAGACACACGCCTATGGAATGAAATGCGCCCTTGCAGGTTCCATAAAGAAGGAAGAAATTCCTATTTTAAAGGATATTGGCTGTGATATTGTAGGGGTTAGAGGGGCTGCATGTACCAAAGGAGACAGAAACGAAGGCAGGATACAAAGAAATTTGGTAAATGAATTAGTTAAACTTTGTAGGGACTAACCAAATATTATTTTAATGCCTTTAATATTTTAAATACTAATCGTTTGATGAATATCATTCACGTATTTCATATATAAAATTTAGTAATAAATAAATGACATATTAAAAAATAGTTAAATATAAATTCCATAATTATATATATCCGAGTCGTTTAATCGTTAAAATTGTTGAACTGTCATATCTTGCCCCCGTAGGCTAGTCTGGACAGACTCGCGGACTGCGGATCCGTGGACTCGGGTTCAAATCCCGACGGGGGCGTTATTCATTAAGATTTCTAATAATTTGCTAAGGAACCTATGAGATAGACTCACAAAACTTGCAGATTTCGTCGAGAAATGAAGAAATTTAAAACTAAAGGTTTTAAGTTCCTATTCCCTTCAATTGTTCTTATAAGTGTACTGTTTGGATGCAACTTTTTAAACTTGCGTTTTAAATCCCCAACGGTTGAGGTTATTTTAAAATACTGTTGAACGAACAATTGAATAAAATACTGAGGTTGTTTTTAAGTTTAGGTGTCCACCTATATGGAATATCATAGTAGTTATATATTTTTTACATGCTTTTTTAAAACACGTAATTTTATAAGTTTCAAGGGATATATTGTAGACACATATAAAAAGTAGGTGGGTATTATGATAACATGGTATGGACATGCATGTTTTAAAATAGATAATGTTTTAGTGGATCCATTTATTCCAAATCCTATGTGTGATATTTCCTTTGACGAGATAATGGATGGAGTAAATGTTATAGCCGTAACTCACGGTCATGCTGACCACTTGGGGAATTCAGAATTGCTTTCAAAAGAATACGATGTCCCTGTTGTTTCAAACCATGAAATTTCAGTATATTTGTGTGAAAAAGGAGTTAAAGCAGAAGGTATGAACATAGGCGGTACGTTAAATATTAACAATGCCAAATTAACCATGGTTAGGGCAGAACATTCTTCAGATATAGATACATGCACCCCTGGAGGGGTGGCAGGAGGGTATGTAATAAATGATAGAATTTACCATGCTGGAGATACAGGTGTATTTAGGGATATGGAATTGATCGGAGAACTTTATTCTCCATCCATAGCATTGTTACCAATAGGTGGTAGATACACCATGGATATTAAAGAGGCCCTGGTAGCAATTGAGTTAATTTACCCTGAAGTTGTTATCCCTATGCACTATAATACGTTCCCATTGATTGAGACAAATGTCGCTGAATTTAAGAGATTAGTGGAAGGGTTTGGAGTAGATGTAATTATTCCGAAAATAGGAGAACCAATAGATATTTAAAATTTTATTTTTATTTTATCTGGTATAAAATAATAGAAATCATTGGGAATAAAAAATATATTTATCATTTAATCATTTCTTTTATATACTCTATTAGAGCTACGGCGTCGTCCATTTTTTCGAGCTCCTTCATACTAATTACTGCCAAATTTTTGTAGTATCTTTCTTTTTTTTCTAAGACTAGTAATGAGTGACTGTTTAAGATCTTAGATATTTCGTTTACGATTAATGCCTTTTTTCTTATTTCTGCGGTCTCAGTTTCTTCGATATTGGTAAGTAATATATTTTGATCATACTCTTCTCTGTGTTTCTCTGCAACTGCATCAAATGGGGCCTTTCTAGTAGGGACTAAATTAAATCCCAAATTTCCCAATATATCCATTATTTGTATTTTGAAGTCCTCAGTATTTGTTGAGTTATTTTTATTTTCCAAACTCTCTTTTTCAGTTTCCAGTTCTTTTGGGAATTCAGACAGTTGTATTCCCTTAACCAATGGAACATCCAGATATTCTTCTATTTTTAAGGCTATTTCAACTGCAGGATTTGCTGCATTTTGTTCGTACTTGTAGATAGTTTTCTTGGAAACTCTTGAAAATTCTGCTAACTCACTGACTGAGATGTTTAATTTTTCCCTGGTTTCTTTTAGAACGTTTCCATCAATGTTTACGAAGAAACCTCCCCGATGTGCATATATTACCGGAGGACTTCCTTTCAAATATAAATCAAAAGTATCATAGGTTATTGCTTTTATATTGTAACGTTCATAAACTACACCATTTTCCATTGGGGAGTTTCTAGTCCTTGTACCAATTATGATAGGTACTGCATTTACCATACTGGATATTTTTATAAGTTCTTCAGACTGTTCTTTACTTAAACTGTCGATATTCTTTAGTATTTTTATTAAGAATCTAGAATCTTTTTTTCTTGCAATTAGGTCAAAGCAAGATCTACCTAATGGCTGTGAAACGATGAATTTATGATTATTCAGTAAGTTTATACATTCGGAAAGAATCATCTCCCTCATACTATCACCCGATTAAATTTGGATATATTAATAAAGTCTAAACCTAATCCATCAAGTATATATTATTTATGGAAAAGGTATATATATAAGTATTTATCCATTGTATGGTTTAGGTTCATTATACTTGTGTATTATACACGTTATCGATTGATAATTAATATATGATATATATGTAAATGATAATTCTGAGGTGATAATATGATATATAGTAGTGATTTGAATAAAAATCTTGCATCACAAATCATTGAAGCTGGAACACCTATACCAGGAGATGATGTGGTTTCATCATTAAAGGCATGCTACCAGTGTGGAACCTGTACAGGAAGCTGCCCAAGTGGTAGAAGAACATCCTACAGAACAAGAAAAGTTATAAGAAAAGCTTTGTTAGGAATGGATGATGTTTTAGATAGTGACGATATCTGGAAATGTACAACATGCTACACATGTTACGAAAGATGTCCAAGGGATGTTAAAGTTACTGAAATAATAAAAACAATAAGAAATCTCGCTGCACAAAAAGGAAACATGGCAAAAGCTCATAAAATGACTGCAATGTATGTTTTAAAATACGGTCATGCAGTTCCTGCAAACAAAAATACTGCAGAACTTAGAAAATCAATAGGTTTATCTGAAAAAGCTCCAATTGCACAGTTCAGTGAAAAGGACTTAAACGAAATGAATACCTTAATTAAAGAATTAGGATTTGATGAATTAATAGGATTTGACTGGGAAAAAGGAGCATTAAAAGAATAATTAATTCAATTTACAATATTAAATTTAAAACAGGGGGTTAAATTAAATCTTCGAGTTATGGAATAACAGAGCTGTTTAATTCCACATATCTCATGGATACATGGAGATGGCCCCCTTAACATAAAAAATAAATTTTAGGTGATAAAATGAAATATGCTTTTTTCCTTGGATGTATTATGCCGAATAGATATGCAGGGGTCGAAGCTGCTACAAGAACTGTTATGGAAAAATTAGGTGTAGAATTAGTAGACATGACAGGTGCATCATGCTGTCCTGCACCTGGTGTATTTGGTTCATTTGACCAAAAAACATGGTTAACTTTAGCTGCAAGAAACCTCTGTATCGCAGAAGAGATGGGTGTCGATATAGTAACCGTATGTAACGGATGTTATGGTTCATTGTTTGAAGCTGCTCACTTGTTGCATGACAATAAGGAAGCTTTAAACTTTGTAAATGAAAAACTCGATAAAGTTGGAAAAGAATACAAAGGCAATGTTAAAGTTAGACACTTTGCAGAATTGATCTACAACGATATTGGTGTAGACAAAATTGCTGAAAAAGTTGAAAGACCATTAAACATTAACGTAGGGGTTCACTACGGATGCCACTTCTTAAAACCAACTGATGTAAAACATTTAGGAAGTGCTGAAAGACCTGTAATGTTGGATGAAATTGTAGAAGCTACAGGTGCAAAATCAGTACCTTATGCAGACAAGATGATGTGCTGTGGTGCTGGTGGTGGAGTTAGAGCAAGAGAATTGGAATTATCCCTCGATATGACAAATGAAAAAATTGAAAACATGATAAAAGCTGGTGCAGATTGTACAGTAAACGTATGTCCATTCTGCCATTTGCAGTTTGACAGAGGACAGATTGAGATAAAAGAAAAATTCGGAAAAGAATACAACTTCCCTGTTTTACACTTAAGTCAGCTCTTAGGTCTTGCAATGGGAATGGATCCAAAAGACTTGGCATTAAGTGTTCACCAAATCTCAGTTGATCCATTATTGAAAAAAATTTAATTGGATAAATATTTTTATTTATTTTATTTATATTATTTTTTAAATTTTAATTTTTTTAATTTTCTAGTGATTTTGTCGTATCCAATACGGTATAGCTTATTTTTTCTTTGTTTAATGATTTAACTACTTTTTCAGTCATTTTTCCAGTAATTAGCGCTATAACATCACATCCTCTATTACATGCAGTCACTATACCTTCTGAAACTGCAAATTTTATATCTGGATGAAGCCCTAATTTTTGAGTTACAACGTTTCCCACAGTTCCCATCGTGGCTATAACTGCATCTTTGTTTTCATTTAATATTCTTTTAATTAAATTGTAATTTACGTTTTTTGAACCTCCTTTTACTTTTGGAGGTATTTTTAATATTGTTACTTTTCCTTTTGGAATATCTATAAAACCTTTTATTTCATGGATTGCAATATCTTCTCCCTTTTTGCCTCCTTCAAATACCTTTGCTGTAGCTTCTGATTCTGTAGTTTTTGACGCACAGATAAACCCTTTTTTCATGTATAAATATACTTTATCCCCTTCTTTCAAATCTTCGTCAGCAATTGCGGGCCAAATATCTTTATATCTGTAAAGATCCTGGTTAACATTACTTAGGTAGTTTTTAAACTCTGAAATCCATATCTTTAATGCCTGCATACCCTTGTCTGTAATTACATATTCTCCCCTTCCCCTTGATTTAATATATTCTTTTTTTAGCAGGTTTCTTATGTGTTCAGATACCCCTTGGACTGTTATGCCCAAAACTTCTGCGATTTCTTTCTGCTTTATGTGTGGCTGCTTCCTAACGATTTCTGAAAGTATTTGAAATTCTGTAATATTTCTCTTTTTCATAATCTCACCGAAGATTAATTAAGAAGTTTTTATTATATAATTATTAATATTATAGTTAGATAATTATGTTATGTGGTGATTTTATGGTTGATATTCTTTTAGTAAATGATGATGGGATACATTCAAGTGGTTTAATGATATTAAAAAACGTTTTAACTAATGAACTGAATGCAAATGTTACCGTTGTAGCACCTACAAACCAACAAAGTGGTATTGGAAGAGCCATAAGTCTTTTTGAACCTTTAAGGATAACGAAAACTAAACTATCGGACGGTTCTTATGGTTATGCAGTTTCAGGCACGCCTACAGACTGTGTTATATTGGGAATATATGAGGTACTGAAAAAAATACCTGATTTTGTTATTTCCGGTATAAATATAGGGGAAAACTTGGGAACTGAAATAACTACATCCGGGACGTTGGGAGCAGCTTTTGAAGGAGCTCACCATGGTGCAAAATCTATTGCAGTATCCTTGCAGGTAACAACCGATCATTTGAAATTTAGGGAAGGAGAAACACCCATTAATTTCTTAACTGCTGCTAAAATTACGGCAAAAGTTGTCAAAAATTTCATTGATTCGGAATTTCCCTGTGATGTGATTAATCTCAACATCCCTGAAAACGCCACTGAGGACACACCCATAGAAGTTACAAAATTGGCTAGAAAGATGTACACAACCCATGTTGAGGAAAGAATAGATCCAAGAGGTAGAAGTTACTACTGGATAGATGGTTACCCAATAATGGAGGAAGAAGAAGGTACGGATGTTTATGTTGTTAGAAGAAAAAATCATGTTTCATTAACTCCTTTAACTCTTGATACAACAGTGTCTAATCTAAAGGAGCTCAAGGATAAATACGAGAAGATATTGAATTTGGATAATAAATAATATATATTTGATTTCAGTTTATATTGGTTTTGGATGAAAACCCTGTTTCATGGTTTTCTCTATTTCATCAGGATTGGATTTAATTTTTTAATATGATTTTGATTAATTATCACTTTTGGAATTATATGGTGAGAGAATGTGGAAGAAATTAGGCAATTTGAAAAAGTTTTATGTGAGGACGGGGGGCAAAAAAGGAACTAATAAAATGGCGTTACTTATTGACGGACCAAACATGCTGAGGAAGGAATTTAATGTTGATTTGGATAAAATAAGAGAGGCATTAGATGAGTTTGGTGATATTGTTATTGGCAGGGTTTATTTGAATCAATACGCTTCAGATAAGTTAATTGAAGCTATTATTAACCAAGGTTTTGAACCTAAGATTTCGGCGGGAGATGTTGATGTTGAAATGGCAGTGGACGGTACTGAACTAATTTTCAACGATAATATTGATACAATCGTATATATGACAAGAGATGCGGATTTCCTTCCGGCAATTAGGAAGGCAAAAGAAAGAGGAAAAAAAATTATAGTTGTTGGGGCAGAACCTGGATTTAGTACTGCAATTCAGAACATAGCTAACCATGTTATTAAGGTTGAAGAAGATTTTGAGTTAGACAAGGAAAAATTAGAGAAGAAGAAAAAAGAAAAAGAGTCAATGAGGTCCCACCACGATAACAACAATAATAATGCCAATACCGTCAGTAACGCAGATAATAAAAATGAAGATAAAAACGAATTAAACAATAATGAAGAGGAAAAAGATTCCATATTTAAAAATAAGATCAATTGGTTGAAAAAATAATACTTATAATTTAATCTCCATTCTTTTTTTCATAGTCTTAGAAAACGCCATTGTCCCAATTGGACCACTAACTAATAGTAATAGTGCAACTGTTTCTCCAAATGACACTTCAAAATACTGCGAAAGAATAACTAAAAAAGTTGCTATGATTACAGCCATTAGGCCTTCTCCAATTAAAACATTTGATGTATTTTTATGGAATGATAGTTTTAATGAAGAAAATGCGCCAATTAAAAGAGCAAACATTGTAAAGTATATGACATACTCGTTCATAAAATCACCTATTATGCAGGACTTAAGTATTTATAGGCCCACACTATGAAGATTATTGCACCAAGTAGTACAGAGAACCAAACCCATATATTTACTATAAATAATATTTTATATATCTTTTCTCTTTTTTCAGGGTCGTTCATAATTCTTTTTATGGGATCTCTGCCGTAGTACTTCTTTCTTTTCAGCATAATTTTACCTTGTTTATTGGATAAATATACGTATCAAAGATTTGTCTCGATTTTCTAAAAGGCCTAGTTTTAAAGGATCTGCCCGCCCATATATACCTACTCAACTTCGTTGAGTAGTATCAGGTTTTGGAATCACCTGAGTGAAACGAAGGAGAGCTACAAAAATCACTTCGTGATTTTTGTTCAATCCAAGCCTTTTTCTAAAAGGCTCGGGTTGAAAATTTATTAATCTAGTCCCATTCTAAATAAATACATGGTTGTGGTAGGGAGCTCCCTTCTTAAAATTCTAAGTTCTGGTTTGTATATGTAAAGTATTTTCTCCTCATTGAACATATCCAATTCCTTCCCCAATATTTTAGAAACCACTTTAATCTCTTCTTTCCCTTCTACTTTTATAGTTCCACATTCTAAGGATGAATCGAATTCTAAAGTTATAGGTATTTTTAAATTTTCACTTGCTATTTCTTTTAATAGTTCGAGCTCTCTTTTTTTTATTCTGTGTCTCTGGCCATTTACAATTACGTAAGGTTTTTCTTCTTCCAAAAGTTCTTTTAAAGTTTTTCTTCTAAAATTGGTATTTAAATTATGCAAAAATTTATTAATTGAATATCTTTCATGGTCCGGGTTTATATTCGGTTCCATACTCATAATTTCACTAAAAAAGAGTATTCAATAAATAATATAAATAGATATCTAAAATAAAAACTTAATAATTAATTAGTCGTTCTATAGTAAGTAACGTTTGACTAACGTGAGCTCACCTGCTCTGACTAATTATAAATGTACTTAACATTTCTCAGAACGACGCGATTATTCGCCATATATCATCATGAGGCTTCCTATGAGGTCCCCTTCTTTAACTTCACCATCTTTTATGGCAGTAAATGTTGCATATTCAGCACTTCTTTCTGAGTCAGATGGTACTGGTATTTCTTCACCAATATATATTGTATTTCCTATTATGTGCTGAGCGTATACTGAAAGGATAACAAAAGCTTTTGCTGGAATGTCTATTTTTTTTATTTTAACAGGTTTTGTTTCACCTGCTTTAAATTCTACGCTTTCAGCTGCAATAATTTGGACTTTTTTAGCAGCAATTTCTAATTTGAATTCTCCAGTAGGCTTCTTTTTTTCTTCTATATGTTCTTCGATCTGTTTAATTTTTCCGGTAATTCGGAACATATATAACCACCGTTTGAATATCCCCTAAGGGAAGTTGGAAATCTATTTTTTATACAATTATGCTTCTTCCCCAGATTCTTCTCTGGCATCTATTCTTGCTTTTATCATCTTCAATCTGAAGAAGTTTTCTCTTTCCAATTCATCCAATCTCATGGATATGTACTTTCTAGTTTCTTCCATTCTAGGAATTACGACGTATTCAAGAGCATTAACTCTTCTTTTTGTAGTGATGATTTCTTCAGCAAGTAACTTTATTGAAGTTTCTATTTCTGCAAGTTCTGCGATTAATTCCAAAGCTTCTTCAAAGTTCTTTGCAGCTTCATCTAATTTTGATGATACGCCGTATGGGCTGTAACCTCTGCTGGACATGTCTCTTCTAACATTTTCAATCTCGAATACTGGAACAGTTACACCCATAATGTTTCTTGTATCTTTATCCAGGTTGATATTGTCATTCTTAGCAGCGAATGATGCTTCTTTTACTGAAAGGGTACCCATAACTGCTTGAGCGGTTATTAGATCTTTGTATGCTTTTTCGAGAGCGTTATTTACTTTATCTCTTATACCTGAAGCCTGATCTATAATCTCAAAAAATTCCATTATGAGGGCATCCCTTTTCTGTTTCAAAAGTTTGTGACCCTTTTGAGCCAGTTTAATTTTGTTTTTTAGTTTTAATAATTCCATCCTTGTAGGGTTTATTTGTGCCATATTATCCCCCTAAAATTGATAAATTGGTGAAATCAAAGATTTCACAGTCCTATGCTCCTCCTCATTTCATGAGCTCAGGACTAAGAAATAATTAAAATAAAAAGATTTAGAGAATTAATTCTTGTTTATTTTCTGTATTTTGGGTGGTATTTCTTAATTAAATCATCTGAAACTCTCTTCAATTCTTCTTCTGGTAATATTGTGAGTAATTCCCAGACTAAGTCGAGTGTTTCTTCAATACTTCTGTCTTCGTCTTTACCTTGTGTAACCAATTTCTTTTCAAATTCATCTGCAAACTTCAAGTAAGCTCTATCCCTTTCTGTTAAAGCTTCTTCACCGACAACTGCAACTAAGTCCCTTAAACCTCTACCTTCTGCGTATGCAGCGTAAGCTTGGTTAATGACTTTTGAGTGGTCTTCTCTTGTTTTACCTTCGCCAATACCGTTACCCATCAATCTTGAAAGTGATGGTAAAACATCTACTGGTGGGTATATACCTTTCCTGTGGAGCTCTCTTGAAAGAACTATCTGTCCTTCGGTAATGTAACCCGTCAAGTCAGGAATTGGGTGTGTGATATCGTCGTGAGGCATTGTTAAAATTGAAATCTGGGTTACGGTTCCTTTTCTACCTTTAACTCTACCTGCTCTTTCGTAGAGTGTAGCCAAGTCTGTATACATGTAACCAGGGAAACCTCTTCTTCCTGGAACTTCGTTTCTTGCTGCTGCAATTTCCCTTAAAGCTTCACAGTAGTTTGTCATATCAGTTAAGACAACTAAAACGTGCATATCTTTTTCGTATGCAAGGTATTCTGCTGTTGTTAAAGCAAGTCTTGGGGTAATAATTCTTTCAATTGCAGGGTCGTTTGCCAAGTTGATGAAAACAACAGCGTTTTCTAGAGCTCCTGTCTTTTTGAATTCTTCCATGAAGTAGTTTGCTTCTTCGTTTGTAATCCCCATTGCAGCGAATACTACCGCAAACTGTTCTCCTTCTCCTCTAACTTTTGCCTGTCTTGCAATTTGTGCAGCTAAGGTGTTGTGTGGTAAACCTGAACCTGAGAAGATAGGTAACTTCTGACCTCTAACAAGTGTGTTTGTACCGTCGATTGTTGAGATACCGGTTTGAACGAAAGCGTTAGGTGGGTTTCTTGAAACTGGGTTTAATGGGTAACCGTTAATGTCCAATTTCTTTTCAGGGATAATTTCTGGACCGCCGTCAATTGGTTTACCTGCACCGTTGAAAATCCTACCTAACATTTCAAGGGATACTCCAATTTTTGCGGTTTCTCCTGTGAATCTAACTTTTGTTTCGTTTGTGTTCAATGCGGTTGTACCTTCGAAAACCTGAACAACAGCCATATTTCCTCTAGCTTCTAAAACCTGACCTGTCCTCTTTTCTCCATCTGGGGTGGTAATTTCTACAATTTCACCGTATGCTACTCCTTCAATTTTGTCAACTACCATTAAAGGACCAGCTATTCTTGAAACTGAGGTGTACTCAATACTTTTATCCATAGCGTCCATGATAACCCTCCATAATATTTCAAAATTTAAATTATAAAGGTTGTATTTATTTAATTAAAGCATTTAATTCGTTTTCTATCTTTTTCAAGATTTCTGGGGCTTTTTTGTTTAGGAACTCATCTTCTGGAACATATTTCATTCTTGCTATATCTCCTTTAACTGGGATGTTAGCAATTGCAGCTGGGTCAACACCTTTTGATACTGCATCTAAAGCTTTTCTGTATAACGTCATAATTACTTTTAACATGGTGTACTGTTTCATTGGTGAACAGTAGCTATCTACATCGCTGAATGCATCTTGTTGTAAGAAGTCTTCTCTCAGCATTCTTGCAATTTCCAAGATAACTCTTTCTCTGTCAGGTAATGCATCAGGACCAACTAATTGAACAATTTCTTGCAATTCAGCCTCTTTCTGTAAGAGGTTCATAGCTTCGTCCCTTAATTCTCTCCAGTCGCTTCCTGTGTTCTCATTCCACCAGGATGCGATATCGTCGATATATAATGAATAACTCTGTAACCAGTTGATAGCAGGGAAGTGTCTTCTTCTTGCTAAGTTTGCATCAAGAGCCCAGAATACCTTAACAATCCTTAAAGTGTTTGATGTAACAGGTTCTGAGAAGTCACCACCAGGTGGTGAAACAGCACCAACAATACAGATAAATCCTTGCTTGTCATCGGAACCTAAACAGTTAACTCTTCCAGCTCTTTCGTAGAACTGTGCAAGTCTTGAGGCAAGGTAAGCAGGGTAACCTTCTTCCCCTGGCATTTCTTCCAATCTTCCTGAAATCTCTCTCATTGCCTCTGCCCATCTTGAGGTTGAGTCTGCAGTTAAGAGAACACCGTATCCCATGTCTCTAAAGTATTCTGCAATTGTAATTCCTGTGTAAACTGATGCTTCCCTCGCAGCAACCGGCATGTTTGAGGTGTTTGCAATTAAAACAGTCCTATCCATTAACTTGTTTCCTGTTTTAATGTCTTCCAAGTGTGGGAATTCTTCAATAACTTCAGTCATCTCGTTTCCTCTTTCCCCACATCCGATGTAAACCACAACGTCAACATCTGACCACTTAGCAAGCTGGTGCTGTGTAACAGTTTTACCACTTCCGAATGGACCAGGAATAGCTGAAGTACCTCCTTTAGCAAGACCAAAGAATGTATCTTCTACCCTCTGACCTGTAATTAATGGGATAATTGGTGGCAATTTTCCTTTGTGTGGTCTTGGCTTTCTTACTGGCCACTTTTGCATCATTGTAACTTCTTTATCTCCGTTTTCTGTTTCAATAACAGCAACGGTTTCTTCTACGGTAAAGCTTCCTGATTTTATTTCTTTTACTTTACCGTTTACACCAACTGGAACCATTATTTTGTGGATAATGGATGGGGTTTCAGGTACTGTACCTATAACGTCTCCTTCGCTAACTATATCCCCAACGTTTACGGTTGGTGTGAAGTCCCATTTTACATCCCTTGGTAATGAAGGAACATGTACACCTCTTGGAATAAATATTGATCCAGTTTCGGTTTCGATTGCAGTTAATGGCCTTTGAATACCATCGTACATCGCTTTCATCATACCAGGACCGAGCTCAACTGAAAGAGGAGCTCCTGTACCTTCAACTGGTTCTCCAGGTTTTATACCTGCAGTTTCTTCGTAAACTTGAATAACAGCTTTATCATCTTGTAACTGAATAATTTCTCCAGTTAATCCTTCGTTACCTACTCTAACCACTTCGTACATTTGTGAACCTTTCATTCCTTCGGCAACGACAACAGGACCAGATATCTTTATAATCTTACCTAAAACCATTTTTTTCACCTCAGAATTCTTACTTAATATCGACTCCAACTGCTTTTCTTACAAGAACTCTAACTGGGTCGTGCTCTCTTACTATTGGGCCGTTTTTATCTGGAATCTCTACAACAACTTTTTTTAAATTTGATATGATATCCCTAATTTCTTCACCGATTTTTTCAGTGGTTATTATTAATCCGATATCATCCTTATTTTCAAGTTCTTTAAGGGCCTTTATGGCTTCTTCACTATTTTTAACTTCGTAAACGTCTTCAAGACCAGCAAGTCTGAATCCAACAGCGACATCTGGACCTCCAACTACTCCAATTTTCATATATATCCCTTTATGGATTTTTTATTCAACCAACAATTCCCTAATTTGACTGGCAGGCAATCCTTCGATTTTACCTTTTATTATTATTTTCAAGTTTCTTACTTCCAATTCTTTTGAAGTTATCAATCCAATTATTGGTCCAACACCAAATGGCTGTCTGAGTGATAACCTTCTACCCAGTTCTACCAGGTATTTGTCAAGGGCCTTTTCAAATACATATGTAGTTTTGGCCTTTTCAAATTCTTCAAGATTGTCGGTTAGTATTGAAGCATACTTTGTGCCTTCCAAGGAACTTATAACACCTTCAATGGATTCGGCATCTGCAAGTTCCTTTAATTTCCAAGGTGCAAGTTCGTATCCAAAATCTGTTATATATTCTGAGATAATTTCTGATGATAAACCGTCTGCCTTACCCTTTAATATCATCTTTAAGTTTTCGATGTCTATCATAGTTCCAACGAATTCTTTGAACAAGTCTTTCTCAGTACCGTCAATACTTATATTTTTCCAGAGCTCGCCAAGAACGTATTTATCCAGTGACATTTCAAGTGAAGTTAACTTACCGGTTTGTTCGTATTTTGATAACTCATCTGAGAGTATGTGAGCGTATTCAGTCCCTTCTAATCCACTTACAATTTCTTCAATGGTTTTTGCTTCACTTAGCTCCCTTAACTTGCTTTCAGGGATGGTGCCAAGTGGTATAAGCAATTTGAAGGTTTCTTCTGCGTCTAATCCAACGTACTTGGCTCTTAAAAGCGTTTTGATGTTTTTTACATCAAATTTCTTTTCAAGCAATTTTAATATTTTTTTTGCACTGTCTGGAACAATATTTGATAGTGTCTTGTAAATATGAGCCAAATGAATGTTCAATGCCTTTTCAACAATAACAGAATCACTGGATTGATTCATAACTTCAGAAAGGTATGGACCATAATCTGTGTCTTCTAAAAATCCTATAAGATCAGTTATTCCTGTAGCTTCTATTAACTCATTTAATTTATGCTCATTTAATAATCTGGACTCCATACTTCTTACTCTTGCATTAACATAGGCAAATGGGGCGGTTTCTATCAAATATCTTATTAAGAATATAATAATTACTAAAAATATGGTGATACCTGCCAATACCAACAATGTCATAAATATATTGGTTGGCAAACTTGCAATCTGCGTTACTTGTGTCAGTATTTCCATTTAGAATCACCTTTAAAATAACATCTCTGCTATTTTTGCCCTTATTGCCTCTGAATTCCTATCAAATACTGATTCTAAACTGTTGTCACATACTTTCAATTGGTCGGCGGTTTTTATAATACATCCACCTACGATATCCACTGATTCTCCTTTCTTTAAAATTGTGACTTTTTTCAACACTTCTTCCATTTCCTTTTCAATAGCCCAGATTGTTGAATCATCAATTAATTCAAAATCTCTTTTGTTTAAGTGTAGTGTTAATTCACCGCCACCAACGGATATTACTCCATTGATGATTAATTTTAACAATATATCCTTATAGCTCTCTTTTTGAGGTAATTTTAACATGTCTTCCTCTAATTTTTCAATAGCCATTTTAAGAATATTTTCTCTTTCTTCAAGTGATTTTCTTTTTGCGGATAATTTAGCATCGGCTATTATTCTGTTTTTTGCCATTTCAGCTTCTTTTTCTCCTTTCTTCAATATATTCTGTTTTCTTTTTTCAGCGTCCATCTTTGCCTTCTCTAAAATGGAGTCAGCCTCTTTCTGAGCTTCTGATATAATTTCATCAGCTTTCTTTTTTGCATCGTCCAATATTTTGGAAGTTATTTTTTCCGCTCCCATTATTTCCACCTTGCAGAATTAAGTTTATTAAAAAGTAAGGATAACAAAAGTTTTTACTTTTGTATCCCTTCGGTACGATGACCTTAAATGTTTAGTATACGTTCCTTAGAACATGATACCGAGCATTATTAAGATCGCGATTAACAAACCGAAGATAGCGAATGTTTCTGGCATAACTGCTAAAACAAGACCTTTACCCATAGCATCTGGATCTCTTGCAGTAGCTCCAATAGCACCAGCAGCGGTAATACCCTGACCGATACCTGAAAGACCTGCGAAACCAACTGCTAAACCAGCACCAAGTGCAGCAATTGTTGATACACCAGGACTACTGAATACACCAACTAACAACAAAATAGCTACTAATAAACCATAGATAGCCTGGGTTTCTGGAAGAACTGAGAAGACCATAGCTTTACCAAAGATACCTTCGTCTTCTGCAACTGCTCCTAAACCTGAAGCTGATGCGATTCCCTGACCGATAGCAGATAAACCTGCTAAACCTGTACCAATACCTGCTGCGAGCATTGCCCAGTCTGGTGCGGTTTTAAAGACGAATAAAATCAAGATAGCTACCAAGAATCCATATAAACCCTGGGTCTGTGGAAGAGCTTGGAAAACTATTGCAGTACCGAATTTGTTAGGGTCTTCTGCTACAACTCCAGCACCACTGGCACCAGTAATACCTGCACCAATACCAGAACCTAAACCTGCGATACCTACTGCTAAACCTGCTCCTATTGCTCCAAGTAATAATGGGTTTTCAAATACCATTCTTCATCACCTCATTTTATCAAGAATTTAAGAGTATTTGAGTTTATTTGGTTTTATATTATTTTATATTATTTTTGATAAGGTATCAAAACTTTTGTAAAATTTTATTTGAATTATAGGGAAGTATATTCCCTCTTAGCTTTGAATGGAGTGAATTTCTTTCCTCCTCCTTCATAGAACTGTCCAAAGAACTCAACGTAGTGTAACCTTAGTGAGTGAATAAATGAACCTAAACCATTCATCACAAAGTTGAATGTATGACCTACTAAGAGCATTGCAACAGCTAATACTACACCTATTACAGGTACGCTGTCATTTAGCAATCCTGCCATAATGTTGATAGCCATGGCAAGACCACCTGTGGCCAAACATAAAGCCAAAAGCCTTGCATAGGATAAAACGTTACCTAAAAATCCGGTTATATCCATTGCTCCAAGACCGGCATCCAATATGCCGCCGTTTGAGTATCCCTTAATTATACATAGGAGGATTACAATTCCTACGGCAGCTCCGATTAACATGGAGTTTCCAATTCCTAAGCCCACTGCAAGAGCCAATATTAAGAATAACCAGATACCTTGGTTGAAAAATGCTTCTTTAAATCCACCGTTTTTGAGATTTTCTTTAAACCCTACAAATAAACCAATGAATAAGTGTATAATACCTACAACTACGGAGAATAGCAATATTGCCATTGGACCATTATTAACTGATATGTTTCCAAGATTAAGCAGTGGATTTGAACTGCTTATGTACAAGCTTTCTCCAAGTGGGTTTACAAGAGCAAATGCAGTATTATAGACATTAAATCCAAGGAACTCTTCGGTAAAGTTTCCTAAATAACCTCCGGTCAAAACACCGAAGAACATGGTTGAAATTCCTGATAATGTTAATATGTATCCTAAATTGTAAGCTCCTTCACTAGCTTTACCTAACTTTTTCCAAAGGACAAGCCCAACAAGTGTTAATAAAAAACCGTAAAATGCGTCTGTAAGCATAATACCATAGAACATTAAAAATCCTGGCATTATCATCATTGTAGGATCTATTTCGTTATACTTAGGAGGAGCAAACATTTCAGTTAACATTTCAAATGGTTTCACTGGTTTCGGGTTGTCTAACATTACCGGTATTTTTTCTTCAGGTTCGTCCGGATTTGTTATTTCCACAACTGCGTAACCTTCAGAAGCAGTTTCTATTATTTCTTTTACCTTGTCTGAGTATTTTACGGGGACCCATGCTTCAAGCATGTAGCTCCTATCTGTTTTACCGCATAATGAGTATGCTTCAGCTCTTTCCTTTTCGATTTCAAGGATTTCATGAAGCACATAAACGTCGTCTTTCCATTTTTTAGATAACGCTCTTAATTTTTCTAAAATAGAGTTAATATTACTTTCAATTTCTGAAAGTTCTTTTTTGGTATTTTCAAGAACTTCTTTTGGAGAACCTTCAACACCAGATATATCGAATCTTTCAAAGTTGAATTTTCTCAATTCTGTTCCAACTGCATCACTGTATTCTTTTAGTGTAGCTACTATTACTGGAACTTTTTCACTATCACTTTCGTCTTTAACAGTATTTCCTTTAACAACTTGAACATAGTCATTGGTTACTTCAGATAATGAAGCTTCGAGCTCTGTAAGATTTTCCTTTGGAACCATCCCAGATACAATGTATGTGTAAACACCTTCTCCGAGATAGGATAAATCTAAATCAAAATCAGTCAAGTATTTAACATAATTTTTTAAGGTTTCCAAAGTGCCTTTTCTGTTTTCTAGTTCACTTAACTTTTTAGCAGGTTCTGTTACTTCTCTTTCAACTTGACTTATAACATTTTCAACATAAGATATAACTTCTTCAGCTGATGAGAATGATAATTCTTTTTTATCTGGGATTTCTGGGTTTAATATTCCAGACAATCCTTTCTTTTCTTCTTCAGTTACGCTCTCGAATAAATCGAGAAACCTACTAACTTTTATTATTAATGAAGCAGCGTTTCTACCATATTCTGCAGAAGAGGACGGTGACAACAACGTGCTCCACTCTGGGTCTTCTATTTTTGTAGACAGGTCGGATAATTCTACCAACCCGCTTTCGTGGAGACTCCTCACTACAGAATCCATCTTTTCATCCAAAATCACTGCTCTCAATTTGCCCATCCTTGCAGGTCTCACCAAAACCACCTTTATATTTTAAATACGAGCCAGAAATTTTCATCCAAAGCTGGATTAAATCCCCCCATATATTTATTAATTTTTGATGAAACTCAAACCTTTCTGTCATGCAAAACATTCTGTTGAACAAACTCAAGGAGTTTGTAACTTCTATAGTTTTGCTATTTTCCAATCTTTGATTGGGGAAGGTCTGATCCAAAGCTTACTCAAAAAATCTTAGGGATATGAGTTAACTAGCTTTGATTAATCTTATTATATATATTTCTTATAATACATGTAATTTTAGCTGTAACACGTTATATTGAAATAATCTCTACTATACTTTTAAAGTTCATTAGAGCTCTAAAACGTCTTCTAGCTTAATAGATAATATTTTTACTTTTGCAATTGATGATATTTCGTGGATTTCTTTTTCTTCTTTTTCTAATATTTCTTTTGCAATATTTTTAGCTTCTTCTTCAACTTTTAATATTTTGTTTTTAACTTCAGCTTCAGCTTCAGCTTCAGCATTAGCTATTATCTTTTTACCTTCTTCTATGGCATTTAACTTTATTTCTTCTGCCTTTTTCTTTGCTGCGTCTATTTCATTTATAGCTTCAATTTCAGCATGCTTTATTTCCTTGATGGCTTCTACAGCACTCACAGAAATACCTCCTTAAAAATAGCTTAATCTATCATGTAGGATATTCCTATATATAATTTTCTTTTTAAATTCATTTATAATGAATAATCATTATAAATTATTGAGTACATGCCAAATTAATGGATTTAAAAGAATATAACCTATTATAATGTCTTAATATTTAATAGTTTGAGTAATATCATCAAATATAAAATTTAGGTTAACAATAATTAGAATAATATAATTTAGATAAGTAATTGATATAATATAGTATAACACAGTGATCAAACAAATTGATAACACAGTAAAAAAATACAGATCAGAATAAGAATCGAGAAAAGTGATAATTATAAATTAGATGTATTTCTGATGTGAATATATTATAGAGGGTATTGTAGCTATTGCAGTACATGTTTCCAGGGAAACACCTTTTTCTGTTATATCTAGCTGATATTCTCCGAGCTTCATTATGTTCTTTGGTAGTCCATGCCTTCCAAGCCCTACAAAAATCCCACAAGGTTTTTTTAATAGCAATTCTGCTACCTCTACAGGTTTTATGGTCTTTTTTTCATCAGGTTTTGATGTTGAAGCTATAGGTATTCCCAGCTGAGGTTGGTATTTATCTATTATTAAAAATCTGTTTTTTTCAATTAATTCCCTTAGATAGGTTCCTGAACCTCCTATAGTGGTTTCTATTGATACAATATCTTCTTTTTTACATGGAAAATCCATTATAGCTAAATTGCAGTCAAATGCGTAACAGATTGGTGCAGCTCTTGCAATGGCTCTCTTGTGAGCTTCGTGCCATCTAGTTTTATCGTATGAGTTGTATAAAATCAAAGTCATTCTTTTGAAATGTTTATCGCCCTTCATGATTTCACATCGTTAGTTTTAAACCATAACAAAAAAGAGAAAAAACGGATATAAAAATATAATCAAAGTAATATAAAATTAAAATTTAAAAATGGTTAGTTAAAAAAAGTTATTTAATTATTGCTGTTTTACAAATTTCTTTGCAATATCCATAACATTTTCAGATATTACATACTTTGTATTGTCCTTTAGAACTAATGAAGTAACGTCAAGGGCCTTGTACAATTGTGCTTCATCCTTAAAGTATTGCTGTGCAGCTTCTGCAACTATTTTTATAGCTTTTGCCTGACCTTCGGCTTCAATTCTTAAACTCTGTGCTATACCCTCGGCTTTTAAAATTTTACTCTGTTTTTCACCTTCTGCTTCCAATATTGCAGCTCTTTTTAATCTTTCAGCCTTCATCTGCTGAGTCATAGCATCCTTAATATCCTTAGGTGGTTCTATCTCCCTAAGTTCAACTTTCTCAACCCTTACACCCCAGGCATCTGTGTCTTTATCCAATGTATCCAAAAGCTTAGAGTTTATATACTCCCTCCTATCCAATACCCCATCCAATTCCATACTACCAATTATTGCCCTTAACGTAGTCTGTGCAAGATTAATAATAGCATATTCGTAATTTTGAACTTCCAACAATGCCCTATCTACATCTACGACCCTATAGTAAATTACTGCATCTATGGTAACCGCTGCATTATCCTTTGTAATAATCTCTTGTGGCGGTATATCGATTACTTTAGTCCTTACATCCACCTTTATAGGAACGTCAATAAGTGGTATAATAATATTAACCCCAGGTTTTAATATCCCTGCAACTTTACCTAGTCTAAATATTAAGCCCATTTCATACTGATTTACTATAACTACTGATTTTATTAAAATATACATGACAATTAGGCCTACTATTATCCAAAACCAGAACATAATACCCCCTCTTTAGTGTTGTTGATTTATTATTAACTATATGGATAATATACTATATAGTTATTAGCTGTTACTCGGTATGGTTTGTATTTATCTTTTCGACAACCAATGATACCCCTTCAATACCTACGATTTTAACTTTATCGCCTTTTTTCAATGGTTCTTTTGCTTTAATGTGCCATTTTTCATTGTCTATTGTGATAAGACCATAGTTTTGTTCATCTAAATCAGATCCCAATATGAGCTCTCTTCCAACAAATTTTTCAGCTCCAATCTTTATATCTTTGCCTACTCCATATACCGCCCTATACAGTGCATACACCGTAATAACCCCTGAGACTATCGCCATAGGAAGAGCCATTGATGGAAATATCAATAAAAATACGCCGTATATTATTAATGCAATACCTGCTGCTGGAAAGTAGAGTCCAGGTGTAATTACTTCAAAAAGTATTGCAATTAGTCCCAAAAGTATCATTAAATATCCCAGTTCCATAACCCACCTTCTTTTTTCAGCTGTACCTCTATTTTATATTTATACATTCTTATCTATTATATTCTTATCCTTAAGAATTTTTACAATTTTCTCGTGAATGAAATTAATATCTCCGCTATCAACCTTAACAACAATGAAATCGTCTTTAGGTTTAAATATAAAATTCGAGTTTGCAAGTTCTAAATATTTTTCTCTGATTTTTTTTAAGAATTCTCTTTTTTCAAATACTTCTTTGCTTCTATGTTCCATCCTTTTCATGGCTATTTCTAAGTCAACGTCCAATAAAATTACCACATCAGGTCTTTTTGCATGCTTGTTTATCTCTAAAATGTAACTTTCTTCAATTCCTTGGGTAGATTGATAGACTAAAGAAGAGTACACGTATCTATCGCAAATAACATGACCTTCTTTTAATTTCTCTTCGATTTTTTTAACATGTTCAATTCTATCTGCAGCAAATAGTAATGCCAGAGTCTCTTTTTCACATTTTTTACCGCTTAAGATTTTTCTTATGAGTTCCCCAATTTCTCCGTTTGTAGGTTCGCAGGTGTATGTGCCATTTAGTCTTTTAGCCAATAATTTCGCCTGTGTGGTCTTTCCACTGCCATCGATGCCTTCAAAAACGATAAATTTATTCACTTTTTCACCGAAATTATATTCTGTGCCTGATTTTGTTGAAATACAACAATCTTATTCTTAATATTTCTTCTTTGATACTCCATGTAGTGTAATTTTCCATTTCTTCTAATATTGGCAGTATTCTTTCCAAGATTTTACTATCTTTCTGGCCGTATTTTTTCAATGTTAAGAGTGCCTTTAAAACTACTGACTCGTCTCCGTCCTTCAAGAGTTTTATTATCTTTGGGATAGCGTATGTTACTAATTCTGGATCTATTTTGGACAGTATGCCTAAAGCAGCGTTTTTAACCCTCCAATGTGGATCATCCAGTTTTCTTATCACGTAATTTAAGTATTCAAAATGTCCCTCATCAATGAAATCTCCTAAGGATTTCAATGTTTCCACTCTAACTACCCAGTCGCTATCTTCTAACAATATTTCAATTTTTCTTATTTTTTCAGATACGGTTTTACTTACGTCAATGCGAGCGCTTGAGTTTAATCTATTGAGTATGTCTTCAATCATCTCTGAAATAAGTGGATTTTCTTCATTATTTGTTAAACACCAATTTACTATTTCATAATGGTATTTTTCAGTTTTGCTTTTATCTATTATATTCTGTAGTATCTTGTATGCATAGGCCCTTATAAACCAAAACTCACTGTCTTTGAATTTAGAAATTATTATCATTACATTATCTATATTCTCTATATCACGAGTACTTAGTTCATATAACGCTTCGAAGGTTCCCTCAAAATCATGTTTAAGTAGGCCTATAATCTTATCCTCTGAGCTAAATGCAAGCATTTTACATTTTTCTTTGTCTATTTCAGGGCACGGATAGTCTATTTTTTTAAGTAATTCTAAAGCTTTTTCTCTTAATTGGAACATTGGGTCAAAGAGCGCAATCTTCATTAGATCTAATGTATATACATCGATTAAATTTACATTGAGTTTTGAAATATTTTCAATATGGGTTAATCCTTTTAATCTAATTTTCCAATTATATTCGTCCAAATATCCTCTTATAATAATGACTTTAAATGTCATACATTTGTTCGGTACTTTGCTTAGAGCTATATCTATTGGTCTACGTAGTTCTTCATTAAATGTTCCTATTTCATCTAAAATACATAATACATTACAGCTATCTGAATGATCTGAATATTCGCTGGTCTTTTCTATTATTTTTCTCAATACATCAGTGTTTCCTTTATTTTTTCTTGCCAGATATTTTAATATTGCAGGAAGGGCTTCAGGATATTTATTTGCATATTTATTAATATTTTCAATGGAAATTTCTTTTTTGTCCAGTTCTACGTTCAAATCGTATTTTAGTATTAGTTCTGAAACTTTGGAAACTATCTTCTTTTCATCATTAAGTGCTTCATATGCTAATATTCCCACTATTTCATCTATTTCTTTTTTTGAATCTTCTGTATTTTTTAGTATTTGGATCATTTTTCTAAGTACCATAATGAAATTTAATCTAACAAACATGTCTGAGTCATTTAAAACAATGTAGGGATTTATACGGTCTCCTAATTTCGATAATATATATAATGGGTTTTCACTTGTTTCTAAAATCAACCTGAGTAGCCACAACCCCTGAGCTCTAATAAGTCCAAACGGATTTTCAAGGGATTTTTTAATTACATCAATAGTCTCATTAGCATATTGGGGATTTTCAGCTATTGCATATCCCAAACTTACAATGTTGTTAATTTCTGAAATCCAAAGTTCTTCTTCATCATTATTCATTAGTTTTTCAACTATATTTTCTATTCTTGCCTCCTCTAACTCTAAAAATTCATTATCCACCTTATTGTAAATATAGTTCCAAGGGTTTTGAAGTTCATTTAGGAATTTAACTTTCAATGAATCTGGGACATCGTCTTTCACGAATCTTTCAATTGTGGCTAAATATGTGGATAGGTGACCATCATTTAATAATTTAAGACCTTTTTCTAAGTCATTTTTTAGTAAAAGTACTCCCAAAGAACTTACTAACGGACATTCATAATCTAAAAATGACGTGTCGTTGATCGTTTCACCAATCATATAAAGAACTGCAAGTGAAGAGAATATTAAAAGCCAGTCTTCCTCTGAATGCAGCGTCTTTTTCACATAATTGCTTAAAATACTCTTTAAGAATGGGTGGTTTTCTGATAGACTACATAGTGTAAATAAAAGTCTGGCTTTTACGGGCCTATTGAGTTTTGGCATATATAACAATTTCAAAAGTTCTTCAATGGTTTTATTATCGATTTTATGGCTATTCCTACTTATTAAAACAAAACCTGTGAGTTTTAAAATATCACTGGGGTGTGAAAGTAAGTCCCTAATGTGTTTTGGCGAATATTCTATCTCGTCAATTAAATTACAACTTACGTTTTTAATGATGTTGCATATTTCTTCCATTGTTTCGTGGTCATCGCATTCAATAATGGTTCTTGAGAAGAATCCTCCAATAATGTCGTCCATACGGACTTTTTCGGTACATAAGTCCATAATTTCAGGGATTACTAAATCAGGTTTTAATGGCGATAGTTCCCAAACACTACACATTGCATGGATTCTTTTAAAGTAATTATTTGAGTATAATCTTTTGGATAGTATAATAGGATATTTTGAAATAACACTTTTTAAATTAGGTTTATTTAGTATATTATTGGCAGCATCTTCTATGGCATCATTACCACAAGTAGTTAATTTAATTAGGCCAGGAAGGACATCAAATATTATGTCAGGGTAAATTTTGAGTATATTATTAATGGCCCAAAGTATTCTTATTATTACTATGGGTTTAGGGTAGTCTAACTCTAAAACCAAGTGCTTAGCAACATATAATGCATCTTTATAGTCTTCATAGGATATATTTCCCAACGTGTTTATTGCACGAGATTTTAGGTACCAATTGTCTTGTTTAAGATCCATTATTAGTTTTTTGATATCCATATATTCCCACCCTGGAATAATTACCATACAATTATGCTATATATTATTAGGTATTTATTATTAAGTATTAAATATATTAAAACATTATGAATACTGTCATGTATAATTATAAATAATGAAAAATATAATTTTATTTTATCTTAATAATAAATATTAATCTTAAGAAATATATATTTTTTGATATTTATTAGTTATGATCATATGTTGTGGTGAGATTATGAATGTTGAAATATTAAAACAAAAAATACTATATAAAATATCTGAAGACGAACTTAAAAAAAGAATTGATGAAAAAATTATGGATAATTCAGGGTTGTTAAATGAAGAGGGGGCACTGATATTAATTTCCCAAGAGCTCGGGATCGATGTTACATACGATGATGAAGACGATGAAGATGAGTATGAATTTACAATCAAAGATATTGAAGAAGGTCAAAGGAACGTAGAAGTCACTGGAAAAATTATAAGAACTTCTGAAATAAGAAAATTCCGAAGAAAAGATGGTTCTGAAGGAAAAATGGCTTCAATAGTAATAGCAGACAATACTGGGTCTATTAGGTTAACGCTTTGGAATGATAAAATAGATCTAATTGCTGGACTAAAAAAAGGGGATGTTGTTAAAATAGAAAATGCTTTTTCAAGGACATGGAACAATAGACTTGAATTAAACAGTGGTTCTGATTTAAAGATAGAAAAACTTGAAACTTATGATGAGTCAAAATATCCTGTTTTAAAGGAAAGTTATAAAATTTTAGAACTTGTCCCTAATCTTTCAGCCACTATTAAGGGAGAAGTTGTAGCATCTTATGAAAAGAAAGAGTTTAATAAAAGAGATGGTTCTTTAGGGAAGTTAAAATCATTCATACTAAAGGATGATTCTGGAAGCATAAGGGTAACACTTTGGGATGATTTAGCCGATTATGAAGTTAATACTGGAGATAAGGTTGAATTAGAAGGGTATGTAAAACAAGGTTTTAGAGGGCTGGAAATTTCTGCCAACAAAATCAATATTTTAGAAAAAGGAAGTCCAAAAGAAGCTTTAGAAGTGACTGATGTTGATATCTCAAATGTGCCTAACTATGAAGAAAAACTTGTAAATGTTAAAGGTAGGATAACAAACATCTCAGGAATTAGAAACGTGGAATTTAAAGATAGGAGTGCAGAACTTCAGGAAATTTATTTAACCGATAGTACTGGTAGATTGAAAGTATCATTCTGGGGAAACAATATAAAATTATTAGAAGATCTAAACGAAGGCGATACAGTTAAGATTACAAATTGTAAAGTTAGAACATATCTTGACAGAGAAGGGAATAAAAAAGCAGATTTAACTGTGACTTACCAATCTAAAATAATAAAAGATGAAAATATTGATGCACCAGAATACGAGAAGAAAATCTATAAAATAAAGGATATCATTGATGGAAATGTTAATGAAATAGATAAAAATAACATAACGACTATTGGAAGAGTTTATAGGGTATTTGATATAAGGGAATTTGAAAGAGAAGGGGGAACATCAATAGGAAAAGTCAGGGGCATAGTTATCGAAGATGAAACTGGAAGAATAAGAGTTTCGTTATGGGATAAGGATGCAGAATTGGATATAAAAGAAGGAGATATCGTAAAAATAGTTAATGGATATGTTAAAGAAAATGGGGAATATTTAGATTTGAATATAGGAAGAATGGGGAGAATAATAATCAACCCAAAAGATGTGGAACTTAAATCAGTTAGAAAATTCATAGCAGACCTTGAAGAGGGGGATGCCGTTGAAATTAGGGGAACTATAGTAGATTATAGAAAGCAAGAATTAATACTTTATTTATGTCCAAACTGTAGAAAAAGAACAGTTTTAATTGAGGGCGAATACCACTGTAACGAATGCGGTGAAGTTAAACCTGATGAAGTACTGGTTTCCACACTGGTTGTTGATGATGGTACCGGAAACATAAGCTGTAGGCTTTATGGAAACAATGTTGAAAAAATAACTGGTATGACAAAAGAAGACTTAAAGGATACAAATCTGGAGATTTTGGATAACCTAATCGGCGAAGAGTTTGTATTTTATGGAACATCCACTATAAGAAATGATGAATTGGAGTTCTCAGTTAAAGGCGTAAGTAAGGTAGATTTGGATAGGGAAATAGAATTATTGAAGGACTTTTAATTTACCCTCATTTTAAATTATTTTTAATCTATTGGCGATATATTTATATAGTTTATTTCAAATATCCACTAAGGCATATTCTTTTATGGATCGTTTTATAGGTAAGAAGATGGTAAATTCGACACATATATTCCCTAAGTGGGATCATATATCACGCACTGTAAATGCGTATCTACATTTATAAATATTGTATTAGTGTCGAATTACTATATTTTTATTAATAACAAAGAATTTAGGTGATTCCATGAAAAACAAGTTAGTCGTAGTTACGGGAGTTCCAGGTGCGGGAGGCACTACAATCACTCAAAAAGCCATGGAAAAGTTAAGTGAGGAAGGTATAAACTATAAAATGGTTAATTTTGGAACAGTAATGTTTGAAGTAGCCCAGGAAGAAAACCTTGTAGAAGATAGGGACCAGATGAGAAAATTGGATCCTGATACACAGAAAAGAATACAAAAATTGGCGGGAAGGAAAATAGCAGAGATGGTAAAAGAATCCCCTGTAGTTGTGGATACACACAGTACCATTAAAACACCTAAAGGTTACTTACCTGGACTTCCAGTGTGGGTTTTAAATGAATTAAATCCAGATATAATTATAGCGGTTGAAACTTCAGGGGACGAAATTTTGATTAGAAGGTTAAATGATGAGACAAGAAATAGGGATCTTGAAACAACAGCAGGAATTGAAGAACACCAAATTATGAACAGAGCTGCTGCAATGACTTATGGTGTTCTAACAGGGGCTACTGTGAAAATAATTCAAAATAAAAATAACTTATTAGATTATGCAGTTGAGGAATTAATTTCAGTTCTAAGATAAATTTTATATATTTTAACTTTTTTTAATTAATACAAATCTATAAAAAAGGGGATAAGAATGTTTGACTCTATTTTTAATGCATTTTATAGTTCAATGGATGCCATATTTATGCCCATTGTGCAGAACATGCATCCTGGAATTTCTATATTTATTATAGCGTTCCTCGTATCGTTTATAATAAACTTAGCCACAAAAGTTCTCGTTAATCAGAACAGAATGGCAGAACTAAAAAAAGAGTTACAGGAATTTCAAGTTAAGGCTAGAAAGGCATCAAAAGATCCAGAGCTCATGAAGGAGCTCCAGGAAGAGCAACAGAAAATGATGGCAATGCAAATGGAAATGATGAAAATGAGCTTCAAACCTATGATATATACATGGGTGCCTATTATAGCCATATTTGCTTATTTAAGACATGTTTATGATTTTGGAGGGGTTGTCCATCAATTAAATCCTGACTGGAATGGCGTTGTAGTTCAACTGCCGTACATTATTTCTAAAATGATTTTTGTATCATTCTGGCACTGGATTGGAGGTATTTTCTACCATGGTGGATTTGGAATCGTTTCCAATACTGCATTAGGGTGGTTAGGTTGGTACATACTGTGTTCAATGGCGACATCCATGGTTTTAAGGAAAGTTATGGGCATAAAATAAGTTCCCAAAGTGACGGGTAAATCTAATTATCGTTTTATTTTTTTAATTAGTAAAAATATAAAATTTATAGAAATTTATATTGTATTTATTTTTCATACGATATTACTAGTTTAACACCTGTGCAGGAACGACTATAATTTTAATTAAGCATATTTCCCATAAATTCTATGAAAAATTAGATATTAATAATGTAATTTTATCTAGGTTTTTAGTATATCTTAACGCACACCACAAATTTAGGTGAATTTATGAAGACTAAAACCCAACTGATAGATGAGATCATAAGCAATATAAAAACAAAATATCTAGATAGGGAAAAATTAACAAAACTCAATAAAAATAAGCTTTTTTATGTAGCCAAACAGGCAGATGGAAATTTAAAAGTAGTTCTTCCTTTTGTTTTTGGAAGAAGTGATTTTTTAAATTTAAACAAAGAGGGACTTGAAGGAGCAGCAGCTCGTATAATAGAATATATTAAGGAGGTCATAAGAAAGGGAAAATTTCCCAATCTATCCGGAAATCTAGGTAGAAGATACGAAGCTCTATACGAACCTATTACCATAATAAATTGTGATTTAAACATCGGAAGTGATCTTTGGAGGGCGGATGAGTGTAACTACATAAGTCAGGATAAAATACACCTATTACTTAGACTGATATTCGATGAAGAAAATCCAAAAATAATGGGCCGTAAAATCGATGAGTTAGCGGAGGAATTAAATGAGTTTATTCAAAAAATTCCCTATAACGACCTTGAAAAAGAAACTATTAATTTAATAAATCAGAAGGAATTGAGAAACAGTCTGGATGAATTGGGTTTGGTATCATTTATTGCCGATAACTCAAAACCTGCAAGGAGTTATACGAGAATAAGACGGCATCATAGGATAGCAGGGCCTAAAAAAGGTATTAATGTGGAATTTAAAACTCCAATGGAATTGAACCCTATTGAAGTGGAACTATTCGATGGAAATGTTATAACTGGGCTCGGAATTAAAAAAAGAGAAGTTTTTATAATAACTGGAAGAAACGCACAGGGGAAATCAACATTATTAGAAGCCATAGAATGTGGACAGGACGACCATTTAATTGGCGATGGAAGGGAGTATATTGTAACAACAAAAGACATCTCAAAGGCTTCAGCTGGGACTATGCAAATGAATGGGCAGGATATAAGTTTGTTCTTCCAAAAACTACCAAAGGGTATAAATGGAAATCCAAAAAAAGTTCATGGAACAGGCTCTGGTTCTATGACTATGGCATATCAAATACAGAAGGCACTATCGACCAAGACAGATTTAATATTAATAGATGAAGATAATTCAGCGGTGAATTTACTTGTGAATGGTTTATTGTCAAGCTGGTTTGAAGGCGTTAAACCACTTTCAGAACTAATTATGAATGAGAGGGAAAAGTTAACTTCTACGTTTATCATAGTTACCAGTAGTTTGGACCTATTAACCGCATCTGGCGATAGGGCAGTTTATCTTGAAGACCATGAGGTAAAATATTTAGATTTAGATAGTTTTAGGCGTAATTTAAGTGAATATTATTTAAAACTAAGTGGTGAATTGCATCAGTATAAGTGATTAATCATAAATTATAAATATTTGTTTTTTAACATATTATGTGTAGTAAAAATACTACATATAAATGAATTATAAAACAAAGAATTAAATATATGGAAATCCAAAGAAATAGAATATACCGTCAATAAAAGAAGTATGGTGAAATATATGCTAAAAAAACTGATATTATTGCTAACTCTGATTGTAGTGCCAATGGTATCTGCGACGGATGTTATTTTAGTAAGTGACAATCCTGCAGATTACGTGGCTGTGGAAGGTATAGCAAAGGCAGTTAATGCAACAGTAATAAAGACGCCGTGGGGCATTTTCAATGAAAGCGTTTTAGATGAAATAAAATCATTGAATCCTAATAATGTTATTGTTGTAGGGGGCCCGATGGCAGTTGTTGAAAACTACACAAAAGAATTAGAAAATATAGGAATTGAAGTTGAGAGAATTGCTGGAGAAAATAGATACGAAACCAATGCAAACCTTGTATTGAAATTTAAGCATATGTTTGGAAATGGAACTACCGTATATGTTTACCATGGAGACGATATAGCGTTGAATGGAACATTTCAAGGAATGGATAAACCACTCTTGGTATTACTTACAAATGGGGTTAATTTAACGGTAGATCCCGAAGATTTAGACCTTGAAATTGAGGAAGTTGAAGTGATGGACAGTCCACTATATAACGGTTCATTAGTAGCAGAAAAATTTAAAATGAAAGGAGCTAATGTAAAAATTAAAGCTGTTCCACAAGACGAAATAGAAGTTATGATGGAAAATAAAATCACTGCACTTAAAATGAAAATCGATCTATTGAAAAGTCAAGGAATAGATGCATCAGAACTGGAAGATAAGTTAGAAGAATTAGAAAGTATATTGGATGAAACTGAAGAAGCAATGGATGAGGACAAATACGAAGAGGCCTATAAATTAATGGTAGAACTTCAAGGAGAACAGATGGCAATAGTTGTTAGAGCTCACGAGATGGACGATGACCACTTATGAAATGCATAAGGAAACACACAATGAAATACACGATGAGCTCAATGACATCGAAGATGACCATCAAGAGATACACAAAGAGATTGGCGATGAAATCATGGATAGGAACCATGATAACCAAGAAATGCATCAGGAGATGTACACCGAAATACACTCAGAAATTAACGATACTGAAGATGACCATCAAGAGATGCACAATGAAGTGCACAAAGAGACACACAATGAGCGCGAGGGCATGGAGCATGATGGGGAGGATAATGACGATGAATAATTAATTTTAAATTATTTTTATTTTTACTGCCGGTTGTGTAAATTAGTGACAATGTGGTGACACAATGAGGGATTATTACTTTAGTTTTTGTATATCCATTATCCATTAATAACCAAGTAATGACTAAGGAAGCATTATTTAAATGCACGATTGAATCATGTTATTGCGCTAATTAACACCACCATGCAGAAGATGGATGTTGTGGGGAGCTCACAGATTAGGTTTAGGGTACAGACACGAGCTCAGAACTGTATGTATAATAGCAATTATATCCAATAATATACTATATATTAAATGTTACAATCCATGGGGTGATGAATATGCTGAAAAAATTAATGGTGCTTTTATCACTAATAGCACTATCGGCATCAGTAGTATATGCAACAGATGTCGTATTGGTAAGTGACAATAGTGCAGATCAAACAGTAGCTTTGGAAGTTGCAAATGTATTGAATGCGACAGTAGTTACTACAACATGGGGAATATACGACGAAAGCGTAATTGACGAAATAAAATCGCTTAATCCCGATAAAGTAATAGTAATCGGTGGAAATTTAGCAGTTGTTGATGATTATATTGTCGCATTGGAAAATGCGGGTTTAACAGTTGAAAGAATCGGGGGACAGACAAGATACGATACAAACGCAAATATTACATTGAGATTCCAAAATGAGTTTACTCATGCCTATGGAAATGTAACAATCTGCGTTGCTCATGGAATGGATGATATATCACTGAACGAAACAATGGCAAGAGTAAGAGACGGTCATTGTTTGGTATTACTATCAAACGGCACAAACCTATCAGTAGAACCTGAAAGATTACATTTGAGAATTAATAAAGTAGAAGTGATTGAAAATCCAGTTTACCCATACAATCACTCAGCAGTGGTAAATAGATTGAGAAATAAGGGGCTTAATGTGGCTGTTCAGAATATTCCAGAAGACCGAGTAAAATTGATGATACAAAATAGAATAAGACACATGGAAATGAAAATTGAAATGTTAAAAGAACAGGGAATAAACACCACTGAATTAGAAGAAAAATTAAATGAAGTTAATGAATTAATGAACCAAAATAAATACCAAGATGCATACCGAATAGTTTTACAGTTAGAAGGGGAACAGATGGCAACGATTAGGTTGCAATTACATGCTGGCGGTCATGGTAAAATGATGGGGAATGCAAACATGAATAATATGGGCAACATGGGAGCTCCTATGAACCACCAAAATATTGGAAATGCAGGAACTCCTGCAAACACCAACGCACCTATGAACCATCAATATGAAAATACCACAGTAGGAAATGCAGGAGCTCCACACATTAATCATCAAAACATGAAGGATGGTGGCATGATAACTGCACAACACTGATGGATTTTTTTTATTTTTTAAATTTTAATGGTGATAATTATGAAAGATATTTTAAAATTGACAGTTATATCATTAGTCGCTTCCATGGTTCTTTTAGCAGGATGCATATCTCAAAATACGGATACCCAGATGCCAGATAATCAAATACAAAATAATAATCAGGCTGATTATCATCAAAACCAGATGGGCATGGGAAAGGGAGGAATTGTAGGAAGTAATGGGGATGTAAATGTTAGCTTAATGTGTGAGAATATTGATGCACTCCCACAACAGTCAATAAGTGAGGAGGAAAAGGAAGGATTGCTTGAAATGAGAGAAGAAGAGAAATTGGCAAGAGATGTTTATTTAACATTATATGATAAGTGGAAATTACAGATATTCAAAAATATTGCTAATAGCGAACAAACCCATACTGATTCAGTAAAATATCTATTAGAAAAATACAATATCCCAGACCCAGTTGAAAGTGAAGAAGTTGGAAAATTCTCAAATCCAAAATTTGAGGAATTATATAATAATTTAGTTGAAAAGGGTAGTCAGTCAGCTGTTGATGCGTTGATAGTTGGGGCAACTATTGAGGATTTAGATATTGCTGATTTAGAAAATTGGATAAGCAAAACCGATAACGAAGACATAAAATTGGTTTATGAAAATCTAATGAAAGGTTCAAGAAATCATATGAGAGCTTTTGTTAGAATGTTAGATAGTTACGGAGCAAATTACACTCCACAATACATAAGCAGTGAAGAATATGAACAAATACTAAGCAGCTCAATGGAGAGAGGAGGAGGCCCTAACAGGTGAGATTATGAAAAAACTATTTTTTATTTTTTTTAATATATTTTTAATATCATCTTTAAGCACAATTTACGCATGGGATGACTGCCCTTATGGAATTACTGATTCGTCATGCACATTTCCGGGAAGTTGTGGGAAATACATTGACACAAACAATAACGGCATTTGTGACCACAGTGAGCCAGCTCCTACTATGAGCGGAGCTCCGTCAAACATACTGCCAACATTAACAACAAGTGAAGGAGTGATGTCCGAGGATATTATTGATAAATATGTTCCAACGCCAAGCAGTGAGTTGAAAAACTACACTATAAAACAGGTATGCGAAGAATACAACATAAGTCAGGATTGTTTAATTAATGCTTTAAAATCAAAAATAAATGAAATCAACGAAATGAGCAAGAGCTCTCCATCTGATGAAATACTGCTTACAGAGGAAATAATTGATGAATACATAACCATATCAGGAAGTGAGTTAAAGAGCTACACCATAAAACAAATTTGCGAAATGTATGGTATAAATCCAGAGGATTTAAAGAGAAATTTAGGTATAGCAGTAGATGATGATACCACATTCTATACAATTAAAAAAACCTATGGTATATCCCCATCAAAATCCAAAGAGGCAATACTTAAATGTTTAATAGATGATGGAAAAGTCGTTTTGGACACCAACAAGGTTCAAGATTCTATTGATAAAAGTAATCAATTAAAAGAAACATTAATTAATGAATTAAACGAAGATACCACTTTAAATGAAATTAAAGAAGTTTATGGATTATCCCCAACTGACCTTAAAGAAGCAATACTTAACTGTATGATTGATGAAGGAATTGTAAGTATAAACCGTACCCAAAGTATCCCTGCTAATGACGATAATTTAAATACTTCTGAATCCATAATTGATAAAATAATAAAATTCCTATTTACGGAAATAAATTTAAAAAATTTGTTTAAATTTAATTAAATTATTTTTACTCACTTTAACTTTTAATTGAGGTGAAGATAATGTATTATGGTGCTGGAAGTAATCACATGGGAGGAAATACTATGCAATCTATAACCGGACATTTTTTCGGATATGAATGGTATATAGTAATAATACTCTTGGTAGTTATTATAATAATGTTGGCATATTTGATATTTAAAAAACCAAGTAGCGATATAGAATTGGCAAAAATAGAGAAGGATACTGTGGAAATAAAAGAAACGGTTAAGGAGTTGAAGAAAAAATGGGATGAAATCGAGTGATTTTATGAATTTGGAAAAAACTGTTAAGATAGGGGATGCACTGTCTAACCCTGTAAGAATTAAAATAATTCATCTTTTGAATAAAAAACCCATGAATATTTATGAATTGGCAAAAACTCTAAATCTATCGAGACCTGTGATATATGCCCATTTAAAAAAACTGGAAGAAGCTGATTTAGTGGAAAGTGATTTAATATTGGATGAAGCTAGGGCTAAGAGAATATACAAATCAAAGGAATTTAAATTTTGCATAGACAATGATAAAATAGATGGATTTTTTAAGTGATATTAAAGTGATATTATGGATAAACTACAAACTGTAAGAAAAATAGTCCAGTCGGCATTTTTTATAAAATTTGTAATCTTATCGGCGGTTCTTTCAAGCTTCTTCTGCCTGTGCATTTTTGGATATATTGAGCAATTTATATTGATGGGGAGTATTTATTTTGTTCCCGTTGTAATTGTAATATCACTGCTAACAATAATTTTTGGAAGGGTATTTTGCGGTTGGATGTGTCCACTGGGTTTTATTTTTGATTTAACATATCGATTGAGGGTTAAATTATCAGGGTTAAAAAAACTTCCAGAAGTTCCAAAAAACATTCATAATAAATTAAAATACTTAAAATATGTTATATTGGTGTTATTCATCATATTAACATACCATCTTACAACATACGTCTATTGTTCAGTATGTCCTATCGGAGCTCTCACAAACTTATCTGGAACTGTCATTTCATTTGTCGTTCTCATCGGATTTATAATATTGGGATTCATATATCCTATGGCATTTTGCAGATATCTCTGTCCAATAGGGGCGTTGTTGGGTATTTTCTCACTGAAACCGGTTTTTAAATTAAAACTTAATAAAGACAAATGTGTAAATTGTAAATTGTGTGAGAAAAAATGCCCAGTTCAGATAGAGCTCACTGAAAAAATAGAACAGCATGAATGTATAAGATGCTTTGAATGTAAAAGTGCCTGTAGAAAAGATGCAGTTAAATTTGGAAGCTAATTATGAAACCCATATATCATGGTGGTTTTCAAATCCGTAGGAAAAATTAATATAAATTTTATTTATTTGTTAGCGATGTTACTTTCTCCAGGAGGTAAAACTCTAAGTATGTCTTCATCGTCCACGTTATACTCTTTAAACTCTTTTTTGAGCTCTTTAACAAGTTCTCCTTTTTTCTTTTTAAATGGTTTTAAAAGAACCCACTTCTTAAAGCTATTTTTAAGTGTATTTTGCGGTGCAGTTGTTAGTTTTTCTTCTCCACCGTATTCAACAATTCCAATTCCTAGTTCAAGAGGGACACTTCTTATGAAGTTTCTTTTACCTCTTATCACAAATGCTCCTTTTTTAAGGTATTCCCCACTTTCTGCAGTTTTTGATATTTGTTCAGGTTTTACCCAATAGACATCTGCACTACCTAAACCCAGTTTCCAGGCTTTTGAATGGGATACTGCAAATTTTGCAACTTCCTGCAAGGTATCTTCATCCACTTCTTTACCTTCTGTTTTAATGGCAGTAAATGGAGCTCCTTCCATAAGTGTGTGGAAAACTACGTCATCTTTTTCAAGGTATCTCTTTACGAGTGTTTCGTTTGTAGTTGCATCCTTACCTGCTATTACCAGATACCCGTTTATTACAGTCCATTTGAATTTTTCATACCATTTTCTCTGTTTTCTCTCTTTCTTCTTTATACTTTCTTCTTTTTCCTTGAGAGTTTCCATTTCAGTTTCTTCTTTTTTCTTTAATTTGTTAAGTTTTTCTTCAGATAGTGTTATGGCGATTTTAACCCCTTTTATCTTATTTTTGAATTTTTTAGATTTGCTGTAATAAACATCTGCGTTTTCAAAGGCATTTTTTCTTATATCGAGTGAAACATTTTTTTCTATATGCTTATTTTCGTAATCAGCCGATAGTTTTAATACAATTTCTCCGTTTTTTTCGTTTATACTTACAACTTTGCTTAGAATTGGATGTTCTTTGTTCTCCTTAATTATCTTTTTTATATCCTCCCAATCCATTTTTTCTCTTGCTGACTTCAATGTGTTTAGTATTTCATCAACTAAGGAATAGTTCGCATATATTAAATCTCCTTTTATCTGGCTTTCTTCTACTTGTTTTTCATATTTTTTAAGGGATTCAATCTGATTTTGTAGTATTCTCTCCTGTTTTTTTACCATTTTTTGTAATTTTGACTCTTCCTTTTTAATCTCTTTTTTTATTACGAATCCTGAGTAATAATCATCCAAGGCATTTAAAAACTCTTCATAGTACTTTTTTTCATAGTTGGGAGGAAGATCTTCATATTTTTTTAATTCTATCGGGCTTATGTCGTGATAATTTCCATCTTTTAGTATTATGTGGGGCTTTTTTTCGTTGAACACTTTATTAAAAAATGCCTTAGTTCCTTCAAACAATTTTTTTATTTCCTCTTCTGATGGATTTACCGTTTTTTTATCGACTTCTGCAGTTTCACATATTTCTTCTGCATAGACTCCCGCCAACCCAAATATTCTTGATACTACCCTAACACATTCTGTGTCCTTGTTTTCTTCCTTTTGGAATTCATCCTTAAAGAGCTCGTAAGCAATTGAGTATTCTAAATTAAATGGATTTAGATCTCTCTGTGGCGGGAATTTGTATATTTCCTTTGGAACTATTCTTCTCGTACTCCATCTTTCTATTTTTAATGGTAAAATGATTCTATCCTCTTTGTCGAGTATAATAACGTTTCCTTCTCCAAATAACTCGACTATTAATCTATAAAGTGTTTCTCCCCACTGAAACGTGAATATAACTATCCTATCAAAATTATGTTGCTCTATTTTTGTTATTTTTATATTATTCAAGTATTTCCTAAGTAGCATTGCAAATGATGGAGGATTTTTAGGTTTTTCACGCTCGTACTCGGTCATGGTGATGTATTTGTACTTACCAATACCTATTGCAATCTCTCTTGTCCCAACTTCAGGAATATGAACCTTTAAAATCAGTTCTTTACCATCCTGGCTGTCTATTAAAAATGCCTTATCCAATTTTCCGTTCACCACCTTTTGGAGCTCTTTTACGGCAGCATGTATGTCAATGTTGGTCATTTCTGTTTTCATAACATCACCTAGTGATTTAATGATTTTAACATGATAATTTATTAATTATAATTGCCCTTAATTGTTGATGACAAAACTTTGATTAAGAATGACTAAAATCAAGTGTTTTAAATTCCAATTATGGTAAGGATTATATAAGTATTAAAATAATCAACTATAAATTAATGTTAATCATGATATATAGGTAATGGAAACAGTGAGAGGAATTATTATGGAAGTTGAGAAAAGAATACAGGAAACATTGGCAGAAAAAGTAACCGAATTAACAGGAAAAGAAATGGAAATAAGGCTGGAAGAACCTCCTTCAATCAATATGGGAGATTATTCAACGAATATAGCATTTAGACTTGCAAAAGATTTAAGAAAGGCTCCAAAGGTTATTGCAGAGGAAATAGCTAATTCACTTGAAATTGACGGAGTGGTAAAAATTGAAGCTCTAAACGGATATATAAACTTCTTTTTAGACTACAAGGACTTTTCAAAAGAAAATGCTGAAAAAATCTTAGAAGAAAAAGAAAACTTTGGAAAAGGAGAAAACAAAAACAAAAAAGTAATATTGGAACATACATCGGCAAACCCAAACGGTCCTTTCCATATCGGGCATGGTAGAAACATGGTTATAGGAGACAGTTTAAAGAGAATTTTAGATTTTGCAGGATACGACGTTGAAACACAGTACTATGTAAACGATATGGGAAGACAGGAAGCCATTGTTGTATTTGGAATTGAAAGATTTGAACTAGACAAAAACAAAAAACCTGACCATGCCATTGGAGAGGTTTATGTAAAGGCAAACAAACTCATAGAAGAAAACCCTGAGCTCGAAGATGATATACTGAACTTGATGAAGAATTATGAAGAATCTTCTCAGAAAAATGAGGATAACGATATTGTTAAGAGATTCAAATTTGCAGTTGATTATGCTTTAAGCGGTTTTAAAGAAAGTCTGAAATCCTTAAATATCGAACACGATAAGTTTGTATGGGAAAGTGATTATGTTAGAAACGGAATGGTCAATGAAGTTATAGAAAAATTAATGGAAACAGGAAAAGTAGTAAAAGACGATGTATATAGGCTTGATCTTTCAGATTTTGGAATAGAAAAAAAGCTTGTATTGGCCAGATTAAATGGAACAAGTTTGTACTCAACAAGGGATATTGCATACCACGTAGATAAAATGAAAAACTGCGATATTGGAATAAATATTTTAGGTGCAGACCACAAATTAACAGCTGAAATGGTAAACGCATCTTTGAAACTTTTAGGTTATAAAACACCTGAAATCGTATTCTATGAATTTATATCCCTTCCAGAAGGTTCAATGAGTACCAGAAGAGGAAGATTCATAAGCATGGACGAATTGTTTATGGAAGCTAAGAAAAGAGCCATTGAAGAGATCAAAAAGAGAGGAATAGCTGATGATGAAGATGAAATCAGTGAGATAGCAAATAAAATTGCAGTTGGAGCTGTAAGATACAACATAGTTAGAATATCTCCAGATAAACCAATGGTATTTAGGTGGGATGAAGCTCTTGACTTTGAAAAAGTTGGATGCCCTGTTATCCAGTATGCTCATGCAAGATGCTGTAGAATTTTAGAGAATGCAGTTGAATCAGAAAAAGAAAACCCTGAAAGTATGGATCTTTTTAACTATGAATTAAGTGAAGCCGAGAAGATTTTAATCAAACTCCTTTCAAAACTACCAAAAATCGTTGAAAAAGCTGCAGAAGTTAGGAAACCACAGATTGTGGCAAACTATGCACTTGATGTTGCCCAGGCATTTAACAAATTCTATGGAAATTGTCCAGTATTGAAAGAAGAGGATATAATTGTGAAATATTCAAGAATAAAAATAGTAGAAGCAACAAAAATAGTTATAGAAAACACCCTGAACTTATTGGGCATCGAATGTCCTGGAAAGATGTAGGATGACTAATTTAAATTTTATTTTTTTGGTGGTATTATGGATATTGAAAGTAAAGAAAATTATGAATTACTGACCGTTAAGGTTAAGGATTTTGGTGTTATTAAAGAAGGAGAAGTTAAATTAAAACCTTTAACTATATTTTTTGGAAAAAATAATACTGGAAAAACATATATGGGGTATTTGATTTGGGGATTGGGAAATAATAATGCTAAGTATTTACTCAATATAAATAAAATTGATGAAAATTTTAAAGATAAAATATTGCCAGAATTAAAAGATATTATGGCTAATTCAAATGAAAATTTAGAAAATAACGAAATTAAAAAAAAGATAATTGAAATAAACAATTTGAAATATAAAATAAATGATAACTATATCAAACATATATTTGGAGATACTGAATTAAAAATCAATATACCTTATGGAGAAATTTCTTTAAGTAATATTGTTATTCATGGACAAGATATTATCGAAGATTTAGGGATGTGGAATATTGCAACGGCATTTATAAAATTGTTAGAAATACTATTTAAAAAACAATCTAAAAATAGAAATGGAGAATTTGAAACTATAGATTTAGATGAAGATTTAAATTTTTTGATTGAAAATATAGTTTTAAAAAAATTGACATTAGAGAGTAAAATTAGAGATAGTTTATTTATTCCAGCATCCAAGAGCGGGTTGGTTTTAGTAAATAAATATCTGGGAAAAGAGGCCATAAGTTCAACATTTGGTGAGGACAATAGAAAGTCAGAGCCATTACCAAAACCAATAGTGGAGTTTATAACTTCACTACCTGCATTTTCAGATAATTATAGTGAAAAAGTAAATGAGAAATATATTGATATTGTGGAATTTCTTCAAAATAATATTCTAAATGGAAAACTAACTTATGATAAAACTTTAAACAACATATCTTACCAACCAAATAATAAAAATATGTCCTTACCACTGCAATATTCATCATCACTGGTTGTTGAAAGTTCCCCATTGATATTATACTTGGCATATTCAAATTATATTGATGAAGGCACCCTTTTAATCGTTGAAGAGCCAGAGGCACATTTGCATCCCGATGCACAAAGGATTTTTGCACGGGCAATAACTAAATTAATCAACAAAGGCATTTATGTTTTGTTAATAACACACAGTCCATATATCCTACAACAAATAAATAATAATATGAAATTACATTATTTGGAAAAAACAGATAAAGAAAAGTTAAATGCATTTTTAAATAGACATGATTATAAAGAAGATGAAATATTAAGTCCTGAAAAAGTTGCACCATATTTATTTGTAGATAAAGGAGATGGTGCTATAATAAAAGAATTGGAAATTATAGATGATGAGGGAATTTCTTATGAAGCATTTTATCATACATTGCTTGATTTACACAATGAAACAGAAGAGTTAAGAGATTTAATTGAGGGGGATGATGGAAACTTTGAAGAATGAAATAGAGAAAATATTTAAAAAGGATTTAATATATAAACCAGAAAGAGTAGATAGCGAAGTAAAGGATAACTACACAATTGTTAAAGTTAAAGAAAATGACCCTAAGGCAGATTTTAAAGAATTAAAAATTAAATTTTCAAGAGAAATTAGAATTTTACCTATTATAATTGATAAAGACAAATACCACAATGTTTTTAATATTAAAGGGAATAAAAAATGCGAATGTGCAATTTTAGTAAAGGAAAATGATAACTATTATTTAACTCTTGTAGAAATGAAATCTACACTTAGAAATCTTAGAGTAAGTAATCTTAAAAAAATTAAAGAAAAATTTAAATGTTCTCTTTATGTATCGTTGATTATCTTAAAACTTTTTGATATAAATCCAAAAAAATTTTATGGTTTAATCCCACATCCTAAAAAAGAAACAATATCTCCAACAACCTTTGATATTGCAAATAAACATGACAGTGACGAAAGAGAATTTTTAAAAGAATGGCAAAGTTCAAAATTAGAATTTGAATGGGTATATGGTAACAAAATAACACTACATAAAAAAGAATTTAATAACGACTTTATAACTTGGAATGAAATAAACATATAATGGAAATGTGAAACAATGAAAATCCTAATTGATAATAAAGGAAAGGAAAGAGCAAAACACATCATGCATGAAAAACATGATTAAACGTGAGAAAATGGATGTTTATGAGGTTTTATTTGAAAAATGCCTGGAATATGAAGTTTTATTGAATGAAAAGAAAATTCCACTTTGGAAATTAAAAAAGGAAGATCTTGACAATGTTGATTTTGATTTGCCCTGGGAACATATACAGGATTTGGCTATTTACCTATACGAATTGAAAAGAGAACAGCAAAAGTCTAAGGAACTTTTAAAGTGCGATATTGATGAAATACTGGTGGGGATGGCTTTTTTGAAGTCTAAAAAATCAGGTTCTTTGATAAGTGATGAACTAACTGGAATAAAAACCTGTTTAAATTATTTAAGTGAGCTCATAACTGCAAGGATAAACTGTATAGCGAGATACCATTACTTAATGAAGAATCCTGGCAACAGAAATATTTTTGATGACGTTATTCTGAAATTTCCACAAAAAAAGGATGTAAAGGTTAAAAATACTGAAGATTTGGAGAAAATAGTATTTAAACTTAAAAATCTTGATTTTAACTATGATTAATAATATGTCATTATTTCCTTGTAGTTTCGCTACAGTGGATGGAGCTCGCCCTATTTCATCCGGTGATTGAATGAAAACCTAGGGTTTTCATAGCTCACCTTCGCTTCTCGACGAAACCTTCGGTTTCGTGAGTCTCGACAAAAACCAAAGGGTTTTTGTGAGTCAACAAATTTCTTTGAAATTTGTCTCTACAGTAAATCCTTCGGATTTACTTCGACACTCAGGTGATTGAACAAAAATCATTTGTGATTTTTGTAGCTCACCTCATTTCATTCGGTGATTGGACAAATCCCTACGGAATTTGTAGCTCACCTCATTTCATTCGGTGATATCATGGATTTTGATGAAGAAGTTTTTCTAAATCTCTATGAAGATAAATTAAAACAGTACATTAAGGAGTATCTTTCTTCAAACACCATTAAAAACAATATATTCGAATTTGATGTGGAATGTTTTTTAAATAGATTTCCTGAAGCCTGTGAATTAAACGATCTGATAATTGAAAATCCAAAAAATGTTGAAGAATCCATATTTTACATTTTAAAGGAAGTTTATTTGGAACTATTTGGTGATGACGATAGAACAAAAAGGGAGTTGGAAAAAGTACAGATAGCCTTTAAAAATCCACTTGGCTGTGAAAAGAAAATTGAAGATATTAACTCATCAGATATTAATAGGCTTACCAAGTTTGAAGGAACCATAATAAAAGCTGCAAAAGTATGTGCTTTGTTAAAAAAAGCCTGTTTTGTATGTAGAAATTGTGGTGAAATAAGGTATAAAACAATTCATAACTATTTTGAAGATCCAAGGATGTTCTGCAAAAATGAAAACTGTAAAAGTGAGATGAGCCTTGATTTGGACAATTCATCATACATAAACATTCAAGAGCTGGAAATTCAACAACCAATAGATCTAATGAAGAACCCTGATGATCCCCCTAGAAGTATAAGGGTTTTTCTTGAAAACTCGGAAGGAATATACTCGGGAAGGGTTGATGTTGTAGGAACTGTAATGAAAAAACGTACCAAGCCAAATATGCCTGTTTTTGAGATATATGTGAAGAGTAACTACATAAAACTAAGTGAAAGTTTCCAGAAGATAGAGGTTAGGGACATAATAAACAGACCTGATTTAATCGATACCCTAAATGAGCTCGGTAAAAAAAAGAACATAGTTGATATTCTTTCTCAATATCTAATACCTCAAATTAAAGGTTATGATTTGGTTAAAAGGGCAATATTTTTACAGCAGATAAAGGGATGTACTAAATTCCTCCCTGATGGAACCCAGCTTAGAAAAGATAGCCATATACTTTTGATTACAGATCCAGGAATTGGGAAATCTACAATGCTTAGGAGGATAACAAGATTATTCCCACAAAACGCCTACGCATCTGTAACCACTGCAACTGGTGGGGGTTTAACTGCAAACGTTGTTAGGGAAAGTACTGAGATAGGAGATGGCTGGGTTGTTAAGCCAGGTGTTTTTGTTAGGGCCAATGAGGGAACTGCCTGTATTGATGAATTAACCGTGGACAAAAACGTTATGAAATATATTTTAGAAGCTATGGAAAGCCAGACGATTCACGTGAATAAAGGAGGTATAAATGTAAAATTACCTGCAAAATGTGCGGTGCTTGCAGCTTGTAACCCTAAACGTGGAAGGTTTGATTTAAACATGGGTGTAGTTGAACAGATAGGCATCCCTTCACCGCTTTTGAGTAGATTCGATTTGATATTCCCATTGAAAGACATGCCAAATAGAAAAAGGGATGAGGAAATCGCAGAACATATTTTAAACACCCACATTGAAACAGCAGTTAAAGACTATAAGATAATGGGAGCTATCGATATTGATGGTATTACTGTTGATGAGAACCTTATAAAGAACTATATAATTTATGCTCGAACCTGTGCTTATTTCGAAGAAAATCATAATTTATTTACTGGTACAGAAGTGGATGAAACCAAGCTGAAAAATCCTTATTTAACAGATAAGGCCAAGAAGATAATAAAGGACTACTACATAAATATGAGGAAGTTAGGGGAGGGAAACAATCCAATTCCAGTAACTGCAAGACAGTTAGAAGCTGCCATAAGACTTTCAGAAATGCATGCAAAAGCGAGACTTGCAAAGAAAGTGGAGGAGAAGGATGCCAAAGCGGCATTAAATATTATAGAAGAATGTTTAAAGGAAATTGCATACGACCCAGAAACAGGAAAGTTCGATATAGACAAAGGAATGGGGCAAATGCCAAAATCAAAAGTAGATAAAATGGATAAAATCCTGGACATAATACGTGAGCTCTCTGCTTTAAGTGATAACAAACTGGCTCATGAAGATGACATAATAGAAAAGGCGTCTGAATACAACATATCTGAAAAAGATGTTGAAGATATTCTTGGAAAATTAAAGAGGAATGCTGAAATATTTTCCCCAAAATATGGATACTACAGGGTTTCATAGTGGCGAAGCTAACAGAATACGACTATATATTATTTAATCTTAGAAATTTTAGGAGTTGGTAGTATGGAAATTATATCAAAAATAAACGAAGAATTCGATAAACTAATTGCACAAAAAGAAAGCAACATAATCACTATGTTGGAAGATTTAGAAGATGAATTTGAAAAAAAGTATGGGGATATGAGTTCACAGACTTCTGAACAAATGGAGGAAATACAGGATTTAGAGGATGCACTATGGGATTTTACTGATGAAGTATTTGCACTGGTAAAACATGGAAATGTTCCATCTGAAGCATTTGAAGAATTAAAAGAGATATTCAATGAGTACGTGGCAAAGGCGTTTACCGAAGAAATATTCAATGCAGAAGGTCTAACCTTCGAATTGAGAGCGTTTGCTAAAAAATACGGAAAATATAAACCAACAGGATTAGCACTTGAAAAAGAGATAAAGGATGTAAAATTTTAAGTGATACATTCAAATAGAATCATTTACCAATTCAGTTAAGTCCACCAACACTGATAATTTATTTTTTGCCTCTAAAAATGATGTTTCATTCAGTAAATCAAGTATTTGACTGGTGTAACAGTATGTTCCGCCATTTTCTAAAATTTTTCTAGTTACAAGTAAATTTGACGCATCAAATGGTGTAACGAGCATAAATGGAATTTCATCCTGTCCGATGTATTCTTTTAAAAGTTCCCTTTTGTGAGGTATTTTATCTCGAAGGTCACGTACTCTTTCCTTTGAGATACATGTTTCTATAAAACCAATATCTCCTTTTTCATTTGCTATAATTATATCGTATTCTGCCAAACATATCATATCCTTCCAAATAACAAAATCTCCTGTGGGGTTATAATGTAATCCATTCTCAGGTCTGTCTGTTTTATCCCATGTAAAGAGCATATCGCGCCCTTTTCTGGCAACTTTCAAACCATTAGTTTTTTTAGCAATATTGACAATAGCTTCGTATATTATATATTCGTACCAACGCCCTTTTGTATGTAATAACCAAGGTTCGTCTCGAATATGATTGGCTGAATTGGTTAGTATATCTTTTGAAAACTTAAAAGATTCTAATTCTCCTTTAAGAATGTTCATTATATTCATAGAAACACTTTTTGAAAAATTTAAAAAATAAAATAGTAGTTCTTTTTTAAAATAATATATTATGATTACATAAGCAAGTTGATTCCTTCCATTAAAGCTTCAACAGATGCTATTATTATGTCCCCATGTGCTTTTTTAACTTCCACAGTTTCACTACCTCTTCTTAAGTTGACGGTAACTTCGATTAAGGCATCTGTACCTCCACTAATGGCTTTAACGTTGTAATCTTCAAGTTCTATATCTGCTACGCCACTTAAAGCTTTTCTAACTGCATTAATTGCAGCATCAACTGGTCCAACACCATAGGAAGATTCTAAAATACCTTCTTTTTTACATTCATCTGCAAACTTCAATTTAATTGATGCCAGTGGCGTTACCTTGTTTCCAGATATTACTGTAAGTTCATCCAACAATACTTTTTTCTCTATTTCCACGCCTATTACTTCGTTTATGATGGTTTTTAAGTCCACATCTGAGATGTATTTACCCAAGTCCCCAAAGTTCTTAATTCTCTCATAAACTTCCTCAAACTGTTCATCAGTTAATTCAATGTTCATCAACTCAAGTTTGTATTTTAATGCAGCTTTTCCACTGTGTTTTCCAAGTATAATTCTTCTTTTATTACCTACGAGCTCAGGTGGTATAGGTTCGTAGGTCTGAGTATTTTTAATAAGTCCATCTACGTGAATTCCTGCCTCATGGGCAAATGCATTGTCTCCAACTATTGCCTTATTTTGAGGCACTGGGAGGTTCATATATTTGGATACCATTCTTGAAGTTTTGTACAGCTTTTCGGTTTTTACATTTGTTTTGATGTTGTAAAGTGTATGAAGTGCCATTACAACTTCTTCTAAAGATGCATTTCCGGCCCTTTCTCCAGTTCCATTCATGGCTACGTGGCACTGTTCTGCACCGCCCCTAACTGCTGAAACTGTGTTTGCAGTGGCCATTCCAAAGTCATTGTGACAGTGGACAGATATTGGAATATCTATGTTTTCCTTAAGTGTTTTAAATAACTCCATGGATTTTTCTGGTGTTAAGATACCGACGGTATCGCATACACATGCACGATCGGCTTTTAATTCGCTTCCTTTTTTAAAGAGCTCAATTAAAAAATCTAAATCACTTCTTGTAGCATCTTCAGCAGAGAGCTCTACAATTAGACCATGATCTTTTGCATATTCAATTGCTTTCAATGCGGCATTTAGTGTTTCTTCAGGAGTTTTCCTTAATTTATATTTCATATGGATATCTGAGGTAGGGACTACTAAATGAATACTATCCACATCACACTCTAATGCAGAATCTATATCAACTGTTAAAGCCCTTACAAAGGAGCATATTTCTGCATTTAAATTCTGCTGAGTTATTAACTTTATTGCTTCCCTTTCTCCTTTTGATGTTATGGCACTTCCTGCTTCTATAACATCCACTCCCAATTCATCTAGTTTTATGGCTAGCTCTAACTTCTGACTTGGAGTTAAAGACACCCCTGGAGTTTGTTCTCCGTCTCTCAATGTAGTATCAAATATTCTCACCATAAAAATCACTTCAACAGATTATATTATTGATGACCAATTTTTGTTTTTTATAAATCATACACATATAAATTTATTAATTCATTATTTTTTGATGAGTAATATAATACTATTTACTCGTATATATTCATCGCATATGCTAAACTAATAATTTAAGTATAATTATTTAATAATTAAATTAAATAACAATAAATGTTAAAACATATTTTTATATACTGATTTGTAAATGAATATAATCATAAACTTTTTATATTTATGTGATTAACTTTAATAGAATTTAAATGTTTCATGGAACTAGAATATAGTTCATCCTACCTTATAGTCGTTTGATGAAATCGAAATACTGCATAACTGTCAACGGCATGTCTATTCTATAATAATTATTGCAAACCATATAATGGTTAATATCAATAAAATTTTAAAATCGTAATACAACATTATTGTTGGAATTTACGGATGAACTATAATTTGCCAGATAACATTTATAAAATGTGTTATTTAAAAGGTGGTGTTGTTTGGTTACAGTAATGAAATTCGGTGGAACCTCTGTAGGAAGTGGAGAAAGAATAAAAAATGTTGCCAAAATTGTTGTTGATAAATCAAAAGAAGATGATGTGGTAGTTGTAACCTCTGCAATGACTCAAGTTACCAACTCACTTGTTGGCATATCAAAACAGGCTTTAGATGTAAGGGACATTGCCAAAATAAATAATTTCATATCAGATTTGAAAGAAAAACACGAAATAGCAATAAATGAAGCAATAGACGATGAAGGAATAAGAGAAGAAGTATGTAATGTAATAACAAGCTCATTAAACGAACTTGAAAAGGTCTTGATCGGTGTGGCATACCTTGGGGAGCTCACACCAAAATCAAAGGATTACATACTTTCATTTGGTGAAAGATTGTCTGCCCCTATTCTAAGTGGGGCAATTAGGTCTTTGGGAAAGAAATCCCTGTTTTTAACCGGTGGTGAAGCAGGTATAATTACAGATGATAACTTTGGATGTGCAAGACCTTTAAAATTAGAAGTTAAAGAAAAAATAAACCCGCTCTTAAAAGAAGGCTATATTCCAGTTGTAACTGGATTTATAGGCGGAACAAAAGATGGAAGTATAACCACATTTGGTAGAGGAGGTAGTGATTACTCTGCCGCATTAGTTGGTTCTGGATTGGATGCCGATATGGTAGAAATATGGACCGATGTTAGTGGTATCTTAACTGCAGACCCAAGAATGGTTCAAAATGCCAGAAGAGTTCCAAAAATGTCCTATGTTGAAGCTATGGAGCTCGCATACTTTGGTGCAAAGGTACTTCATCCAAGGACAATTGAGCCAGTAATGGTGAAAAACATTCCATTGAAGATTAAAAACACATTTAAACCTGAAGATGAAGGTACATTGATAACAAACGACCAGGAATTAAGTAACCAGATCATAAAGGCAATAACTACAATAAAAGATGTTGCTTTGATTAACATTTGCGGTGCTGGAATGGTTGGAGTAAGTGGCACTGCAGCAAGAATATTTAGTGCACTTGGAAGAGCTCAGGCAAATGTTATTCTTATAACTCAAGGTTCGTCTGAAACAAACATTTCAATCGTAGTTCATGACAGTGAGTCTGAAGTTGAAAAATGCGTTAAAGAGCTTGAAAAAGAGTTTAGCACCCGCCATCTTATAAAAGAGATATCTGTTGACAATGACGTATGTGTGGTTTCAGTTGTAGGGGCAGGTATGAGAGGTTCCAAAGGCATTGCAGGTAGGCTGTTTAGTGCAGTAGCTGAAAGCGGTGCAAATATAAAAATGATAGCTCAAGGTTCATCTGAAGTAAATATATCATTCGTAATTGGAGAAAAAGAGCTCGAACCTTGTTTAAAAACACTGCATAAAATATTCATTGAAGATGCTGAAAATTAATTAAATTAACAAAATAATTTATTTTCTATTTTTCATCTGTTTTAATAAAATAAAAAAATAAAATAGTTATATTAAATTTAGAGTATGGAATTAATCTTTAGTTATTAATTCTTCAGGAACAAGTTCTTCTTTTATTCCTTTTCTACCCTTTGGATGGCTTCTTTCTTTATCTTCTTCTATTTGTTTTTCTACAGATATTAGAGCATCTTTCAATGCTTCTATGAAATCCCATCTTTGTTTTTCAACTACGAGCTGTAGGTCTTCTCCTTCTGAGATTATTCTTTTTGTTGAAGATAGTTTTGGTCTTCCTTCCCCTACATATAACTTTCTTGGTGTTTTTACATATACTTTAATTGTATAGTATGGAACTCCACCTTTGTCATGTTCCTTTTTCATGACAATTTTAATCCAGTGTAGTCTTTTTGAGTAGGTCACTATCTTTTTAACTTCTGTTGCTATGATTCTTTCTGCCAATTCTTTTAGTTCAACATCAAATTCACCTTGGAGCTCTACTTCAATAGTTGATACTTCTTTTAACTCTTTGATGTATTTCATTATGTCCAATCTTGTTACTATGCCCCTCAAAGTATCTTTTTTAACTATTGGAACTCCCCTAATATCGTGTTTTTCCATTAATTCTGCAACATCTGCAATTGAAGCACTTATGTCTGCAGTTATTAATGGAGAATTCATTATAGTTGATACTGGTTGTGCCATTCGCGGCACTTTTTCCCCTGCAAATTCGCCAACGGTCATTTTTCTTTTAGGCTTAAAGACTTTTCCAATTATATCATCTTCAGTTACAATACCAACAGGTTTTCCATCTTCATCGAGTACTACAAGCCTTCCAATGTTATACTTTTTCATTAAACTTCTCGCTTTACCTATGCTTTCATCTTTATCTATTGTTATGGGGCTTCTTGTCATTATCTTACTAACTTTTACGTCTTTTAGTAACTCTGAAGTTGCTGCTCTTTTCATTATGTCGTAGTCAGTTACTATCCCTACCAAATTTCCTTCTTCATCCACAATTGGTGCAGCTCTTTGCCCACTGTCTATCATCTGACATACGGCCTCCATTGTGGGAACGTCTTGTTTTATACAGTGGGGTTTGAACATTAACTCTGCAACTTTTTCGTTTAATGAAGTTGCAAGTAGAAGATCGTGTATTGTTACTAAATATATTTCCTTATTTTCGTCTACGATCACCAAATTGTGGAATTTGTTACTTTCCATTACCCCTATAGCTTTGGATATTGGAGTCTCAGGAGTTATTGTAACTACTTCCTTTGTTGCTATGTCTATTACTGGTTCTTTCAACATCTTTCTCCCCCTAACTGTTATACAATATATACTCTGTGATTACTATTTTATATTATTTCCGATATGATTCCTTAATTGGGACTAGGGGGTAAAAACAAAATAGAAAATAGAAAGAAAAAAATTAAAAATTAAATTGACAAAACATCTAGTATGATTTATTCAAAATAGAAAAAAAGAAATAGAAAATAACATTAAAATAATTAACTACATATTGCAACTTTGTTTTATTTGTAGTTCAGCATTCCTTTAAACATTCTTAAGCCATCATCAGATCCAAGTTCTTTTTCACTGGCCCTTTCTGGATGGGGCATTAATAAAACACAGTTGCCTTTTTCATTGCAAACCCCAGCTATGTTGTCTACTGAACCATTTGGGTTGCTGTCTTCTGTGATTTCTCCATTTTCATCACAGTATTTAAATACAATCATGTTATTTTTGTACATTGTTTGTAGTGTGTCTTCGTCTGTGTAAAATCTACCTTCAGCATGGGCAATAGGTATTTTTAATACTTCTCCTTTTTCATAGTATTTTGTAAAAGGAGTTTTGTTGTTTTCTACCCTTATATACACCCATTTACATATAAACTTTGAATTTAAATTGTTTGTTAAAGTACCGTAAGAGAATCCTGCTTCTAAACCAATCTGAGCTCCGTTACAGATTCCTAAAACTGGTTTCCCTTCATCAACCATCTTTTTTAATCCCATTATTACTGGAGTTTTTGAGCTAATAGCACCAGCTCTTAGGTAATCACCGTAAGAGAATCCGCCGGGAATCACTGCACCATCAAATCCATCTAAATCGGTTTCAGTAAACCATACTAATTCTGGTTTTCCACCCGCCAATTCAACTGCATGACACACGTCTTTATCACAGTTGGTACCAAGAAACTTTGTAATTGCAACCTTCATGACTACACCTTCATGTAGAGAATTTAAACTCTTTTTAGTTCAGATGCCAATACCTTTAAGAATTCTTTTGTTAGTATATGTACTTTTTCAGTTCTATCAGCAAGTTCAACGATTTTCACTCTTAGTCTTTCTTCATCACATCGTTCAATGTCTCTTGCCTTAATGGTCTTTCTCTTATCATTTCTAGCATTTTCTTCAGCTAATTTTGTTGTGGTTACGATTATCTCCTGTAAAATCCCTACCAACATTTCTACAGATTCAGCTGAAATGTTCATATCTGTGTTTTCTTTCATTAATCTTTTAACAGTTCCTTTTGGTATCATTATATGCCTCCATTAAAGTCTTCAAATACATATGTATTATAGTTATTTAAATCTTTTTTAAGTCTTAAGAAAACTAAGTATAGTTGGTGTGCAATTTTAATTAAGCATATTACATACATCTAAAATTAAAAAACTATCAAATATTGTTTAATTTAAACAAATAAAAACATTAGAATAAATTTTATTTATTATTTTATATTTATGTAATGCACATCACCTAAACTAAAATTAAATTTTGGTATTACATGTTCCCGAGTGGGACGATATTATTTTCTTCAAACTCTATAAACTCTTCCCAGTGTTTTTTACACTCACAGTTTATATTTAGTATTTCAAGATTTTGTGTAAGTGTGAATTCAGTTAACGCATCCTTTATTTTATAATTGCATTTACAATCAAGAGTGTTGTGAGCTCCTCTTTTTGTTGGAATTCCTGATGTATCACACATTATAAGTTTATCAGGATTTTGGCCTTTAACTTCTTTTAAGATTTCCAAAATACTCCATAAGAAGGGTGGTCTGTACTGATCCTTTTTCCACAGTGTTTCTACCAAAGTTCCTTTGTGGATGGTTGATGGACAGTAGGATATTCTACTACATCCTAACTCAATACATTGGTTTGTAGAGTTTATAGAATCGATTATTGCCTCTTTTTCAGTTATGAAAGGCGGTTTTATTAAAAGATAGGCTTTAATTCCAACGCTGTACTTTTTTGCAGTTTCTATTGCTTTAACTATTTCTTCTCTTGAAACTCCTTTATGGATTGATACATTTCTTATTTTTTCGTTTAGCGATTCTATACCTACTCCGATTTCAACGTTACAGCTGAGATACTTCCTAATTGTTTCTAAATTTTCATCGGTTATATACTCGGGCCTAGATTCCATGGCAACTTCTTTTACACCGAGCTCGCCAATTTTTTTAAGTATATATTCCCTAGCTTCCTTTGGAACTTCAAAGTCATCTAAGAAACTACCTGAAGTGAATAATTTAACTGAAAACCCTTCTGGATTTTTATCTATCTGTTCTTTGAATTTGCCCAATGCACTGTTAAATTGATTTATTAAATTCTCAACACTGATTTCTATCGGGGAGCTGTCCATTAAATAACTACACATTGTACAGCCCCCACTTTCATAAGCCCATCTGCATCCGACAGTTCTTAAAATTATTGTTAAGCTCTTTCCGAGTGTTTTATCCAAAAATATATCATCCTGAACCCATGTGGCTATTGGTCTGTCTGGATTCGGTTTTTTTCTTCTTTTTAAATGTCTTTCTCGCATACTCTTTAAAAATACTTTCATTTTTTTCTCCTCAGGTAAATTTAGTGGATAACTCCGTCAAATAAAAACCATCATACATAATACACAATAAATATTTAAAAAAATAAATAAATTAACCTTCGAGCAGAGCTACGAAGATTTGTAGTTTTGGTAAAACAAGAATCTTAAAACTAAGGTTTTAAATCCTGCCTATTTCATTCACTACGAACTAAATATTATCTAACTTCCATTTCATTTAGTGAATAAACACCTAATTCTCCGGTTTTAATGGATTCCATAGCTTTAATTGCTGCATTAGCACCTTGTAATGTGGTTATGTATGGTATATTAAGTTCAACTGCAGCTCTTCTTATGTAGTATCCATCTGATTTTGCCCTATCTCCTGAAGATGTATTTATTATTAAATTTATTTCTCCCTTCTGCATCAATTCTAAAATGCTATCCTTCATACCTTCAGATATTTTTTTAACAACCTTTGCATCTATACCATTATTTCTTATGATTTCTGCAGTACCTTTCGTAGCAACAATTTCAAATCCTAACTCAGAGAATTTTTTAGCTATCTTAGGTATGTGCTTTTTATCCCTATCTCTTACACTTATAAATACTGTGCCAGATGATGGGAGCTCCATGTTTGCAGATAACTGGGCTTTGTAGTATGCCTTACCAAAATCTACATCTATACCTATGGCTTCACCTGTTGACTTCATTTCAGGGCTTAATACTGGATCTACACCAGTTAATTTCTGGAATGGGAATACTGCTTCTTTAACACTCACATATTTTGGCTTTGCTAAACCTACATAGCCTAATTCTTTGAGCTTGTGCCCCATTATAACCTTTGTAGCAATTTTCGCAAGTGGTATTCCTATAGACTTACTTACATACGGAACAGTTCTTGAAGCTCTTGGGTTTGCCTCGATAATGTAAACTTTTCCATCTTTTATGGCGTACTGTATGTTTATTAAACCAACTACTTTAATTTCTTTAGCTAATTTTGTTGTATATTCTACGATTTTATCTATTATCTCCTTAGATAGGGTCTGAGATGGAATAACACAGGCACTGTCTCCACTGTGAACTCCTGCTTCTTCTATGTGTTCCATAATGGCTCCGATGAATACATCTTCACCATCGCATACTGCATCAACATCCACTTCAATTGCATCTTCAAGGAACTTGTCAATTAAAATCGGATGTTCGGAAGATACCCTTACCGCTTCCCTCATATAGTCTTTTAATTCATCGAGGTTGTAGACAATTTCCATGGCCCTTCCACCGAGAACATAGGAAGGTCTAACTAAAACAGGATAGCCTATTTTTTCTACGATTTTTATGGCTTCTTCTTCGCTAAATGCTGTAGCTCCTTCAGCCTGTGGAATATCGAGTTTTTTCAATACTCTTGAGAACTGCTCCCTATTTTCTGCTAAATCGATTGAATGTGGTGAGGTTCCAAGTATATTTACCCCTGCATTGTGTAACTTCATAGCAAGGTTTATTGAAGTTTGACCACCGAATTGAACAATTACACCAAGTAAATCCCCGTTTTTAGATTCGATATCTATTATGTTCATAATTTCTTCAAATACCAGCGGTTCAAAGTATAATTTATCGGATGTATCGTAGTCAGTACTTACAGTTTCAGGGTTGTTGTTTACAATAATCGCTTCAATACCCATTTCCTTTAGGGCAAAAATTGCATGAACTGTTGAATAGTCAAATTCTACTCCCTGTCCAATTCTTATAGGTCCAGAACCGATTATTATAACTTTTTTTCTGTCTGAAGGTACACTTTCATTCTGTTCATCGTAAAATAGTCTTTCATAACAGGAATAGTAATAAGGAGTCTTAGCTTCAAATTCTGCTGCACAAGTATCTACTATCTTATAAACTGGTACGATGTTAAGTTTTTTTCTGAGCTCCCTAATTTCATCTTCAGTTTTTCCCAGCAAATTGGCTAATTGAACATCTGAAAATCCAAGCATTTTGGCCTTCAAAATTACTTCCTTTAATTTTTCATTGGCTATCATAATTTCCCTCAAATATTGTATTTAACTCAGATAATAGGAGATTAAAATATTATTTTAAATTAGTCTGATAGTATAGTCGTTCTGCAATTAAACAAATTCCTTCGGAATTTGTAGCTCTTCGCTTCGCTCCGATTAAGTGATTGTTATATTGAATAGAGACTTTGCATCCCCAAATATGTCTCTTCACTTCGTGAAGAGGCATCTGGTTTGGGGATTACCGAACGAAGTGAGGTAAGCTACAAAAATCACGAAGTGATTTTTGTTCAATCCAACACCTTTTATAAAGGGGTTGGAAATAAAGGGTTTGGAATTAGATCAATCTAGAAAGTACTTCAAGCTCTTTTTTGGTATCAACAATGTTCTTTATCTTTTTAATAAAGAACTCATCTATTTTAGTGTATTGACAAATTTCCTCAACTGGCCATCCTTTATCAAGTGCATCCGCTATAACAAAGAGTCTTTCATCAGTAGGGTTATTTAATATATCCATTATTTCTTCGTTGGTGTAGTCTTTGTCCTTTCCATCTCCAATCAATCCAAATTTACCTACGTCTAAACTTCTAACTGCTTTTTGGAGAGCTTCTTCCAACGTTCTACCAATTGCCATAACTTCTCCAGTGGATTTCATTGAAGTTCCAAGATGTTTGTCCACTGTTTTAAACTTGTCAAATGGCCATCTTGGTATCTTAACTACAACGTAGTCCAGTGTAGGTTCAAAGCTTGCAGGAGTTTCTTTTGTAACATCGTTTCTAATTTCGTCAAGGGTCATACCAATGGCAATCTTAGCTGCAATCTTAGCAATTGGATATCCTGTGGCTTTACTTGCAAGTGCAGAGCTCCTTGAAACCCTTGGGTTTACTTCAATAACTCTGTATTCGGTCATTTCCTTGTTTACTGCAAATTGAACGTTACAGCCACCTTCTATCTTTAAATGTCTTATAATTTTCAAGGCCGCATTCCTTAACTTTTGGTGGAATTCATCACTTAGTGTTTGGGATGGGGCAACGACAATACTCTCCCCTGTGTGTACTCCCATAGGGTCTATGTTTTCCATATTACATACAACTATACAGTTGTCCTTTGAATCCCTCATAATTTCGTATTCAAACTCTTTCCATCCTAATACGCTTTCATCAATTAATACCTGATTAATAATCGAATATTTAAGACCTTTTTCTGTTATATCAATTAGTTCTTCTTCATTATGTGCTACTCCACCACCTGTTCCACCAAGTGTGAATGCAGGTCTTACTATAACTGGATATCCTGGTTCTTCCACAGCTTTAAGAGCTTCTTCAATTGAATTAACAGCATAAGATTTTGTTACTGGCTGGTCTATCTCTTCCATAGCTTTGTTGAATAATTCCCTATCTTCACATGTTTCAATTACGTCTTCCTTTGATCCCAATAATTCAATACCATACTTTTCCAAAGTTCCTCTTCTATAGAGCTCCATTGCAAGGTTTAAACCTGTCTGACCTCCCATTGTAGGTAGTATTGCATCAGGTCTTTCCTTTTCAATTATCTTTTCCACTATCTTTGGATGGAGTGGCTCGAGATATACCTTATCTGCAATGTTTGTATCTGTTTGAATAGTTGCAGGGTTTGAGTTAACTAAAATAGTGTATATTCCTTCTTCTTTTAATGATTTACAAGCCTGAGATCCTGAAAAATCAAATTCTGCAGCCTGGCCAATTACAATTGGACCAGAACCCAAAATCATGACTTTTTTAATATCTTCTCTTTTCAAAATTCCACCTATGTCCATACTTTTATCTTAGTGTTGTAATTCTTAAAAGTATATAAAATTGAAATAATCATGAGTAAAAAGTAGATTGAAGTTGAGTGTTACGTTTGATATAGTGATATACTGTTATACTTTATATTAATTCCTTTATCCCAACATGAGTATAACAGAGGTTATTTTTAAATGTGTGCCTTGCATGTATATGTCCCTACAATATACATGTAGGGAAATTAAAAACGAGGTTATAACTACCATTCTATTGTATTGACATATATTTATACATCACCCATATATGAATTAAACTGATAGTTGACGATAATAATCATGGAGCTCTGAATAACATATCAATAAAAAATACCAATAATACATTATAAAAATTAAAAATAAAAGGGTAAAAATGTGATGGTCAAAATCCAAGAGCCAATATAAACTCACTTTCAAAATTATCGTGACTACTTAATTCGATATATTTCGTATTTTTTACCAATTCATTAGCTTCATTTCTAATTTTTTTAGATAATAGGGCCATTATAGTCCCCCTTCCAGCAGCATTATCAATATGTATTATATTATCCAAATCCGGTAAAAGACCTATGGTTTTTGCATTTTCAACATCGATATGGCATCCAAATGCTCCAGTAACATATACTTTAGAGATATCTTCTATATCAATCCCATATTCATAACAGAGAATTTTTATTCCTGCATATATTGCTCCTTTTGCAAGTTGTACTTCCCTAATATCTCCCTGTGTGAAGTAAATAGGATCTTCAATGATAAATTTATTTTCCTTTAAGTTTTCATGTTCTCCAGTAAATCTACCGGTTTTATCAATTAATCCAGATTTTAAAAATTCAGCTACAATATCTATTATTCCAGACCCGCATATTCCAATTGGAGGCGTTTTATTTCCTATGGTTTCATAGTATACGTTATTTTCATCTATTTTTACTTTACATACGGCCCCTTCTCTCGCATTTGTTCCATACTCTATGCTAACTCCCTCAAATGCAGGACCTGCTGCACATGAACAGGTTAATAACTTTTCTTTATTCCCTAAAACAATTTCCCCATTTGTGCCGATATCTATAAGGAGACTTATATCATCTTTTTTATGCATTTCAGATGATAAAATCGCTCCAACCGTGTCTGCCCCAACATAACCTCCTATTATCGGAAGTGTGTAAATGTATGCGTTTCTTAAGTTTAGCCCCAACTCTTTTGCAGGAAGATATAGTGAGTTTTTAAATGTTGGAACATAAGGATAAGTTGCGAGATTTTTTGGAACTATCCTGTAAAAAAAGTGTATCATGGCGGTATTTCCTACAACACTAACTTCATAGATGTTATCCATTTTTATATTATTTTTTGAGCATAATTTTGATATGGAGTTGTTTAATTCAGTTATAAGTGTTTTTTGTAGTAGAGCTCCGTCGTTGTATGCTATTCTTGAAACAACATCTGCCCCAAATTGTCTCTGGGGGTTTAAAAAAGAGATGGTATCTAAAACAATGCCTCCACACATATCAACAAGATATACAACAACAGATGTTGTCCCAATATCAATTGAAAGTCCGTAAATTCCAGAAAAATCTTTTTCTACATTAACGACCTTATCATCCTTTAATACTAACGTTACTTCATCAGATAAATCCATGGAATTAAGCTTATTTATCGCATCCAATGTTAAGTTATAGGTAGATGATTCTAATACTGTTGTAGTAATTTTATTTATGTCAATATCCGGGTTTATTGAAGACCTCGAATGAAATCCATTAGTATTTTGGAGCTCATCTTCACTTCGTTCGGTGATTGAACAAACTCTTCGAGTTTGTAGCTCATCTTCACTTCGTTCGATGATATCCTTACAAACTACACCTTGGAAATTTGGAACTTTAATTGATACATCCCCATAAACTTTTGCCACACATGCCAGTGCATATCTATCTTCCACAATACTATCCTTATCGATATTTTCTAAACCTTTCTCCACTAAAACTTTACATTTGCTACATTTCCCAGTCCCACATGGGGCATCAATATACACTCCAGCTTTTATTGCCCCTTCGAGTATTGTGGTTCCTTCTTTAACTTTAATTGATTTTTCAGTTCCATCCTCTTTTACGTAAGTAATGTTATACATCATAACACCTTCCATAATGCACTAACGCCTCTAAGTTTTCCTTTGGAGCTCCCACAGGTAAGCTACATCCTGTGGATAATATGAAATCCCCACTCTTAGCTTCCATGCATTTCTTTACTTCCTCTTTTACTTTATCTACTTTTGAATAATACATCATTGAAGGATCAATATTTCCAAAAACAATTAAGTCGTTAAATACCTCAAAGGCTTTTGAAATGTCTAAATTATCATCAAAGCTTATGATTTTTGTATCTGTTTTCTTAACATCCTCTAATATTGGGTTAATGTCCCCACACATGTGTAAGATGGGAAAATCACATGCCTTCATTACTTTTTTTATCGGTTTAAAAGCAAATTTTCCATAAAATTCTGGACTAATAAGGGATGAAGATGCCACAGCATCAACAACAAAAGGGTATGCAATCTCATTTATGTCCTCTATAACAATTTTAGATATCTCAGTAGTTTTTTTAATCAAATCCTTAGCAAATTTTTCATTTTTTATTAAGTCTATCATAAATCTGTCAATGCCTCTCAAAATTGCTGCAAGAGTAAATGGGGCACTTACGCTTACAAATACGGTATTATTTTTTGAGTTGCAGTATTCAATTGCCTTTCTGTATTCAGGAATTCTTCCGCCACCTAAATCAATCGTTAAACTATCCACATCAAAATCTTCATTTACTTTCCCATACCTCTCAGATATACAGCTCCAATTGTACAACCCCATGGCTTCCACTTCAACATATATATCTGAGGAAAGATGAATAATATCATAGCCAAAATGTTCCTTTGCCTTACAAAGTGCTTTGCCAAAAATTTCCCCATTTCTACAAAAATAGTGCTTCTTACCGCATCCATAAAGTTTTGCAATATAACACCCACCCATTGGTGCTATCAAAGTTCCCTTTTTAACTTCCTCTTCAATATCAATCATAATCCACCCTCGAGTTAATCAATTTTATAATGTTTTTTTCGGGAGTATTGGGAAGCAACTCACAGCCTGTCGCTATTATGTGTTGTTTTCCCTTATCTTTTATGATATAATTTATTTGGGAGTCTATGCAGTCATTCAACATATCCTTAGGTTTTATATTCCCCATCAACACACAATCAAGAGCTCCTACAACATCCAAACTATCCTCAAAACTCAAAACATCTATATCCAATTTTTTCAACTGGTCAATAATTGGGGTTAATTCGCCACATATATGTAAAAATACCGGAGCCCCATAAGATTTTATAAATTTGAATATTCTTTTTAGATAGGGTATCCCAAATTCTTCATACATCTTTGGTCCAATGAATGGGGCAGTAGGGTCCCCTAAAAATGGAATTCCTTCATTTTCTATAATTATTCCAATATTTTCTTTGAGATTTTCCATATAATTGTCCATTTTTGAATGAATTTCTTCTTTTTTTAAATAAAGATTTATCATGAAGTTATCATCAATTGCAGATAGGTATGATATTGGACAGTCCAAAGCAACAGTTATATAGGTATCTTTTATTTTCCTCCCCAGTATCTTTAAAGTTTCAATTTCTAAACTTACATTTTCATGTATTAACGTGATTAAATCTGGTTTATATTTCTCATATAAATTTAAATGAAAATTAGACAGTTCTTTGTCTTTGTTCAATGAAAGATTTAAAAAATATGGGCTTATTATGGGGACGGAGGGAATATTGGCCCCTCCATCAAGAACACTATCAATTCTTTCTTTTGGCGTCATAAAAACACCCAATCCATCTTAAAAAAATATGGTTAATATATTGGTGTTGTTAAATAATGTCTTTATTCATCGGATTTTTACTGGATTTTTCCATAAGCTTCTGATGCTTCAACTATTGCTTTTACGTTTTCTTTCTTAGATTCTAATGGTATTTCACAACCTGATGCAAGAATAAACCCTTTTGGATTATCTGATGCGTATTCTATTGCCTTTTTACATTCATTAACAACATCTTCTTTACTTCCAAGGTATATGGTGCTTCCAGGATCTATATTTCCAATTATGCCTACTTTTTTACCTACTTTCTCTTTCATTTCTTTTAAATTGACGTTGGCATCAACACTTAAAAAATCCGCCCCGGTTTCAGCCATAAGCTCATGTATTGGGTTTGAGTCCCCACAAATATGCAATACTGCAGGTAATCCACGTTTGTGTATTTCATCTACAATCTCTTTGCATGGATTTAATGCAAACTCCTCATAAAATTTCGGGCTTATTAATGAACCAGATGCTATTGGATCACAAATTAAAGGTATCGCTCCCCTATCCATGCATGCATTTATAAATAATTTTGAGGTTTCTGTTGCCAGTTTTATTTCCTCTTTAACAACATCTGGATTCATTACCAAATCCATCATCATACTTTCTGCTCCGTGAACATTTCCCGTTATTGTAAATGGTCCTGGGACACACATTCCAATAAATACTTCATTTCCAATTTTTTCCACAAGATGCTCAATACATTTTAAAAATTCAGGCATTCTTCCGTCTTTTTCAGGATCTGGAATGGATATTTCATCAGGGGATATATGTTTTTTGACTACAGGGACATCGTCATCAAAAAACTCCAATTCACACCCCATAGCCTCAGCTTCTATACTCAAATCCGTTAATATTGTTACCAAATCTGGTTTAATCATATTGTATGTATATTCTATGGATTTAGCCAATTTAGTTCCATCTCTTGCAATTTCACTTACTGTATGTCCTGCCATTCTTCCAGCAAAGTTTCCAATAAGTGGGACTGCAGGTACTCTATCAATACCACTTCCAGTAATCGCCCCTAAAAGTCTTTCTTTTGGAGTCATTTTTTCACCTATTATTGTTCATTATTTCGTTTTTTATAGAGCTCTTTGGCAACTTTTAACGCTTCGTTAGCGTTTTCAGTATATGCATCTGCACCTATTTCTTTTGCAAAAGCAGAAGATACCGGACCTCCACCTATCATTACTATAAATTTATCCCTAGCACCTTTTTCTTCCAGAATATCAATAACTTTCTTCATATTGTACATCGTGGTTGTCATCATTGTGGACATCATGATTATATCTGCGTTATTTTCTATGGCATAATCTACGAATTTTTCACACGGTACATTTCTACCCAAATCATGAACTTCAAAACCCCCCGCTTCTGTCATCATTGCCACAATATTCTTTCCTATTTCATGAATATCTCCTTGAATTACCCCTATTACAATCTTAGCAGGAATATTGTCTTCATCTACTTTTACATGTGGTTTCAAGACATCTAGGGCTTTATTCATGGCATTTGAGGCCATTAATACCTCTGGAACGAAGTACTCTTTTTTTTCATATTTATCCCCCACCAACTTCATACCTTCACACAATCCATCCATTATAGCCACCTGTGCAGGAATTTCGGCTTTTAATGCATCATTTGCGGCATTTAAGGCCCCATTTTCATCTAAATTTACAACAGATTCTGCAAGTTTATTTAAAATTTCGGTACTCATCCTACCACCATATTAGATTTTTTAATGAGATGTATAGTTATGTTTTTGGTTATTTATAATTTTATTTTTTAAATAATTTTCTTTTTATGTATTCTAATAAAAATATATGGATTAGAAAATCTAATATCAAAATATGGTAACTCATATTGCAGAATAAATCTATTGTAATCAACATATTCTGTGAAAATAGACAATACCTATTTCAATAAAAACTATGAAATAGGTGATAAATATAAACAAGAATAAACTTTTTGTCTAATTACGATAATCTCCAAAATGTAAAAGTGGAGTGTGTAAAAACGCATTTACATGATAGTGGTATTTTATCATCAAGTTACATAGGGTGAAACATTGAGAGACGTAGTTATGAAATATCTTCTTCAAAATTCAGTGAAGTATAATGGAAAACCAAATCCTAAAGCAGTTGTTGGAAAAATACTTGCTGAAAATCCAGATTATAGAAAAAATGCAAAAGAATTATTTAAACTAGCTGGGGAAATAGCCAAGGAAGTGGAAAGTATCCCATTAGACCAGCAAATTAAAAAATTAGAAGAAATCGCTCCAGAACTACTACATGAAGAAAAGACCGAAAGAAAAAAGAGGGAACTTGAATTGAAAAACGTTAAAGGTAAAGTTGTAATGAGGTTTGCTCCAAATCCTTCTGGACCTTTGCATTTAGGGCATGCAAGAGCTGCGGTATTAAACGATTATTTCTCAAAAAAATACGATGGAAAATTAGTTCTAAGGCTCGAAGATACGGACCCAAAAAGAGTACTTCCAGAAGCCTATGACATGATAAAAGAAGATTTAGAATGGCTTGGAGTTAAAATAGATGAAGTTGTTGTTCAATCTGAAAGAATGGAAATTTACTATGAATATGGTAGGAAGTTAATTGAAATGGGACATGCTTATGTTTGTGAGTGTGATCCTGAGGAATTTAGAGAATTGAGAAGTAAGGGAATAGCATGCAACTGTAGAGATAGGGCGGTGGAAGAAAATTTAGAGCTCTGGGAAAAAATGTTAAATAGAGAACTTGAAAATGTTGCAGTTAGGTTAAAAACTGACATACAGCACAAAAACCCGTCTATAAGGGATTTCCCAATATTTAGAATTGAAAGAACGCCACATCCAAAAACTGGGGACAAATACTGTGTTTATCCATTAATGAACCTATCTGTATCTGTAGATGATCATTTACTTGGAATGACTCATGTTTTAAGGGGAAAAGATCACATAGTAAATACAGAAAAGCAGAAGTACATTTTTGATTACTTTGGATGGGAAATGCCCGAATATATCCACTACGGTATTTTAAAGATTGAAGGGCCGGTTTTAAGCACTTCAAAAATGCATGCAGGTATTGAAGAAGGAACCTATAAAGGATGGGATGATCCAAGATTAGGAACTCTAAGGGCCTTAAAGAGAAGGGGAATAAAATCAGAAGCAATATATAAACTAATGACCGAAATAGGAATAAAACAGGCAGATGTTAGATTCTCATGGGAAAATCTCTATGCGGCAAATAAGGATATAATAGATAAAGATACAAGGAGATTCTTCTTTGTCTGGAATCCAAAAAAGGTTATTATAGAAGGTGCTGAAAAAACTGTTTTAAATTTAAGAATGCATCCAGATAGATCAGAGTTTGGAGAAAGGGAGTTAATATTTGACGGAAATATTTATGTCTCAGATGATTTGGAGCTCGGAAAAATGTATAGATTGATGGAATTGTTTAATATCGTTGTTGAAAAGATAGAGGACAATACAATTTATGCAAAATACCACAGCGATGATTTTAAAATTGCAAGACAGAACAAGGCAAAAATCATCCACTGGATTCCTGTAAAAGATGCAGTAAACGTTAAAGTCATAGATACAGATGCAAATGAGCACGTTGGATTTGCAGAAAAGGACTTTAAAGTGGTAGATGTTGACGATATTGTCCAATTTGAAAGATTTGGATTTGTAAGAGTGGATGAAAAGAAAGGCGATGAAGTAGTTTGCTACTTTGCCCATAAGTAAAGTTATATTAAAAACAATATGTGTCAATAACTTTTTCTTTTTTAATTTTGTTTAACTAAATAAAATAAATAGAATATATATTATTTTAAAATTATTTTTATTAACTCATTTTGGTGAAAACTTATAAATAAAGATTTTTATGTATTTTCTATAACCGATAAAGAAAGGGCGTGGAAAAATGCTTCTAAAAAACTGTAATATAATAAAAAATGGCAATACAATCGAAGCAGATATTTTAATTGAAGATGGGATTATTAAGAAAATCGGAAAAAATATTGATTATGATGATGAAAAAATCGACTTAAAAAACAAAATAGTTATCGGAGGGGTTATCGATCCCCATGTTCATTTTAGATATGGGCAGGATGAGAAGGAAGACTTCATTTCAGGAAGTGAGGCTGCAATAAACGGAGGAGTTCCTTTTGTTATCGACATGCCAAATAACAATCCTCCAATAACCACAAAGGAAACATTTTATAAAAAATACAACGAAGGGAAGGAAAAGAGCAAAATAAATATCGAATTTAACTATGGGGTAACTGAAAGTAACTATTTGGAAACCATAAAAGAGGCAAAATCCTATAAAATTTTCATGGTTAAATCTGTTGGGGATCTGTTTATAAACGATTATAATAAACTAAAAGACATTTTGAACCAGAATAAAACGTTTACAATTCATGCAGAGCATAGGGACGTAATAAACGAAAATTCAAAAAAATACGAGTTAAATAGCTGGATCAATCACTGTAAAATAAGGGATAAAAGAAGTGAAGTTGAGGCAGTAAAAGAGGTTTTAAAGAATTTGGAAGTAATTGATAAGTTAAACGATAAAAAGCCACATATTCATTTTTGTCACATATCCACAAAAGAGGGACTAAATTTGATCACTGAAGCAAGAAATAGATTTAAGAATGTTAAAATCACGGTTGAAGCCACACCGCACCATATATATTTAAATATAGATAGGGCCGAAGAGCTAAAAGGAATGGGAAAATTCAATCCGCCATTAAGGACAAAGGAAGATAATAAAGCCCTAATATCTGGAATAGTTAATAAAAACGTTGATATCATAGCAACAGACCATGCTCCACATACTTATGAAGAAAAAAACAGGGAAGAAGTAAAAAACTGCCCATCTGGAATTCCAGGAATTGAAACCCTTGTTCCTTTAACATTAAATTTGGTAAATAAGGGATTAATATCGATTTTTGATGCTGCGGAGGTTTTATCAGAAAATCCTGCAAAAATTTTTAATATCGACAATGAAATTAGGGAAGGAAACTATGCAAATTTAACAGTTATTGATTTGAAAAAAGAAATGACTATAAAAGGGGAAGATTTCAAATCAAAGGCAAAATTCACACCATTTGAAAACTGGAAAGTTAAAGGAGCTCCGGTTTGTACTGTGGTTAATGGTGTTGTTTATAAGGGATATGAATAATTTGAATGATATACTATTATATACAATGACTTCAATGGGGCTATGGTACTAAATATGATAGGAGGTACCATGAATTGGGCGGATTTGACCATCGAACTATTCCAAATAGGTATTCTAAGCATTGTGTACTTGGTTATGGCGTATGTTCTTTTTAAAAGAGGATTGAGTCTAAAGGGTGAAGGACTCTTCGAGAATTCTATATATAGGATAACATATGGGTCCATAGCAGGGATTATATTAGGCACTGCACTGGCAGTTTGGGATATAACTAGGCTTTTATTTACAAATGAAGTGCCGGTATATCTTGCATTAGGTGTTATGTTAGGTTATACGCTCAGTACCGTGGAAAAAATCGCTGGTCCGACCGCAAGAAGTGCCCTAATTGTCACTACGATTGTAGCTGTCATTGTAATATCACTAATAATTGACTTGGTATTGGGTATGTTCCGTCATTATCATGAACTAAATTTGAACCTTTTCTTAGGGGCATTTATAGGAGTTATTGTAATGTGGATTACAATGTGGATTACTGAAATAAAGCTGGATAATATCATAGTATCAAAGGCAGATGCCAAATATAAAAAAGGTAGGTGTTTGGTAAACTCCGGATATAATGACAATAAAGGAATGGAGTATCTAAATCAGGCATTATATTTGTTAGATGCATATGATGATAATTCTTATATCAATGAAAGATTGGCGAATAATATAAAACTAACACTAGGCAGATTAAAATCAAATAAAATTAATTGTTGAAAAATGGAAGGTTAAGGAGCTCCGTTATACGTAGTTAATGATGTGATTTACGAAACTTCTTTAAAATAGCACATATATTTTCTAATTTTTATAAGGAAAATATGTTGTTGAATATAATCGTTCTGCAATTATATAATATTTAAAAAATTTAAATTTAAATAAAACCGAAGGTTTTGCAGCTCTCCGCTTCGCTCCGATTAAATTAATTACATTGTTAACAAATTCTAAATCTAGATTAAGGTATAATTTATAACATCTCATCGCAGAACGACATATATGGGATGGAGAAAAAATTTAAATAATGGAATAGGGATAAAAAATAAAAGAACAATATTGATGAAAATTTAATAAAAATAAATATATTGGTAGAAAAAATGGAAAACGAACAAAAAGTCATAGATGCTATGAGAAAAGCAGGAAAACCTGTTAGACCAGGGGATGTTGCAAAAGAGACAGGTTTAGAAAGTAAAGAAGTATCAAAAATTATTAAAAAATTGAAAGAAGAAGGGAAAGTAATATCACCTAAAAGATGTTATTATTCACTATCTGAGTGAGCGAAGCGAACGAAGAGCAACGAAATGCGAAGCATTTCGTCTAATCGGAGTGAGCGAAGCGAACGTTATAAAAACCTAACGGTTTTTAAAACCCTTAACGGGAAGAGCTATGAAAATCCGAAGGATTTTCATTCAATCAGAGCTCACGAAGTGATTTTATCCAATATGAGAATAAGTGGGAAAATGAATACAAATAAAAATGTTTATAAAATAATTCGAAAGAATCATGCTTTTTTATATGCTCCCATCCTAAAGTGGGGATGGTGTTTTTAATTAATTAGTGGTAAATGTATATTTAGTAGTAAAATATGTTTTATACCTGATATACTATCTATAATCAATATTTATCCACTCACTAATTTAAATTTAATAATTTATATAATTAAATATACTTTATATGGTGATATTATGCATTCTATGGCGAAATCAATAATAAACACAAAAAATAATTACAGAAATCCAATAATAGCAGAAATAAAGGTCCATTCTCCAAAATATGGTGACATGCTTAAAGGAAGGGATGAAATAGATATTCTTAGAATATACGAAAATGCAGGAGCTGCGGGAATATCCTACATCACCGATAAAAAATACTTTAACGGAAACTTTGAAATGTTCAAAAAAATATGTGCATCAACTGAGCTCCCTGTTTTAAGAAAAGATTTTATAACCACAAAGGATGAAATTGAAAGAACTGCAGAAGCTGAGGGCGGCGCCATATTAATAATAGCAAGACTTTTAAAGGACGAAACAGCTGAATTTGTTGATTACGCCTTAGAACATGGATTAGATACGTTAGTTGAAGTTCATAATAAGGAAGAAATCGATATAGCAAAGGAAACAAATACAACAATGATGGGAGTGAATAACAGGGATATAACCAAACTGGAACTTGACGATGGAACCGTATCACTTACAGAACAGTTGTCCGATTTAATTCCAAAGGATGTTATTTTTGTCAGTGAAAGTGGTATTACATCTATAAATGATCTAAAAATAGCTTTAAAATATGCAGACGCAGCTCTTATTGGAACAAGTTTTATGAAAGCCGACAACATGGAGGAATTTGTTAAAAGTTTCGTGGAGGCTAAATTATGCTAAGTAAAATCGTCGATAGAAATGATTTAACTTTTGAAGAGGCTTATGACTTATTTAATCAATTGTTAAATGAAAGCGAGGTTAGGATAGGGGCATACCTTGCGGCACTTCAAACTAAAGGATTTACATCTGAGGAAATTGCTGGTTTTGCAAAAGCCATGAGGGACAATGCCATTAAGGTAAATTTAGGTAGTGGTGTAGCCGATACATGTGGAACAGGTGGGGATAAATCTTCGACCATAAATGTTAGTACTGCGGTGTCAATCGTATTATCTTGCTTCACAAAAGTTGCAAAACATGGAAACGTGTCAATTACTTCTAAAAGTGGTTCTGCAAATGTTCTGGAAGCATTGGGTATTAAAATTGATTCCACACCTGAGGAAGCTAAACAAATGATCGACAAAACAAACTTCGTATTCCTATTTGCTCCAAAGTACCATCCTGCACTAAAAAAGATAATGCCTGTAAGAAAGGAGCTCGGTATAAAAACAATATTCAATATACTTGGACCCCTTGCCAATCCTGCAAGCCCTGATTATCAAATTGTAGGTGTTAATTCTTTGGATTTAGTTGAAAAAGTTGCAGAATCGCTAAAATTACTCGGAGTTAAAAAGGCCCTTGTGGTTTATGGAAACGGCCTTGATGAATTAAATCCAAACGATTACTCAACAGTATGTGAAGTTGTAGGAAATAAACCATTAAACACCTATAAAATATCTCCAGAGGATTTTGGAATAGAAAGATCAAAACCAATACCATGCGGAAGTCCAGAAGAGAGTGCAAAGAGAATAATTGATGTGTTTTCAGGAAAAATTAACGAAGATAGGAATTTTATAGTATTAAATGCTTCTGCAGCACTCTATGCATCAGAAATAGCATCAGATTATTCAGAAGCCGTTGAAATGGTAAAGAATGCTATTGACGATGGAACAGTATTAAATAAGCTTGCAGAGATTCAAAATTACAAATGAACAAAAGATAATGGGATAATATGAAATTATTTAGGCAAAAATTTGACTATATTGATCCGTTGAAACTGTACAACGTTTTAAGAGAAGAAGGGGAATATCCGTTTATTTTAGAGTCAAGGGATAAACATCCTTCAAAGGCGAGATATACCTACATATCTTCAAATCCGGAATTTGTCGTAAATGTAAAAAATAATACAAAAATAGACAATACCACAGTTTCAAAGGAAAAAAATCCATTTAAGGCCTTAAAGTACATTTTTGAATCAGAGATAAAAGGGGATGAAAATAATAAAACTAAAACTAATGAAATAACCAATATTGAAGTAAATGAAAGATTTACCGGCGGTTTCTTAGGATACTTCTCCTACGATACAATACACAACTATATCGGCGGAGATATTGAAGAACCTTCTGTATTTGGATACTACGACCATGTTTACGTTTACGACCATATTTTAAACAGGTACTACTACCTGACACTTAACAACTCTAAGGAAGAAATGAATAACGCTGAAAAGATTGTTGAAAAGGCAAAAAAATCAAATATAATGGATGAAAAAGGCGGAACAGAAATTGTTGGATGCGATGCAGGTAGAGAAGATTTTATGAAAATGGTAGAAAAAACCAAGGATTATATCTACGCAGGGGATGCATTTCAGGTAGTTATATCAAGGGAATATCAGTTAAAAAGTGATTATTCAGCATTTAAGATATATAGAAACCTTAGGGAACTTAATCCAAGTCCATACATGTTTTTACTGGAATTTGAAAAGGATGTAGTAGGAGCTTCTCCTGAAACTATGGCTTCTGTTGAAGACAATATCCTTAAAATAAATCCAATTGCAGGAACCACAACTGTTGGGAAAACGGAAGAAGAAAATAGAGAACTTGCGGAAAAACTTCTAAACGATGAAAAAGAAAGAGCAGAACATATGATGCTCGTTGATTTGGCGAGAAATGATGTTAGAAAGGTGTCTAGATCAGGAACCGTTGAACTTAAAAGATTCTTTGAAGTTGTGAGATACAGTCATGTTCAGCACATAGAAAGCGAAGTTATAGGGGAACTAAAGGACAATGCCACAATGTTTGATGCGATAGAAGCTTCATTCCCAGCCGGGACTTTAACAGGAGCTCCGAAATATAGGGCCATGGAGATAATAGATGAACTGGAAAAATCACGAAGAAAAATCTATGGCGGAGCTGTGGGATACTTTTCACTTAGCAATCATGCAGATACTGCAATAGCCATAAGAATGACAGAAATAGGCAAAGATAGAGTTTGCAGGGTAAGGGCAGGAGCAGGAATAGTGGCCGATTCAGTCCCAGAGAATGAATATATTGAAACAGAAAGAAAAATGGCGGCTGTGATGCGTGCATTAGAGGTGGAACATGATATTGATAAGTAAATTGGTGAGACGATGATTTTAATAATAGATAATAAGGATTCGTTTGTATGGAATTTGGCAGAATATGCATCCATTTATGATAAAATAAAGGTTGTTCCAAACACCATAACCCTTGAAGAGGTAAAAAAAATAAATCCTGATGGGATAATAATTTCACCAGGTCCTGGTTCTCCAGATAATAAAAGGGATGTTGAAAACTGCCCTGAAATTATAATGAACATGGACGTTCCAATATTGGGCGTTTGTTTAGGTCATCAAATAATAGCTCACATATTTGGGGGAAAAGTCGATAGAATACCACCAGTTCATGGTAAATCAAGTTTAATCAAACATGACGGAAAAACCATATTTAAGGATATTAAAAACCCATTGGAAGTTGGAAGATACCATTCTCTTGCAGTCCTTGAAGTTCCAGAGGATTTTGAAGTTTCTGCCGTAACAATCGATACAGATAAAGAAGTTGTCATGGGAATAAGGCATAAAAAAAGACCTATTGAAGGGGTTCAGTTCCATCCCGAAAGTGTATTGACTGAATGGGAAAATAAAGAGGGTTTAAAGATTATTAAAAATTTTATAGATGGGGCATTGGATTACAAATAATAAATTGGTGGTATTTTGGATATACTTACAATATTTCTTATTGGTTCATTGGGAATGGCAGTAATTGTTATTATTATGTTACATAAATACTATTCATCAAAGATGATTAAAACATTGGATGAATGGAAAAAAACAGAATTAAAAGAGTATGAGAATCAAATATATAAAAATATAAAATTAGAATATAAGGCAGAATATGAAGAAAAATTTAGAAAATTAGAAGAAAAATATCAAGAAAAAATTGAAGAATGGAAACAGAAGGAACTAATTGATATTCAATCCCAAATAAAGACAAGTGTAGAGAACGAGTATAAAGCAAAGTATGAGTCAATGACTAAGGAAAATCTTGAAAAACTACATAAAGAATATGAAAATAAGTTCAACGAATGGAAGCAAGGGGAACTGACGGAAATCCAGAAACAAATCCGAACAAGTGTTGAAAATGAATATATGGCAAAGTATGAATCCCTAATGAAAGAAAATATCGAGGAGTTACATAAAGAATATGAAGACAAATTCAATAATTGGAAGCAGAAAGAACTAATTGAGATTCAATCTCAAATAAAAACTAGTGTAGAAAATGAATACAAAGCAAAATATGAGGAAATGTTAAAAAATAATCTTGAAAAACTCCACAAAGAATATGAAGACAAGTTTAATGAATGGAAACAAAAAGAATTAACTGAGCTCCAAACACAGATTAATACGAGTGTAGCGAATGAGTATAAAGCAAAGTATGAATCGATGTTAAAAGAGAACCTTGAAAAAACACACAATGAATACGAAGCTAAGTTTAATGAATGAAAACAAAAAGAATTACAAGAATTAAAGGAAAATATCTATGAAAATATAAAAAAGGAATATGAAACAAAGTTTGAGGAATGGAAAAGAAAAACAGAAATGTGTATAAGAACTGATGCTATACAAATGTCATCTACAACAATCCTTGGAAAAGTTGGAGAACAATTAGCTCCTTTGTTACTATTTGAAAACCATAACATAAATCTAAAAGATTTAAGATTTTTAGGCTCTCCAATAGATTTCATTGCATTTAAAGGATTGGAAGAAGAAAAACCTGAGGAAGTCGTATTTATCGAGGTAAAAAGTGGAAATTCTGCTAATTTGACGAAACGAGAAAGAATGGTTAAAAAATTGATAGAAAATAAAAAAGTGTCTTGGATGACATTCCATACAAAAACAGAACTTAATAATTTATCCAAAAATACAGTATAGTGAGATTATGTTTATTAAAATATGTGGTATTAAATCACATGATGAACTAAAAATAGTTGAAAAATATGCAGATGCCACAGGGGTAATTGTGGAATCTGAATCTAAAAGAACTATAGACCTTGATAAGGCTAAAGAGTTGATAGAAACGTCTAAAATCCCTGTATTTACAGTTTCCACATTAAGCGATTTTGAAGGCTGGGCAAATGTGATAAAAGAAACTGGGACAAAATATATTCAAATTCACTCAAACATGAAACCTACCGATGTTGAAAGAATAAAAGACGAATACGATGTTTTTATAATGAAGGCATTTAAAGTACCTAAGATGAGCTCAGCTCCTGAAAAAGATGCTGAAGATTTGATAAATGAAATAGAAGAATACAACGATATCGTTGATAGAGTTTTACTTGATACAGGTAAAGGTTGCGGTATCACACACGACCATAGAATAAGTAAAATGGTTTGTGAAAAGTTTAATGTGGTACTGGCAGGCGGTTTAAATCCTGAAAATGTGATGGAAATCACAGAATACGTTCAACCATTTGGTGTCGATGTATCAAGTGGTGTTGAAAAAGATAATAAAAAAGATGAAGATTTAATAAAATCATTTGTTAAAAATTTAAACATCAATAAAATATAAAATATTATTTTGGTGATAAAAAATGGAATTAAGATTTGGAGAATACGGAGGGCAGTATGTCCCAGAGGTACTTATGCCATCATTAAAGGAATTGGAAAAGGCGTATAAAGAATATAAAGATGATCCAGAGTTTAAAGAAGAGCTCGACTATTACTTAAAAAAATATGCTGGAAGAGAAACACCACTATACTTTGCTGAAAATCTTACAAAAAAGATTGGTGGAGCTAAGATATATTTAAAAAGAGAGGATTTATTACTCGGTGGAGCTCACAAAATAAACAACAGTCTTGGTCAGGCACTTTTGGCAAAAAAAATGGGAAAAACACGATTAATAGCTGAGACCGGTGCAGGAGAGCATGGATTATCAACTGCAATGGTCGGGGCATTGTTTGGAATGAAGGCAAGAATTTACATGGGAGCAATAGATGTTGAAAGACAGAAGTTAAACGTTTATAAAATGAAGTTGCACGGTGCAGAGGTCTATCCAGTAGAATCTGGTTCAAAAACATTGAAGGATGCCATAAATGAAGCATTGAGAGACTGGGTAGAAACATTTGAAGACACACACTACTTAATAGGTTCTGTTGTTGGACCGTACCCTTATCCATCAATAGTTAGGGATTTCCAGTCAGTTATAGGAAGAGAGGCAAAACAGCAAATACTTGAAGCAGAAGGAAGGCTTCCAGACTGTATTGTTGCCTGCGTAGGTGGGGGCAGTAACTCTATAGGAATATTTAATGAATTTAAAAACGATAAAGAAGTTAAATTAATTGGTGTAGAAGCAGCTGGAGAAGGGCTTGACACTGAAAAACATGCGGCTTCATTACTTAGGGGTAGAAAAGGAATACTACACGGTATGTTCTCATACTTCTTACAGGATGAAGATGGACAAATTAAACCAACATACAGCGTCTCTGCTGGACTCGATTATCCTGGCGTAGGTCCTGAGCATGCATACCTTAAAGATATCGGAAGAGTGGAGTATGCTGGAATAACTGATGAAGAGGCATTAAATGCATTTTTAGAACTTTCAAGAACAGAAGGAATAATACCTGCTCTTGAATCATCTCACGCCGTTGCCCATGGTATGAAAGTGGCAAAAGAAATGGATAAAGATGAAATTGTAATAGTAAACCTTTCAGGAAGGGGAGATAAGGACTTACACACGGTTATGAAGTATATTAAATTTTAATTAGGATACGAATAAAATAAAAATAAAATAAACATGGGAGTGATTGTATGGAAAAAAAATTGGTTAGTTTTATAGTTGCAGGAGACCCAAATCCAGAGGCAACATTAAAATTTATGAACGCTTTGAGCAAATATTCCGATATAATAGAGCTCGGTATTCCGTTCAGTGACCCGATGGCAGATGGAGAAACAATTCAAAAAGCAGATATTAGAGCATTAAATGGTGGAATGAGAGTTTCCAAAGTTTTTGACATTATAAAAGAGTTTAGAAAAAATTCAGATACTCCAGTAGTTGTGATGACATACTACAATCCTATATTCAGTATGGGCGTAGAAAACTTTATAAAAAAATTAAAAGAAGTTGGTGGCAACGGTTTAATAGCTGTTGATTTACCTGTTGAAGATTCAGAGGAATATCTTAATATCTGCAAAAAGTACGGTATCGATACAGTGTTCCTTGCTGCACCAAATACATCAGAGGATAGACTTAAAAAGATTGATGAAGCGAGCTCTATGTTTATATATTTGGTTTCAGTTTATGGGACCACTGGAGCTAGGGACGATGTTTCCGATCTTGCATTGGATTTCTTAAATAGGACCAAAAAACTCTGTAAAAATCCCGTTTATGTTGGATTTGGAATATCAAAAGGAGAACATGCTAAAAAATTCATTGAAAACGGTGCTGACGGTGTTGTTGTAGGAAGTGCCTATGTAAGGATAATTGAAGAATATGGAGATTCAGAAGAAGCCGTTAAAAAACTTGAAGAAAAGGCAAAGGAATTAAAAGAAGGAGTTATAGAAGGGAGCAAAGCGAACTAAAATTATAAAAATCCAAGATTTTATTAGTTGAGATATGCATCCAATATTGCCTGTCTTTTTCTATTTTTTAAAATTTTACTTTTTGATGTATAACCTTCTAAAGGAGCTCTTAAGAATTTTTTAACATTATTTAATGCATTGTTTAAATTATCAAATTTCCCTATAGGATTCTCTAAGGCTTTTTTAACTCCCGTCCTAATCTGCCAAACTCCAACTGGAGCATAGTATTTTGGGGTAACTTCTCTGAATATCAAAACTTTAGACTGTCTTTTTCTCTTCCTAAGGTGTTCAAGTACACTTAAACGTGAAGCATAGAACGCCCCCGTAGTTTCTTTGGCATAATCTTTTATTCCTTTAATGTCTTCAAAATCACCCAAAACCCGTGGATTTTTAGATCCAAATAATGATCCATTAAGCCATACTTCCAGTAACTCAAACGAATATTGATCAGGCATTAAAAGAACGGTATATCTATTTCCAAGGAATTCATAGAAATAAAGTTCATAGTTGTTAATATATGGACGTCCTAAAACTTCTTTTTTTAGATTTTTTCCAAGCATATCCTGAATTGCGGTTATGCTCCATCTGGTAGGTACCAGTTTTTTGTTTAATCCAAGTAATCCTGCTGAAAGTAATTTAATTATGTAGTATTCATCAAATCCTGCATTGTAAAGTGAAATAACGGCTTCACTGGCTTTAAAGTCATCGTTAACTATATATTCACTTTTATTAGGTATTTTTGGATTCTCTGAAATTTTAAATTTTAAGAGCTCCCCTCTTGGCCCGAGTGGTGGGGCAAATTCGCTTGGAACTACATTTAATGATGGTTTATGTTTAAGAGTAATTTCACTGTCCACAGGTTTTATTGCCATTGAGAGCTCCTGAATATCACTTAAATAACTGGAGTTTTTATTTACATTAACATTTGCAGTAGCCTGTCCCATAACTAACATTGATCTATACTCCAAAATATTTTCAATACTTGCATTTTCCCATTTTAGTGGATTGTCTAAATGGGATGTATTTCCCTCAACTGGTGGTACCATAGGACCAATTCTAACTTTAGGATAGCCGAATTCTCCAACAAATATTGATGGTGGAGAAGCTCCAAATATCTCTTTTTTGTTGAGGATACTTTTAGTATTTTTAACTATTCTGAATCTCTCTAAAATTGGACATTTTGGTCTCCCACAAATCTGTTTTCGACCCTTGCAATATGAGCAGACTTTTGATTTAAATAGTTCCATAAAATCCCCGTTAAAGTGTATAAATTAGTTATCCGTAAAAATTTAGTTAAATAAAAAATAAAATAAATAAAAATAAAAAATTATTTGAATCTATTGTTTATTTATCAAGTTTCTTTTTAAGAATTTCTACAACCATTTTAGGTTCAGCTCTTCCCCTAGTTAGTTTCATAACTTGCCCCATCAGGAAGTTTAAGGCTACTTTATTTCCACCTAAGTAATCTTCAACAGCTTTAGGATTGTTCTTTATCGCTTCATCACAGGCATTTTCAAGTGCACTGTCATCGGTGATTACAGTTAATCCAAGTTCTTCAATTATTTGTTTTGGAGTTTTTTCTCCCCTGTGATCTACGAGTATTTCTATGACTTTTTTACCTATTTTCTGGCTGATAGTTTTGTTCTTTATTAGTTCGATGAGCTCTATTAAATGTTCTGGCTTTAAATTACTTTCAAAGAAGTCTATTTTGTTGTATGCTAAAACCCTTCTTAACTCATTTCTTATCCAAATGACCGCAAGATTTATACTTTCCTTATCGCATCCTAACTCATTAACTACTTTTTCAAATACATCTGCCAACTCTAAATCAGAAACTAAAACCTTTGCATCGCCTTCTTTTATCCCATACTGCTCAACGAATCTTTTTTCTTTGTTCATTGGGGTTTCAGGCATTTCAGATTCAACTTCTTTTACCCACTTTTCATCGATTACAATAGGCTGAAGGTCTGGGTCAGGGATATATCTATAATCGTCTGCAGTTTCCTTGCTTCTCATACCTTTTGTAATCATTTGGCTTTCCATAAATGCCCTTGTTTCTCTTTTTATTTCTCCGCCCCTTCTAATGACGTTTTTCTGTCTAATAAATTCATATTTTAATACTTTATAAACACCCTTGATGGAGTTTACGTTTTTTACTTCAACCCTATTCCCTTGAATTCCTTTGTAATTGACAGATATGTTTACATCGGCCCTCATTGTACCTTCTCCTCTTAAACGGCCGATGTATCTAAACAATCTCATGAGCTGTTTCAAGAATTCTCTGGCTTCTTCTGGATTTTTCATATCTGGTTCTGTAACAATCTCTATAAGGGGTGTACCGCTCCTGTTGTAATCTACAATACCTAAATCTGGTTTGTACTGCCCAGGGTCTTCTTCAAGGTGAACTTCTGTAATTCCAACACCTAAAAAGTTCCCATTTACTCCAATGGGCACTGAAGTTTTTTGATATCCGCTTGGTAAGTCTGGATATGCATAGTGCTTCCTTTGGAAGTATATATCTTTGTCCAGGACTATCTCACAGTTTAACATTCTTGCAACCATTATTGCAGTATCTATGGCTTTTTTGTTTGGAGGCATTGGTTTTGCTCCAGGATGTCCAATACAAACTGGACATATGTTCGTGTTTGGGGCAACATCCTTGTAGTTGGTAGGACATCTACAAAATAATTTTGAGTCTGTATCAACTTGGACGTGAATTTCAAGACCGCACTTCATAGATACGTCTTCACTCATCATTTCACCTTTAAATATAATAGATTATACTAATATTGAGTATATGAGGTATAACGACATACCATTGTATAATACAGTATAATATGCTATATTATTATCATATAACATATTATATAATATATTGATTTTCAAATTTTACGAAACTCGACAAATCTTTGATTTAGTTGAAAATCTGGATTGTTCGACTCTCGATTCAATTGTTTCAATGTTTCGATAAAAAGATTTTAAAGTATCCTTTCAATGGGTAGTACTAAAATATCTCTTGCTCCAAGTTCCTCCAACTTAGATACTGTTGTGAATACCTGATTTTCATCGATTACTACATGAATGGCAACCATATTATCATTAGATAAAACTTCTGAAATTGTTGGACCACTCATTCCAGGGATAATCTGTTTTATTTCATTTACCTTTTCTTTTGGGGCATTCATCATAATTAGCCTTTTGGTTTCTGCATAAAGAACGCTCTTTATCCCATTGATTATTTGATTTATTTTCATTCTCTTTTTTGGATCATTCATACTGTCTTTATTTGCTATAAGTCTTGTTGTGGATGAAACTATTTCTTCGATTATTTTCAGCCTATTTAATTTAAGTGTGGTTCCAGTGGATGTTAAATCACTTATTAAGTCTGCCACACCGATAAATGGAGCAATTTCAGTAGCTCCACTTAATTCGATTATTTCCAAATTAAGTCCCTTCTTCATCAAGTATTTCCTTGTTAAATTAGGGAATTCTGTTGCTATTTTCATTCCATCTTTTAGATCATTAATGGAATTGATTTCTGAATTTTCTGGAGCAGCCAGTACCAGCCTGGCTTTTCCAAAGTTAAAATCAAGTGCATGTTCTATTCTGTCTTCGACGCCCCTTTCTAAAATTAAGTCATAACCTGTAACTCCAATATCTGCCACACCATCTGCAACAAATTCTGGGATATCCTTCGCCCTTGCGAACATTACATTTATTTCATCGTCAACAGTTTGGGCAAATAAGCTTCTTCCGTGAACAGTTATTTTTAGTCCTGCTTTTTCTAAAATTTCATTTACTGGTCCTGAGATTCTTCCTTTGTTGGGTAATGCAAATAAAATCAAAATACCACCTATAATAATGTAAAACTTATATTGTGTTTCAATGACATATATATGTAATGAAATTATATAGTATACTAATATTTTAGTAGTTTATTTAAGAATCCTGTAGTAATGTTGAATCATATATCAAAGGTATGTAGGTTCGACACAAATTAAAAGTTTTCGATATCTACTGTAGGTTGATAGAACAAAGGACAAAAACAATGTCAATATAATTAATTTTCCAATTTAGTAGTTTGTATAAAATTTTATATAATATGAACTTTTAACTTAATTTAATCAAATAATAAGGGTAAAAGGGGACATAATGCACAAAGAACAACTTATGGAATTACATCAATTTTTTGTCCATGTCTTTAGGGAGATGGTGCCTGAAGACTACAAATGTGAATATTTAGAAATATATAAAGAGTTAGATGTAATGCCCCATCACATTCACAAGTTAAAGACCGAACAAAGAGCTGCTATTTTTTTGCTTTCTGCATGTATCGCAGATTATTTATCAAAGATTGACGAAAATATTCCTGAGAATTTATCAAAAAGACTAGCTGAGAATGCATTTAAGTACGTGAATATTAAACCAAAGAAGGCTAAATAGAGTAATAGCCATAAATGCACAGTCTCAGTTTCACCTAAAGACAAAAGAAATATTAGAAATACTGTGTAAATATCTTTTGTGAATATTTCTATTTTTACATATTGAACTACACAATATTCTTTTTTGGAGGGATAATTTGAAAGAAGATGGTGGGGATTCTCCATATTATGATATGTGCCACAGACAAAATTTACAGACACGTTCAAAAACCGAAGATATTCAAAAATATCAGCAAATTCAACATATACTTGAAGAAGTTTTAAAAGATATAAGTCCAGATAACAAAGAAAAAACTGAACTAAGAGAGTTTTCAAACAAGGTTATCGAAGAGCTGAAAAAGATATTAGAATATCCTGCAATTGACATAGTGCAGGTAGGTTCAACAGCAAGGGATTCAAATTTAAAAAACGATTACGATATTGATATATTTATAAGATTTGAAAAAAATACCGAAAAAGAACAGCTAAAAGAAATTGGACTAGAGCTCGGAAAAAAAGTAGTGGAAAAATTAAATGGAAAACATTGGATAGAGTATGCTGAACATCCATATATCTCTGCAGAAGTGGATAAATACTCCCTTGACATTGTCCCGTGTTATAAGATTGACTGGAATGAGAAAATAATTTCTGCCGTGGATAGGACACCATTACACAATGAATTTTTAAAGGAAAGGCTTGAGAAAAGAAACCTATGCGATGACGTAAGACTCTTGAAAAAGTTTTTAAAAGGAATTGGAATATATGGTTCTGATTTAAAAACCAAAGGTTTTTCAGGATACCTTTGCGAGCTCCTTATAATTCATTACAATGGATTTATCAACCTCTTAAAGAATGCCAAGGACTGGAAGATAGGGCAGAAGATAATATTGGAAGATATATTTAAAATTTACAACTTGGATGAGGATTATAAATTTAAAAAGTTTAATGATCCCCTCATAGTTTACGATCCTGTGGATCTAAATAGGAACGTAGCAGCAGCATTGAGTAAAGAAAACCTCTGTAAATTTATATTCTATTCACATCAGTTCCTGGAGAACCCATCCAAAGACTTTTTCTACGATTACCGCGGAAAGTTAAGAGATATACTCAATGATAGAGAGAAGGGTCTTTTGATCACATTGAAAATTAATAGAAACAAGGATATAGTTGATGATGTCATATATCCACAAATGGATAAACTTCAAAAAAGTATCAATAAAGTTCTTAAAGAAAACGACTTTGAATTTTTGAGATACTGCAACTATGCAGATGACGATTTCTGTTACTTATCATGGGAATTTTTAATTTATGAACTTCCAAATGTAAAAATCAATGAAGGCCCACCGGTTTTTGATAAAGAAAGAGTGAATAAATTTATAAAAAAGAACGATAAATATTTTATCAAGAACTGCAAGGTGTGTGCCTATACAACCAGAAAATATAAAAATGTCCATAGCTTATTCAATGATATGATTAATGGAAAGTTAAAGGGATTTATTTCATATCCCAAATATGTACATCCGGAAAATGCAATTCTTCAACAGGGTATATTCATAGACCGAAATTAAATCCCATTGAAAAATTAATTAATGATTATTTCAAATATTCTTTTTTAGTGGAAGTATGGAGAGCAGTACTTTAATAAAAAAATGTAACGAATTTTTGGACAGGTTGTCGAAATTTAAAGATGAATTAATTATGTTAGATGGTAGTGTAAATAACGATTTGATTGCAAAATTAGAGGATAATTTACAGACTTTAGAATGTTTTAAAGAAAAAATGGAACTTAAAGGCTTTGATACTCCGTTTATAGGTGTTGGAAGACTAAAAGGTAGTGATGAAGACGATATATACGACATAATGAATTATACCACGTACTTGAGAAGAATTGTAGATGAAAAGAAAGGAGCTCTTGAAAGGGTAAGGTATGCAATAGTGGCCCATAAAATAGCACTGGGAAATATACTTGATGAGATTGGGAACAAGGAAATAATTTATTTACTACCTTACGATGGGTCCTATAAGGAATCATTGACTAATTTACCATCCTTTTTTATAAAAACATACAAGAAAATTTTAAATATTTTTGAATCCGAAGGCAAGGGAGTCATAAGTTCAACAACTCTTTCTTTGATAGTTGTAGAAAATGGGAAAAGAAAGTTCAAAAGGGTAAAAACAGAAGAACAAGACTATGAAAGATACATAAGGGAAAACTACGAAGATGCGATAATCACATCAATAAAGAGGAATTATTCAAAAAACAAGCTTCTAAATGACCAGTATGTAAAAAAAATACTGGCGTTAGCCTATTTAGTTACTTACCGGGAAGAAATAGAAATTGAGATAGAAAAAAAGTTAAGGAAAGTATTATCCAAAAGTCAGAGGAAGTTAATCAGTAAATACAAGGAAATTATGGAGAGTTTAGGCGGAGAACATTTTGAAGGAGGAATTATTGACGTTAGGGTCTTAGATGAGTTGAAACTAAAAGAATTAAAAGCCAGAGAAGAGCTGGAAAAATTAGGACTTTATAAAAATGGTAAACCAATAGAAGAACTTAGGATATCATTGGACGTTGAAAAAAATATAACGGAAGATATATGTTTAAAAATATCTTTAAAATACCTCTCATTGGATTTATTTAACTACTATCTACATAAAACACCTGATGAAAGAACCCGTTCAAATATGTTTCCTTCAATACTCGTTACTCCATCAAAAGCCCATTTAAAATGGATGAATATAGAAGGAATAGATGCAAAAAATGTCCTTGACTTGAAGTTTTTATTTGAAAAGGAGCTCCCAAAGTACAACATACCTTTAAAAAATATTGGTGGAGTAGCCCTGTACTTAATCCATGACTGGGATGCTGTAGAAAGATTTGGATTTAAAAAGGAAGATATTGAAGAAGTATTAAGAAATATGGCCCCTATTGAAAACGTTAAGTCGATTTTAAAGGAAAAAGTGGATATTAAAAAATTAGAAAGTTACAACGAGATTAAGAAGGAAAAGACTAAGAAATTCTTGAATTTACTTGGAAAAATTTAAATAATTTATTTGTGATAGCATGTTAAATCCTATTTTATTAATATTAACTATAGTATTTGATAGGATATTGGGGGAGCTCCCTGAAAAAATACACCCTGTTGTAATGATGGGAAATTTAATTTATTTTTTTGAGAATAAAATATTTAAATCAACTAATTCTGAGTTTAAAACTAAAGATTTTGTTTTAGGTATATTCACTGTTTTTAGCGTTTTAGCTATTGTTTTTATTGCATCTTACTGTGCTGAACTGCTTATAAACAAAATACCTGATAATTACTATTTTATAAAATATGTTATCTATTCATTTATTCTATCTACAACGATAGGATACAAATCATTGATGGATTTTTCAAAAAAGCCAATAGATTATTTAAATAATGGAGATTTAGAAAATGCGAGAAAATCTGTTCAATGCATTGTAAGTAGAAATGTTTCAGAGCTCGACGAAGAGCATATTTTATCTGCATCAATTGAAAGTGCATCTGAAAATATAACCGATAGTATCGTAGCTCCTTTGTTTTATGCTATTTTGTTTGGTCTCCCTGGTGCGTTTATATACCGAGCTGTGAATACGATGGACGCCATGATAGGATATAAAAATAAAAAGTATTATTACTATGGAAAATTCGCAGCTCGTTTAGACGATGTATTGAATTTTATCCCATCCCGTATTGCTGGAATTCTTTTAATTATCTCTGCACCGCTTTATGGAGGAAGTGCAAAAAAAGCATTTATTGGATTTTTAAAGGAAGGGCATAAAACACCGTCTCCAAACTCTGGATACACAATGGCCACAATAGCAAATGCTTTGAATATGACTCTGGAAAAAATAGGGTATTATAGATTAGGTACTGGAAAAATAACTGTTGAAAAGGCATACAAATCCTTAAAAGCTATTGATGTTGATGTTTTTGTGTTTATTTTAGTTTATATTATGGTTTACTTCCAAACCTTTTAGAAAAAGGTTTGGATTCCAAAACCAGATACCTACTCAACTTCGTTGAGTAGGTATATAAAACCTAACGTTTTACTACTTAAATTCCTTCGAATTTGATGGTCTGATTTTAACGCTCAAAAGGCATTATTAAAATATGTTAAAACTAAATAATTTCCTCCCACTATGGTCTGATTTTAACATAAGCACATGTCACAAGTGATTGTAGCAATAGCTGCAATTTCCATCCCACTATGGTCTTATTTTAACTTAAAATCAAACCGTTTGAAAAGTGATTGTAGCAATAGCTGCAATTTCCATCCCACTATGGTCTTATTTTAACTTAAAATCAAACCGTTTGAAGATGAATTAGTAAAAATTTCCATCCCACTATGGTCTTATTTTAACACAACTTTCAATGGAGAGTCCCGATATTTCCCCATTTCCATCCCACTATGGTCTTATTTTAACTGCGAGCTCGTTATAATGATTGTCTTGCCATATTTATTTCCATCCCACTATGGTCTTATTTTAACAGCTTATCTGGATGTAACTAAAGATAATACTGTATCCAATTTCCATCCCACTATGGTCTTATTTTAACCGATTGGTTGGGGATAAATCCTTCTGAAAAAAGTATTTCCATCCCACTATGGTCTTATTTTAACTATTAGCTCACTTTTCCCACAATATTTCATTACATTACGTATTTCCATCCCACTATGGTCTTATTTTAACAGTTGAGAATTTTCCTTATTTCCCTATAAAGAAAGTTGTATCTTCCCTTATTTAAAACTTTTTATCTCGAACCTATGATCTGGAGCT
>JAALLQ010000002.1_pt1 | contig 121916 bp, 134 predicted proteins | sample 7245921 | NCBI WGS metagenome assembly JAALLQ01 (sample SAMN13049200, study PRJNA578106) | oil field metagenome | isolation source: filtered produced water from oil reservoir B7 | place: USA:offshore Texas | collected 2016 | reverse complement strand
CGTTGAATACTGAAAAGCCAACAGCCGTGATTTCCCATTCAATCAAGGGTAAAGGGATTCCATTTGCGGAAGGAGACCCTAAGTGGCATCACCACTCAACATTTGCCGCTGAAGTTTTACAAGAAATGTACGAAGCCCTGGGGATGGATAATGCGTAAAACGTGTCTGAACAAAGTATATGAGCTGGCAAAGCGTGACCCACGTGTCGTTTTTATTGGTTCCGACCTTAGCCCAGGCCTGCTTGATGACATGAAAGCAGACATGCCGCTACGCCACTACATGGAGGGCGTGGCTGAAATGAATGTGGTTGGGATGGCCGCGGGCATGGCGCTGGATGGCTATATGCCCTTCGTCAATACAATCGCGACATTTTTGACGCGGCGGTGTTATGAGCAAGTGGCGCTGGATGTGTGTTTGCATCATCTTCCTGTGCGCTTGATCGCCAACGGTGGCGGTGTGGTTTATGCCCCGTTGGGGCCGACGCACCTGTCCGTAGAGGATATCGCCATTATGCGTGCATTGCCAAACATGACGGTGGTTGCGGTCAGTGATCATGAAGAGATGAAGCGTCTAATGGATGCGACGCTGGATTGGCCTCATCCCATTTACATTCGCTTGGGCAAAGGCGGAGATCCGGTCATCAGCGATCCCGATAAGGGCTTCGAGATTGGTAAAGGCATTATGTGTCGCGATGTGGATGCTGCAGATGTGTTAATCGTCTCGACCGGTGTCATGACAGGGCGCTGTCTTATGGCCGCGGAGGGGTGCAACTGTGCCGTTTTGCACATGCACACGATTAAGCCGCTTGATTGTGAGCTCTTGATTGAGCGTGCTGCGGGTGTGAAGGCGGTTGTAACCGTTGAAGAGCATACTGTGATTGGTGGGCTTGGTTCTGCTGTTATCGACTGTTTGGTTGAAAGCACACTCTCGACCTTGCCCAAAATGCACAAACTGGGTTTGCCTGACATGTTCATGAAAAACTATGGTTTGCAAGACGACCTATTGGAAATTCATGGTCTTCAGCCTGAAAGTATTGCGAAATCAATTCGTGAGTTTATTTAAGACTGACTTTTGCGTTACTTTCATGACCCTTTACGCGGAGAATGGGATTCTGTCGTTCTTGAGAATGCAGAATGGGTAGTGTGGAAAGTGATGTAGGATATTGTAGTGTATCCGAGCACCAACAGATCCCAGCAGCGAGTATGCCCCCCCCCCCGCTGCGGGATCATAGAATAGTCCCGGTAGATGTTGCTCAATTTGAGGGCATTACGGGGGTGATTGGTAAGCCTACTGTTTTTGCCAAATAATCTTAATATTGTGCCTATCTTTAAGTGTTTGATGGAGAACGCCGTGACAAAACCAGATAAACGATACAGTCGGTTGAAAGCCTTTCTCTATCCCCAACAGATTGAAGCCCTTCGTGGCGGACGTCTTGAGGCGCCGGTGCATGTTCGCATTAAACCAACCAATCGCTGCAACCATAGTTGCTGGTACTGTGCCTATCGGTTCGACGATTTACAGCTTGGGGATGATATTAATCTGTCTGATTCCATCCCTCCCGAAAAAATGGCTGAAATCACCGATGATATCGTGTCTATGGGAGTCAAGGCCGTAACATTTTCTGGCGGCGGAGAACCGTTGATTTACAAGCCATTGTTGGAAACCATCAATACGCTTGCTGCTGGCGGGGTCAAGATTGCTACTTTGACTAATGGGTCAAACCTTAAGGGCAAAGTGGCAGAAGCATTTGCCCGTCATGGGACGTGGGTCCGGGTATCAATTGATGCTTGGGATGATGAAAGTTATGCCCGTTCTCGTTCAATTAAGGTCGGTGGCTTCACAAGACTTTTGGAAAACCTGCGCGACTTTTCTGCATCTGGCACAAGTTGTGAGCTCGGTGTGAGTTTTATTGTCGGTGTGGAGAATCACGACCACATTTTTGAAGCCTGCGCTATGTTAAAAGATTGTGGGGTCCAGCACGTTAAAGTATCCGGGGCTGTTGTCTCTAATACCGCAGAAGAAAGTAACGCCTATCACGCCCCTATTTATGACAGGGTAACTGCGGAAATTGAACGTGCACAGAGTCTTAATGATGCAAACTTCGCTGTTATCGATCACTATCATGAGTTGAGTGATCTGTTTGCCAAGCCGTACATGACCTGTCCGTCAATGCAGTTTTTGACCGTGATTGGTGCAGATTCTAAAGTGTATACCTGTCAGGACAAAGCCTATACGGAAAGTGGGCTGTTAGGTTCTTTGGAAAATCAGTCGTTCAAGTCATTCTGGTTTTCTGAAGAAAATCAACAGCGGGTTTATGGACTTAATCCATCGAAATCATGCTTGCATCACTGTGTAAGCCACGCAAAGAATATGGCTCTGCATGAAGTCCTCAATCTTGATCCTGATCATGCAACGTTTGTTTGATTGTATGCCGTTTCGTCTGGGGGGAGGATATGAAAGAAATTAACTTTCTAGAGAAATATCAGAAAGCGACAAAGCGAAATTACGTAGAACGCGTCCTCGAACATGATAAAGCCGAATCTGCTGCCATTGCGAAGCAATGGGGACGCGACTATTGGGATGGGGATCGCCGTTACGGTTATGGTGGGTATTCATATGATGGTCGATGGTTGCCCATCGCTAAGGATTTGGTGGCCCATTATGGTTTGAAGCCCGGCGATAAAATTCTGGATATCGGCTGTGGGAAGGCCTTTCTGCTGTACGAATTAACTCAGGCCATGCCGGGAATAGAGGCGGTGGGGCTGGATATTTCCGAGTATGGTATTGAACACGCCAAGCCCGAAGTCCGTTCAGCACTTAAACTGGGAAATGCAACGGAGTTGCCGTGGGAAGACAATACGTTTGATTTTGTTTATTCCATTAATACGTTCCATAACCTTTATGTCGACGAGCTTAAGTCGGCAATTCAAGAGATGGAGCGCGTCAGCAAGGGTAAATCGTGGCTGTGCCTGGAATCGTACCGGACCGAAGCGGAAAAAGCGAACCTGCTGTATTGGCAGCTTACCTGTGAGAGCTTTTACAACACGCAGGAGTGGGCTTGGCTCTACAAAGAATGGGGATATACCGGAGATTATGGGTTTATCTTTTTCGAATAAGGTGCCGCCATTCGGACGTATACCGTGAGGGCGTGGTTATGCGGTAACTCACGACAATTTGGGGGGGGCTCACTGCAATACGCGGTGAGACTTTTGCTGACCTGCAGAATGTGCCGAGAATGATTTTTATATAAAATCATTGTTGTCTTTCACTATTTCGCAGTTTGGACGTCGTCAAGATTCAGGGGGGGAGGCAATGATTGAATGTACACTGGGTGAGTCGAATATTGAAATAGATCTTGTGCGCCAGCATAAACTCAAGAGCGCATTACAGCGTACCCAGACAGCACAAGCTTATTATTTTATTGATATCGTTGGGAATTGCAACCTGAGGTGTCCGTCTTGTCCTATGGGGCAGAATTACAGCGGTAAACCAAAGGGTATGATGAAGCTAGATAAATTTCAGCGTATTTTGGACAAGATTGTAAAAGAATGTAATGGCCTGTCCGTATTCGTTGATCTTTATAATTGGGCTGAGCCTCTGCTGCACCCAAATGCTGCCGATTTTGTCCGTGAAGTAAAAAAGCGCGGGATGAAATGCGGCATTTCTTCCAACTTAAGTCTTGCAGTGAACTTGCGAGACTTGATTAAGGCGGGGCCGGATTATATTCGTGTTTCGCTTTCAGGTTACAATAATGACGTTTATCAGAAGACGCACGTAGGAGGCGATATAAATGTCGTTAAATCAAACTTATATATGCTGAGGCATCTTATTGACAAATACAAAAAAGATACCATCGTTCAAATAGGGTTCCATATTTATCGCTCTAATTTCCCAAATAGTTTTCTTAAGATGCTACAACTGAGTGAGGAGTTGGGGTTCCTTTTTGCCCCGACCCTTGCGACGCTAATGCCTGTTGAGGCTGTTGTAGATCTTATGGACGGTGAGAATGCCGTTTTTGCCGATACCTTGTTGGCCGACTTAGTCGCTACTCCTGCAGAGTGGAAGAAAATTTACGACGAGGAAGGCCTGTATTTACCAGATTGTCAGTACAGGAAGTTAAGGACGACCATAAATTTTGACGGGTCGGTCGCATTGTGCTGCGCTGTCTTTGAAGATGTCAATTACGTTTGTGATGATTTTGAAAGCCATCGCCAAAAGGAAATTGATATTTTGAAGTATCAGATGGCTTTTTGTGAACGCTGTATGAGTCACAAGATGCATATGATGTATACGGGGTGCTTACCTGAAGTCTTCCATCACAAGGCAGGAGAAGTTCTTGGTGACATTTATCAAGATTGGCACAATCTCACGAAACATTTGGGGAGTTCCGATCATGTTGTTATTGAGCGGGAGGTCCTGACTATCCAAGAGGTTTATGACCGAGCCATGCAACATCGGAACTCTGGAGATAAGGGGTTAAAAGATGCGGATAGGCTGTTTGCTGCATTGATTGACATGGCACCTCATTTTGGTGAGGCATTTTTTCAGGGTGCTGTAACCGCAAAATATTTAGGAAATCTGCCTCTGGCTTTGTTGCGGATTCAACAAGCAGTGAAGTCACTTCCGGATCACGCAGGGTATCGAGCAGAATTACAGGAAATTGAGAGGCTCATGAATGGCTTCTAACGAAAGCACCATCCTTTAAGTAGGCAAGACGCTATTTTGCCAGAAAATGGGTGACCCGTTTTTCAAGTTGTGTCTTGAAATAGGTGGCAGCCTCTTCAGCATCAGAGGCGGGGGCCCAGAAGGCATTCTCTGACTGTGCAGGATCAAACGGCCCTATGGTGCTTTCAACAAAGATCAGAAAATCACTTTTAATCAGCAAGCTGTGAAAACGATTTTGCGGCATACGATAAAAGAATATTGCGCCATCATCCCGTGATCCCATTTTTAGGACATCTGTGATTTCGCCATCTTCATCAAAGGTGATCGCGTCGGCTGTGCCCTCTAATACCAGCAATGATTCTGATTTGTTCAAATGGCGGTGTGGCGCAACATAGGTACTTTGGTGGCTGACAATGATCATGTCTTGTTGCAATGCACTGGCGTTGGGGTGCGCACAAAGACGTGCACGTTTCAAAGGAGACGCGGTGGCTGATGCTTTCAGTAAGGAAATAACGTCATCATCGACAGCTACCAGAGATTGATCCGTATAGAAAACTCCTGGGGCAACTTCTGTCATCATCTCTTTTGTGATTTTAGACATAATTCCACCTATACATACTGTTTCAAAACACTATCGACATCATCATATGCCAAAACTTGTCCGCGGCGCATATAGACAGCTTTGTTACAAAATCGTTCAATCATGCTGTTTGAATGGGTAGCGAGGGCGACGATTTTTGAGGTCTCCATTAAGCTTTCAACACGCTTAATTGCCTTTTCCACAAAATACTGGTCACCGACACCGAGAACCTCGTCAATTAAGAGAATTTCAGGGTTGATGGCCGTTGCGACCGCAAAGCCCAAACGGGCAGTCATGCCGGGGGAATATGTGCGAACCGGCAATTCCAAATAGCCTTCCAGTTCTGTGAATTCCGCGACATCATCAATAAAGGTCTGAACCTGTTTTGATGGTAAGCCCCGTAATGCCGCAACAATATGCATGTTTTCTATTGCCGTGGCTTCTTGGTCCATGCCTAACGAGAGATCAAACAAGGTAGAAATTTGTCCATCACGCGCAATCGTCCCCGATGTAGGTTCATAAACACCCGCTAAGAGTTTCAGTAGTGTGCTTTTGCCTGCGCCATTTGGTCCGACCAGTCCCACACGGTCTCCGTTCCCGATTTCTAGGCTCACCCCCCGCAACGCTTCAATATAAACGGTGCCTTTGGCGGTGGGCTTTACAACGCCGCCGGTTCCAAGTGACAGTATACGCGACCGTAGTGACTTACTGTCTGCATTGATGATTGGATAATTCAGACTGACATTATTTAACGTAACAAAAGCCATACTTTTATATCTTTACTGCAAGGTTTTGGTCTTAGAGCCAAAAAACAATACGGTTTCTGGATTTGGCCAGGGCGTAAATTGCCAAGGACCAGAACAAGATCGCTAAGCCGGAAACTACACCGTAAGATAACAATAAGGGTGCCTTGCCGAGCAGAGGTTCACGAATGATCGAGATATAATGTGTCAACGGATTAAAGAACGCATAATACCCCCGATCTTCAAGTTGTTCTGTTTTCCAAAGGACAGGTGTTACCAAGAACAGGACCGTTAAAATCGCACCAAGTGCCGGGCCAAAGTCACGATAGCGCAGACCGATGATTGCAAACAGCTGGGCAACGGCGAATGCCGTTAGGAACAGCAATAACATGCCGGGTATCAGCAGTAAGGTGTTTAAGTTTACATCCACTCCGAAGATTAAAGCTCCAAAGACAAAAATTGCTAAAGAGTGAACAAAAATTATAATATTGCGCAAAACCAATCTGGCGACATGGAGTGATTTGCTCATGGAAATGTTTTTCATGATCGCAGTCGCCTGACCGTCGATGTACGTGTTGCAGCCCTCCATCATGGTTGAGCTGATAAACATCCAAGTAATATAACCAGCGCTGGTATAGGGGAAGTATTCTTGCATCGTCATGCCGAACAACATGGACCAGACAAGCGACATTCCGGTTAAGGCCAAGCCCGTTCCCAAGACAATCCACCATGGACCTAAAACAGTACGACGATACCTTGATACGATATCGTTCTTAGCCATTGCGATCCAACCGCGGCGATTTTTTATCGTCTCTCTTAGATCTTTGAGCGCAAGTCTCAGGGTTGCATTTTCATTCTTTATTTCCTGAGAGCCGTTCCAAGCTAGCTGATCCGGATAAACCCAGGCTTCATTATAGGCACCGACATAGCTCGGCAGGAGATCTATCATATTCTGAAACCAGCCAACTAATTCTTTTTCCTGCTTGGCTGTTCTTGGTGTCAGTAAAGGCAAATTTTCATTCACAAGAGCGGCTTGCCGAAAATGCGAGAGAAATGAGTCCTTTTGTCCCAAATTGTAGCTCAGTAAACCTGCGTACACATGGCAGGGCCAGTCCATGTCGGAGCATTCGGTGCCTTCAAGAGCATGGCGAAGAGCTTCTTTCTCCCTTCCGGCGTGTGTAAGATAACGGATGAGGTAGAAACGCAGTTCCCCAAGTCTAGGGTAAGTTTCTAAAAATGAAAGAATGGGTTCGAGCTTGTCTTGGGATTTCTTTTGTGATGCAGATAGGGTCAGGTTAGTTATCAAGGTATTTAGAATGATTTCCTTGTGGACAAGTTTTCTTTCATAGAGGAGGTAATCTGAAAAAACATTGCCCAGCATACGCTTGATAAAATTAACCAGATGCTGTTCACCGCGCATAGTCACAAGTTCAGGTGCATAATATTGCACTTGGTTTGGGTGAGCTGGTTTTTTGTCAGCATATTCAGAAATATAAAAATCTTTGATAGCAATCGCATCTGAGAAAAGGCCAAAATGATAACAAAAAGCGACCATCAGAATTATATAGTTTGGTGAAACAAAACCGCTTTTCAATCCGTTACGCGCAAGATCAAAAGCGAGCTCTTCATTGCCGCGAGCAAATTCAATTCGAGCAATCTGAAAATAACTTTCCGTGAAAAAAGGAAATCTACAGGCTAGAGTCTCGAATAAATCCTGCGCTTTGGCAATTTGACTCTCGCTGTTGTAAGAAAGCAATCCAAGCGCTTCAGAATAAATATCCATGAATGCTCTATCTTTGCCATCCACGCTGATTATTGTATCCGAATAATCCCATTTTGGCACGTCTTCGCTTTTACTGTATTTAATGAGATCTTCTAGCAAGGATATATTCCTCTATCAATAACACGGGTGCGTATGGGGTGGTGAAATGGCCATTCCATGGATTATTCAATTCTATCTGTATGAATGCCCTATAAAGTTTACGTCTTAATTGGTCGCATAATACTAAAAATGAGCGATGTCATCATCGGGAGGCCATTGTTCATTGCGTAAACGATTCCTTTCAAGAAGAGCGTAATAGCCTGAAATAATTTTCCAGATATGTCACTGGTAATGCTCCCATTTATAAGGGGCTCTGGAAGTAGAACGGCTATATAGCCATGGGCGCGCCCATGGCTACTTTTTGTTTTGGCGTGATGCCGCCAAGCGCCATATTGGGGAGCTCATTGTTGTAAGTCCACATCCATTCGGTCGCTGCGTCCTGCGCATCTTTAATGGTTCCCAAAATATACTGGCTTTGCCAATCATAGCGAACCGTGCGATTGAACCGTTCCACATAAGCATTCTGCTGGGGTTTCCCCGGTTGGATAAACTTCAGAGCAACGCCCCGTTTCTCTGCCCATACGGCCAACTGCGTCGAGCGCGAATATTTATAGGATTATCTTCTTCGTCCACATGCATCCGATGCCTCTACATTTACCACCTAGAAAATTGTGGGGATAAGATTATAGTATCAACAGGTTGCTTCTCCAGCATCTTTGAGTGGTGCTGTTGTAAAAAACCATCTTGAATGACACTATGATCAGTTAAACTAACCCCTATCTCATGCATTTATATGCACAGTCGTCCACTGGCGTCTGCTGTAAGCTAGTCCATATTGGTGGTTTTTAGGCGGGAGTTTTTTCTTAAAAAAACAATTATCTTTTAATATCATAATGATAAAATAAGGTAATGGCGGTGTATTGACCCCCTTTGGGTTCGAATCCTCTACACCTATCATTGAGTTGCAACAATAATCGTCCTGAAAGACAACAAAATCAAGGTTTTTGTTGCTACGGTACTGAGGGTTTGATTTTCGCTCTTGTCATGACTTCAACCATCATGATAAAAGTACCGTACCAACCGCAGGTTCGAATCCTGTTTGGGATTTATTGGAAACAGGCTGTTGTTTTCTGGCATTTTCACCATAAGCTTTGAAATTGACACACAGATAATTTACAAATTTACAATTACCTGCAATCGTTATATTGTCCATTATTAAGAAAATCATCTAAGTTTAGCGTGAATAATGAAAAGAATTTTAGTAACTGGCGGGGCCGGATACATCGGAAGTCATACTGTGCTAGCAGCCCTGGATCAAGGGCACGATGTCGCTGTGATTGATAATTTATCAACTGGTATCCGTTCGGCTGTGCCATCAGAAGTAAAATTTTATGAAAAAGATGTCGCTGATATTCCTGAAGTGAGCAGGATTTTAAATGACTTTAAACCTGATGCTGTTATTCATTTTGCAGGATCAATTGTCGTACCAGAATCAGTTGAAAATCCGATTAAATATTACAAGAACAATACGCTGGCGAGTGTCAATTTAATTGGTTGTTGTATTGACGCGAAAATATCAAATTTTATTTTCTCTTCAACAGCGGCTGTATATGGCATTCCAGATAAATCGAAAGTCACTGAAGCAGATACACTGGCACCGATTAATCCATATGGTCATTCTAAATTGATGACAGAACAAACTTTGCATGATACTGCAGCAGCACATGATTTTAATTATACCGCTCTACGATATTTTAATGTTGCTGGTGCAGATAAAGCGTTGAGAACGGGGCAGTCAACACCAAAGGCAACACACTTAATTAAAGTCGCTTGCCAGACTGCTCTTGGATTGCACCCAGTGATGCGAGTGTTTGGAACAGATTATGACACGCCGGATGGTACATGTATCCGTGACTTCATTCATGTTTCAGATTTAGCGCAAGCCCATTTGGATGCTCTCGATTATATGTCGAAGCATAAGCGTTCATCCGTTTTTAACTGCGGGAATGGTCGTGGATACTCTGTAAAAGAGATTTTACAATCTGTGCAGCGCATAAGTGGTGTAACATTAAATATTGAATATACAGATCGTCGCGCTGGTGACCCGCCAGCATTGATTGCAGATTCTCAGGCGTTGCAAGAAAAAACTGGCTGGACGGCTCAATATACAGAAATTGATGAAATTGTGAAAACGGCGTTTGAGTGGGAGAAAAAGTGCCAACTTGCAGCAATTTCTTAACGTGCGCGTGCGTGCCAAAAATGATAGATTGATTTTAAAAGGGGGCGAAATATGTTCAGTGTTTTCCAAATTATTTTCGCAAAGACTTTGTGCTGTTTATTTTCGTGCAACCAAGAAATTAAAAGTGAATAATATTCAAATATTCTGAACGGACCTTGATAAGCGCTACCATCAGATATGATGTCTTTCACGCCTATTTTTTGACATGCGAGACTATGAAAATAATTCAGTCTTTCCTGTCGCATTTTGTTATATTGCATCTGTTTTTCTTTGTTAACAATGTCAGGATAGTGATAGACACTCACATTTTGTGTGTAGGTGATTCTGGTTCCATGGCCTTTAAGACGCCAGAAGAAGTCTTCGTGCTCTCTAATTTTTAAATCAGGGTCCCACGGATATCGTCGTAGCAATTCTGTTTTGGCTAAGAAAAAATTAAGCACAAAATCAAGTTCAGGATATTGACCGTGTCGTCTGTTACCCATGCGGTAAACCATATGAAGCTTGTCATTAATTATCTTCATGTCACCACGAAATAATCTGGTTTTTGTGCCATGGTCAATGACATCGCCGGCCACCAAATCAAAATTATGATTTTTTAAAATGCTTAAGAGGACTTCGATTTTAGTGTCCGAGGTAAAGAAAAAATCATCGTCCAACAGCAACGTATAGCGTGTTTGCACTAAACCTACAGCAATGTTGCGTCCTTTGGATAAGCCCACATCATATTCAACATGCAGGTAACGCGTATATTCATCCCAAGAGTGTGCAAGAGGACTTTGAGAGTCATCGACGATAATCAACGGCATAGTTGGATAATATTGTCGAATAGACGTTACTAGATCTAAAAGCTTCTCGGGGCGCTCAAAAGCTTTAATAATGCCTGTCACTTCAGTGTTTATGGCTGTCATTGCTGCTAAGCTCCTTTTATCATTTTATAAAAACGATAAAGAGCAGGGCGTTTTTTGACAAATTGGTACATGGCTCTTTTATAAATATTTATATTATCATTGAGGTCTTGCAGATTAAAAAATCTGGCCTCTTTTGATTTATGTTCTTGCCAAACAATGTCTGCAACATCCCGCCCCAGCCATATTTTAGCACTCTGATGCTCTTTGAAAAAAGGATTACTGAGTTCTTTTCCATTGAGCATTTCTTCGTAGAAATTAACATATTTTTTAATCATGATTTTGTCAGCATAATAACTTTGGAAATACTCAAAGCTATATTGAGAAATTTGCTGGCGTAATTGTGTATCTGCGGCCAATGCTTTTAAAACGGCAAAGGCTTCAGTATATCTGACATTAACAATCGGGATGTCATATGTGCCTGTCAGTTGTGTAAGGGAAGCGATAGTTCTGTGATCTAAATAGGATAAAACAACTTTTCCTTGAGAGAGGGATTCGAGGGTCGTTGTATGAAATCCACCTGTAATAAGGTCATCTATAACGATATCAGCTTTGTTTCGCAAACAGACGCACTCATGAAATGGGACACCTTGAACAAGAGTATAATCCCAATACCCGGCTGCTTTTCCTTTTTTTAAAATCTTCTCAACTTCATATTTGCCTTTAGTAGCCCAGCGGTGAAAATATGCGCTGTTAGATACAGATGGTGAAAAAAATATTTTTGGCTTTTTGCCTTGTTTTGGTAAAACACTTATGGAGCTAATGCTGACATTGTCACCGACTATGAGAGGCAAGGGATATGCATTTGGGTATAGGCTTTCATGAAACTGCGCCACCACAGATTGTTGTATTCCTAAATCATGTAGTTGTTGAACATTTATTCCATTTAAGTTTGCAATCAAGTCCGGCGCAGAATGCCATTGGAGTGTGTAGCGTACAGACGCTTTGGTAGTGTCCCGGAAATCAAAACCAAACTGATTATGCGGTGAAAAAAAATCAAAATAATGATGAAAGTGAATAATATCCGCTTCCGAAATTAACGCCAAGCATTCGTCTTTATTGTCTTCCCAAATCAGGTCTTCAGGAAAAGTACGACAACCATATTCATTGTTATTCAACGTAATTGAACGCGATTTAACATTAGTATATTTGGTTAAAGCCTGTGAAATACGATACGGTGAACCGGCAAGTGGACTCAGAGAAATATGAATAACGCGTATCATGATTATATAGCACTCATTAGAGATTAGATAAGCTACGCTTTATAGAGCGAATAAAATAAAATATAATAGGGTATGTTTCTTGTAAATAAAGGAGAAAGTTATTCAAGTGTCGTTTTAAAATCGAATTTAAAACAAATCTCCGTTGCACTTTGAACTCTTTATATGGAGTATATTTCAAATATTTGAAATATAGTGCACGACGTGGATCAATGCATTTGGCAGACCATGGCTTTGGGTGTTGATTAAAATGTATGATTTTAGGATCCCTTTTTGCTGCATAAATATCCCCTTTTTTATAATGGTAATATGTTTCATCATAAATACGTTGATATATGAAATAATATGCATTCCACGCTAATGGTAAAGCTTCCCAATCATCCTCACAAACGGCATTGAGGACGTCTTGATCCCCATATAAAATTTGATTTTTGTATTCATTGATAAAATTGATATATTTGTTTTTAAAGCCTTTCTTTCTCATATTTCTAAGATTCATTAATAATATACCCGAATTAAAATAAGGCATATCACTTGCCATTCCAAGGCTTTGGAGGCGCCTTTTATTTAGGATCGAAGGCTCTTCTACAGCCATGACCATTTTATCTTGTATTTTCTCCGTAAAATATATTTCTGAAATATCGCTTTGAACAATGATGTCTGAATCAAGGTAGAGCATTCGATCCAATGAAGGAAATATCTCTGCTATTTTTAAACGAAAATACATTTCAATAGGATGGTATTTATTTGGAAGCGGGAAGTCTTTAAATTCTTCACCCTCTATGCAATGAAAGAAAAGTTTTGATTTACCGTGCCGCTTCACAAGCGTTTGCAAGTTTGATATATGTACATCATCAAGATGTTTATATAGGATATGTATATTTAGATCGTGTTTTGATACGTATGATTGCAATAAAGATTCTATAGAGACGCCCATATGCTGCGCATAATTATTGTCGGATGAAAACGCCACATCTATTCTAATTTGTTCATCAATTGCTGAAAGTACCATAAACTTTACATCTTTCTATTGATTGATTAAGTCCATATAAGAAACTCTTGGAATACTTGTTAAATTCCCACCATATCCTGCATTGAAGATACAAACGTTATTTGCTTTTAATAAGGAGTGCGCTCGACCAAAGGCATCATTGTTATTGGTGGTAGGGTCTACGTTCCATCGTTTAATAGCGGAGGTTTCTTTTTCTGAATCTTTATAAAAATGCATATTAGGCAAAGAAAAATTATTATCAATTCCGATAAAATAGATTTCTTTAAAACCAGCATACACTGCAATTTGCAACATATTTAATACAACCGTATAGCTATGAGCTAGCGGCTCTTTTATATCGAATTGCATGAAGCCATTGCTAATCCATTTACTTGTATTATGTTCGGAATACATCGAAAACACAGATGGTTTAATATCATTACGATCCCATGGAATATTCCCAATGATGCAATAATGCTTGGCAAAGTCATTTGGAATGTCTTGACCGAAATCTCGGTAGCCTCCAGCATCGCTTACACCGTAAAACTCAACGTTCTTTAAGCCTTTGTCACGCAATAAATAGCCTCTATTGACAGCGATGCAGTATTCATCATTTAAAGGGGTTAAGTCCATTTCATTGATCGAAGGACCGCCGCCGATGATAAAGCATCGCTTGCCGAGATATTCACTTTTTTTAAATCGGATAATATGCGGGAAACGCGCCTGATAAACAGCTACAGCCTGGCGAGGAAAAAAACGCCTATATACTTTTTTTCCTGAGAAGATGATATTTGAGATAAAATCCACAAAGTGCTCCGAAGATTTATTTCTGTTTGCGTGCTACAAAATGTAGGCCTTTATGAGGGTCTTGCATATAACTTTGGCTATCGAATTGACCGCCAGCAACACCACGACAGAATTCTTCGAACTCTAATACATCGCTATAGCCTACAATCATGTCAAACCCATTATCTTTGAAAACCTCAATCCACCATGGGTTTTCTTGAATCGTGACATGAAGGGGGTCATCAGGATCTTTTGAAATTGACCCTACGAAAATTCCATCCTCATCAAGGTGCTTTTTCACATTGCTTAAAAGCGGAGCGATATCATCAGCGTGAATATGTTCCAAGACTTCCCAACAACTAATAACTTTAAACATTTGTTGTTCATTAGATGAAATATCTTCAAGGGTAAAATCTTTTGTAATGTCACATGTAAACAAATTCTCAGGGATTGTACGCCAGTTGGCGCGCCCGATCTTTTGGGAAGCGTCACTGCCTTCAAGGCCAATAGCTTTGTACCCGTTTAAGGCAAACTCAAAAACCAAACCACCGCCGGAGCATCCAAGATCTAATAGGCTTAAATCAGCCCCATAGAGTTTTTTGCATTTATGTAAGAAACGATAATTGCGTGTGTTATCCTGAATCGTTCCAAATGGATTTATATGGTCTAGGCTTTCATATGCAATTGGGTAGTTTGTCTTTAATATTATGCTTTTGTTGAGCCAAAAGTTATTATTCATGATCATTGTACGGACAATGTCGAGATAGTTCTCTTGGTTTGGTTCTTTGAGTTCATTCAGTATAGCGCAAGTCTGGTAAAAACCATTAAGGCTTCTATAGAAATCCAAAATAGAGTCTCTGAGTTTTTTAATGTGTTTTTTCATCGAAACGATTCCTGTGGACTTTTAAAAGTGGATATTTTAATTTACTAATTAATTTTCTTATTAACCAACATAAATCAGAATAGTAAATAAGAAACAATCCGTACATATTATTATATTTACATCGGTCTTTCTTACTTTGGGCAACAAAATATTCATTAGACACAAGGAGATCTTGATAACAGTTTAAATAGAAATTGACCATTTTTTTTGGAGAATAAAATTCCCGCATCCATTCTTGCGTTTCTCGGCCTATTGTTGCTATTTTTTCGTCACTTGCGTTATGGTAGAGCATAATGGTTTCTTTTAGTCTCTCCAGAGACGATAAAATGAAGGGCAATTTTTTTGCTCCAGTCATTTTTTTGAACACATAGCGCATGCGTGCATCTAAATGACATATAGTGGCTTTTCCCATGCAAGCAGCTTCCAGCGCACCTTGATGAATACTCCCGGTAACCGTGTCATCAATCACAATCCTCGATTTTGATTTCATCTTTATCGCGTATGAAAATGGCATATTGCGAACAATTGCAACTTTTAACGAATCATCTTTGGTTAAAATCTGAATTGTTTCTGGAGCAGCTTTTGTACTCCAGCGTGCGTCATAAGCAAAGGAATCACTATATGAAGGCGCAAAGGTAAAGTCGTATTCTGATTTCGATTGAGTATCAATATATGGCAATAGCATGTTTTCATCAATAATATTGGGAACAATTCTCGCGTTGGGGAAATATCTTTCCGGAGAATGCGGAATGACTATTTCAGGTCGTTGACTGCGTTTGCATCGTAACCAGAAAGGGGCGGAATGGTGCTGACGTAAAATTTTTGCTTTGCACTCAGTTTCTAAGTCTAGTTCTGGAATGAATTTTTGTATGTCATGGATAGCATGATGTAAATGAAGAATATCTGCTTTTTGTATGAGTTCTATGCATGACTCTTTATCGTCTTCCCAAATCAGATCATTGGGAAATGTCCTGTTACCATAAGCATCAGGTTTAAACACGATGAGATTGCAGTTTAAATCAGTGTATTTATTTAGAGCTTTGACAAGCCTGATAGGTGCGCCGGCTAGTGGGGTGACAGATAGGTGAACGATATTCATTGCACGCCCCAAAGTGTTTTCTTTTGCACGGCTAATATATCTTTTTGAGCATACATAATGAAATAGCCGTTCTTTGCTAGAAGTTTTAAAAGGGCGTCTTTTTCGGTTTTATACAGGTTATAAAATTCTGCGTGTATGATTTTGGGTGCACAAATAGATAGGTCTATTGACCGAATGATTTCGAAGTCATATCCCTCAGCGTCGATTTGTAATAAGTCGATTTTCTCTATTTTATATTTCTCAAGCAGATCAGAAAAACTGATGGTCTTTATGTTTTCAGTTATAGTGTATTTTTTTATTACTTCAAATAAATTATCATCAATCGCAGCGCCACCATTGGCTTTGGAGATGACATTTTTATGGGGGGTCAGGGATGAGACACCCTGCGCCCAGTCGGGAAGCTCGCCGCGTGCAATAGCATCCGGCTTTATACGGGTTATTGAGGATAGTAACGGATCATCTGTGATCGCTGACATTTCAAAAAAAAGGCCATCCATATCCGCGTAGTTTTCCTTCAAACGTTCCATTAAATCCGGGAGAGGCTCTACAAGCACGCCTTTCCATTTATTCTCCACAATATGTTTGTGGATCGGATCAAAAGATACCCCGTCGTTTGCTCCGATCTGAACAAAAAAGAAATCATCCGAATTCAACAGTTTGAGAACCCAATTAAAGCGTTGTTCGTGATTCAGTCTGTAACGACACAAATAGGGCCTCAGCAAGCGCTTTATGGGATATGGAATAGCTTTAAAAATAAAATTCATGACGCCCTCAAAATATTATTGAGTTATTTCAAATTGATACTTTGGTATTAAAGCAGGTTCAGCAAACATATTGAGCTTTCTATATTTATGCTCACTAAAAGCTTCTCTGAGGACAGAGAATTCAACCATAGAATATGAAATTGTAATGTTGCCCAATGAGGGCGAATAAAAGTGGGAGTCAATGCGGTATAGGCCCGGCGAAAGGGCTATAGGTTCATTGATCATCGCCTTAATAACAAACTCGCCTGGTTTAATAAAAACAGGATCATGAACTTCTTCACTAGAGAGCTGCAATATACGTTCATCCCTTTGATTAATAACGGCAATATTGAATTTAACATCAGCAAGAGATTTGTCTGTTACATTCCTAAAACGCAAAGTAATCTCTGGAAGATTATAGGGAAAGGATGCAGAAAAATCGTTCAGATTTAGGGCCTCTACGAAATCGATACCGCCTCTAATCTTATAAACTGATGATTGAATAGCGCTCTTTAGATATTCAGAGGCAACAATGTCAACAGAGCCATAATTTATCATGTTCCCTTTTTTAAGTAGCGCCGCTGTATCGCATAATTGCTGAACGGCTCCCATATTGTGAGATACGAATACTATTGTTTTTCCGTGTGATTGGGTGATTTGATCGACTTTTTGCACACATTTCTTTTGAAATTCCGCATCTCCAACGGCTAAGACTTCATCTAAAATCAAAATATCATTTTCAAGATGTGCGGCGATGGCAAATCCCAAACGTGTTTTCATCCCCGATGAATATCTTTTCACCGGCGTGTCAAGAAATTGTTCAACACCTGAAAAACCAACAATTTCGTCAAATTGTTTTTTTATTTCAGTATGAGACATCCCAAGGATAGAGCCGTTAAGATATATGTTTTCTCTACCCGTTAATTCTGGGTGAAAGCCCGTTCCCACTTCCAATAGACTCGAGACGCGACCATTGATTTGAACGCGACCTTCTGTGGGCGCGGTAATGCGGCTTAAGATTTTTAAAAGAGTTGATTTCCCAGCACCGTTTTTGCCGATAATACCAATCTTCTCACCTTTTTTGATTTCAAGATTGATGTCCTTTACTGCCCAAAATTCTTCTTGCTCCCCTTTAAAGGAGCTCCAGAATTTAGGGTTAATAATTTTTTTTGCTCCTTCACTTAAAACGTCACGCAAAGCCGTGTAGCTTTCGCCTTTTTGTTTATTGTGCCGGATAAGATATTTCTTACCAATACCTTCAATTTGAATAGCGGTATCTGACATATGACTAAACCTTATCTGCCATTGTCGATTCCATGGATCTAAATATTTTTAGTCCCACCCAAAGCATGAAGACGACGACAAGGAATGAAATTATAATTCCGGGCCAATAAAAGGTCACATCCTGACCAAGCAGCGCCCAGCGGAAGCCATCAATGACCCCAACCATCGGGTTTAAGGAATACAGCAAACGCCAGTCTTCCGGAACCACTGTTGCAGAATAACCAATGGGAGAGATATAAAAGCCCAGTTGAAGCACAAAGGGTATAATATATCGAAAATCACGATAAAGGACATTTAACGCCGATACAAGGAAAGAGATCGACAGGGAAGCAATAATTGCAAACACGATAAATGCAGGCAATGTTAAGAGCCGCCAGTCAGGCATGACTTGATAATAAGCCATCAAGGCGAAATAAACCGCCAATGCAATCAGAAAATCGACAAAGGCCGTTGCGACACCTACCATAGGAAAAATGAGCTTTGGCACATAAACCTTGGACACCATTTGCGCATTTGACACAAGGCTATCGGCCCCTGTTTGTACGGCGCCGCTAAATAATTGCCAGGGCAACAGCCCTGCAAAAACTAAAAGTGCGTATGGCGCACTTCCTTCTGTTGGCAACCCTGCAAGCTTGCCAAAAACAACGGTGAAAACAACCATCGTAAAGATCGGACGCATCAAGGCCCAAACGATACCAATCACAGTTTGTTTATATCGTACAAGGATATCGCGCCAAACAAAGAAAAAGAATAATTCTCTGTATTGGTAAATTTCAGCCCAATACCCTCGTGAGGTTTTGTGAGGTTCAATAACAATCTGATCTTGTTTATGCATGACTTAAAATTTCTCTATAAATTTCTTTATACCGTAAAACACTTTGAGCTAGGTCAAAATTTTCTTGTGCTTTTAAAGATGCTTTTTGACCATACTCATAGGCCTGAGAATAATCATCAAAATACGTTTTTAACGCGTGTGCCATTTTTTCAGGTGCATTGCTTTCAACCAACAATCCGTTTATTTCATGATCAATTAACTCCGGAATTCCACCGACATTCGTCGCTACAATTGATAGTGCAGATGCCATGGCTTCTATGATGGCATTGGGCAAACCTTCTGTGTGTGATGGATGAACAAAAATGTCAGCACTTGCAAGGAATTGGGGAACGTTTTCTATGCGACCCAAAAATTTCACTTTTTCTGCCAATCCTAATTCTTGTGCCTTCGCTTTTAAGCGCCCTAAATTTCCCTCAACATCCTCACCTGCAGCCTCACAAATCCAGTCAGAGGTGACGTTATCTGACTGATCAAGAATGTTTAAAGCTTCCAAAAGATCATCATATCCTTTGTAAGGATGTAAGTTGCCAACGGCGGTAATTTTTATGGGTGATGAAATTCTTGTCTTTTGTCTTTTTGTTAAAAACTCTTGCGTGTCAATTCCATTGTAAAGCAGGTTCACTTTATCGGTGGGACATCCTTCTTGTATTAATTGTTTTTGTATTGCCTTTGAATTGCCGATGAATGCCTTAAAGCCCAAAAATCTGTGACAAATTTTCCTTTCTATCCATCCTGCTACTTTGCGTTTATCCATATAATAATTCAAAGAAAGGCGCGACATCATCCAAGATGGATTACGAGCAGCTCTTCCACCTGTCATCTTAGCCACTGCTCCCAAAAGATACGCTTTTGGAAGAAAGCAATGAACTATATCTGGCGTTTCTGTTTTTAAAACATCCTGAAAGAATTTTATTTGACCCAATAATGCTTTGGCTTTATCAAATTTAGTTGCATATTGGGATGTCGGCTTTTGATTAAAAACTCTTACTCGCACTCCTGCGGCTATCAGTTTTTCACACAAGGGGCCTGGCCAGCCGAATATGAATATTATAATTTCAAAATTGGGATCATTATTTATTTGACCAAAATTACGCAAAATATCCATTTCCGCGCCGCCAACGGCCATTGTTTCAACAGCGACCATGCATTTAATTGACTTTGCATTTAATTGACTTTGCATTTAATTGACATGGCCTATTCATAGCAATTAGTGATCGCTCATGCAATAAGTTTTAGCCTCAGCCTCACGCCGTCGAACCAGCCCTTTGAGCTTGCAGCCACCAGCCCAGACCCAGCGCATGAATTGCTCTGGTACTTCGGCGTGTTCCTCACGGTTGATTTTACGGCGCAGTGTTGAACGCTGGAGCGCCCCGCCGCCAAGATTGTAGGTGAACGACACCAGCGCATCAAATTGACCATCTGTCAGCGGCACATTGATTAGGCGCAAAACAGCCAGTTCGGCGATAACAGCATCTTGGCGTAACAGCTCTTCTGCTTGCCCTTCCGTGATGCCATTTGAGAAATCTTCATGCGATTTAACAACATGACCATAGCCGATTGTGGGATAACCTGCCGGACAAAAATAAACGGTCCGAGAGAAGCCCTCGAACCGTTTGATCAGGTCCAGTCCGTTTTGTGTGATATGTCTCATTTTTCCAGTGTTCCTATAACTTTGAGGTTCTTGCTGCCATATTCAAAAACGCCATGCCATTGCTCTTGTCCGAGGACTTCTTTGCGCTCAATCATCAGCGTAAAGCGGTCAATGCCGTATTGCTTGGCCGTGGCGTAATCTTCCAGCGCGTACCAAGCTTTGCGTGCTAGTGTTGTGGCCATTCTTTTGACCGTGTATTCAAAAGCATTGAGCAGCGCTTCCAGCTCAGCATCAGTGCATTTTTCGTTTTGAACGTCCTCAATCATGGCTTTGTAAAATAGTTTGCTCATAGCGTTATCTCCTTGTTTTCAATTGCTTTTTACACTTAAAGTAACGCTTTATTCAGGGCGCTTATCAAGTGTGAATAAGATCATGTTTTTCAAGGATTTGAGCGGAACTTGGCCAAGGCGCGTTGCCCGAACCAGAAGGACATGACAGCGGCAAATAACGCCTGCGTTTCAGCGTCCCAAACGGCAATCAGTCCGTCGGTAATCCCGACACCCTGATCCAATAGCTTGAACAGTGCAGCGGTTTTGACGGTGGCGAACAGGATAAAGAATGCGTAGGTGATGATTGGGCGCACAGAGGCGCGTAATGCCTCAACCCATTTCACGCCGCTGGGCTGGCTGGCATGGGCATAGAGCGCCTTGCTTTCAGCCACATCGGCCTGCACCTGTATTTCTTCAAGGCGCTGCGTATGGCCTTGGCGCTGTGCCTCCATTTGCCGATCCAGAATGGCCAGCTCATGTTTGCGGTCGGCATGATCACGCCAGAGTTTCAAAAAATCCGGAAACGCAGATGATAAAAAGCCCAGCAGGCTTCCAAGTAATGTCAGCATAGTTTTTCTCCTATTTATTTGGGGGTGAAGGGTCCAATTTTTGCAGCCACACCTGCGACCAAGAGCGCCAGAAGACCAATGGTGATCCAGCGCACGATGGTTTGCAGAAAGGTGCGTTGCATGGTTTTGATTGAGCCCGCCAGATCACGTAAATCACGGATGTCGTGAGCGGCTTCTTCATCGGCCAAGCCAACTTCTTTCAGGGCTTTTCTAGCCCCTCGGCACGCGGCTTGCTCCAGCAGAGACTCAAATTCTGTACGCGGCAGGCACACCATATCGTCCTGCCGCTGATGGTTATCAGCGGTCATGATTATTCTTCCTGTTTTTAAAGATTATTGGTCGGCGGTATGGACGACCGGGTTTTCAGCAACAGCGCTGATTTCAACCAACTCGCCGCGAGGTCGAACAGCTGTGACGCGGGCCGGCGTGCTCCATTTCTCACCAGCGCCAAAGGCAATATGCGTGCGCTCCTGTAGCTCTCCAGTGTAAGGCGTGAAGTCCAGCTCATCCTGTAAAACCACCTGACTTGGCGTCTCACCCGGCAGGACAAGCCAAGGACCAGAAACGCTGCCATCGGTTTTACGCAGACTGATGAAATGATCCCCAAGCTCCTCGGACCATTCCAATGGCTCCGATAAGCTCAGAACATTACCATCAACCGCAATAACCTCGGCACCTTGGCCCCAGCTCGGCATATCATGGGCAATGGCGATCAGATCACCATAGGTGGGGATCAAGCCTTCTAGCTCCGTTTGAAAGGTCACCAAACGCCTACGATAGCGATTGGCGGCGGCCATATATTTGCCTTCGCGGATAGCTTGGGCTTTTTCAGTGCAGCCAAACAATCGCACCCGGGCGGGTTGATCGCTGGTGCTATCAGGCAGGCTGACGGTTTCTTCTGCCGTTTGCCATGTCTCTTTTGAGAAATACTCCACTGTGACGCTATCCGCTGTATCATCACTGGCCAGCAGATACTGGATTTTGAGACTGTTCTTCACGATATTACGAGGACTGAACAAGGCCACAGGGATTGAGCGTTGCTCATCTCTGACAAAGCGAACAGTGCCGCTTTGCATGAAACTCACGGCGCGACCACAACGTGCCGTTCGGCTCAATGCTTCCCAGACCGTGACTGTTTGGTCAAATACGGCATCGAAATAATCGCCGCGAGATTGCCAATTGGCATCCAATGCTTTGAGCTGCGCCAGATCAATACGGTCATCATCCAGCTTCCCGCCATATTGACTGCGAGCAATATCAGCGAGAGCCCATGCAATGGAGCGCGTGACTTGTGGTGCTGACCATCCGGTGGCTTCATCCCATATAGGCAATTTGCGCGTGACAAGGCAGTTCACCATCCGTGATGAGCGTTGAGACAAATTATCCGTGGCCCGCATTTTCATGGCGATTAGTGTGACATCCCCGAAATCGGGTGTTTGATCCAAAACAGCTTTTAAGCCGCCCCAGCGAAGCTCATGCCCGGCTCTGGCAGATGTATCCTTGGCATCGGTTCTCAGAGCCCGCACTTCATAGCGTCCAACTGCGACCGCATAATCAAACGTCATGCGTTGCGGCGTATTGGTGGCTGCCGTGAGGGTTTCACTCCCCAATGTCTGCCATGCGCCAATTGCTGTGCCGTCATCATCGATCTGACGCGCTTCAAACTGCCATGTGATGGTGCGGTTGTTCAGGCCGCCGCTATCATTGGCGTAATAGACCCCACGCGGCATGACAATATCAACGCTGATCTGGTGGCAGTTGGTTTGTGCAGGATTGGCCACAAAAGGCCCAACCCAATCACCACCATCACCTGTGCTGAGTAATTCTTGTCCTGCGACCTCGGGTGCAGTGACGACATCCGTATCAAATAGCGTGACGGCATCGCCGGGCTGCACGATTTCATAGTCAATTTCTTCAAAGGAGCTGATTGGCGTATCCTCAATACGGATCTGCTCCAGATCATATTCCCCCTGACCAATGCAATGCAGTTGATGCAAATATTGCTCGTTATTCTGATACAGCGAATATGGCGTTGCGGCCAAGTCGGGATAGACAATGTGCCGACCATAGACCACCGGGATCGGCTGACTTAATCGCGCCTGATTGCCTTGAGCTTGCAATGAATATGTCGGGCTGGCTGCGGGTGTATTACCAAAGCCACTATTCAAGCTGGTTGATGGCAAAGGCGGTGGTACCAACACATTCAACAGTGCACTTCCAGCAAACGCAACACCAGCGGTTACCAACGCCACCCCAACAGTGCTGGTGACACCGATTGCTCCGGCGAGCGCAGCTCCGGCATAAGGGGCCGCAACCATGACAGCAATAGTCAGGACGGATCGTAAAATCTTACCGCCCCCACCACCGCCGCCTTGAGGCAGCGTGATAAAGGTGACGACATCAGACAGACCAATGGTGATCTTATGCCATTGATCCCGAAGCACCGCTTCGCCATTAAATAAACAAATGGTTGGGCGTTCAAATTCTATGATGCCCGCTTCATCAAGCCATTCACGAATGGTGATGGGATGATCGACCGCAAAAATATCGCGTCCGCGTGCTGGCATAAATGGATTGTGAAGCATGTGGACGCAAGCAAACATGAGAACCTCGTAATTTAGTATGCTGATTAAGGGGCATCCCCCTGAAACCGATAAAACCCTTCAATTTGCCAGCTTGCGAGCTTGAGGCTGGCCATATTCTGAAACACAACACCATTACCTTTCACACAGTGCAGGACACCTTGTTCGGTAGGGCTGATAGTGATCCAAATACCCACATGGATGGGATGGCGGGATTGGCGCATCAACACCGCATCTCCTTGTGCTGGCGTCTCGATGAGCTGCCAACGTTTGCGTTCTGGGTGATCTCGAAAGGTCAAAGCCAGCCGCTTTAAATTTCCCTCTGCGACAGGAATGTCGGGCAGTTTTCGGCCAAAATGGTGCTTTTGCACCCAAACAACGAGGCTCCAGCAATCAAAGATATCCGGGCCTTTCGCGCCAGCCTTCCACGGCAAGCCGATATAGCGACACGCCCAGTGCAGCTCATCTGGCTGCCCAGTCATTTCATTCATGATATGTCCTTTGGTTTATTTAGCGGGTTAGACCGGGAAAGCGCGTGGCGGTATAGGTTTCTGACGGAAAGCTCTTATTGCCAATATCCAGCATGCGGGCGCGGCCAACAACGCGGCTGACATCCGCTTCGACTTCGCTCAAGATTAGCGTGATCGGCGGGTCCATTTGCGGTCCCGACAGATCATTGCTTAAATACGGGCGATAGGTGATCTCAATTTTTTCTGCGCTCTCAACAGCGGCATCCAGATGCTTGATCAACTCACGACTGACATTATCAATGGTGACGGTGATTTCCGGCACTGGCGAGGTATCGACAGGCGGCAGCTCCAGATCAAATCCCATGGCAATAAAGGTGACATATTCGTCAGGGTTTAAGGGCGCGGTATCCTCCAGCTTGGCTGATAAGTCTTGATGATCCCGCACCAATCGCACAGCAATGGGCTGGCCTTCATCATCCCTGAAAGCAGGATGGCGAAGCTCCAGCGTGTGTAAAATCACGATGTCACTGGGTGCAGAAGCGTAGGCTTCGGCAATCGCGGCATTTAATGTAGGATCAGGCATCTTCATCCTCCCACGCTTTATCGGTGATGTAATCGACGGCCATGCCTTCCAAGAAAGAAGCTTCGATGACATCAGATCGTGAGCGCAACCGTGAGATCTCAGTCAATAACGCTTGCGCTTTTGTCAGCGCTGCTTGTTCATCGTCCGTGAGATCAGAGCGCCCGCCGAGCAGATACAAATCAGCCAATGCATTTTGCTGTTTCCACACGGGGGCAATGTCCGTAATACGTCGACCAGCCTCTTCCTTAATCTGGCGGATCAACTGGCTGTTTGAAATAACGCCATTCAGCTCCTGATCGCTCACGGCCTTGCCACCCGATGGCGGCGTGACATCTTCTGCAAAAGCGTAATAATGCCGTCCGTTCAGATCAGCCAGATGGATGGGTGCGATTTCACTTTCGGTAAAAACTGGCGCGCGGGTCTGCAAATAAGATTTGAGATTGACTGTCGGCGAAACGCCTCCATCCCTACGGGCAGATGCTTGCGCATCTGTCGAAACTTCCTTCGTTGTTTTCATAAAAGCCTCCTAGAAAATCACATTGGTTAATGTTGCGACATCATGCAGATTGCCGACTTGTGTGCCTGTTTCGCCGTAGGAGTTATTGTCACCACAGGCATCCACACGCCCGTCGTCATACAAAACTCCAAGCCCCCATGATGCTGTACCTTGCCCATAACAATTCCAGTCCTCGATCACGCCGGACTGCCCAAGCACGCGTTGGAATGTATTATTGGTAGCAGAAAAGCTGTTAATCCCCAGATTGGCATTGCCGGAATACCCAGCGCCCCAGAGATCATTGCCTGCTTGCAAGATACAGCCCTCATAGCTGCACCCACCGCCAAAGGCGGCCTTGGTCACATTGCCTTGGAAACTTCCTGCAGGTTTTTGCGGGGAGAGCTGATTGGTAGAATTACCCGTTCCCAACTGGCCGTAGCCGTTATACCCCCAGAGATAAACCTCACCCTGATCGGTAATGCCGCCACCGCTTGCATAGCGACCATCGCCCACAAAAATATCCGTGAAATTAACAGCAGGCAGAGCGATTTGCGTGAAGCTTGTTCTTTGTGTGGTATCACCCAAGCCCAGCTCGCCATTGCCGTTAAAACCAGCGCTCCACAATGTGCCATCACTTAACAAAACAAGACCGGAGCCTGTCGGGCCAGAGCCAGCGGTGGTATAACCGCAAGATGGCAACGCCTTGATCACATTATTAAAGGCAGGATGCAAAATGGGGGTTTCTCGATTGGTCGTATCCCCAAGACCGAGCTGTCCATATCCATTATAGCCCCAGACCCAGAGTGAGCCGTCATCTTGAACGGCATATGTCGTATGGGGCAAACCCGAAGTCGCGACATCGATAATATTGGTCAACGCTCCGCAACGAATGGGGGTATATTGATTGGCGGATGTCCCGTTGCCTAGATTACCGTTACTGTTAATCCCACAGGCATAAACACGGCCATCGGTCGTTAAGAAATAAGCGCAGGCGTGATCATAATAATTTGGTCGACCGGGGATGACTTTGGCAATTTGAATATTATTTTGAACAAAATACTCAATCCGCTTGGCCACCGCCAAATTAACAGTGTTGCCATGACCCAATTGCCCGTAATTATTATACCCCCATGACCAGACTTCACCATCGGCGGTTAAGGCGTAATGTTGCATGCCGCCTGAGAACACATCCACAAAGCGCACATCAGGATTATCGGTTGCCACGCGCTTTGGCGTATAAATATGCGAGCCATTGGAATCTCCATTAGAATAGTTCCCGCCATAACCACAGGCTTTGATTGTACCGTCCGCCATGAGATAAACCCGCGTGTACCAACCGCCCAGGCCATTGACCTTGGCAAGCTTCCACACACGGCGGGAGGGATCAAGCGATTGATCGCGCCAAGCAGGTTGATTGCCTGCCATCTGCAAGACTTGAGCATTACCGCCACGGGCAAGACGAACGGGAATAGAACCATTATGGATCAGCAAATCACCTTCTTGGGAAAGCTGATCCGTACCTGCCGCCATCAAATCCCAATCATCACCTTGAACAGGTGTGACGGCTGAAACAGTGCGTTTGGCGATATAGCTGGAACCTTGATAGGAAACGGCATCATGGCGCACATAATTGCCAGCGCTGTTATAAGCGCCACGCCAGTTAATGCGGATATTGCCTAGATCAATCTGTGTCATGTTTTTATCTCCTGCTTAAATGTTGATAATGAGGTGGCCATCCTCGTTGATGTTGAAATCCACCCCCGGCAGCGTGATGAACCAAGTATCAAAATCATTGGCGTTGTATGTGCCTTGCCCTGTGATCGCCGTGAGCTTTGAGCCATCGGCACGCAGGCCGTAAAACACGCCCACGGATTCAATCACCTCAAACCCGTCTTCAGCTTGTTTGACCGCCAGCAACTTGCCTGCCTGACCGCTAATGTTGGTGGGCAGATTAAGGGCATTGGCTGTTTGCAAGGCCGACTGCGCCAAAGATTGCGTTTCATCCCGATAGGTTTCGGTTTGTGATACTGCTTCATTCAGTTGGTCAGCCGATGCTCCCAGATCGGTCAGCCCTGCCTGAATGGTATCTTCCATATCCTTGATGGCTTTGGCGGCACTTTTGACATGACCGCCATCGGTCGAAACGGTGGTTTGATCGTCGCCGTGGACGATTGTGTGCAGGAGCTGGCTGTCCGTTTGGACACGCGCCACCGCATCCTGCAGATCGGTCTGCAAGGTCATAAGAGTTTCCTTTGTTTATGGGTTAATTGAGGCGCTGCGGCAGGGTTTGATGCACGAGCACATAAAGGCTGTTTGAGGCCGTAATAATCCCTTGAGCATCTTCACTAAGCAGCAAGTTCAGCAAGCCTTCATCCAGAACAGGCCGTTCACGAATTTCCAGCTCGGAACGAATTTCCCAAAGCGTGCCGCCAAGCAGCTGGGCCTGAAACTGCCTTGTGAAACGAGCTTCCTGCGTCAGCAGCCCAAGCCCACCCAACAACTCAATCTCAAACCATGCGCCACCTTCTTTGGCTTGCCAGCGATACCATGCTTCAAACAGGGCAAACTGATCACGCCGCATAATCCAACGGACTGAAACGCGGCTTGGTACTTGCGTAAATCGCCTGCGTTGCCTTGCCGGACCCGCTTCCATTTCTGTGCGGAGAATGGCATCGCCGGGCTGGATGCCATATCCCTCAACAGTCGGTAACGGTAATGTTTCTGGCCATGCGATCATCGGTAACTCCCCGCTGCTGGATTAAGTCCATAACGTCGCTCCAAGGTTGGAGCCAATCCTTCCCCTCGAGCGACATTGCGGGTCATTTGGCCTTCGATCTGTTCAATAATAATATCGAGCCTGCTGCCACCGCCCGGCAGAGGTGACGTCTCAGTTCTGGCTTGAACGCCAGCAGCATTATTGTGAACATTGACCTCGACTTTCACGGGCTCACGCCCAGAGAGGCCAGCCCCAAGCAGACGCATCTGGCCGGGTGTAAATACCGTCTCACCGCGTTTGGCGATAATCGGCACTTCATTGCCAATGACGCCACCGCTATGAAACTTGTGCGCCCCGGAAAAGACAGAAGGATTAACATGGCGGCTGGCGAGAACATCACCACCGATGACACCACCTGTATGCGCCGCCCCAAAGAAGGAACCAAAATCAATCGATCCCAATGCATTGGCCAATGGCTGCGTGATGCTTTGGCGAATTTGTATCCGCACCAGATCCGCAATGATGGAATCCGCTAGAGATTTAAAATCCAACTTGCCCGTAGTCACAAATTCAACCAGCGCATCTTCCATGCCTTTGAAGGCATTTTTAACCAGCCGCTCAGTTTGCGAGGCCATGTCTTCCGCTTCATTCAAAACATCACGAAAACCGCGTTTGAGACCATCTTCCCAATGCTTTGAGCTTTGCAGGTCTTTTTCACGCGCCTCACGCAGCATGTTCTGATAAACATCTTCGACCTGAGCGCGGAATTCATCATAGCCAACACGGGTCTTATCCAATCCTGACAAAGCTTCTTCGCGCCATTCAATTGCTTTGAGGGTGGCCTGTTCAGTTTCAGATTTAAGGGCATTAAAAGCCCGGGTGATATCCTCCACCGTATCTTCATGACGTTCTGCAGCTTCCCGCGCACGTGTATCAGCTTCCTCCAGCTCGTATTTGCTGCTGATCAGGTTGCGGATACGCTGCTCATATTCTTGCGCCCCAGCACTTTGATTATTGCTTAAATCAATTCCCAAACGGCGCAATGCTTGCTCTTGCTCATTCAAAACAAGCGCGTTTTCAACTGCTGTGCCTTCACTGGAGCGGGCGGCAATAACGCGACGTAAGGCGGCTTCTTCTGCTTCCAACTCCTGAATGTAGGAGCGAATTTTCTCTTCCTCCTTATCGCCCAACTGTTGAGGTGCTGCGGGCTGGGTCGGTGCTTGCGGCGTTTGTGGATTGGCCTGCGCTGCTGCCGTTTGTGTGACGCCAGAGCGCAATCGATCTAATTGATCACCCGCACGCTGCGCAGCCAATTCTGCAGCCTGTAAGGCCAAAACCTGCTCTTGGATTTCTTTGGCATTTTCCGTGAAGTCCGGATATTTGACCGCCAAAGCCCATAAGGCATCCTGATATTCTTCAACCGTGATCCGGCCTGTTTGAAAGGCGCGGCGCACTTGAAACAGGTCGGCCTGTAAATCACTGCCAAAGCGCGAGAACTGATCCCAAAAACCACCAATCGCACCGTATTTCAGTTGCTTGGTGACTTCACGGATATTCTCTTGGGCAATATTGAGTTTTTCAGTCCACCGCGCCAAGGCTTCATTGCGTGAGGCGGCATTCAGCTCCTCAATATCATCCGTTGTTTTTTGAACAGTCTTGCGCAATTCCTCCATTTCGGCGGCATGGTCTTTGGCAGCTTTTCCGGCTGCGTCATGACCTTGGGCCAACTTATAAAGAGCCAGTCCTGCAATGATAGCAATCCCAGCGGGGCCCCCCAATAACAGCATGACATTGCGAAGCCCAACCATTGCCAATGTGGCCAATTTAGCGGCACCTTCAGCAATCACCATTTTGGCCGCTGCTGCCACAGAGACTTGCGCCATTAAACGAAAACCGACAATGGCTCCGGCATTACCCAGCATGGCTGCGTTCATGGCCGTAATCGCACCACCGACCGTTCTGGCAATCAGCAAGGCTGTCAAGCCTTCAACCGCCAAATCGGCATTGCGAACCAGAAATCCAAGCCCATCAGCAGCAACGCGCACAACACCGCCCAAGGTTTCACCCAAAGCCCGCGCTGCTTGCTTGCCGCTATCGGTCGTTTCTTTCAGGCTGATGGCCACATCACGAACCGCATCATTCAGGCCACCCGCACCAACCTCACGGGCCAGCTTGGAAAAGTTATCCTGAATATTGCTGAATATTCCGCCGAGCGTGTTCATTTGCTCAGACATCGCCCCGGCAAACTGGACATTCCCAATCTGGCGCAGATAGCTCTCAATTTCAGCGGCGTTTTTGCCAACCGTGGTAGTCACACCCTGAAAGGTGAAGGATACTTGCTCACCTTGGGTTCTGGCTTTAATTCCGAATTCCTTTAGGCGTTCAAACTCACCCGTGGCGGCATCGGCAATGGCCTCCACAAACTGCATCAGGTTTTTACCCATCGCAGAAGCCGTATTGCCGTATGACATCAGCGCTTCTTGGGATGGATCAAGACCCAAGGCTTTCAGCTTGATAAAAGCTTCGGTGATCTGCTCCACATTAAACGGTGTGGAAGAAGCAAAATCCTCAATCATTTTGAAGGCACGATCTGCCCCTTGCGCCGAGCCCGTCACCGTTTTCAAGCTGGCATGTAAACGCTCAAACTCACGGTTGGTAGATACAATAAACCCAAGCGAGCGGCTAATGCCTTGAATGCCTGCGTATGCACCAATCAATCCGGCAGCCTGACGCAAGACACCATTTAACGCCCGAGCTGATGCATCAACGGCTTTTAACCCAGCACTTGCAGGAGCGGTGGCATGGCTGATTTTATGAAAGGCTTGTTGGCCTTCTTTGCCCAGCTTGCCAAACTCACGGCGCAACTGTTCTCCACCCGTCGCAGACAAGCGGATCGATAGTTTTTTAGTTGCTGCCATTATTGTCGCCCATATCTTTTATTGCCAAAAGCGTTCCCATCGCGACTTCTGGCAACAGTTCAGCCATCGCTTGAGGCTCATAGCCAAGTGAGGTGCTGAGCTGCATAGCGGTCTCTAGGGGAAAGCGTTCATGTGATTGTGTGATTAATTTGCAAGCCACATCCCAAGCCTGCCAACCTTCCAAGGTTTTTAGGCTGTGCTCGTGATAGGGGCATCGCTCGCCTGTTTCGCCTTTTTGCCCTTGGGCGCAGGCTCGGCCTTGTTCGGCGCAGTTGCCGCAATATCTTGGCCCGTCTCCGAAGTGCCACCGGATACGAGCCCGCGTGCGTTTTTTTCCGCTTCCAACAACTCCCGCATACCTGTGTATTGTTGACGGAAGGTCTCGGCGATAACCCAATAGGCTCCGAAAAGCTCATCAATCTTTTCATCTGTGACCGGAGCGGGCTGATCTGCATCGGCTTCGAAAATACCTTCCCACTCGATAATCCCGGCACGAGCCAGACCAACGGTGAGATATTGTTCAGCCAAGGCTTCACGCACATTACTGTCTTCAAGATCAGGTAATTCTGAACGCCCATTAAGATATTGAGCGCCAACATCTTTTTCAGCGCGGTAGGCATCACCGAGTTTCTGCAGCTTTTGATTCATAAAGGCTCGCGCCTGATAAAAGACAGCACTTGTGCAGGGACGGACTTTCAGACGTACATCCAGTCCGACATCAATCCAATAAGGTTCTTTGGGCAGGGATAATTTAAGCATTAGAGATAATCCTCCACATCATTGGTTAGCGTTATGGTCAGCATTTTGCCGAGGCTGGCATCTTTAGCGCCTTGGAAGTCATAAGAGGCTTCAATCCCGCCGGGGCCGTTAATGCTGCGTTTGGGTTTGGGCAGATACACTTCGTGCGCTGTGATTTGCAGCTTGCGATCTGCATCGATGGTGTAGGCCAGCTCAATATCAATTGGCGTTCCGGCTCTGGCCAAATCCATCAGCGTGTTGTCGCCATAGCGCACAGAAATGGAACCCGAAAGCGAGCTCATACCGGGATCAATACCCTCGACCTTGCCGTCATCACGGATGGTCTCAATCTTCTCCAGATTATTGCTGTAGGTCAGCGAGGCGGCTGTCACATCGGCAAGGTTTGAGCCTGCACGTTTGATCGAGCCTTGGAATTGAGAAAAACGGCTATAAACCGCTTCCAATGGGCTGGCATCGCGTGTGCTGCTGGCTGGCGTTTCCCCCTGACCAATCAAGCCGATAGTGACTTGTGCTTCGCCGGAGCGCTGAAAGTTAAAAGCGCAGCTATTGGCGCGGACGCCTGTAAAAAGCGGATAGTCCGGCACATCAGGCAAACCAACCTCTAGGCTCAGGCTCGGTAAATTGACTTCGCCCGAAACAAAATCATGGGCGTAAGGACCAGAGCCATTGGTTGTAGGTGCTCCAAAGAGTGCTTTCAGCCAATAGCCGATATTGCGAAGATCAACAGGCACAACAATATCGCCGTCCACATTGATCACATCCTGAAAGGGAGCCGTGGGATCACGCCCCAAACCAAGAACACTGGATTCAATCAAGCCTTGCTCAGAATCCAATGAGCTTGAGATGAACGGAACCACGTTATAATCGCCACTTACTGGCGGCTGTCCGTATGCTGTTTCAAAGCCAAGCAAAAGCCGGGCATTCCAACCATAAGCGCGAGCCATATGTTTTCTCCTGTTTGTTTGGTTAAATGAGTGGGTTTGCCGTCACATATTCCAACGTGACAGGCAGTGTGGCAGCCTTGATTGCAGCGGCACCTTCAATTGGTTCCGTCAGTAATTCAGGGCTTCCGGGGTTTAAAATGTCGATAACACCATCAAGCGTGCCTGCGGTTTCCAGCGCAGCGCCAATTTGTGTGATCAGCTGATCCAGATCAGTCTCACGTTGCGCGGCATCGGCGTTTTGCACAAACACCTCAATATCAGCGCGGTGCTTGTAAATGTAGCGCGGCGGGGAAAGCAGAATATCCGGCTCTCCGGGATCACCATCACGCAGTACCACAAGCCCGGTTTCAGGAATGGCCGTGGTCAAAACTTCATTACGAAGAACACTGATACCGGGCAATCCTGTTTGCAGGCATAAAAAAAGGCCCTGCAGGGCCTGTTCACGTTTCGATGTCATTTCTAATCTTTCCAATATTTTACGATCAGCTCAGGAACACGCCTGTGCCATTTTGCGGCCTCCGGCTCAAAACGGATGAGCTTTGGCATTTTGACTTGCGGCACCATCCAGAACATCACAACCGATGTAAGGCCGCGACCGGATTTCAATGCTGATTGACTGGCTTTTCTAAAACCTCGCAGATCACCTGTTTTCCGGCTATAAGAGGCACGCATATTTTCAGCAACAAGCAGCGATGGGCCGTTTTTGCGATAAACAAAACGCAGCCTGATCCCACGCGCCTTTTCAAGGTTGCCGGGCGTAACACGCTTGCCCATAACCTTCTTCGGCGCATTCGGAGTTGGAATAGCCAGCCAAAAGCCGTCTTTTCCTTTGATCACTTGGCCTTCTTCAAAACCCTCCATGATCTTGGCGGCTTTGGTATAAACCATGCCAGCGGCTTTCAGGCTTTTACCCTGCTTGGGATAAACATCACCGCGCCATGACTTTGCCAAACGTGGACCAAGACCTGCGGCAGTTACCTGAGCATGCATGCTGTTTTTAAGGCCCGTTGTCGCTGTGCGGATGGCTCCGGTCACAGCTTGTTCGGCTTCCAGCAATTCAGCTTTCAGGTATTTATCCAGATCACCACTTATGGCTGCTCGTAATCTCATTTCAGAACCTCCATTTTCCACACCAGATGATGCGTGTCTTGAACAGGCTCGCCCTGAACACGGTAGCTTGCGCCATCAAGGATGATTTCATCTCCGGCCTTTGGTTTGGCAATCTCAGTTACCCGAACCTCTATCATGTTGGTGGGGGTGTGGATTTGCGCTTCCCGAAAATCAATGATCTGATCCGGTGATTTCAGAATGACTTTGACAGGTATATCTTCGCCATTTGCCCGGTAGAGCGCATCTAACCCCAAGCGATCAAACAGCCGATCTACCGCCTGTTTGAAACTTGGGATCATGAGGCATTATCCTGTTCATAGCGTTTCCAAGCCTGATCGCGTTGCTCTTGACTGATGTCACGATCCAGCACATCTTCCAGTGCTTTCACCAAAGGCTTGCCATCCTTGCCAAAGCCGCTTTCATCCAGAACCGCAATGGCATCTATGATTGCCAAAATATCAGCATTTGGTTCATCGGTTTTGGCTTCAGGCGTTTTTGCCGCCGTTGATTTTCCAGCAGGTTCAGCAAAGCCACGCGCAATCAGCGCCTTGGCTTCCGCATCGTCCAGCTTAAGAGTTTCACCCGGTTGCACAGTGCCATCGGGTGTTTGAAGGGAGATTTTTGCAATAATATTCATGTTCCTAACCTCCCTTAAGCGACTGTTGCACACAAAGATGCGTTGGGACGATACGGCACCACCAACGGCGCAGACTGCATCAACAACCAGCGAACCGCAGGGTCTTCTTCCAGCCAAGATTTGGAGAAATAGCGCAGGGCCTTAAAGGCTGCTTTTTCATCCATGATCATGCCATAGCAACGCGTGCCTTCAAGCTGACCTTGGCTGACCAGCAGGACCGTGTAATCGGGCAGCAAGTTCTGCGTTGTGCCATCATCGGCGACATACACATCGTTATAGACATGGAAATCAAAATCCCCGATGGAACCGACATAGCGTGCTTTCTCATTGCCTTGACCACGCACGATGGGATCAGTGGAGATCGTCGCATTGGTACCGCGACGGATTTCAAGCTGGCCGACAACCTGCTTGTTCTTGCGGAAATGTCGCCATGCTTTCGGGTCCATGATGACAACCCGCGCCACAGCACCGGATTTTTCCTGCACCAAGCTGGCCCAGTCTTCCAGATGATCCAAAGCAGGCGCATCGACGCTATCCCATTTGGCAGCACCTGTAAGTGCCAGTGTCAAAGCCGGATCGCGTTTAAAATCAACGATCTTGGTCGGATAATCTTCACCCGCAACGGTAACAGTGCCTTTGATCAAGGCTTCTGCCGCCATTACTTCCTCACGGCGCGTAAGATTTTCCAGCTGGTTACGCAGCGAACGACTGACAGCCGCTTCCAAACGCCGACTTGCCGGAAGAGACCCACCAATCTTTTCACCAATGCTGCGTTTGAGCGGCGTATTGGCGTCAAAGCGGCGCTTGTCCTTCACGTAAGCGGGTTTAAAGCTCTGGGTCGTAAAGCCTTCATTGGCCACAACACGGCCCGCCACCAATGGCGAAACGAACGGTGCAAGGCGCGGCTTGGACTGATCAATATCAAAGTGGATTTCTTCGGACTCTTCCGTCTGGATTGAGCCAAAGAAGGTGTCCAGCAAAAAGGAGGCTGGTCGCTCCAGATGCTCAACGGTGCGGTTCAGCACAAATGTAGAAAAAATATCAACCATGATTATACCTCCTGATTTTTGCGTAGAAAGATGGTGCAAGGCCCAATATTGCGGAAGCTGTTCCAGACGCTCGCCGCGTCATGGCCAGCACCGTAGGTCAGTGCATTGCTGTTAAACTCGCCTGAGTGATAGACAACCGCCTCGGCATCACCTGATGTGGTATCAATCGGCTCGGCGAGAATGGCAGCAGGCTTTTGTGATCCATCGGTCGCACTGGCATCACTCAAGACATAAAGACCAGATGCGGTGATACGGCCCAAGACAGCACCGCGTGGATAGGCTGCGGCCCCTGTGATCGTTTCAATGCGTTGGACAGCAGGAAACTCACCTGCAACCAGATTATCCGGGGTATAGCCACCTTGGTCGGTAAAGCCTCCGGCATGATTAGAATATGCGTTCATATCGATTTCTCCTTATCGTTAGTAAGTTGCCAGACGCTTGGCGACAGCTTCCTCGCTGTCATCCTCTGTCTCGGGTGATGGGGTGATTTCAGGATTGGGCGTTGCTTCCATCGCCGCACTAAAGCCCGACACATCATCGCGTGTGGGCGTTTCAATTGGCGCTTTGGATAAAACAGATACGGCAGCTTCCACCTCCATATCGGTTTCGAAGGCCAGATGCTGTGCCAGCAATGTACGTGCATTGGCCTCATCATGAGACAGAATGCCTTGCACACGGCTGCGCTCTGTCGTGACACCTTGTTTGACCGCATCTTGTTCAAGACTGGCTGTTAAATCGGGATAAGCCTCCCGCAGGCTTTGGACATCATCCATACTTTTCTCCTTTTGGTTTGGATTGATAGAATGCGGGGAAGGCTCTGAGACCGGATTGCCGCTGAGCTCAAACAAGAGCTTTTCAAAAGAGCCGATACGGTCGGCCAGACCTTGCTTTACAGCAGCATCCCCAATGAACACATCGCCACTGCCGTAATGGTTTTTCACATGGCTGGAGGCCACGCCGCGATACTTGGCAACCGCCTCCACAAACACATCTGCCATTGCATCGATGCGCTTTTGCAAACGGGCGCGACCATCATCCGTATCCGGATCAAGCCGCTTATAAGGGCTTTGTGAAGACACGACTTCCACCGTATCCTCGCCCTTATTGCCGCGATAAACGCCGACCACGCCAATGGAGCCAAGAGCACTGGTTTTTGACACCACGATTTCATCAGCTGCGGCTGCGATCCAGTAGGCACCAGAGGCCGCATCGCCAGAGGCATAAGCGATAATGGGTTTAACCCCGCGTGCCTCATGGATCATGTCAGCAAATTCAGCGCAGCCATTCACTTCACCGCCCGGTGAATCGATGTTTAAGACAATGGCTTTAACATCGGGGTTCTCGACCGCCTGCGTGAAATCCTTGGCCAACAATTCATAAGAAGATGCGCCGCTCACTTGCGTAAACAGGTTGGCATAACGAAAAAGCGGCCCAACCACTGGCAGGACCGCTATTCCATCTCGCATCTCAAGGCGATAACTGTTTTGCAGTTCTCGCCCCAGTTTCGCTGCAATCGCTTCAGGCGGTGCATTTTGCCTTGCGGCAATATCCAAAATTGTTGTCAGCGCCGATGATGTAATTGCCCAAGGCTCATCAGCCGCTTTATTCCATACTCTCATCTTTATCATCCTGTTTTAGTGTTGCGACCATAGCCGGGGTGCTCAGGCCAAGCTCTTTCATCTTGGCTTGTTCACGCGCACGCTGTTCCAATACTTCTTCCCAGTCCAAGCCCTGTGAGGCACATTCTTCTTCCAAGGTGGAGAGGCCATTTTCCATGCGGATGCGTGAGGCTTCAGCTTCTTTGACTGGATCAATCCAGCCGCGACCGGGGCCAATCCATTTAGAGCGTGTCCATGCAGCGCGGTTGTGATAAAAGCCGGGCGCTTCGATCAGGCCTTTGCCAATTGCTTCTTCCAACCACAATTCATAAACCGGTCGTGCCCAGTAGGTTGCAAGCCATTGCCTGCGCCCCATGAAAAAACGCCATGCTTCCATGAGTGCTGCTCGCGCACTGGAATAGTTAGTTTTGGAAAAATCCTTCATCAGCAATTCAAACGGAATGTTTAAGCCCGTTCCGATATGCCGCAGTACATTTTCAACAAACTGACCATAGCCGCTATTGGGGCGGCTTGGCGTAAAAGGTGAGACCTTATCGCCCGGAAAGACCGGGATAATGGCACCGCCTTGCAAACGAACTTTCCATTCATTGCGGGCAGCTATGTAATCATCCACACTGCCACCAAACATTTCACCGATGGCCTCACTATCAAGTGGGGTTTCAATAAAGGCTGCGATCATGGCATTGACCACAGCCGCTTGCAGTTCGCTACGCTCATAATGATCAAGCATTTTGAATAAAGGCATGATGCTGGTCAGAAGCGGCTTGCCTCGGCTTTGTCCACTGCGTTCCAGATCGGCGATATGCAGCACACGGCGGCGACCGAATGGCGTTTCTACCGGGATGCGTTGCCAATCTTTTTCTGATCCTGCCGATAACAAATAATCACCGGGATGGTTTTTTCTGATCCAGTAGGCTTTCGCGGCCCCATAGCTATCAATTTCAATACCGCCGCGCAGCAACTTGGAATCAGGCTTGCCATCAGGATTACTGAGGCGATCTGGCTCCACCAGCTGCAGGACTGTTGAAAACCGACGCTCTTTCAGCCAAAGCGGCAAGGCCAAGGCTTCACCATTGAGCATGGAGGAGCGGAACACCTGCGATGTCAGTCCGGCAAAGGTTAAAGACTTTGCTGCGTCACAATCCGTGGTTTCGGCCCAGCTGCGCCATAAGGATTCCACATGGCGCGACCATTCATCTGCCCACGCTTTGTCTTTTCCTAATGATTTGTAATCCGGCTGTGCTGCCAATCTCAGCCCGGTGCCGACAACATTATCCGTTAGAGTCTGAAATGCACCGGAGGCCACGCCGTGATTGCGAACAAGGTCGCGTGAGCGCGATACCAAGGTACCTAGTTCTGGGATTAAATCACTATCGGCAGATCCGGCAGGTGGTAACCATGATGCCAGCTCTCTGGCAGACAGGGATGCTGCCCGATGTGCTGTATCTGGCTGACCATTGCTTTTTGTCATGTTTAAAACTCCACATAAATTGCCTTGCGACCGGAACCTCCCTGTTTGCGTCTGATTTCCAGCTTCAAATGGGCAATGTATTTTTCAATCTTGGGCGCATCTGCTGTCTGATAAGTGACAGCGCCATACCCGCCGATATTGACCGAGACTTCCTTGCCACCTGTCATCAGTAGGTGATAGGCGTTTTCAGCTTCGCATAAGCGGCTTTGTAATGTGGCCAAATCTGTCATTGCGGTTCCTTACAAATACGGATCGTCAGCCATCTGAACAGGCCGCTGTTTCAAGCGCTCGTTCAAAGCCGTTGGTTCCTTCGTTTCTGTTGGTTGGGGTTGAATCAGCGCCGTTGGCACAGGTTTTCCCAAGACTTCCTCCAGCTGCAGCCAATGGCGCTCTGAAAAACGATCCAATCCATAAATACTGGCGGCAGCGCGGGCATACACCCGGCAATCCAGCGCCTCATTATTGCGGGTGGGGTCTTTCTCCCAAACAGCGCGGGGATAACCCCGATGCACCCGAATAATGCGTTTCTCAGCCGTCAGCTGTTTGAAATACTCTTCCGCATATTGTGGAAAGTGGCAGCTTCCTGCTGGATATGGCACACCATCTTTCAATTCAGTCTCTGATGGCCAATCCAGTTTCAGCCAGCGATAAAGTTCAACCTTGGCCACCGGGCCGGAGACATTCCAAACACGAAGACCACGCCTGCGACCGCCAACATCGGCTTTCGATACACTCAAAATGAGCGCCGTATCCCGATCTTGTCCTTTGATCGCCACAACGGTGCGTGGCTGGCTCGCTCTGGCACCACCAGCACCCCAAACAGCTTGGGGGTGGCCTTTGGCCCATGCATAAACATCCTGCGTGGCATAACCAGAATCCACCGCCATTACGCGGATGGGCATGGTGTGTCCGGTTTGATGCGGCCAGTCGCGGCGCAAGACATCTTCGAGTTTTTGCCACACATCGCGGCGGGCGGTATCACCATCCAGCACAATATAATCGACAGACCAGCTTTGTTTATCGCGGCCCCAAGCAACCACCTCACATTCAAGGCGGTCTTTTTGGACATCCACACCAGCGGTTAGAAACAACCCTGTCTTGGGAACAACACCTTGCGCGTAAGTTTCCCGCCGCGCATAAAGTCGCTCCCAGTCTGGCGCTTCATGTTCTTCTTCAAACGGTTCACCCAGCACTGTGTTGACGAAACTTTTCATCAACTCCGGATGTTCCTTGGCTTGCTCAAACATCGCCGCTGCATCTGACCAGCTGAACCAGCCCACCGGGCTGTAAAGGGAAGACAGGTGATAACCAACCGTCTGTCCATCACCTTTGGCGGTTGCCATCCACTGACCTTTGGCAAGCATCTCTGTTTTGTGATGTTCTGCGATCAGTTCTTCGCAAGACTCGCATTCATACGTCACATCCGACGGGTTACCTTCAGCCCAGCGGAGCTGTGAAAACCTTAATGGCTGCTCATGCCCGCAATGAGGGCAAGGGACATGGAAATAACGTTGATCTGAATGGTCAAATTCCCGGGCAATGCGCGATAATCCTTTCAATGTTGGTGTGCTCACAAGAAAAACCTTACGTCGCCCCTGAAATGTGGCGCTCCGGCGTTCTGCCAATAAAATCGGATCGCCTTCACCCTCGACATCGCCGGGATAGCCATCCACTTCATCCATAAAAAGATACCGCGCAGGCATGGACCGCAGTCCTACAGCCGAATTTGCGCCTGTCATCACCAGAACACCGCCCGGAAACTCTTTTGACAACACGGTGTTGCCGGAATCTCGTGAGCGTGCAGGCTTCACCCGCGCTTTTAATTCTTTGGAATCCTCCAAAAGCGGATCAATCCGCTGTTTAGAGTTCCGTTTGGCCATTTCTACGGTTGGTGCCACAGCCATCATCGGGCCGGGTGCCATGTGAATGACGTAGCCAATCCAGTTATTGCCAGCCTCGGTCCCGCCGATCTGAGCCCCTTTCATAAACACAACCCGTTGCGCCCGTTTATGGGGCGAGAGTTGATCCATGATTTCGCGCAAATACGGTGTGCGTTCTGTGCGCCAGCGACCGGGTTCGGCGGCAGCCTTGGGGGAGAGAAAGCGATATTCATCCGACCATTCAGAAATGGTCATAAAGGCATCGGGTTTTAATCCTTCAAACCAAGCCTGTTCAAGTGTTTGCGATCCATCGTACAAAGTGCCGTCATATCCATTATTGTTTGAAGTTTGCTCTGATCCCTCCAAGTTCTTCCAAGTGTTCACGGACATAACGCTCCAACGTCACATGTAATTGGTGGGCATCGGTCTCGAGTTCTGCTGCCATTTGGCTTGAAATCCTTGCAGGCCATGTTTGCCATGCATCGCGTTCCTGACGCGCAAGCCGAAACACATGGGCAATGGCCTCATTGCGGTCGATAAGCTCACCCTTTAATTGCTTGAGGCGCACCCGGTTGGTTTGCGCCTTTAAAACCTCATTGGCGGTTTTGGCTTGCATGTAGGTCGTGCCACCTGAGGAAAACGGAGTACCGCTTTCCTTTAAGGTTTCTTCAACCGCTTCCACCGCAGCCGCAGGCACTGGTTTGGTCTTTGCTACCTGCTTTGTTTGTGGCTTGGCCGTGTTGGATGACCATTCACGATCAGCGCGTTCTACATCAATAGTGCCATCAGGCTCAGCGGTAATGCGGCCTTGTTTTAGCGCCTTTCTGACGGCGGTATCGCTTACACCGCGCTGTCTTGCATATTCTCGGATCGATACGCCCATATTCTTCGATTAATCCCTTGAATTGACTTGATAATACTTGGTTTCCAAGCGTTCATGAACACGTCAACAAGCAAAGGAGCAACCATGACAAACAACATAAAACACACCCCAAAAGACCAAATACTGGCGCAGATCGCCAAAGACGAGCTGCACCTTGAAACCCTCGAAACCCGCAAGAGCGATAGCCTCGATTTTCACGACTGCGCGGTCTGGTCCATCAAAGCTGCGCTTGAGGCTGCTTATGAAGCGGGCCAACAATCTGCCACTAAAGGAGGTAAGTAATGAGTAAGACCACCAAACAAGCACAGATCATCGAAACGCTCAGCACCAAGGAAGGAGCCAGCATCGATGAGATGATGAAACTGACGGGCTGGCAAAAACATACGGTGCGCGGCGTTTTATCCCGAGTCATCAAAAAGCTCGAAGGCTTTGAGCTGAGCTCAGAAAAACAAGACGCCGCCCGCCGTTATTACCTCAAACCAACCGAGAAAAAGGAACCCCAAGCATGAGCAACCAAAATCCCATTATCAATAACGCCATCCAAGCCAACATGAACGCCATGCGTGATATGCTGGAAAAAGCTGCCACCCTTGCAAAAGAGGGGTGCGGTTACATGGATGACGGCAATCGCAACGCTGCCATCGGCTCCATCATTGACCTTGATCGGCTGCTTGGCGATGCCAAAGCCTTACACGAAGCGTCACTCGCCCTCCACAGGCAGTGAGGCTTCGGCCTTGCTTCCAAGGCGATCTTTTTCAACAGCCTTAAAGTCCTGATCGGCACCTGATAGCGTTGCCTGTAATCCGGTCATTTCTTGCCAGCGACGCACAATCACATCCACATATTTAGGATCAAGCTCAATCAATCGCGCCTGTCGTCCGGTATGTTCTGCAGCAATCAATGTTGAGCCAGAACCACCAAACGGATCGAGCACAATATCCAGCGTCTTGCTGGAATTTTTAATCCCGCGCACGACAAGATCAACAGGCTTCATGGTCGGGTGCAGATCGTTCTTCTGCGGTTTGTTATAAAACCAGACATCACCCTGATCACGCGCACCGCACCAGTAGCGGTCATTGCCATCTTTCCACCCATATAGGATGGGCTCATATTGGCGCTGATAATCAGAACGGCCAAGGGTGAAGGTGTTCTTCGCCCAGATGATAAAGGTCGACCATTTGCCGCCTGCATTGCGGAAGGCGCTTTGTAGCGTGTCCAGCTCGCTGGAACTCATGCAGATGTAAAGAGCACCCTTGGTATGAGCCAACATATTTTTGCAGGCTGCGGTTAAAAATGCCTCAAAGTCATCGCCCAGATTATCATTCATAATCTTGCGCCCGGCTTTGGCTCCACCTTTGGAGCGCAGCTTGTCTTTCGCCGTATCGCCGTAATTCACATTATAGGGTGGATCGGTAAAGACCATGTCGGCGAGTTCCCCAGCCATGAGTTTTTTCATATCAGCTTCGCTTGTGGAGTCGCCGCAGAGCAAACGGTGCTCACCCATAATCCAGATATCGCCTGTACGGCTGACAGGATTTTCCTGTACTTCTGGAATGTTTTCATCAAGCGCGGCTGCTTCATCGTCATCCAGTGATGTCAATAAATCATCCAACTCCACATCGTCAAAGCCCAGCAGATCAAGATCGAAATCTTCATCGGCAAGATTTTGTAATTCCAATCGCAATAATTCTTCATCCCATCCGGCATTTTCAGCGATTTTGTTATCGGCAATGACCAAGGCGCGGCGCTGGTTCTCTGTCAGGTGGTCCAGCTTGATGGTCGGAACCGTTTTCAATCCCAACTTCTTGGCTGCCATCACACGGCCATGGCCCGCGATGATGATGTTATCGCCGCCAACCAGAACAGGGTTTACAAAGCCAAATTCAGCAATCGATCCTGCAATCTGCGCCACTTGCGTTTCACTGTGTGTGCGGGCGTTGCGGGCATAGGGAACCAGCTGCTCCAGCGCTATTTGCTGAACATTCAAATCCATTGTTAAACCTTTTTATGTGTTAGTGGCGTGCGAACCCGGGTGCGAACTGCGAACCTCTTTTGCCGCCCTGACGCTAGCGAAATACTGCGCCCAGCCCGCCCGCATACGTTCCAGCCGCAGGAAGGACCCGTGGCTTGGTATGTGTGTAATTTGGGAGGGGGAAATAGAGCGGCGGTGCGTTGGGTGCATGTCTGCCGATTATGCCTTTCAGGATAGCGAAAAATGTTGCAAGTGTCGAATACTAATGTGTTGCAACAGCTTACTTCTGTCCTGCATTCAAACGCGCAGCAATTTTAGCCAGCGCAATACTCCATTTACGCCATGCTGTGCTGCGGTCACAGCCAAGCTCCCAGCAGATCGTTTTCCAAGGCTTACGTGCAGCGCGATGCCAGATCAATTTGCGCTCGTTAACCTCCACCCAAATTGCCCAGCGCAAGGTTTGTTCCATGCGGGTGATCTGATCAGGGGTAGCACGAAGGCGCAGTGGCATCGGCTCACTCGCATCGATTTCCTCCTGCGTTCTGATAACATCAGGCCATGAGTTGAAATAGCCTTGCACGCGAACGGCGGGTAATCTGTTCAGCGTTGTAATTGCTTCTTCAAATTGATTAGCCACGTCTTTTTCTGTCCAGTTTTGATCCATATGAACCTCCTTAGTTGTTATTGATTTCATTTAAAATTCCTGCATATCCTGCGACATCAACCATGCTGTCATGATGCTTGGAATTGCTGTTTAGTCGAGCTAACTTCAGCTCAATCAGGCAGAGAACAACCTGTGTGGCGTTCACCTCTGTGCCCAACGTCAACGACCAGCGTTTGGCCACGTTTTCGAATAGCGGCTGGGGTGATCCATAGCTTTCACCACGCTCTGCCAGTGCCCGTGTCGCTTCCTCCAAAAGTCGGTTGGCGTGTCTCATGACTGACCTCCGATCATTTGCTCACGAGCAAAATGCAGGAGAGCCAGTGCATCGGCTTCGTTGTCATCTTCGGGCTGATGGCCAAGGGCTTTGACGGCAGCGATAACAGCTGCCTTGCCAGCATTGCCTTTGCCAGTGATGAACTTCTTAATCGTGCCGACTGGAACGCCTTCGTAAGGGATGCTGTGCTCTTCACACCATGCGGTGAGTGATGCCAGAAAACCGCCATAAGCATGGGCAGCATCCACACCAAGGTGCCTGCGAACTTCTTCAAAATAGACCGCGTTGATCACACCAGACACATCGCGGGTTTCATTCAGCCAGCGTTCAAAACGCAGATAACGCATGCCGCCACCCTCAAAGCGACGGGGACGAAAATGCGCTGTACCGCTCATGATGCGTCCATGTTTGTTGGAGAGCGCCCATCCAGTGGCTGTGCCCAGATCGAGACTGAGCAAAATGGGTTGATTGGTTTTTTCCATGGAGACCTCCTGTTTGGTTGTTGGGAAAGATGAAATGAGCACCCACAAAACCCTCGACCGGGGAGAGTTGCCCCCATAGGGGCACTCTCTCCCGTAGGGAGAGGGAGTCTTTTTCCTAAACACTTCCAAACTGGCTAAGCCTTGAAATAAAAGGCTTTCCGGCCAGTTTGGACAGTTTGGAACGAAACTGGATGGCCAAAACTGGAATCTGGCCCGAAACTGCGCTGAAACCTTTGATATGGCTGGCGTTTCCCAGTTTTGGCAGATTTGCTGCAGTTTCAGATTGGGCCGAAACTGCTCCAGTTTAGGAGCGTGGCTGACCATTTTTCCCGGGTGGGAAAATTGGTTTTTGTGGGTGTTTTGGAGCTGGTTCATCATGCCTGATTCTCCTCGTCATAAATCCACACGCGAGGGTTCTCGACAGGCAGGACGGCTGCTGTTTGGCGGCATTTGTAATGGGTTGGATAGACCGCTTGCAGCTTGGCTGAGACTTCGCCTGTGTGCGGGTCAACCATCTCTTCACCAGTGCCCAGATGCATGTCTTCAACGCACAAAAAGCCATATTTGGTGCGAGAGGGACTGCTCAGGCCGTAATTGTCTGCGTCCTTGAAAAACTTGACGTAGCCTTTGGTAGAAAGCACATCCAAGCGACCACGAATGGTGTCTTTGCCGCCAAGCCCGGCGCGGTTTTCAAACGCCTGACAAAACTGGTTCATGGTGTAAACACGACCAGCGCGGGATTCCTCATAGATGATTTCAAGGATGACATCACGCTTGCGACGGCGCTCTGCATCCAGCTTCTGGCCATAGTCACGATTGACCAGACGATCCGAGGTGTATTCCATCTCTTGCCACGCACCATCGACCTTATCGATTACCTTGGAGCGCAGGCGTGGACCGTTTCGAAGCTCAAAAATCAGCTGACGGTAAGACTGATTTTCATCCGGCTGGAACATGATCAGCCCGGTGGTGTAATAGCCTCGCAAGCTGCTGGCCCCGGATAGCGCTTGAAACGGATCTTCTTCCAGCTGCTTCTTTTGAATTTTGCGTGTGTGGTGGGCAAGGATGATCCCGGCATCGGGATTAACGGCATCGCGCAAGGCATCAAGCCGTTGCTGCAGGAAAAATAGCATGGCGGCATTATCATTTTCACCTGCATCACCTTCGCCGCCGTCAAACACATTACGCAGCGGATCAACAACGATAATATCAACGCCTAGATCGCTAAAATGGCTACGAATAGATTCACAGGTGGCGGCCACGCCATGATCATTGAGCAGCATCTTAAATTGCGGCGTGACAACCAGATTTTTACGAACCAATGGCAACAAGTTTTTATCAAACGCCATGTTTTGCAGGCGCTCGCGTAAATAGTGGTAGCCAATCTCAGCCTGCAGATAAAATATCCGCAAAGGGCGTGGTGGCTTCATGCCAAGAAATGGAACGCCTGCCGCTATATGGGCCAGCAGCGAGAGCAGAAAGTCACTCTTGCCGACCTTGGGCGCACCACCAAAGACCATCAGTCCGCCCGGCGTTAATACACGCGGCAGGATTAAATCTTCTGGCATGGGCGATGTGTCATCCAGAAAATGCCCAACCGTGAAGGCAGGCACAGCAGTGACAGCGGCTTTTTCGGTTTTGATGCGCTCAGCAATAAAGGCACGTATGTCCAAGCCCTCAGACACAGCATCGGCTGCGTCCCATTTCTCGGGCTTATCGTTTGGTACATCCAGAACGGTGAGTGAGGCAGCAATACCTTGCGAGCCAAGATATGTGCTGACGGCCTCGGCATAAGCGCGGCCAGCCTCATCATGATCTGGCCAGATCAATAGGTGCTTGCCTTTGAGCGGTGACCAGTCTGTTTTTTCCGGCGGGGCTTTTGCGCCATTCATCGCGGTTGTGGCAGTAATGCCATGGGCCATCAAAGCTTCGGCAGCTTTTTCACCTTCGACCAGCACAACATGCTCGGTTTCCTTGATATTCGGCTGATTAAAAAGCGGTCTTGGTGTGGGGGCGCGATGTTTTTTTGCCAGCACATCCCACGGTCTGAATTCCTTGCCGTCGGCTGTGTCATAGCGATAGACGCAGGCAATAAGCTTGCCATCTCCATCCAGATAGTCCCATTTGGCTGTATGTGGGCCAAGTTCATCCTCGGGGATATGTTTGGCAGGTTTACTTTGAGGAACAGACATCGGCGCAGGCGAAGACAGTCCCAACCATTCACTGGCTGAGCTGACCACCTGCGGGAATTGATGCTTGGTATCCAAATTGTGACAAGCAGCCCAAAGATCAAAGATGTCGCCGCCTTCGCCCGTGGCAAAATCATGCCACATGCCAGCTTTGCCGCTATTCAGCTCAATCTTGAGGCTGTCACCTTTGCTGCCTTGAATATCACCGATCTCATACACGCCGCGTTTGATGCGGCCTGCTGGCAGCAAGTAAGACAAGACCTGATCCAGTCGCCCGATCAGTTGTTGACGGATATCATCCGTTGGAACAGTAGCGTCTTTGAATTCCTGATATTGGCTTGGCGCATCGTTGAAGTCGGACCAGCTTAATGTCATGCAGGCACCTCCCAACATCGATTGCGGTAGGCACAAAAGCGGCACTCAAAATGTTCAGGATCAGCGGTATGGCGCGGTAATAATTCACCAGCATCGGCTGCTTTTAAGATGGTCACCGCACGATCACTGACCTTTTGAGCAAGGCTCGCATCAAAATGCACAAGCTCAAAATGCAGCTCTGCCGTATCTTTATTAATGGCTGTGAATAGCGCCGGGTTTTGACTGATGTCCGGCACACTGCCTTCCATATAGGCTTGGTAGGTGGCCATCTGCGCGGCATAGACAGGTTTTGATTTGGCAACGCCGCGTTTGACGGTGTCTTTCCATGACTTGGCATTGAGCGACTTGCACTCCCAAAGCATCGGGAATGTCAGGCCCAGTGCCTCGGGTGCGCCATTGATAATGCCGTCAACATGACCACGGATGCGGCCATCAGCGACCGAGAACCCGAATTGATAGCCATTTGGCTTTTCAGTGAAGAGCTCAAACCCGGCAAGGCGTAGCCAGCGAATGGCCAGATCTTCAAACACATGGCCTGCGGCAAATATCCGTAAGGTCTGGCCGGAAAAGCCTTCGTCTTTAGGGATGTTCGTATATTCGTACTGTAATTTACGGCTGCAGTTTTCCCCGAGGCGGGAAGCCCCAAGATAATCACGTTCTGGCTGGGCTTTATGTTCCGCGCACAGTGCCTGATCAATCAACTCAGACACATGCTCGGTAAAACTGGGCCTGTGGTTAAAATCAAGCATCTAAAATGGAATCTCCTCCGAACCTTTGGAAAGCTCGTCCATGTAAGCCGTCACAACGACTTCAATCAGCGTCAGGACTTGCTCACGGGTTAAATCTTGAAAGGCTTTGTCAGTGCCAATCTCGGCGACATATTCGCCAAGGGGACGCAGAGCCTTATTCATGCATTCACGTTCAAAATCGGTGGGGTCAATCATGCGGCGATCCTCCCGTTTTCAATGACCTGACGGATGGCCGTGTTGTTGAAACGCATGGTCATCAGCGCGGATGCCTTGTAACGGGTCAGGCTGTAATCATTGCGATATTCAGGGGGGAGATGACGTAACTGCTTTTCGGTGGCAGGCTGGTGCAACCAGTTCTTGGTTTTGTGAGCAGCGCTCTCGGTTTCAAACAGGTTGATCCAGTCATCGGCAGCGGCGAAGCACACAATACGCTCACCCGCAGCCAAGAGCTTAACCGCGTGGTTTTTGCGGCCACCAACAGCGTACCATTCGCCATCGCGGTAAAAGACACCGCCCCAAGCCTCAAAGCCGGTTGCAATGAAATACTGATCATCACCGCGCAAATCGCACCAAAGGAAGCTGGAGCGTTTGAGAATATCGATTTCCGTCATGTGGAAATCAGCGGTTTGTGTGGTGTCAGCCTCGGGCTGTCCTTCCCAGATATAGCCGCAGAGCGGACATTCCTTACTGGCAAGCGGCACGTCAGCACCGCATTCCGGGCAGTCTTTATATGGCGCATCGCCGTCAATAAACTGGTCATCCAGCTGGACTTCCTGTTCCAGCGAGCCATGCATCAGTGTCGATGTGCCAAAATCCAGCACAACACAGTCTTTTTTGATGATGCCGGGATGCTCGCTTGGATCAATGGTACGAAGCCCGCGCCCGATCATTTGGATCATGGTGGATTTGTAAGAGCTTGGGCGTAGTAAAATGATGCAGGATGTTGGCGGGTGGTCCCAGCCTTCTGTCAGCACTGCAACATTCACGATCACTTGCAGATCGCCTTTGCCGTAAGCTGCCAAAGTATCAAAGCGATCTGTTTCGCTCATATCACCCCAGATCATGCCTGCGGCGATGCCCACGCTGATAAAGCTGGCCATGACATCCCGCGCATGCTCAACGGTGGAGCAAAATACGACGGTTTGACGGTCTCCTGCTTTTTCTTTCCAGTGCTGAACCACCGCATCATTGATGGGGCGCGTGTTCATGATGTCAGCAACCGCGCCCATATCATAATCAAGGGCGGTTTTACGGACTTTGCTTAGCTCTTCCTGAACACCGACATTCATGACAAAGGTGCGCGGTGGTACAAGGTGACCGGAAGCGATCAGCTCCTTAACCGTGATCTGGTCCGACACGTTGGAAAAGATCGGGCGCAGACCTTTTTTATCTCCACGGTTCGGCGTGGCAGTCATGCCCAGAAGCTTCAAATTGGGGTTGATATTTTGAGCGTGCTCAATCACCCGCATATAGCTGTCGGCCCGAGCGTGATGGGCTTCATCAATTACCAATGCATCAAGCGGCGGCAATGAGTGCAGGTTGCTCTCCCGCGAGAGGGTTTGCACCATGGCAAAGGCCACTTGGCCATCCCAGCTTTTCTCATTCGCATTGAAAATGCTGGTGGAAAGTGATGGGTTTACGCGCTTGAACTTGCCTTCATTCTGAAAGGTCAGCTCATCACGGTGAGCAAGCACGCAGGCACGCTCAATATCGCGGTCAAACATGCGTCCCAGCACTGCTGAAAGCATGATTGTCTTGCCTGCACCTGTTGGTGCGACTGCAAGCGTATTGCCGTGGGTATAAAGCGCATCAACGGTCTTGGAGACGAGCTCCTTTTGTCTTGGTCTGAGTAACATGCCGCCCCCTTATCATTGTGCCCATGACGGCAGGTTGCTGGCAGAACTCGCAGATGCGGACTGATCACTATTGGACTGAGGCGCAGAAGCTGCACCGGATACAGCGCCCATGAGAGAGGCGTATTCCTTATTGTCCGGTGTAATGGCCAGTTTGATGACGTTCTTGTCGTCACCGTTCTGGTCTTTCTCAATGTCGATACGGGCGGCAAACTCGACACCATCCAGATCGCCAAGGCCATTGATACGGCGGGCATTCTGGGCGGCTGGCGAATTATCCTTGTTGGACACGCCGCGAGATGAGTTCAAAATCCCTTTGATAAAGGCGCGACCAATATTGGCCCAGTCCGGTCCTTTGGCACTGTAAAGGCCAATCAGGCTCCAGATTTTGCGGCGGGCATATTTGCCTTCCAACACCACAAACTCGCAGTTCAAATAGACCGCACCTGTGGTATTGCTGCGCGTGGCCCAGCCACCCGTCCAGCCTTGTGATGCATCATCATGACCACCGGGCTTAATGGTCATACGGACCTTAACCAGCGTTCCTTTTGGGATGACATCAAATCCGCTTTGATCATCTGCACTATTAAAATCGTTCCAACTCATTATTGGCCTCCTTGTGTTTCGTTATTTTGTTGGGAATCCGGGGTGCTGCTGGCAGGCGCATCCTGTTCAATTGAGAACGTGAGGCGTTCAGCAGCGGGCTTGGCTTTGCCCGCAATCTTCTGCATGAGGCGGCCAAGATGGGGTTCTTCCATCAAGTCAAGACGACCGGAGCGATCCTTCGCCGGGTATCCGGCATCATTGATGGTGTGGCAGATAAAGGCTCGGAATGACTTGCCTTCGGGGCTTGTCATTTCGGTCATGGTGATGACCTGATCGACAATGCCGGGAAGCTCTAATGCGGTTTTGCTGCCTTCAATTTGCGGCTGGAAGAAACGGCGATTAAAATCGTCGATCTTTTCGTCCAAGATGCCGACAAACCAGATATTCTTGCCGCGTGTGTGCTGGAGATGTGTCAGCCACGCGATCATTTCCTGACCATGCAGGCCGTAAGCACCACGCGTATCAGGCTTGCCTGTTTTGTCAGAGAATGCCTGTGGCTGGCCCTTGCACCAGTTGAAACACAAGCGTCCGGCAACGGTGATGCTGTCGATGAAGATCGTGTCGTATTTATCGAGTGCTCCGGCATCACCGTATTTAGCGGTGACCGCATCATAATGGGCTTGACTGTATGGCTGCTCATCACGCAAGGCCGGGTTCGGGCCACCAATAAAGGCTGCAATATCACGACAGTCCTGCCATGTGCGGGGACGAATGGTATCGCCTTGCCAACCTTCAATGGCCAGATCGCCTGCCTCAAGATCAAAGAACAGTGTCTTTTCAGCAGGAAGTGTCCAAAGCAATGATGTTTTGCCGATACCGCTTTTACCGAAGATGCATCCTTTGATGCCTTTGGTTTCTTTCAAGCGTTCATCGGCTGAGATGATAGGAAGGCTCATTGGGCACCTCCTTTGCGGGAGAGTGCGTCCACAATGTTTTCAGCGCCTAATGCGCCTTTGGCACGCGCTTCTGTGTAAAGCTCACGGATGGCAGCCAAGCGCTTATAAATGGCGCTTTGCTCCTTATCCAATGCCTGTGCGGCAAAGGCCAGATCATCCAGAGTTGCTTCATGGATTGGTTTGGTGGTGTCTTCTTCTATGGCACCAAGCGCTGGGATTTGAATAAATGCCGGAACATATTTGGCGTAAAGGCTGTCTTTAATCAGCTTTTGTAACGATGGTTTAAACATGAAACCTCCTTGATTTCGTGGGTTAAAATTTGCTCTTTGGTCGTGTCGTTTCGGCTGCCGGGTTCTGACGCCGCCCAAAGAGCAAAGCGGTCGCGGTATTTCCTTGTGGGGTCTTGTATTTCCGCGAGAACCCGGCATGTTTTCTTGCCTTCAAGGAGTTACTTACCGAGAGGGCTCAAAAACTGTCGGCGGCTCAGTGCAGATATTCCGCAAAGCCACGCGCAATCAGCGATCCGCGAAGTTCGGACAGCGTCCCGTAAAGAGTTGAGCGTGGGGTTTTGGTTTTGCGTGAGATTTCACTGATGCTGAGCGTCCGCAGATCAACCAGCAGCAACACCAGATGCGGTGGCATCTGCTGAATAGCTTGTTCAAGGTCGATTTGAAGATCGCGGCTGGTCAGGTCTTCGGTTGCAGGGTCAGGCAAAGCGTTATCTTCGCCGTCCTTATCCTCAAGCCATGCATCGAGTGAAAAGTCACTAATGCCTGAGCCACGTTTTTGTGCGCGGGCTGCTTCAATCAGGCTGGCACATTTGTGGTTGAGGATGCGGTCAACAAAGGTCGACCATTTTGCTTTTTCAGGATCATAAGCCTGCTTGCGGGATAGATAGTCCAGCATCAGCTCTTGCTCGAGGTCCTCGACTTCTACGCCATGAATGGCGGAGTGCCGCATCAGGCTGCGTGCGTGATAACGGACTTGGTTAACGACATAAGGATGGATTCCTTCATAGTTGTTTTTGCTCATGGTTTTCGTCTCCAGTTGCGGTTAGCCGCCACGCGGGCGGGTCAACTGGGACTGGCGAAAACTCACTGGAGGCCCGGTGAGACGGGCTATTCAAAGCACTACAAAAACAAAAAAAGCCCCGACATGCGGGGCTTTGGTGGGTGCAAATTTTTTTGAAAAAAATTTCAGGGTGTTCGGTGAAATTTCACCGAAGCGGGGTTAGGCAAATCCAAAATGCTTTAATTGCTCATCCCAAATATCGGGAAATGGGGTTTGCATGTCCTGCAGACTTAACTGGCGCGGCTGTGTGCCATCCAAGATGGCTTTTTTAATCTGGGGGGCGAGTTGATTGAGGCGCAGTATCCGGGACATGTAAGAGGAATTAATCTGGCGTTGGCGCGACATGTCATCGATGGATTTATAGCGCCCCGTATCAAGCAGATTTTGCCAGTAATAGGCTTTGGCCAAGGCTGTTACGAGTGTTTCGTCTTGCTTGGGTGCCTCTTGGGGCGGGGTCATTTGATATCCTTCAGGCAAAATAATCATTTTCTTACCACCACATTTCTTGATCCGCATGGGCACCCGGATTGAAATGGTATTGTTCGCTATCATTTTTACGCATTTATCCATGCTTGTTCCTCCAGCTTCTTGGTTGAAATTCCCTGCAATCGCTTGTCTTGCTCATCCAACTCTCGGGCCAGACTATCCATGCCTGCAGCCCTGATACGGATGTCGACAAACTCATAATTCACGATAACTTTTTCTATCATTAGCTCAAGGATGCGCTGCTTTTCAGCTGGATAAAGCTCTTTCCAGATAGGGACGATGTCATTCAGGTTGCTGTAAACCTCATGCTCAGTGATGGTCTCGTCCTCTTTTTGTGCTTCTCGCCACGTTTCCATGATCATCTCTGGTGCGGCAAAAACGGCTTGGAGCTGATTTAATATCAATGCCTCCATTTCATTGGCGCTGACATTGCGAACTTTGCAATCTGGGTTGATACCTTTGCGGTAATGCTCACAGGTGTAATAGCGGTAAAGCCTGCCACCTCTTTTACGGGTGTGATTGGCTACCAATCCACATTCGCATTCGCCGCACTTCAAAAGCCCCATTAAAATGGCCTTGGTTTTCTTACGCGTGATGGCACCTCGGTTGATCGTGTTTTCTTTCATGGTGGTGCGGACTTTATTCCACGTTTCCATATCGATGATGGCTGGATGGCGGCCTTCGTAGATTTTGTCTTTATGTTTGATTTTGCCGATATAGATGGGATTTTGCAGAATTTTATAGAGACCGCCTTTATCCAGTGCCTTGCCACCGATAACGCGCCCGTTTTTAGTCGTACGTTTTTTGCTTAACACACCCATGCGCGGCAGCATCTTGGCCATTTCCGTGGGTGACTTGGTCATCAAGAATAGATCGAATATCTTGCGGATGCCCTCAGCCTCATCAGGTTCAATCACAAGCTCGCGGTTTTTCACCACATATCCCATGGGCGTAACACCGCCCATCCACATGCCTTTGCGTTTGGATGCTGCTAATTTATCGCGGATACGTTCGCCAATAACTTCACGCTCGAACTGGGCGAAGCTAAGCAGGATATTCAGCGTCAGTCGGCCCATCGATGTGGTGGTATTGAATTGCTGGGTCACAGAGACAAAGGACACTTTGTGCTCGTCAAACAGATCGATCAGTTTGGCAAAATCAGCCAAGGAGCGCGACAAGCGGTCAACCTTGTACACGACAACCGTATCAATCAGGCCGCTTTTGATATCGTCCATCAGGCGTTTCAAAGCCGGGCGATCCATGTTGCCGCCTGTGAAGCCGCCATCATCATAGTAATCTGGAAGTTGGAACCAGCCTTCATGCTTTTGCGAGGCGATATAGGATTCACAAGCCTCGCGCTGGGCATCAAGGCTGTTGAACTCCATGTCCAAGCCTTCTTCTTTGGATTTGCGCGTATAAATCGCGCAGCGTTTTTTCGGTGTGGTTGTGCTCAATGTTTGCCTCCTTGTGCCTTGTTGTTTAATCCGAAGAAGGCAGGTCCAGACCAGCTGCTGCCTGTTATGGCCAGCGCGACTTTAGACAGGCTTTTGTATAGGCAGCCTGCATATTCATAGCCTTCTTCTAAAATGGTGACCTGATATTCAATGCCCTTATATTCCCGAACCAGTTTGGTGCCGGGGATGGGACGCTGATATTGTGTCTTTCGCTTCGGCTTGGCTTTTTTGCCATTTATTGATTTATTGGGGCCGAATAAATCATTGGCTTGCTGTTCAATGCGGTTCTCGATCTGCGGATCAACGCCGTAAGCAAGCTCCTGCAGGCGATAGGCAAGTCTGCGAACAATGTGGCTCTTATGTCCACTGGGTGGTTCATCCTGATATACATCGCGCCATAATGTCTTTAGGTCTGATAACGGCATATTTGGAAGTGCGGCCACACGCGCCAGAAGCGTTTTATCCATTCTTCACCTCCTGCGATTCTGCTTTTTTCTTTTGCTTCAATCGGAGGCGTTGCCAGCCCAAGCCGACAATATGGGCGACCTCCTTTTGCCGATCTGCATCGGATACAAGTCCGGCAGGAAGCTGGCCCAGCTTGATTTGTAATCGCTCTCTTTCGGTGAGATCTTTGTTCTCATGACTCATTAGGAACTCCTTGGTTTTTTGGTTCTTCGTCATGGGCATGAACGCTTGGAAAAACTTGTAAGTCCAATGAATTAGAGGGATTTGTTGCTTCTTTTTGACGGTTCAGACGGATCTTGTGGCGCAGGATGCCAAGCGCCAGCAAACGGGCCACTTCGGTGCGGCGATCTCGCTCATTTATTAGGTTTGGGGAAAGTGAAGACATGGCGAACCTCCTTGAAAATTATTGCGTCGTTCAAGGAGTTACTTACTGAAATGACTTGAAAACTGTCGGTTCAGTCAATGCTGTACATTGAATCAAATTAGACTTGTGAAAATCAAAAGCCTAATTTATATTAGGTCATTAGCCAAAATTGAAAGGACGCTATGGAGCAACTGACAAACGCACAGAATACGCTATTACAGGCCATTGAACGCCTGAAACGTGCCATGGGGATGTCGCCCACGGTACAGGAGCTTGCTGTGGAATTAGGTGTGAAAGCACCCAGTGTGTTTGAAGGGCTCAAGCGGCTGGAAGATAAAGGCTATATTCGCAGACAGGCGCGAAAAGCGCGATCCATCGAGATCCTTCACGCACAAACACCGGATAAAACCAACCTGACTGCCGTTCCCGTTTTGGGGGTGGTCGCTGCTGGTCAACCGATTCTTGCTATTGAAAATCAGATTGGTCAGGTCATGGTGCCGGATAATGTTCTGCGCGGAAAATGCTTTGCGCTCAAAGTACAAGGCGACAGCATGATTGATGCTGATATTTTCGAGGGAGATTACGTTGTCGTGCGTAGGCAACCAATTGCTGAAAACAGCGATATTGTTGTGGCCATGATCGGCGAAGAAGCCACTGTAAAGCGGCTGAGTATTGAGGGGGAGCATATTGAGCTGCGCCCTGAAAATCAGAAACTAAAACCCATCATCATAGGACAACAGGATGAACTTAAAATAATTGGGAAGGTCTTACACGTCTGCTCGGGTGTTGACACCGAGGCCCTCCTAAAGGAGAGCCAAGGAGGATAGATAGACAATGAGCACCTATAATTTACGACGTTTTGCCCAACCGGATGTTTTGAAACACATCGAACAAGATAACCTGATAACTTTTCTTAAGCGGTATGAAAGCTACCTGACCGGGCGCGGATTCAGCTTTGAACTGAATGAAGATAATGAGCTGGATTTTGAAACGCTCTGCCAAGTTCTGATGAATCCATCAGAGGATATGGACATTGAGTTCGTTGAAGCCTTGTTCTTCATTCAGGAAATGTCTGATGATGAGCATTTTGAGGAGCTGAGCGAACAAGCCGAGGCAAATAATATCGATACTCATGAGGATTCGACATCAGCTGATTTAGCCTTAGCGCTATGGCTGCACGACCCTGAGCTTTTGAAACGCCCTCATGCCGAAGTCATGATCCTCAAACCCAAGTCCTTCATGTACTTCCAGTCAGATCAAAAATCTCCCGATACGTTTGATCTTCCAAAACCAGATACTATGAGAACGCTGGAAGCGGATATGGACGCATGGTTTTTGAAGAATAAGCGGGGCACTGGGTGTCGTATTTTGCCTGTCAGCGCTGATGATGAAGACAAAACATACTTCCTGATCCGTCATGGCATGCCTTTTAAACGTGAAGGAAAAATGGAATCAGGTGAATCCAAAACCATATTTTACCGACCAGAATTTCATGATGTCATCGTCTATGATCGCGCCAATAATGAATTAGCTGTCTTTAATAAGTCCGGTGCCAAGAAAGAGCGCACTATGTATTTAGATTTGTTCAGCCAGCATCTTTTTGGTCAGGCTGAATATTTCCCCGGTGCAGAAAAATATACACTGCAGCCGCTGATCGATAACGGCGTTGATGCTTTGGCTTGTGCTGATATTGACGGTCTGGAAGATATAAAGCTGGTGGAAATCCAACACCAATTTCATGGGCCTTATAATGACAAGCAAACGCTACGCTCAAACGATGTATTTGCGTCATTAGCCTCAAGAGATCGCGAATTCCCGAACTTTGGCAGATTGGTCTCAGCCAGCTTTTCGGTGAAGTTCGAAAATGCCAAGCGTCCGCGCATGGTTAAGGTACGCACACCTAATGTGGCTAATTTTGACCGTAAGGAAGATTCTCACCTTATTGAAACATGGTTGCGGAAACGTGGCTTTGTGAATGAGCAGCAAGAAGAAGACGATAGCACTCAACCCGTAACGCATCAGGAGAGCCATGACGCTGTATCAATCGCTGCCATGGCGTAAACTCACAGAGCTTTCTAGTGGCAAGGGTGTAAAAGCTGAATGGCAGGACTTTCCGGAAGAGTTCCTCTCGATCACCAATGAGCAAGCGTCATCCATTCCCTGTAATGGCCGAGCCGGATGCTACATGAATGTCGTGCGGCATGGGCCAAGCGATATTGTTGGTATCTGTACATCAGATACCAAGCAATGCGACCGCCGCACGCTCAAAAAATCAGAACTTGCGCTGTATCGCATTGATCACAAAAAGCTGGCTACCAAGGTTGCCGCCGCCATTGGTTTTACCGAGCAACACGAACAGATCAAAGATTATACGGCCCTTTGGAAATTTGGTGTTCTGAATCCTCAAGCCGAGCATAGCTTTCCTGTGTATTGCTTTTTGGGCCAGACATCCTCGCAGCTGGATAAGATCATCAATCAGCTTTGCATGGGCGAGCAGACGTTTCTATTGATTGCTGCCACCAGCAGCCTCATCAGTACTGCCAGCTCTGATGCGAGCAGCAGGCATAAATCCAAACTCATCGGCATAGATGATGTGCTTGCCATTGATGCTGCAGGCAAGGTCACGGCGAAAAACAGTGCTCAAACCATCGTCTCTAATTGGCTGGAAACGGTATTACCAAAATCAGCTAAGCCGGGATCGGAGTATCAATTCCCGACACCAGCAGGCGCAACATGGGAACAATTTGTGTTCGAATTTACCGCAACAGAGATGTTGTTGGTCTCATGCGGACAGATTCAAGAGCGGCTGGAACCTGAGCACTTGAAAATGAAGAACCAGAATTCCGGCAAGCCAACGCTACAGTGGACATTGTTACGTTCTCTCGCCACAACAGGTGGCAGCATCTCATGGCAAGATCAGGACGCCACTGATCGCGTCAAAAAACAAAAGCAGGAACTGGCGAACAAGCTCAAACAAACCTTTGGCCTTTCGGAAGACCCGGTACCTTGGAGCGAGAGCGATAAAGCATACAAAGCAAAGTTTGTCGTTAAAGCTGCCGATAATGTGCTGCGCCAATTATAATTAAAATATGTCGACAATCCTTGACTAGTCATAACGCGTCCACTATTATGGACGAATGGATTTAAATACTTCAATTAAGGCATTTGCCGCACTGGCTCACGAAACACGACTCAAAGCATTCAAGATGCTTGTTGTCGCTGGCCCGGAAGGTTTGCCAGCCGGAGCCATGAGTGAGCAGTTAGGCATGCCGCACAACACGCTGTCATTTCATTTATCTCACCTATGTGACGCTGGTTTGATCGAGTCCCGCAAACAAGGGCGCAGTATGATCTACTCTGCCAATTATGCGCTAACACAGCAACTCATTCGTTACATGGTTGAGAATTGCTGTGCTGTTGATTTTGCGTGCATGCATGAGGATAACACAACAGGCAAAACGACCATCGAGCTTTTTGAGGCATGTTGCCCCAGCAAGGAGGCGTCATGAAAGATAAACTCCCCGTCATTAGTAGTATTGTAGCATCCATCACTGCCGTCATTGGTGCGTCATGCTGCGTCATCCCTTTAGTATTATTTAATCTCGGCATTGGCGGTGCATGGCTTTCTAATCTAGCTGTATTGCAGCCGTTTCGTCCTTACCTCATTGCGGCTTCCATTCTTGCTTTGGCCATTGGGGGCTATGTGTATTGGCGCAATCGTAAGACTGCGTGTGAACCTTGCGATGATCGACCCAAGCAAAAAACCGGCATGATTATTCTAACGATTATCGCCGTATTACTGATCGGCATAGCCATTATCTGGCCACAGATTGAGCCAGATTTAATCAGGGCATTACGATGACAAAACCCATTTTACAATCCACCATCACTTGCCCTAAGTGCAGCCATCAAAGGCAAGAAACAATGCCCACCGATGCTTGCCAGTATTTCTACGAATGCACTAATTGCCATGCATTACTAAAGCCCAAGCAAGGTGATTGCTGTGTATTTTGCTCTTACGGCAGCGTTAAATGTCCTCCTATTCAACAAAATCAGGAGTGCTGTTAATGAAACGCGTTCTTGTTCTTTGCACTGGCAATAGCTGCCGTTCCATTATGGCAGAAGCGTTGATCAACACACTCGGCACAGGGCGTTATGAAGCGGTCAGTGCTGGGAGCGACCCGACTGGTTACGTGCACCCGAAATCCATCGAAACACTGAAACGTCACGGCATCAACATCAGCGAAACGCGCAGCAAATCATGGGATGAGTTTGCTAACGAGCATTTCGATCTGGTGATCACCGTCTGCGATGCCGCCGCTGCTGAAAGCTGCCCCGCATTCCTTGGCAAACATGAAAAGCTGCATTGGAGCACGCCTGACCCAGCTAAAGCAAACAGCACAGAAGGCAACATCAATGCCGCCTTTGACGAAGCCTTTAACTTATTAAAACAACGAATCGAAACAGAGTTACTATGACTGAACAATCTCCTTTAGGTTTATTTGAGCGTTATCTTTCCTTATGGGTGGCACTGTGCATTGCTGCTGGTGTTGGCCTTGGCGTTGCCGTACCATCCATATTCCAAACCATTGCAGGGCTGGAATATGCCAGCGTAAACCTTGTGGTGGCCGTGTTCATCTGGGTGATGATCTACCCGATGATGGTTAATGTCGATTTTGCCAGCATCAAAGACGTAGGCCGCAAACCCAAAGGGCTGTGTATTACTCTGGTGGTTAATTGGCTGGTCAAACCCTTTACCATGGCAGCACTCGGTGTGCTGTTTTTCGAGTATGTGTTTGCCGGACTGGTTGCACCTGAAACTGCCAAGGAATATATAGCTGGCATGATTCTGCTCGGCGTTGCTCCATGTACCGCAATGGTATTCGTCTGGAGCCAGCTCGTGCGCGGCGATGCCAATTACACGCTGGTGCAGGTATCTATCAACGACATCATCATGATCTTTGCCTTTGCACCGCTGGCCGCATTCCTGCTTGGCGTGACGGATATAGTCGTGCCGTGGGAAACTTTGCTCCTTTCTGTTATATTATACGTCGTCATTCCGTTAGCTGCCGGATACGTTACCCGCAAAAAACTGGATCACTCTGGAAACCATGAGCGCATTGAGCGGTTTACTGCCAAAGTAAAACCATTCTCGATTATGGGCTTGCTGGCTACCGTGGTATTGTTGTTCGGTTTTCAAGCACAGACCATCATCGACAAGCCGCTGGTTATCGCACTGATTGCCATACCATTGCTGATCCAGAGCTATGGTATATTCATCATTGCCTATGGTTGGGCGTATCTCTGGCGCGTGCCGTTCACCACCGCCGCACCCGCCGCACTCATCGGCACGTCTAACTTTTTCGAGCTTGCCGTTGCGGTTGCCATTAGCCTGTTCGGGCTGCATTCCGGTGCGGCACTCGCTACGGTGGTGGGCGTGTTGGTGGAAGTGCCAGTAATGCTCTCGCTCGTGGCATTTGCAAACAGAACAAGGCATAAGTTCATTTCTTAATTAAAATAGGTCTATGCATTCCATAGACAGGTGCAAACTGGTCAATTTCCAAGCCCTTGATTTCACATGACTAAAAGCTCCGTACTTCGCTTTTCCAAGTACGGTGTTTTTCAGGAAAGGGGCATATATAGGAGGAAAATTAGAGAAAAACGGGGTGTTTTTATAGAGAGGAAGTCAATTGCAAACAGAGAAAAAGCCCGCAAATGCTGGGCTTTTGAGGCTATGCCATTTCTAGCATATGAAAGTTCGTTTGTAGTCAATGGCGGAGAGAGAGGGATTCGAACCCTCGGAACGCTTGCGCGCTCAACGGTTTTCGAGACCGCCCCGTTCGACCACTCCGGCACCTCTCCGCAGGGGATGCAGTATACGCATCCTGTGGTCTTCACAGAAGGAAGGCTTTCTAACAGCCTCTGCCCGTGGACGTCAAGCACCACATCGAATGGAAAAATGGGAAACGCGCTGACTTATTGTAGACTCAGTGTTTCATACTCATTATATAGTGTGGCAAGACGCTCTTGCATTGTTTGGAATGATGTAGACCGTATCGTGCAAACTCCGCCGCTGGGGTGTGCGCATGTGGTAATTTTCTATCGGAAAAGCGTTGACAGAGGCCGCGCTATGGGTATAGTACGCGCCTCCTGCGGGGCCGAGTGAGTTCGGTGCCGCATTTCTCTATAAGTGTTTTTATGAAGGCGGATAACCATGTTTGCAGTCATCAAGACAGGTGGCAAGCAGTACCGGGTCGAAAAAGGTGACGTAATCGTCATTGAAAAGTTGCCGGTCGAAGAGAACGGCGCCGTGACCTTTGACGAAGTCTTGATGGTCGGCGAAAAAGTTGGAACCCCGACCGTTGCTGGTGCTACCGTCGCAGGCGAGCTGCTTAAGCAAGCTCGTGACAAGAAAGTCATTGTGTTCAAGAAAAAGCGTCGGCAAAACTATCGGCGTAAGCACGGCCATCGTCAGCAGATCAGCGTCGTGCGCATCACGGACATTGCTGGCGCGTAAGCCCGGCAGATTAGGAGTATCGAAAGATGGCACATAAGAAGGCTGGCGGTAGTTCACGGAACGGTCGCGACTCAGAAGGTCGCCGCCTCGGTCTGAAAAAATCCGGTGGTCAAGCTGTTCTCGCCGGTAACATCATCGTGCGTCAACGCGGCACCAAATATCACCCCGGTGCAAACGTCGGTATTGGTAAAGACCATACCCTGTTTGCTTTGACCGAAGGGCGTGTGGTGTTCAAACGTGGTGCGAAAAACCGCACTTTCGTTGGTGTTGAAGCCGCTGAAGCTGCAGAATAGTCTGCCTACGGCCTTTCGGCCGATGTGGTGGATGCCAAACAAGGGGAATGGTTCACCATTCCCCTTTTTGCTATGGTGATTTAAGGGCGCAGACTCGTCATGAAGTTTCTCGATCAAGTTAAGATTTTTGTAAAATCCGGCGACGGCGGTAATGGCTGTATGAGCTTCCGTCGGGAAAAATACATCGAGTTCGGCGGCCCGGATGGTGGCGACGGCGGACGTGGTGGCGATGTTATTTTGGAAGCTGTTGGCAACCTCAACACGTTGATTGATTTTCGCTATCAACAACATTTCAAAGCAGAACGCGGTCATGGCGGTATGGGACGTGATCGACACGGTCGATACGGGCATGATCTTGTGATCAAGGTTCCGGTGGGCACCCAAGTTCTGGCGGAAGATAAAGAGACCATTTTACACGATTTGGATGAACCCGGACTCCGGGTGACGCTGGCTGTTGGTGGTGATGGTGGCAAGGGCAATGCCCGCTATAAATCCTCGGTGAACCAAGCCCCCCGCCGGGCTGATCCGGGTTGGCCCGGTGAGGAAATGTGGGTGTGGCTGCGGCTGAAGCTTATTGCCGATGCGGGGCTGATTGGCCTGCCAAATGCGGGTAAGTCCACGTTCCTATCCATGGTGACGCGCGCACGCCCGAAAATTGGCGATTATCCATTCACGACCTTGCACCCGAATCTGGGGGTTGCGATTGTTGATGGTTCTGAATTCATCATTGCCGATATCCCCGGCCTGATTGAGGGCGCGCACGAAGGACATGGTCTGGGTGATCGATTCCTTGGTCACGTTGAACGCACATCCGTCCTGTTGCATTTGATTGACGCAACGGCGGAGGATGTGACCGAAAGTTACCGCATTATTCGTGGCGAGCTTGAAGCCTATGGCTCTGGTTTGCAGGAAAAACCGGAAATCGTGGGCCTGAACAAATGTGATGCCTTGACCAACGAAGAAATCGACGAGAAAATCGCCGCCCTTCGCGCCGTGACCGATTCGCCAGTTCTGGCTCTGTCCGGGGTTTCCGGCTACAACTTGACCCCAGTTCTTCGTACATTGGCGACATACGTCGATGCACCGGAGGCTCCCGAACCTGATGAGTTCGATACTCCGCGAACAACTTGGGAACCCTAATTTAAGGACACATCATCATGACCACCCGATCTGCCGCGTTGACGCCCCTGCAAAAAGCCAAGCGTGTCGTGCTGAAGGTCGGGTCGGCCTTACTTGTCGATGATGCGACCGGGCGCATTCATCACACATGGTTGCATAGCCTGTGTGATGATATCGCCATGTTGCGGCGGCAGGGTAAGGATGTGATCGTCGTGTCGTCAGGGGCTGTGGCTGTTGGACGCAAGCCCTTGGGCCTTGTCGGCAAGTCCTTGCGACTCGAAGAAAAACAGGCAGCAGCGGCAGCAGGGCAAGCCATGCTGATCCACGCCTATCAGGAAGCTCTGTTTCACCACGGTATCCCGGTTGCACAAGTTTTGCTGACCATCCGTGATACGGAATCGCGCCGTCAGTTCCTGAATGCCAGCAATACCTTTGAAAACCTGTTGAAAATGGGCGTTGTGCCGATCGTGAATGAAAACGATACGGTCGCAACGCAGGAATTGCGTTATGGCGACAACGACAGGCTGGGCGCGCGGGTTGCGCAAATGGTTTCTGCCGATGCTTTAATTCTGTTTTCCCAGGATATTGATGGTCTGTATACGGCAGATCCAACCAGCGATCCGAATGCCGAGCATATTCCTGTCGTGGATGTGTTGGATGCCGGGATTGAGGGTATGGCCGGGACACCGCACGGTCATGGTTCGGGTGGTATGGTGACAAAATTGGCAGCCGCACACATTTGCATGTCTGCCGGGTGTCATATGGCGATTGCCAAGGGACGAACCATTTATCCGGTGAAAGCCTTGTTGGATGGGGCACGCTGTACATGGTTTGTACCGGAAGACGAGCCGCAAACCGCGCGGAAACGTTGGTTGTCCGGGATTATGGCCCCGAATGGAGTGCTGACCATTGATGCAGGCGCGACCAAGGCTTTGCACTGTGGCAAAAGTTTGCTGCCGATTGGGGTGACACAGATCAAAGGCACATTTGAGCGCGGTGACGTGGTCGTGGTCGAAGATGCCGACGGGCATGAACTTGCTCTTGGCCTTAGTGCCTATGACAGTGCGGATGCAGAGCGCATCATCGGTCATAAAACCCAAGACATTCAAGAGCTTCTCGGCTACCGTGGGCGAGATGAAATTATTCACCGCAATAACCTTGTGCTGACTCGGCACGCCTGATCCATCAGTTTGGAGCCCGTTATGTCCTCTGCCGTTGAAACCAATATTGCCGCCATCATGCAAGGGCTTGGTCAACAAGCCCGTAAAGCTGCTGCTTCATTGGCGCAAACTCCGACAGATGTAAAAAATGCGGCTTTGCTTGCGGCAGCACAGGCCATTCGTGCAACAGAGGCACAGATCATTGCCGCCAATGCCGCCGATGTTGCTGATGCAGATGCGCGTGGGATTTCTGGTGCGATGCGTGATCGCCTGATCCTTGATCCGGCGCGGGTTGAAGCCATGGCAAAGGGGCTTGAGGATATTGCAGCCCTGCCGGATCCGGTTGGTCGTGTCATTGCGGCATGGGATCGTCCCAATGGCCTCAAGTTTGAACGGATCGCCGTGCCGTTGGGCGTGATTGGGATTATTTTTGAGAGCCGCCCGAATGTGGCGGCGGACGCCGGTGCGCTGTGCCTGAAATCCGGCAATGCCGCGATTTTGCGGGGGGGATCGGAAAGCTATCGTTCCGTACAGGAAATTCTGAAAGCCCTGCGAATCGGTTTGGATGCCGTCGGTATTGATGCAAATTCCGTGCAAATGATCCCGACAAAGGATCGTGCTGCCGTTGGTCACTTGCTGACTATGTCCGATGATGTGGATGTCATTGTCCCGCGTGGTGGGCGAGGCTTGATTGAGCGCGTTACTGCCGAATCACGCATTCCAGTGTTCAAGCATCTGGATGGGATTTGCCACACCTATGTTCATAGCGGTGCATCTGTTGACATGGCGCGGGACATAGTTCTTAACGCGAAAATGCGTCGGACCGGTATCTGTGGCGCAACGGAAACCGTATTGATTGATCAGGCGATTGCATCCACACATTTGCCGCCCCTTGCCAAGGCACTGCACGATGCCGGGTGTGAGATTCGCGGCGATAATGCTGTTTGCAATCTCTGTCCGGATGCGATTGCGGCAACGGATGCGGATTGGGACACGGAATATCTGGATGCGATTGTTTCGATTCGAGTTGTGCAGGGCTTGGACGATGCCGTTGCGCACATTGCGGCGCACAGTTCTCACCACACGGATGCGATTTTGACGGAGGATGCGGCCGCGGCGGAACGTTTCCTGAATGCGGTGGATAGTGCCATTGTTGTGCATAACGCATCCACCCAGTTTGCCGATGGTGGTGAATTTGGCTTTGGCGCGGAAATCGGAATCTCCACAGGCCGTTTCCACGCACGTGGTCCGGTTGGTCTGGAGCAGTTGACCAGCTACAAATACAAAGTTCGTGGCAATGGGCAGACACGTCCGGCATAAGGCGGGGAACCTCTGGTGAGGCAACGATTGGCATCGCGTCGGCTGGTTCCCCCGATTGGGGATCGACGATCCCGCAAGGTCGGATTGCTCGGCGGGTCGTTCAATCCTGCTCACTCCGGGCATCGTCATATCAGCCTACAGGCGATGAAAGCTTTGGGACTGGATGAGGTATGGTGGCTGGTCAGTCCGCAAAATCCGCTGAAAATCGGGCAGGGGATGCTGGGGCTGAAAAAGCGTGTGCGCTTGGCGCGGCAGGTTGCGGATCACCCCCAGATTCGGGTGACGGATATCGAAAGCCGCCTTGGTATGCGCTATACAGCCGATACCCTTGGGGTTTTGACACAAAAATTTCCGCGGTTGCAATTTGTCTGGCTGATGGGGGCTGACAATCTGGTGCAGATTCCACAGTGGGACCGCTGGACCAGTATTTTCGAAACTTTGCCGATTGCGGTTCTGGACCGCAAACCCTATACCTACAGGGCGTTATTTGGTAAAGCTGCAGCGCGTTATGGGTTCGCAAAATGCCCGACCCATCGGGCGCATACACTTGTCGGATCGCACCCGCCACGATGGGTGTTTTTGTCCTGCCGTCGCCATCCGGCCTCGGCGACCGAGATTCGGGAAAAAACGGGACTCGACAAAATTTTGAAAACAGGCCAAGAATAGGCTTAGGCGTACATGTCACATTTGTGAAGGCATGTACTTAACCAATGATGGAGACGACCATAACTCGCTCGTTTGAGTCCTCTGACGTTCAGGAACCGCCCAGTCGCGGTAATGACGTCATCACTGACATTGCAGACCCAAAGGTATTGCTGGATGTCGTAACCAACTGCCTTGATCTGAACAAGGCCGAAGATATCACTGTTATTGATCTGGCTGATAAAACCAGCATTGCGGATTATATGGTGGTGGCTTCCGGTCGTTCCGGGCGTCAGGTCAGTGCCCTGTCCGATTATCTGATCCGTGAATTGAAAGATCATGGCATCTTGCCGAAGGTTGAAGGCAAGGCCAATTCCGATTGGGTGATCGTTGACGCAGCATCTATTGTTGTGCATTTGTTCCGGCCTGAAGTTCGCAGCTTCTATAATCTTGAAAAGATGTGGAGCCATGAGACTTCGCCTGAGGAGGTGGCAGTTCAAGCCCCTTTCGTGAACGCACATAGCGGTGAAACCGCCACAGGTGCTTCCCGTGCCGGGATGCAGTTGAGCGCATAGTATTCATGCGCTTTACTCTTGTTGCAGTTGGCCGCAGTGGCAAAGGACCTGAACAGGATTTGTTCAAGCACTATGCCGCGCGGCTCAGGCCGCCTTTAGTCCTGAAAGAAGTTGAGGAAAAACGTCCCCTTGCCGTGACGGATCGTCAGGCGCGAGAGGCGGAAAAGCTGCTGGCTGCGGTGCCACGCGGTGCCCGTATTGTTGCGCTTGATGAACGAGGGAAAACCCTCGACAGCGTTGCTTTCGCCCGAACATTGGGCAAGTGGCAAGATCAGGGCGTGCAGGATGTCGCGTTCTTGATCGGTGGTGCAGATGGTCATGATGACAGTGTGCGGCAAAAAGCCGATCTGATTCTCGGACTTGGGGCTATGACTTGGCCCCATATGTTGGTGCGCGGGCTGATTGCCGAGCAGATTTATCGCGCCCAGTGCATTTTATCCGGGCATCCCTACCATCGGGCATGATGGTATAGCGCCACTGAAACGCCATGGGTGTTTTGGATGCATCAGATTATAGTGTAAGCGTCACATAAGTCCGGTAGCAACGCGACCGGGATACGTGGGTTTGTCATCCTTGCCGAGGCCGGGGCAAGCCCGGCCTTCCTTTAAACAGTTTTGTTCTTGCCGATTATGCTTCTGGCGGCAGGTCCATCAAACTGCGGGCAAAGTCCTTGGCAGAGAAAGGCTTTAGGTCGTCTGCGCTTTCCCCAACGCCGATATAATGCACCGGAATACGGTGCTTCTCGGCAAGGGAAACCACAACGCCGCCTTTTGCCGTGCCATCAAGTTTGGTCATGACAAGGCCATTAACGTTAACCATTTCGCCAAAGATTTCCACTTGGCGGTGGGCATTTTGCCCGGTGGTGGAGTCCAGCACCAGCAATGTGGTATGCGGTGCGTCGGGAACCTGTTTTTTCAGAACGCGGGAGATTTTCTCCAGCTCTTGCATCAATTCATTGCGATTGTGCAGGCGTCCGGCGGTGTCGATCAGGAGCACATCGTCCTTACGGGCTGCTGCCAATTTCAGGGCGTCAAAAGCGACGCCTGCGGCATCGGCTCCGGTTTGTCGGGCCATGACCGGGGCGTCGATGCGCTTGCCCCATACCATAAGCTGTTCGACGGCAGCGGCGCGGAAGGTGTCCCCGGCTGCCATAACCACGCCGAGGCCCTGATCCTTCAACTGCTTTGCGATTTTGCCGATGGTGGTGGTTTTTCCTGCGCCGTTGACGCCGACCACCAGCACCACATGCGGTTTCTTGCTGGTGTCAAATTCCATGGGCAGGGCGACAGGTTCAAGGATCTTGGTAATTTCTTCCGCCAGAAATTCGCGAATTTCCTCGCCGGTGACATCCTTACCGAAGCGGGATGACCGCAAAGAGTCAATCAAGTGTGAAGCGGTGGTAACCCCCATGTCGGAGGTAATCAGGATTTCCTCCAACTCATCAAGGGCCTCATCATCCAAAACCCGCTTGGTGAACAGGGCGCTGATGCTTTGGCTGATGCGGGACGAGGATCGCGCAAGACCTGCGCGCAGCCGCGCCAGCCAGCCCAGTTTCGGTTCGGTGTCTTGGGAAAGTTCACTCATTACAACTGTCCATACATGTTTGTGCCGTCATGGGAGACGATTTTGACGGTTGCGACCGTGCCAATCTCTGGCAGTGGCGTCAAGGGCGTTTCTGCTATGCTGACAGGCAGATAGTGGTCGGATCGGCCCAGCGCATGACCGTTGCTATGGGCTTCGACCATAACCGTGGCGGTGCGTCCGACCCAACTGTCGAGCAGTGCGCGCATGCGGTCCAATCCTGCATCGCGGAGCTGTCTGGCTCGCTCCTTGACCGCAGTGCCATGGACCTGCGGCATCTTTGCTGCCGGAGTTCCGGGGCGCGGTGAATAGGGGAATACGTGCAAATGCGAGATATCGCATTCCGATACCAGTCGCAGTCCGTTGGCGAACATTTCATCGGTTTCCGTCGGGAACCCGGCGATCATGTCTGCCCCGATTGCAAGGTCGGGCCGTTCGGCGCGCAGGCGGGTGACAAGGTCCACCACATCTTGGCGCAGATGACGGCGCTTCATGCGTTTCAGGATCATGTCGTCCCCAGCCTGTACGGACAGATGAACGTGCGGCAAGAGACGAGGTTCTTCCACCAACAGGCGGAACAGATCATCATCGACCCCGACCGGGTCCAAAGACGTCAACCGTAGTCGCTGAAGTTCGGGGACATCGTTCAATAGGCCGCGAATCATTTGCCCTAAGCTGGGATGACCATCCTGATCAAAGCCATAAGAGGTTACATCAACTCCGGTTAGCACCATTTCCGGTGTGCCGTTGGCAATCAGAGTGCGGACCTGTTCAGTGATCTGTTGCGGAGTGAAGCTGCGATTCGGACCACGGGCAAATGGAATGATGCAGAACGTGCAACGATGGTCACAGCCTTGTTGAACCTGAACAAAGGCTCGGGTTCGGCCTTCGAATCCTTCCAACAAGTGACTGGCGGTTTCACGGGCCTGCATGATGTCGGTGACATGAATAGCTTGCTCAAGTTTAGGAGCATAGCTGTCTTGATCCAGTTTTTCCGTATTGCCAAGGACACGGGCGACACCGTCCATGGCCGCATATTTTTCGGGCGCGAGTTGTGCGGCGCAGCCGGCGACGACGATGGCCTTGTCCGGGTTTTCCCGGTGCAATTTGCGGATGGTTTGACGAACCTGTCGTTCTGCTTCCGCGGTTACGGCGCAGGTGTTCAGCACAATGGCATCGGTCAGTCCGGCGTCTTTGGCTTTTTCGCGCATGAGTTCAGACTCATAGGCATTGAGGCGGCAGCCAAAGGTGACGACCTGAATGCGGTCATCCTGTGTCATGGATGTGTATTCCAATTCTTTTGATAAGGCGTCAGATTTCTGCAATCACGCCAGTATAGGCCAGCGTTGCCGGGCCAGTCATTAATACGTGGTTGTTGGCGTCCCACACGATATGGAGACTTCCACCATCCAGAACAACCTCGGCTTCGCGGTCAGTTAGTCCGCGCCGTGCCGCGGCAACGACCGTGGCGCAGGCTCCGGTGCCGCAGGCTTCGGTGATGCCGACGCCGCGTTCCCATACCCGCATGCGCAGGCGGTTTTTGCCCAAAAGGCTGACAGCTTCTACGTTGGTTTGTTCAGGGAATAACGGGTGGGTCTCGATCATCGGGCCAACACTGGGGAGATCAACTGCCTCGGCATCGTCGACAAAGAACACCGCGTGCGGATTGCCCATGGATACGGCAACCGGGTCCAGCATCTCACCGAACATGATTGGTAGGCAGAGGGTGTCTTTATCTTCGGCTAATGGGATTTGCTGCCAATCAAGCAAGGCAGGGCCCATGTCAGCCGTGATCAGATCACCTTCGGCACGGCGGGCATGCAAAATGCCTGCACGGGTTTTGATCAAGACTTCCCGTTTTCCAGTGCCTTCCATCAGCAACCGTGCAACGCAGCGTGTTGCATTGCCGCATGCGGAGACTTCCGACCCATCGGCATTATAGATGCGCATGACCGCTTCGACTTTTGCATCACCGGGTTCAATCACGACCAGTTGATCACACCCGATGCCGGTCTTTCGATTGGCTAGCTCTGCGATTTTGGCAGAAGATAGGCACACGGGCTCCTTTCGGGCGTCAAGGACGATGAAATCGTTGCCGAGGCCGTGCATCTTATAAAAGGCACGCCCGGTTTCGGGGGAGCCTTTCAGGGTATGAAAATCAGTCGCAGTCATAAGTATGCTATGTAAGGGAGGCACTGCCCCGAGTCCAGTAGAAAGGGTGCCGCCCTACAGTCTGTCCAGCATAGTCAGAAAGCCGCGCATGTGAAATTCAGCTTGCTCTGGGCTGTAAATGTAATCCTGACCAACAGGGCAGGCGCGGCGAGCGCGACAACCATTCGCCAAGCAAAAGCCATCATCATCCCCAGCAACATGAGCCAGACAAGATTTGATGTCGTATCCTTCGCGGGAGAGGGCATTGCTCAAACACGCGTCAAAGCAGGAATGGGTGGAACAGGAGTCACACGGGTTTTCATCGGCAGAGTGCTCATGCGGATAGGGGTGCGGCTGTGGCGACAAGAATGCGGCACGCAATCCGAACCATGACCCGAAGACCGGGTGAATAGCCGGAATGTTGGGTGACGGGTAAAAGGCTCTTGCCGCGTATCCCCAACTGTGAAACGGCAGGAAGGGCGGGCCGTCAAACGGGAACAGGGCCTCCATGCCAAAGGTTTCTGCAATTGGTTCGAGTATGCGTCGCGTCCATCCGTCCATGGGGTCTGTTTCATTGCGATGCTCCGCCTGAAAACGGTCCCAGAAGATCGGCCCAGCATTGGCAATCAGAATCAAAGCTTCAGGCGTTTTGCCATTGCGCATTGAGGGGAGTGTAAGGTCAGCTGCGTTATCAGGCGTCAGACAGCCGATAACAAACAGGCCGTATGATCGCAAGGCTTGGGCCAGAGGTGTGTTGTCAGTCAGACTGGCGTGGGATGGCTGCTGGGTATTTGGATCGGTCATGGCAATCCCCCTTGCTCCATAACAAATTGGCCCTCCAGTATACTCCACTCGGTTATGGGATCACAAAAGTTTCAGCAGCGTTCGCATGATTCGCCAGGTGAATCACCCATGTATGCGGCAATGGGTAGAAAAAAGCGCGCAGAACCGCAGAATAGGCTGAGTTCTGCTTGACTCATGGCTGTGGATTGCGTAGAAACTCAGCTCTTCTTTTTGGTGAATGAATGGCACTAGAGTGCCGAAAGCGTCCAAGGAGGTCCGTCAGTCCGCGAGTTTCGCGCACTGGCGCGTTTGTCTATGGGCTGTTTGCTGTGGGTTCGCAGCGTAACAAGGGATGAGAAAGACCGATGTTTGAATCGTTGTCTGATCGGCTAGGTGGAGTTTTTGACAAACTCAAGAGGCGTGCAACGCTTTCTGAGGGTGATGTCGATTCTGCTATGCGCGAAATCCGCATCGCCCTGCTGGAGGCCGATGTCGCGCTTCCGGTGGTGAAGGATTTTATCGCCCGCGTTAAAGAACAAGCCCTTGGGCAAGAGGTCATCCGTTCGGTGACTCCGGGGCAAATGGTGGTCAAGATTGTCCACGATGCCTTGATCGAAACCTTGGGTTCCGATGCGTCTGAACTTAGCCTACGCGCCGTGCCGCCCGTACCGATTTTGATGGTGGGTTTGCAGGGGTCCGGTAAGACCACGACCTCCGGTAAAATCGCACTCCGCCTGAAGGAAAAAGAACGCAAAAAAGTCCTGTTGGCCTCCCTTGACGTGTACCGTCCTGCGGCTCAGGAACAGTTGCAACAGCTCGCCAGTCAGACTGGTGTTGGCTCTTTGCCGATTGTTGAAGGCGAAATGCCGACTGCAATCGCGACCCGTGCCATGGATGTGGCGCGCCGTGAAGGTTACGATGTTGTTATTCTCGATACCGCAGGTCGTCTGCATATCGATGAAGAATTGATGGACGAAGTCGCGAAGGTTCGCGACATTGCCCAGCCGCATGAAACCCTGTTGGTCGTGGATGCCATGACCGGGCAGGATGCGGTGACGCTGGCCCGTGAGTTCAACGAAAAAGTTGGCATCACCGGTATCTGTTTGACCCGTATTGACGGTGATGCCCGTGGTGGTGGCGCACTGTCCATGCGTGCGGTCACTGGGAAGCCGATCAAGTTCTTGGGTGCCGGTGAGAAACTGGACAAGCTTGAAGTTTTCCACCCGGAACGGATTGCAGGCCGGATTTTGGGCATGGGCGACGTTGTGTCGCTGGTGGAACGGGCCGCAGAGAATTTTGAACAGGCCGAGGCCGAAAAACTTGCCAAGAAAGTCATGGCAGGCAAATTTGACCTTGAAGATATGCTGACCCAACTGCGCCAAGTGCGCAAAATGGGCGATATCAAAGGCCTGATGGGGATGATCCCCGGCATTGCCAAAATGAAAAAGCAGATTGAGGCGGCAAATATTGACGACTCTCTGCTGGTTCGGCAGGAAGCGATTATTCTGTCCATGACACAGGCAGAACGCACCAAGCCGAATCTGATTAAGGCATCGCGTAAAAAACGGATTGCTGCCGGGTCTGGGACTTCGGTTCAGGAGGTCAACAAGCTGTTGAAGCAGTATGACCAAATGGCTGGCATGATGAAGAAAATGAAGAAAATGGGCAAAAAGGGCGCACTGCCGCCTGAGCTGATGGGGGGTATGCCTGAGGGCGGACTTCCCGGTGGCTTGCCCGGTGGCCTTTCCGGTGGTTTGCCGGGCGGGCTGGGTGGTGGCCTCCCCGGAGGACTGCCGCCGGGGCTGAATCTGCCCAAGGGCTTTAAGCTCAAGTAACGGATTCACAAGACAACGACCAAGTACCCGGCCCTGCTGGATATCCGGTCACGTAAACGACAGTGGCGACACTGTCACAAAGGTTCGTTTCCAATGCTTAACGAGGCAAGGAAACGGAAGTGGCACACAAGAACGAAGGGTAAAACCACACCATGCTTCGTATTCGTTTGACTCGCGGTGGCGCAAAAAAGCGTCCGCACTACCGTATTGTTGTTGCAGACACCCGCGCACCGCGTGATGGTCGCTTTATCGAACGTCTGGGTACCTATAACCCGATGTTGGCTAAAGACGACGAACGTCGCGTTGTCCTGAAACTGGACCGCATTCAACACTGGATTGGCGTTGGCGCTCAGCCGTCTGACCGCGTTGTTCGCTTCCTGGCACAAGCCGGCGTTATGGCTGCTCCGGAACTGCGCGAACAAACCAAAAAAGACAAGCCGAAAGCTAAGGCTCAAGAACGCGCTGCTGAAAAAGCTGCTGCTGCTGAAGAAGCCGCTGCCGCTGCTGCAGAAGCTGCCGAAGCTTAAGCCGAAGGCAGGAGACATTGACCGTGGCTGGACCTGTAGACATGAACACAAACCGCTTATGCATGGGCGTCATTGTTGGCGTGCATGGTGTGCGTGGTGAAGTTCGGGTCAAGGTATTCACCAGCGAACCGGAAGCAATCGGTGCCTATGGCCCGTTGACTGACGGTTCCGGGACCCGTTCCTTTAAACTGAAGTTTTTACGTCAGACGAAGGGTGTGGTTATCGCACGCATTCAAGGCATTACTGACCGTGACGCGGCGGAGGCTCTGAAAGGTACGGAGCTTTACACCGACCGTGGCAGTCTGCCGGAAACCGAAGATGACGATACTTTCTACCACGCCGATTTGGTTGGGTTGAAAGCTGAAGACATGGACGGCAATCCGGTTGGACAGGTTGTGGCAGTTTTTGATCATGGGGCCGGTGATGTTCTGGATATTCGGACCATCGCTGACGGACGCCTGATCAGTCTGCCGTTCACGCGGGAAGTTGTGCCGGTGGTCGATGTCGCGGCGGGTCGTTTGGCTGTAAACATGCCTGAAGGGCTGTTGGCATCCAAGGACGCGTCAGGAGACAGCAAGTGACGACGAACGTCCCGCATTCGCATACCCCTGATAACGGGGGGGAACAAACCGGATGGCTGGCCAGTGTGCTGACCATATTCCCGGATATGTTCCCCGGTGCTTTGGGATTTTCGTTGGCGGGCCGCGCTCTTGAGCGTGGGATCTGGGAGCTGAAAACCACGAATCTTCGTGATTTTGCTTTTGATCGGCACGGCACTGTGGATGACACACCGTTCGGCGGTGGAGCAGGCATGGTGATGCGACCGGACGTTTTGGACCGCGCCATTACGGCGGCACGGGACGCGGCCGGGGAACGTGCAGGGCCCCTTATGTATTTTACGCCGCGTGGACGGAAACTGGACCAAGAGCGGGTTCGGGATCTGGCTGCGGGACCGGGCGCAACCCTGTTGTGCGGTCGGTTCGAAGGCGTCGACCAGCGTTTGCTGGATGCACATGAGATCGAGGAAGTTAGCCTTGGTGATTTTGTGCTGTCCGGTGGCGAGCTTCCGGCTCTGATGATGCTGGATGCGGTCATTCGGTTGTTGCCCGGAGTTATGGGCCAACCTGCATCGCTGGAAGAGGAAAGTTTTGAAAGCGGATTGCTGGAGTATCCCCAGTATACCCGCCCGCAGATTTGGGCCGGTCGGCCCGTGCCAGATGTGCTGAACTCCGGTCACCACGGCAAGATTGCCGCATGGCGACGGAAGCAGGCCGAGGACATTACAAAGAACAGGCGTCCCGACCTTTGGGAAGCCTACCAGGCGTCCCGAGGACGGAAGGAAGAGGAATAGGTCATGAACATCATCCAACAGCTGGAAGCCGAACAAGTCGCAAAGCTTCTGGAAGATCGTGAAGTCCCGGATTTCAAACCGGGCGATACCCTGCGCGTTCACGCCAAAGTGGTCGAAGGTACCCGTGAGCGTATTCAGGTTTTCGAAGGTGTGTGCATTGCACGCCGTAATGCTGGTGTGAACTCTTCGTTCACCGTGCGCAAAATCTCCTTCGGTGAAGGCGTGGAACGTGTATTCCCGCTGTACTCCCCGAAAGTGGCGAACATCGAAGTGACCCGTATCGGTAAAGTCCGCCGTGCGAAACTGTACTACCTGCGCGCTCTGCGTGGTCGTGCAGCACGTATTGCTGAAGATAAAGCTGCAATCCTGAAGCAACGCGCACGCGCTGCTGAAGCTGCCAAATAAGACGAAGAGCATTGCTCTTGGCTTGAAAGTGCGGGTGCGGGCAAAACGCACCTGACGCTTTCGGCTCTCTTGGCCTATACTGCCCGGCAGGGGATATCCCCCCTGTCGGGCACAACTGTTTTTGGTGGTCGGGTTGATGTGATTATTCTTGCGTATTCCGGGTTGTTCTTGGTAAGAATATTGCCCGATTGCAAGAGGAATCTTTCCCATCGCAATGGAAGCAATGGGCCGTTGCGTTTGCCTTCGATTATGCTCTGCCCGATAAAAACGTCTGTCTCAACCATGCCATATGAGACGGGCCATAAGACGTTGAGGCCGTTTGGCCTTGAAAATCTGCGAGTTAAGGGAGACCCGTATGACCGCACCGCGTACACTGTTCGACAAAATTTGGGACAGTCATTTGATTGATCGACAAGAAGACGGCACTTGCCTGATTTACATTGACCGTCACCTTGTTCACGAAGTCACCAGCCCGCAGGCCTTTGAAGGCCTTGCCAACGCGGGGCGCGAAGTTGCTCGTACGGCCCAAACCCTAGCCGTTGCCGATCACAACGTGCCGACGACTGATCGGTCCAAAGGTATTGAAGACCCCGAATCCCGCATGCAGGTGGAAACTCTGGAAGCGAATTGTGACAAATTCGGGGTTCAGTACCTGCCGATGACAGACGTTCGTCAAGGCGTCGTGCATATCGTAGGGCCGGAACAAGGCTTCACGCTGCCGGGAATGACCATTGTTTGTGGTGATTCGCACACGGCTACGCACGGTGCATTTGGCTCTTTGGCATTTGGTATTGGTACGTCTGAAGTTGAACACGTCCTTGCCACCCAAACCTTGGTTCAGGCTCCGGCGAAGAACATGCTGGTGAAGGTTGAAGGCGAACTGCCGGCTGGCGCAACTGCCAAGGATATCGTGCTGAAAATCATCGGCACCATCGGCACCGCCGGCGGGACTGGCTATGTGATTGAGTTCGCGGGTGATGCGATCCGTAATCTCAGCATGGAAGGCCGGATGACCGTCTGCAATATGGCAATCGAAGGCGGCGCTCGTGCAGGCCTGATTGCTCCTGATGAAACCACATTCGACTATGTGAAAAATCGTCCGATGGGGCCGCAAGGGGCAGATTACGACAAAGCTGTTGCATACTGGAAAACCCTGTTCACTGACGAGGGTGCTGCCTTCGATAAAGTTGTGGAAATTGATGCGACAACCATCATCCCGCAGGTTACTTGGGGGACAAGCCCGGAAGATGTTATCGAAATTACCGGGAATGTCCCGAACCCGGCTGATGCCAAGGATGAAGGCAAAGCCAAAGCCATGCAGCGCGCCTTGGATTACATGGGGCTGACTGCTGGAACTCCGATGACAGAGGTCAAAATTGATCGGGTGTTCATTGGCTCATGCACCAATGGTCGGATCGAAGACATCCGTGCTGTGGCTGAAGTCGCCAAAGGCCGCAAAGTTGCGGACTGGGTCAATGCCATGGTGGTGCCGGGGTCCGGTTTGGTTAAGGCTCAGGCCGAAGAAGAAGGACTGGACAAAATTCTGGTTGAGGCAGGCTTTGAATGGCGTGAACCGGGCTGTTCCATGTGTCTGGCAATGAATGCCGACCGTTTGCAACCGGGTGAACGCTGTGCGTCCACATCCAACCGGAACTTTGAAGGCCGTCAGGGCCGTGGTGGTCGAACCCATTTGATGAGCCCGGCTTTGGCTGCGGCATCTGCGGTTGCTGGGTATATCTCCGACGTTCGGTCTTTGGCGTAATTTGGGTTCTGAGGGTTTAGACAGATGGAAAAATTTGACGTTCTGACCGGTGTTGCTGCGCCGCTGCCGCTGATCAATATCGACACGGATATGATCATCCCGAAACAGTTCCTGAAAACCATTAAACGGACCGGATTGGGCAAAAGCCTGTTCTTCGAAATGCGGTTTGATGCGGATGGGAACGAGTTACCGGAATTCGTCCTGAACAAACAGGCGTATCGCAATGCCAAGATTCTGGTGACCGGAGCGAATTTCGGCTGTGGGTCATCCCGTGAACATGCGCCGTGGTCGATTCAGGACTTTGGCATTCGCTGTGTGATCGCGCCAAGCTTTGCCGATATCTTTTTCAACAACTGCTTCAAAAACGGGATTTTGCCGATCAAGTTGCCGCAGGATGTCTGCGACAAACTGATGGCAGCAGCCGAGAACGGGGCCAATGCCACCTTCACCGTGGATCTGGAAGCTCAACACATCCAGACCCCGGATGGCGAGGTCGTGTCCTTTGATGTGGATGCCTTCCGCAAACATTGTTTGCTCAATGGGTTGGATGATATTGGCCTGACGCTGGCAAAACAGGATAAGATCGATACCTATGAGACTGCGCGCAAAGCTGCACAGCCTTGGGTCTAAGTCTGCTCAGCCCCGAGGGTAAAACCTCGGGGTTCTTTGGTTCAAAGTTTCAAGACAGGGAGACATACAATGTCTGCGAAGAAAAAGGTCATGTTGCTGCCCGGTGACGGTATCGGTCAGGAAGTTATGGCACAGGTTCTGCGGGTGCTGGAATGGATGGATACTGCCGGATTGGCATCCTTCGATCTGCAAACCGGATTGATCGGCGGCGCGTCCATTGACGCCCATGGTGAGCCGCTGACCGATGAAACTGTCGCAGATTGTCTGGCCTGTGATGCGGTGCTGATGGGCGCGGTTGGTGGTCCGAAATGGGATGATATCCCGTTCGAGAAAAAACCAGAGCGTGGCCTGTTGCGCATTCGCAAAGACATGGGGCTGTTCGCGAACTTGCGTCCGGCTTTGGTATTTGATGCCTTGGCTCATGCCTCGACTCTGAAACATGATGTGGTTGCCGGTCTTGATATTATGATCGTGCGTGAACTGACCGGGGGGATTTACTTCGGACAGCCGCGCGGCATCGAAGACCTGCCGGACGGAATCCGCAAAGGGTATAACACGCTGGTCTATACTTCGCCGGAAGTGGAACGTATTGGTCGTGTGGCCTTTGACTTGGCGTCGAAACGTAACAATCGCGTGTGCTCGGTCGATAAAGCCAACGTGCTGGAGTCCACCATCCTGTGGCGCGAAGAAATGGAAAAAGTCGCCAAGGATTATCCGAATGTGGAACTGTCCCACCTGTATGTGGACAATGCCTCCATGCAGTTGGTGCGTAATCCGAAGCAATTTGACGTGATGGTCACCACCAATATGTTTGGCGACATTCTGTCTGATTGTGCGGCAATGCTGACCGGGTCTTTGGGAATGCTGCCGTCGGCTTCTTTGGGTGCCGCCGATGCTAATGGCAAACGAAATGCGCTGTACGAACCGGTGCATGGTTCTGCACCGGATATTGCCGGACAAAACTTGGCAAATCCGCTGGCTATGCTGTTGTCCCTTGCCATGATGTTGCGCTATTCCTTTGATATGTCTGAGCTTGCCGATCGTTTGGAAAATGCGGTAAAGGCAACGTTGGCCGAAGGCGTTCGTACTGGCGACATTATGCAAGAAGGCGCAACCAAAGTCGGCACCAGCGGCATGGGCGATGCAGTGTTGCGTCATCTGAAATCCGCATAATAAAACGGTTTACCTGACGGTTTTTTGCGTTAGGGTATTCTTCGTTACATAAGGACAAGGCAGGCTGATTGAACGCCTGCCTTGTGCGTTCTGTTTTTTGGAATTCAAGTCAGGATTGGATACGACTATGGGCTATAAGGTTGCTGTCGTTGGGGCGACGGGGAACGTCGGCCGCGAAATGTTGAGCATTCTGGCTGAACGGGAATTCCCGGCTGATGAAGTTTTTGCCGTGGCTTCCGAGCGTTCGGTCGGCGTTGAAGTTTCGTTCGGTGAGGACGATGTGCTCAAGGTCCATAGCCTCGATACATTTGACTTTTCAAAGGTCGATATCGCCCTGTTTTCACCGGGTGGCTCTATTTCTCGGGTATATGCACCGAAAGCCGCAGAAGCAGGCTGTGTGGTTATCGACAATACTTCTGAATTCCGTATGGAACCGGGCGTGCCATTGATTGTGCCGGAAGTTAATCCGCAGGCGCTGAAGGGCTATACCAAGCGCAACATCATTGCCAATCCGAACTGTTCCACCATTCAGATGATGCTGGCATTGAAGCCGCTGCATGATACCTTTGGGATCAAGCGCGTTGTGGTGTCGACTTATCAATCCGTGTCTGGCAGTGGGCGCGAAGGTATGGATGAGCTGTTCAATCAGACCCGTAGCATCTATATGAATGAGCCAGTGGCGAAGACTAAAAACAAGTTCACGAAACAAATTGCCTTTAACGTCATTCCGCATATCGATTCCTTTATGGACGATGGTGCGACCAAGGAAGAATGGAAGATGACGGTGGAGACCAAGAAAATTCTGGACCCTGACATTGCCGTTCACGCCAATTGCTGCCGAGTTCCGGTGTTTAATGGTCATGCCGAATACATCAACATTGAAACCGAAGAACCGATTACCGTAGCCAAGGCACGTGCAGTCATGAAAGCCATGCCGGGGTTGAGTGTGGTCGACCATCGTGAAAATGAGGGCTATGTCACGCCGGCAGAGGTCTCCGGTGAGGACAATGTCTATATCTCCCGCGTTCGTAAGGACAGCACCGTTGATAACGGGCTGAGCTTTTGGTGCGTGGGCGATAACCTGCGGAAAGGAGCGGCACTGAATGCGGTTCAGATTGCTGAACTTCTGGTGCGTGATTACCTGAAATAACAGACCGTTCGTAAACAAAAAACATGCTTTTGTGCGGCGCGGTCAAATGAAAAAGACCGCGCCGTATGTGTGTGAGTAAGGCCGATGAAAAACTCAATAAGAAATACTATGCTGAATTATGGGCGGCGTGGTCTGCAAACCGCGATCGTGGTCGCCCTGTCATTTCAGGCAGGATACATTTGTACTGGCTATGTCAACCAAGACTCGGCGTTGTTCGCTTCCATGTGGGCTATGGTTTCCGGGTTGGTGGTGTTGCAGGATACATGGGCAGAGACCAAGATTGCTGCATTTGGTCGGGTGATGGGGGCGCTGGTTGGTGCGTCTATTGCTGGCGGCTATCTTTGCTATTTCCCGTTTAGTGCCCACGGCTTGGCAATATGTGCTGCGCTTGCCGTGATGCTGGGCATTATTACAGGGATGGCAGATGGCGGTCGTGGAGCCGGGGTTACCGTGGTGATTGTGATGATCGTCGCCGCTGTTCATCCGGATAATCATCCGCTGATCGGTGCGGGGCTTAGGTTTCTGGAATCGTGCTTGGGGACGGCTTCGGCGTTGCTGGTGTCGTTTATCTGGGTTCGCATTGCCAAACACTGGCATTTGTTTCCGGGTTTAAAACCAACGCAGGGTAAAGAGCCATGACCACAATTTATGTGGATGCAGATGCATGCCCGGTGCGGGATGAAATTCTGAAAGTCGCAGAACGCCATGCTCTTGCCATGGTGTTGGTCAGCAATCGTGGCTTTCGTACCGGGCAACATCCCCTGATCCGCAATGTTTTGGTGGATGCTACCCCGGATGCTGCGGATATCTGGATCAGTCAGGCCATACAGACCGGCGATATTTGTGTGACCAACGATATTCCGCTGGCATCGCGCTGTGTCGAGGTAAACGCATGGGCAATTTCCCCGAAGGGAAAGGTCTTTGACCAAGACTCTGTGGGGATGGCTCTGGCGATGCGGGATTTGATGACCGATCTGCGCGAATCTGGTGACATGAGCCAATCCGGGGGCAAGGCCTTTAGCGGTCAGGATCGTTCCAATTTCTTGAACGCATTGGAAACGCTGGTCCGACGCAGCAAAGGCTAGGATTAGTCCGTGCTGTTGCGTGGGTGCGCGGCTTTGTGCACGGATTTCAGGTGCTGGGTGTCAACCTTGGTATAGCGTTGGGTCGCTGCCAGCGATTCGTGGCCCAGCAATTCCTGAATGGTGCGTAAATCACCGCCATTTTCCAGCAGGTGCGTGGCAAAACTATGTCGCATGGCGTGGGGTGTCACGGTTTCGGGTAATCCCATGGTGTCCCGTAGCAAGCGGACTTGCCGTTGCACAACGCCCGGATTCAGGCGATCCCCTCGTTTGCCGACAAACAACGGATCATGTGGATGAAGGGTATAGGGGCAGGCGGTGAGATAGGTTGCGATAGCTTTGGGAATAGCAGGCAATAAAGGAACAATGCGGACCTTGTTGCCTTTGCCCAAAACGCGCAGGGTGAGGTCGCCATCCGCAAGGTCAGAGACATTTAGACCGAGCACCTCGCCGATCCGTAGTCCGGCACCGTACATCAAAAGCAGAACCGCCGTATCCCGTAGGCCGATCCATGGCTCTGTGGCGAGGGATGCTATGGTTCTTAAGGCTTCCAAGGCGTCATCAGAGCTTAAAGGCCGCGGCAGACTTTGGGTCGGGCGACGTGTGCGTAGGGCTGATATGGCATCGGCAGAGCAGAGACCCTCTTTTTCCAGCCAAGTGAAGAAGGTGCGTAAAGAGGACAGCTCTCGCGCCAATGAGCTTTGCCCAATGCCTGCGTTGGTGCGATCCGCCAGAAATGCCCGAAAGTCTCGGGTTGTCAGGTCAGCCAGAGTCTTAAGATCAGGGCGTTGACCCAAATAGTCGGTGAGAAAACCGATGAATTTGGCGACATCACGGGCATAGGCATCCAAAGTATTGGCGGAGGCTCGGCGTTCCTGTCCAAGCCAGATGCGCCAGGTGCGTATGGTATCCTGTAAGTCGGTGGCGGCGTTTATGCCGCTTAAAGGGTCGGTGCGCACCATCGGGTCAACGTACTGCCCAGCAGTCGGGCAAGAAATTCCAAAAGATCAGTCGCTTGCTCCGGGTGGAATGTATCCGGGGCGAAAGCGCCAAGGGCCAAAAGTCCGGTCGGGGTTTTGCCGCAGCGGCTTTGCGGGGTTTCCCAAGGTGCTGGGGCATCTATACGGGCCAAGGCATCGGAATGAATTTGGTGTGCCAGTGCTCCGAACAGTTTATTGCCGGGGCGATAGTCGGACAACAGCACCCGTGGGTTTTCGGCTCCGATGAAGATTCCATCAATCATACCACGCGGAACCCGGACGATACCGCTGGGCCCCTCATGCATTTCAAGCATGGTGTCATCTTCAAGGACCAAGGCAATGGCATCAACGCCAATAAGCTTCGGCCATTCTTTGGTTAGTACCCGGTGAAAGTCGGTTGGTGTTTCGGCTTGCAGCAATAACAGAGTCGCCGCATGTGTGCGTTGCTGTTGACTGAGGTTATTCTGAGTGAGCGAAAGAATATCTGCAGATTTCTGCGACATACGGTCCAGATCGGAGCGCAACCCCTGAATGATCGCTTCCTGAAAATCTGCGACGCCGTCTTGTCCATTGAAACGTGAGGGCGGTGTCAGGGTCCGTAAAAGATCAGGGCGATGAGCTAAGCAGTCCGGGTTCTCCCGTAGATAGCTTTCCACAGTTTCCGGTATGGTGTAATTCTTTGCGGTATTCCGACGGCCCACGACTTCGCCCCCAAACTTCACATATATATAAGACAGCGACTTGATATTTGCCCGGACCCCTCTTGCCGTGCAGAATACATGCCGCATAGGGATGGTGCCATCCCAGATCAGCAAGTGTACGAGATAAATATTAATAGAGTGTAGCCAATGACCGCGCCGTCTTTGCCATTTGATCCTCATTTTGATGTGGGGGCCGAGGAGTCTCTGGAGCAGGATGTGCGACGGGTGGCGGTCTGTGTGCCCTTGCCCATATCCAAATGCTATGACTACCTGTTGAATGTGGACACCCCCTGTCCGGTTGGCACCATTGTTCGGGTCCCCGTTGGACATCGTCTGTTGTGGGGCGTGATCTGGGGCGAGGGGGATCAAGCGGTCGCCACATCTCGCCTTAAGCCGATTTCTGAAATCTCGCCCTTGCCACCGTTACCGCCCAGCCTGATGAAGTTCATCGAATGGGTCGCTGCGTATACGATGTCCCCCATGGGAATGGTGATGCGTATGGTGTTGAACGTTCCGGCAGCATTGGAGGCGAAATCGCCTGTGCTGGGCGTGCTGCGGGTCGAGCACTGGCCCGAAGGACTTAAGCATACGGCTGCCCGTGATCGAATTTGGTGTGCTGCCGAAGGTCAACCGCCAATGACTGTTGCTGATTTGGCTGAACAAGCCGGGACCAGTTCGGCAGTGGTGCGTGCCTTTGCTGCCAGCGGCGGCTTGATCAAAGCCCCGGTCGGGGCTCCTCGGGCGTTTGCCGAACCGGACCCGGATGCACAAAACCCAGTGTTTAATGATGAACAGTTGGTCGGGGTTGAATACCTGCGCAGCAAGGCCCTCAGTGGCTTTAGCGTGACTTTGCTGGATGGCGTTACCGGGTCGGGCAAAACCGAAGTCTATTTTGAAGCCATCGCAGAAGTCTTGCGCAGCGGACGACAGGCACTGGTTCTGGTGCCGGAAATTGCCTTGACCGGGCAATGGTTGGATCGGTTTGAGGCTCGGTTCGGTGTCGCCCCTGCGGTTTGGCATTCGGAACTGACGCCAGCGCGGCGTCGTGACACGTGGCGTGCAGTGGCGCGTGGAGAGGTGAAAGTCTTGGTCGGTGCGCGCAGTGGGTTATTCCTGCCGTTTGCCGACCTTGGCGTGATCGTGGTGGATGAAGAACACGAGCATGCCTTTAAACAAGAAGACGGTGTGATCTATCAGGGTCGAGATATGGCAGTGGTCCGGGGGCAAATGGCAGATGTCCCCGTGGTGCTGGCTTCTGCAACGCCATCGTTGGAGAGCCTGGCTAATGCCAAGGCCGGACGATATGACACGATTCGGCTGCCGACGCGACATGGGGGGGCGACTCTGCCTTCTGTCACGATTGTTGATATGAAGGATACGCCGCCGGAAAAACAGACATGGGGACGCAGTTGGCTCGCGCCGCCTTTGGTTGATGCCATGACTGAGACTCTGGAAAAGGGTGAACAGGTTCTTCTCTATCTCAATCGTCGTGGTTACGCGCCTTTGACCATCTGCCAACGGTGCGGGCATCGCATGCAATGCCCGGATTGCACATCATGGCTGGTGGAGCATCGTTTCCGAGACGGTGGCGGGTATTTGGGCTGTCATCACTGTGGACATAAAGAGAATTTGCCAGAGCATTGCCCGTCCTGTGAGGCCGAAGATAGTTTTGTCGCGTGTGGCCCCGGAGTCGAACGTGTTGCAGAAGAAGTACTGCTGCGATTCCCGGATGCGCGCCGATTGATTCTGTCCAGCGATCATCTGACTGGTCCCGAGTCTTTGCGCGCTGCGTTACGGGCCATTGCCGATCGGCAGGTGGATGTGGTTATCGGCACCCAAATGGTGGCAAAGGGGCACCACTTCCCGAATCTGACTTTGGTGGGTGTGGTCGATTCAGATTTGGGCTTGGCTGGTGGTGACTTACGCGCTGCAGAGCGAACCTATCAGGTTTTGCATCAGGTGGCGGGTCGTGCAGGTCGGGGACAATTGCCGGGGCGAGTCCTAATGCAGACATTCGATCCGGAGCAACCAGTGATATCTGCTTTGGCAGCGGGGGACCGTGAAGCCTTCATTGCCGAGGAACAAATTGCCAGACGTGCCTTGGGGATGCCGCCGTTTGGTCGGCTGGTTGCGATTATTGTGGCATCACAGGATGAAAAACAGGCATTGGATATAGCCAATTTATTGGGGCAAACCTTTGTTGCCCCTGATGGAGTCCGTCTTTATGGCCCGGCTCCGGCTGTTTTAACACGTCTTCGTGGGTGGGTGCGATATCGTTTGCTGATACAGGCCCCCAGAGAGATTCGGGTCCAACCTCTGATTCGGTCATGGTTGTCAGAGCTGTCGATTCCCCGCTCGGTTAAGGTTAAAATTGACATTGATCCGTACAACTTTATGTAAAACAATGTGTTATGAGGCAAGTTAGATTGTATCTTGCTGTTTTGCTTGGGGAGTAGGGCTAGGCGGTAATTTCCCATCCTTATAGGTAGCCCATAAAAAAGACTCATTTTTCATAGGAAAATTCGCATTCACGGTGTTCAAGCGTGGAAATTCTTGTAAAATCCGCCGTGCTTTGACGGTAGAGCGTCTTGCAGGGGGAAGACAAGAATGCTAAACATCCCTCCGCGTAGGGGGGAATTCTCCGTCACGTAATATAAGTCAGCAGGGGGAAACTCCTATGTTGGCACCACTCTAACTTGAGGGGTCTGTCCCAGTGTCATCAAAGACTTCTGATGTTTTGGGGCTTTCCGGCCGGTATGCGGATGCGCTTTTAGAGCTCGCCGCGGATAACGGTGCGGTGGAGTCCGTAGAAGCCGATGTCAAGCTGTTGCAAGAGGTGATCGCGGAAAGCGATGATCTCCAGCACTTCATCGGGAGTCCGGCGTTTTCCCGTGCCGATCACATTAAAGGTTTGACAGCGGTCATGGATAAGGCCGGTGTCGGGGAAATTACCCGCAAATTTGTTCTTCTTATTGCCAGTAACCGCCGTCTGTTCGCATTGTCTGCGATTCTGGATGTCGTGCTCGCCAAGTTGGCTGAGCAACGTGGTGAAGTGACTGCACACGTCACCGCTGCACGCGCGTTAACCGATGCGCAGCACGCCGCACTGGCTAAATCCTTGAAACAGGTGACCGGTGGAGATGTGAATCTTCAGGTCGCTGTGGATCCAAAAGTTTTGGGCGGACTGATTGTTCAGATCGGTTCGCGCATGGTGGATAGCTCGCTGCGTTCGCAGCTGCAACGCTTGCAACTCGCAATGAAAGGGGTCGGCTGATGGAAATCCGCGCTGCGGAAATCTCCGCCATTCTGAAAGATCAGATTGCTAATTTTGGCACAGACGCACAGTCAGCCGAAGTGGGACAAGTTCTCTCTGTCGGTGACGGTGTGGCACGTGTCTTTGGTTTGGATGGTGTTCAAGCAGGTGAGCTGGTTGAATTCCCGGGTGGCATCAAAGGGATGGCACTCAACCTGGAAACCGATAACGTCGGTATCGTGATTTTCGGTGATGACCGTACCATTGGGGAAGGTGACACCGTCAAACGTACCGGTGACATCGTGTCCGTTCCGGTCGGTAAAGGTCTGCTCGGTCGCGTTGTCGACGGTCTGGGCCAGCCGATTGACGGTATGGGTGCTCTGGAAGACGTGAAAATGACTCTGGCCGAAGTTAAGGCTCCGGGCATCATTCCGCGTAAATCCGTGCATGAACCGATGCAAACCGGCATCAAGTCCATCGACAGCTTGATCCCGATTGGTCGTGGTCAACGTGAATTGGTGATTGGTGACCGTCAAACCGGTAAAACCGCCATCATTCTGGACACCATCATCAACCAGAAATCCATCAACGATAAAGCCAAAGATGACAGCGAAAAACTGTTCTGCATCTATGTTGCAGTCGGTCAAAAACGCTCCACCGTGGCCCAAGTGATGAAGACCTTGGCTGATGCTGGCGCGTTGGATTACACCATCATCGTTGGTGCAACCGCATCTGATCCGGCCCCGATGCAATTCTTGGCACCGTATACCGGTTGTGCCATGGGTGAATATTTCCGTGATAACGGTATGCATGCTGTTATCTTCTATGACGATTTGACCAAACAGGCGACTGCTTACCGTCAGATGTCTCTGCTGCTGCGCCGTCCGCCGGGCCGTGAAGCATTCCCGGGTGACGTGTTCTATCTGCACTCCCGTTTGCTGGAACGCGCTGCGAAGATGGGCGATGCTGCTGGTAACGGCTCCCTGACCGCTTTGCCGGTGATTGAAACTCAGGCTGGTGACGTGTCCGCATACGTTCCGACCAACGTGATTTCCATTACCGATGGTCAGATCTTCCTTGAAACCGAACTGTTCTATAAGGGTATTCGCCCGGCTGTGAACGTTGGTCTGTCCGTGTCTCGTGTGGGGTCTGCCGCTCAGGTTAAAGCGATGAAAAAAGTCGCTGGTACCATTAAGCTGGAATTGGCTCAATATCGTGAAATGGCAGCGTTCGCGCAGTTTGCTTCCGATCTTGACCCGGCAACCCAAAAGCTGCTGGCTCGTGGTGCTCGTTTGACCGAAGTTTTAAAACAACCGCAGTTCACTCCGCTTCCGGTGGAAGAACAAGTTGTTGCCATTTACTCCGGTACCAACGGTTACCTTGATGGAATCGCTGTCGATGATGTGACCCGTTTCGAAGCAGGCCTGATGAGTGATCTGCGTGCGAACCACGCTGATATTCTTGAGGCAATTCGCGTTGAGAAAAACATCTCTGACGATACAGACGCCAAACTTAAGGCAGCTTTGGAAGCCTTCACCAAGGCCTTTGAATAAACCTCTGGACTGGTGGAAGGAGGTATAGCTAATGGCAAGCCTTAAAGACCTACGACTGCGCATTGCGTCAGTCAAATCGACGAAAAAGATTACGTCGGCAATGAAAATGGTCTCTGCTGCGAAACTGCGCCGTGCGCAGGAAGCAGCAGAAGCTGCACGCCCGTACGCAGAACGCATGAACCGCATGATGACCAATCTTGCGTCCAGCGTTGGCGCGGATTCCGGCGCGCCGGCCCTGATGACAGGGACTGGCAAGTCGGATGTGCATTTGATTGTCGTGTTTTCTTCTGATCGTGGTCTGTGCGGTGGTTTCAACAGCTTCATCGCCCGGAGCACACGCCTGAAAGTTCGGGAACTGCAGGCCGAAGGCAAAACCGTCAAACTGTTTATGGTGGGACGGAAAGGCCGCGACCAGTTGCGCTCTGAATTCGGCGACCTCATGGTCGAGCAACTTCAGGACGTTGGGAAAAAGGGTGCATCTTTTGCCGATGCAGATGGCATCGCAAGCACTCTGATCAAAATGTTTGAAGCTGGCGAGTTTGACGTGTGTTGGAGCGTTTACAACCGCTTCCAGTCCGCGATGACCCAGATTGTAACTTGGCAACAGATTGTGCCGTTTACATCGCCCGATGCCGCTAAGGCTGAGGACGAGGCCACAACCGCAGTTGTCGATTATGATTATGAACCGTCGCAAGTCGGTATTCTGGAAAGCTTGGTTCCACGGAACTTGGCAGTTCAGATTTTCCGTTTCTTCCTGGAAAGCCAAGCTTCTGAGCATGGTGCCCGGATGACCGCGATGGACAATGCGACCCGTAACGCTGGTGATATGATTGATGATCTGACTGTGACCTACAACCGGTCCCGTCAGGCCGCCATCACCAGTGAGTTGATTGAAATCATTTCCGGCGCTGAAGCCGTATAGTGAGAGAACAGTTTGCGGCCGGCAACGGCCGCGCCGCAGATCGATAGGAGTGACCCTCATGGCGAAGAAAAACGTCGGTAAGATCTCCCAGGTTATGGGTGCCGTCGTGGACGTGAAGTTTGACGGAAAAATTCCGGCAATCTTGACCGCCCTTGAAACTGATAACAATGGTAACCGTCTGGTTCTGGAAGTTGCACAACACCTTGGTGAGAACATGGTTCGCACCATTGCAATGGACGGAACTGATGGTTTGGTTCGCGGTCAGGAAGTGACCGATACCGGTGCACCGATTGCAGTGCCGGTTGGCCCGGGAACCCTTGGCCGTATTTTGAACGTGATCGGTGAACCGATCGACGAACGTGGTGAAGTGAAAGCTGCCCACACAGCGCCGATCCACCGTGAAGCCCCGGAATTTGCTGAACAATCCACCGAAACCGAAGTTCTGGTGACCGGCATTAAGGTTGTTGACCTGCTGGAACCGTACCCGAAAGGCGGTAAAATTGGTCTGTTCGGCGGTGCTGGCGTGGGCAAAACCGTTTTGATCATGGAACTGATCAACAACATCGCAAAAGGCCACGGTGGTTATTCCGTGTTCGCAGGTGTTGGTGAGCGGACCCGTGAAGGGAACGACTTGTACCATGAAATGATTGAATCCAACGTTATCGACCTTGAAGGCGATAAATCCAAAGTGGCGTTGGTTTACGGTCAGATGAACGAACCGCCGGGAGCACGTGCGCGTGTGGCTCTGTCTGGTTTGACATTGGCTGAATACTTCCGTGACGAAGAAGGTCAGGATGTGTTGTTCTTCGTGGATAACATCTTCCGGTTCACGCAGGCTGGTGCAGAGGTGTCCGCACTTCTGGGTCGTATCCCGTCTGCTGTGGGTTACCAACCGACCTTGGGTACGGACATGGGCGGTCTGCAAGAGCGTATTACCACCACCAAAAAAGGTTCTATTACCTCGGTGCAAGCGGTTTACGTCCCTGCGGATGACTTGACTGACCCGGCTCCGGCTACCACCTTCTCCCACTTGGATGCGACCACCGTGTTGAACCGTTCCATTGCGGAACTGGGGATTTACCCGGCTGTGGATCCGCTCGACTCCACTTCCCGTATTCTTGACCCGCGCGTTGTGGGTGAAGAGCACTACAAAGTGGCCCGTGAAGTGCAACGTATCCTGCAATCTTACAAATCCTTGCAGGACATCATTGCTATTCTGGGTATGGACGAGTTGTCAGAAGAAGACAAATTGACTGTGGCACGTGCACGGAAGATTCAACGCTTCTTGTCTCAACCGTTCCACGTTGCTGAGGTCTTCACCGGTTCTCCGGGCAAATTTGTCCAATTGGAAGACACCATCAAAGGCTTTAAAGGCATCATCGAAGGTGAATACGACCACATGCCGGAACAATCGTTCTACATGGTCGGCACCATTGACGAAGCCATCGAAAAAGCCAAAGAAATGGCAGACGCTGCTTAAGGAAAGGTCCACGGAATGGCTGAAACTACACAATTTGAACTGGTCTCTCCGGAGCGGTTGTTCTTCAGCCAGCCAGTGGAGATGGTTGTGGTGCCGGGCAGCGAAGGCGACTTTGCTGCACTGCCCCGCCACATGCCGAAACTTTCCACAGTTCGTCCGGGCGTTATTGTTGCCTATGAAAATGGGCAAATTCACGAACGGATTTTCGTAGCAGGTGGTTTTGCGGAGGTAACGGAAACATCATGCACAGTTTTGGCTGAAGAAGCCGTTATTGTGTCTGATTTGAACGAAACCGAAGCTCAGGCACGATTTGATGCTGCTCGTGAGGCCTATTACAATATGGTCTTGCAGGATAAAATGCTGACCAGTGCTGTGGAAACAGAACTGAGCATTGCCACGGCAATGTTGGCTGCTGCCAAGGGTGAATTCGCATATAAGTAAGGTTTGCGAATTTACGTTTAAAAAAACCCCGCTCATCGGCGGGGTTTTTTAATGGTTGAGTTTTATTATGGAGTAGGGGAAGGAGCCTCAGCCACCTGCGCACGACCGGCGGCTTTTGCTTGATACATGGCGGTATCAGCCGCATGGATCAATTGATCAATGTTTTCACCGTGTATGGGATATTTGGCAACGCCAATGCTAACCGTCGCCGAGATCTTCCCAAAGTCAGTTTCAATCGGTTGTTGGAAACTGTCCACAAGCCGATGGGCCAGCGTATCAAGGTCCGCATCATTACTGACAAAGATCACAAATTCATCACCGCCAAAGCGTGCGCATATATCAGAAGATCGTGTGCAGCATTTTAAACGATCGGCGACCCCGGATAAGAAAGCATCCCCTGCTGTATGACCTTTACTGTCATTGATGGTCTTAAAATTATCAATATCTATGAACAAAATACCAAATCCGCGCTGCTCACGGTGTGCAACCGTCAAAGCGTGGTCCAGATGGCTTAGAAGGGCGGGGCGATTGCGCAAGCCGGTCAAGGCATCCGTTATGCTCGCCTTTATCAGCTGGTCCTCGGCTTGATCGCGGCGAAGCTCTTCTCTGCGGATGAATATGTACAGGATGAGTGCAGATAAACTGACAAAGGCCCAACCTTTATAAAGACTGATCAAATTAAAATAATCAGGGAATAACGCGAATAGAACCTTGTCCGATAATAATATCCAAAGGATGGATAAGATCAGATAGGTCAGTGCAATACGCGCCGATACATGCATAGGGTGCTCCCTGCATTATTTATGCTTTAAGGGTAAGTATAACGCCCAATTGTTAACCTTCAAAGAGAGGTTTTTTCCTGAAACAACTGCACCTGATGCCTGAATTGTTCAACAATCTGTTCATATAAGGGTCGTTTGAAGTCCACAATCAAGTGTACCAAGTTATCAAAATCTGTCCACATCCACTGGTCAAACTCAGGGTGGTGCGCCGCAATGTTAATATCGCTGTCAGTGCCTTCAAAAGCCATTAGGTACCATTTTTGCTTTTGTCCTCTGTATCGGCCCTTCCAGACTTTATCGGCAATATCTATGGGCAGATCATAATGGACCCAGTCCTTGGTCTCGGCGAGATAGGTGGCCTTACAGGTACCGATTTCTTCTTCCATTTCCCGAAAGACCGTATGCAGGGGGTCTTCGTTGGCATCAATGCCGCCTTGTGGCATTTGCCACGCACCGGGTGTGTCAATGCGCTGGGCCACGAATACTTGGCCTTTGGGATTTAAAAGGACGAATCCAACGCCAAGGCGATAGGGTCGGTCATGAAATGGTGTCAGAGAGCTACTCATTCTGTGACCACTGCTGAAATCGGGGCAAATTGGAACCCTCGTTGTTCAAGGCCTGCCATCCATGTGGATATCAGGGTCAATGACAGTGGTGTAGCATCAGCTATCACAACTGCTTTGCCTGTGCTGCGTGCGATGTCTTCAGTCTGACGTAAATAGGCAATAGCCTGATTGCGGAAGGTGTTGTCAGAGATCACAACATCAGCAATGGCGCGCGCAGGTTTGGTTTCGACAAGGTCAAATGGTGCAACCGTAGGCGATGGAGCGATGTACAACAGGCCCATGTCGCGAATTTTGTCCAGCAAGGCTGAAATATGCTTGGTGGATTGGGTAAAGACATCACCGCCGTTAGCCAAAATACCAAGGTACACCGAACCATTTGCAAGGGTTGCTTCCAAACGCTTGGCGTTTTCATCGACAGACAGATCTTTAAACAGCCCATTGGGTCCCGGATCAACAGCCGGGAAATGTCTGGTTTCCAAGTCGATGGTCAAAAGGGTTTCGTGCCCTTGTTTGCGTGCGCCATTCAATTGGGCGGCAAGCTGATCTGCATATGGACTGAAGGCCAAAGTTACCTGTGGCGGCATGCGCAGAACAGCCGCAGTGGTCAGAGGTTTGGACAGACCAAGCCCGCGTAAAATAACGGAAATTTGTGGCGCATTGGGGGCGGGCTTATGGGCAAGGGCATAGACCTGCCAAGGCTTGCGGCCTTCTGGCGAGATTGACGGCAATGTGCGCCCGGACGCCATCCTGCGGACAAGGTCAGCCTGCGGAGCTTGTTGCATGTCAAACTTTTGGGGTTCCAGTTTTGGCAAGTCCGTCAGGTTCGGTGCTGTTGCATGCTGTGAAAAGTCTTCACGAGGTGATGGTATTGCGGGAACTGAAATGTCAGATTTCGGTGTTGCCACGGCTACCTGTTGGGCAGGTGGAGTTGCTGTTTCAGGTTCAGCCTGTGGTTCGGGCTCAGTTGTTTCCGGTTGCGTTGGTTCTTGTGAGCCTTGTGGAATCTCGCCTTGGGCTGGGACATCGGGTTGGTGTTGTAATGTCCCCTGTCTGCGGGCGGCATCCGGGTTGACAGCCCCTGGTGGGCGCATCAACGCGTTGTCGAGGTTTTCCGGCCCCGAGGCAACCGGCATGTTTTGAACAACTCTGTTGCCGCTGCTGTCCGGGTCCGGAGCTACAGCCGCCGTATGATCAGGGCCATCCTGTTCTACGGATGAAACGGCGGGAGCAGGTTCAGGGGAGCTCCAATCCATGTTGAAGGCTGCGATCCCCCCGGTGATCAACAGAACCAACGTGGCAATCATACCGATGGCAACGATTCTCCGACGACGGGCAAAAAGCGCATCTTCGTAGGCCTGCATGGCAAACGGGTCACTTTGATCAAGATCCGCATGACCAAAGGCATCGTCTTTCCGGTGTTTTTTGAAAAAACCCTTCAGCTTTGCCAGCAGGTTGGATTTGCCACTGTCCTCGTCCATGACCAGAGTGTCGGCAAAGTCCGGGATTTTGTCATCGAGCGGATCTTGACTCACAGTCTTTTTCCTTGTTTCCACGATGCTGTTGCAACGGCGATCTGCCCTTAATTATGGCTCAAACCGGAATACAGCGACAGTCCGCGCAACAGGTCGAATGCACGTTGCAACTGGTAGTCCTGTTTGGCGGCTTTTTCTTTCAAAGCATCTGCATTCAGAGCCTTGTTTTTACCAGCCTTGTTTTCCTTGGATTTATCGAGGGCATTGCGGAAATCCGCTTCTTCGAAGTGATGATCCGGTTCCAGAACTTCAATTTTAGCGAGCGGAATGCGGATGTCCGGCGAAATCCCGACGGCCTGAATAGACCGACCCGAAGGCGTGTAATACCGTGATGTGGTCAGTTTCATCGCCCCGTGATTATTCATGGGAATTACGGTTTGTACGGACCCTTTACCAAAGGATTTGGTTCCCATCAGAACGGCACGTTTATGGTCTTGCAAAGCCCCAGCCACGATTTCAGATGCGGATGCAGAACCACCGTTAATCAGGACCACAAGCGGTTTGCCATTGATCAGATCCCCGGTGGAGGCGTTGTAGCGTTCAGTTTCACGGGCATTGCGGGAGCGGGTGGAGACAATTTCGCCCTTGTCGAGGAACGAATCCGCCACGGCAACGGCCTGATCCAGAAGGCCACCGGGGTTGTTGCGTAGGTCAAGAACGTAGCCCTTAACCTTACCTTTGGTTTTGCTTTCGATGGTTTCAATGGCATCTTCAAGCGTATCTTCGGTTTTCTCGCTAAAAGATGTAACGCGCAGATAGCCTAAGTCTTCGCCTTCAACGCGGGAGCGAACGGACCGCACTGTGATGGTGTCGCGCTTCATGGTGATGTCAAAGGTATCGCGATCATTGCGGCGGATGGTGACGGTGATTTCTGAACCGACTTTGCCCCGCATTTTTTCAACGGCTTCTGCCAAGGACAACCCCATGACTGGTTGATCATCAATGTGGGTAATTAAGTCTCCGGCTTGAACTCCAGCCTTGGCTGCCGGGGTATCATCAATAGGAGAGATAACCTTCACCAGTCCCATGTCCATGGTGACTTCAATACCAAGCCCGCCGAACTCACCACTGGTATCGACTTTCATGTCGTTGTAATTGTCGGGGGTCAGGTAGGCTGAATGCGGGTCCAAAGACTGTAGCATGCCGCCGATTGCGGCTTCGATCAGTTGTTCGTCGCTGACTTCTTCCACATAGTCCCGCCGCACGCGTTCAAATACCGATCCGAACAGGTTGAGGTACTCGTAAGTGGAGCGATCATCGCTGGCCTGAGCATTGATCGGGGTCACAGAGGACAGCAGCAGAGTGCCGAAGCTCAAAGCGATCAGTGAAGTACGCGTCATCCTTATCCCTTGCTTTGTCTGCTCCCGGACTTACCAGCGGTAAGCCAGGGGAGTGGATTGATCGGTTGTCCTTCGTGGCGAAGTTCCACGTAAAGTTCCGGTGAAGTTGCATTCGTCATGACGCCGACAGGTTCCCCCGCCAGCAATGTTTGTCCAGTGGTGGCGTCGATGCGGTTCATCCCAGCCAACAGCATATGATATCCGCCACCGTATTCGATGATCAAGAGTTGGCCGTAACCACGGAATGGTCCACTGAATAACACGGTGCCGTCAAACGGTGTAATGACCTGTGCTTCAGATCGTGTACGAATAGAAATTCCCTTAGCATGGATACCGGCCTGTGTCAGTTGCCCATACCGGGATGTGACTTTCCCAACTGCAGGCATTGGCAGACGACCACGAGCCTTTCGGAAACTGCGTTGCGGCGGTTTTGCCGCTGCGATGGCGGCTTCTTCCCGTGCCTTGGCTTCTTGCCGGGCAAGGCGTGCCTTTTCCTTGCGTTCTTCTTCGCGGGCTTCTGCCAGTTTCTTTTCCCGTTTCAGACGGGCAATTTTTTCTTTATGGGCGCGTTCTTCAGCCATTTGCCGTTGGGCTTCACGAACGACACGCATGCGGGCTTCTTCCCGTTGTCTGGCCCGTTCGGCTTCCAGTTTGGCGATCAGGTCTTTCAAAGAAGATGCCTGCTTTGCCAAATCTTGCATGCGTTTTGCTGCTGCGGTGGTTTCGCGGCGAGTTTCCTGTTGCATGGTCGCCTGCCGTTTGAACAACGACTTCATCTCGCTGTGGCTTTGCGCAAGATTGGCCGTGACGGCGGCGATGCGATCCTTTTGCCCCTGAACCTGAGCCTGCAGGATCGAAAGTTTATCCAGATCTGTCTTCAGCTCGCGGGCAGAGGCTTCAATCCGCGGAACTGCAGTGCGTAGCAAAATGGCTGACCGAACCGTGTCACTTGGTGGTGTCGGCTGTGCAATCAGGGCTTCGGTTGGACGCCAAGCCAATCGTTGTAATGCTGCAATGACCGTCACCATTTGATCCCCGCGCCGATCAATGATGGTTTTCAGGTCTTTTTCTTGCACCTGTAGGTCCGCCAGCCGATTTTCAAGGGATATCAACTCACGCTCACGTTTGCGGACAGTTGTCGCAGTCTCGACCATTTTTGCGCGTACATCACGGATATCACGCGCGAGGGCCTCAGCCTTTTTCTTAAGCTGCTCGTGGCGTTGTTGCTCTTGTTTCAGCGAAGATTCAACCCGATTGAGATCCGCACTGGGCGACGCCGTGGATTGCGCCAAAACCGGGGTTACAAACCCCATGGTCAGACACCATCCCAACAGGCCAAAAGTGCGGATCGGCACGAGCATGTTAGAGTTAGCCTTTTCTCAACAGACTAGAACCTGTCATTTCGGGCGGCTGCGGCAGCCCCATCAGTTCCAGCAGGGATGGCGCAATATCGCATAATCCCCCTGCTGCAAACCCAGTGGTTCCCACAGGCGCATGGCGCAAAATCCCACGCACCGGACCAACCGTGTGGGCGGTGTAGGCCCCCTTGGTCTCAGGGTCGATCATTCGTTCCGCATTGCCATGGTCGGCGGTCATGATCATGGCCCCCCCGGCTTTGGCAACGGCGTCATCCAAACGACCAATGCAGGCGTCTACGGCTTCTGCGGCTTTGATTGCGGCTTCCATGATGCCGGTGTGACCCACCATGTCACCATTGGCGAAGTTGACGACAATCAGGTCGAAGGTGCCAGTTTCAATGGCAGCGACCAGTTTGTCCGTGACTTCATAGGCGGACATTTCCGGTTGCAGGTCATAGGTCGCGACCTTAGGGCTTGGAACCAGAATGCGTTCCTCCCCATCGAAAACCTTTTCTTCACCCCCGTTCAGGAAGAACGTTACGTGGGCGTATTTCTCGGTTTCTGCGATGCGGAGTTGTTTCAACCCGGCCTTGGCGACCACTTCACCCAGAACATTGGTCAGGGTTTCGGGCGGGAACAGTATGCTGTGGAACGGTTCCAACGGGTCGGAATATTTGACCATACCCATGATCGTGTCAAAATTGACAAGCTTTTTCCGGGTAAAACCATCAAATGCCGGATCGACCAATGCGGTAAGAATTTCCCGAGCGCGATCTGCGCGGAAATTCGCCATGATCAAAACGTCGCCGTCTTTCATGCCGTCATATCCGGCGATGATCCGGGGTTTGACGAATTCATCGGTTTCGCCTTGGGCATAGGCTCCGGCAATTGCGCCGACCGCAGTGTCTGCGATGGCACCGATGCCTGCTGTCATGGCATTGTAAGCCAATTCGACCCGGTCCCAGCGTTTGTCCCGGTCCATGGCAAAATACCGCCCACAGACCGTGGCAATCATGACATTTTTGCAGTCGGCAATCGCGGTTTCAACGTCAGCGAGGTAATCTTTTGCGGATGATGGCGGGGTGTCCCGCCCATCAAGGAAGGCGTGCAGACGGACAGGGATTCCGGCAGTGTCCAAGGCTTTGGCAAGGGCGATGATATGGTTTTGATGTGAGTGAACGCCGCCGGGTGACATCAGTCCCATCAGGTGGCAGGTGCCGCCTGCGGACTTGGCCTTCGCGATAAATTCAGTCATGGCGGGCAGGGTCGACAATTCGCCGGATGCGACGGCAGCATCAATTCGTGGCAAGTCCTGCATAACCACGCGTCCGGCACCCAAGTTCATATGACCAACTTCAGAGTTGCCCATCTGACCGTCTGGCAACCCCACATGCAGGCCGGAGGTCTGAATCAGAGCAGAGGGGCTCTCCGCAACAAACTTATCCCAGTTGGGGGTGTTTGCGGTTGTGATTGCGTTATCGGCGGCAGGTGGACGCTCACCCCAGCCATCCAGAACACACAGAACAACGGGCTTCGGTGCGGGAGAATTTCTCATCATTGTACCAATCATCAGTGCAGGGGGCTAATCCGACTGAATATAAGAGATTTTACGTGTTCCCGCCATGAGTAGTTTTGCCCTCCAACCGCAAAAGCCCCAAGGCGGCCTTGGTGTCAGGTATCCTTGGGGCATGAGGGGAAGGGGAAATGCGCTGGCTTAGTCTACGCGTCCAACCGTCAACAGCATGGGACCGACCACCGTATCAACGGTGGTGATAGTGACCGAGGGGAATCCGGCTTTGCGCATGGCATCGCTGATTTGATTTTCTCCGACGCCTGTATCTTCCATCTCCATGTTTACTGGCAGGCGTCCAACCACCTGACATTCCGGTTGTGTTCGGTCCGCGCTTAATCCCTCGTGCAGGCTGACGAAAAGACCACCGGGCTTTAAGGCGGCATAGGCCCTGCCAAAGAAATCTTCCATGTCTTTGACGAAGTACAAGGTCATGGATGCCCACATCAGGTCAGTGTCACGTGGGAATTCCACCAGGTTATAGTCTCCGGCAATGGTGGATATCTGCGCGGCACATGATTTGCCAGACAAAGCCTGTTCCATGCGTTTGACCATGGGGGGCAAATCAATCAGCGTAACGGATTTTTCCGGGTTCAAGCTGGTGATGCGTTCTGCCAGAACTTCCGATCCCGCGCCTAAGTCTACGATGGTTTTGACAGTGTCCCATTCCGGTAGTGACTTGAGGAAATTATACATTTCATCAACCGCCATTCCGCGATGGAATGAGCGTAAGCTATCCCCGGATTTGTCCCAGAAGTCTTCGGAGTGCATGTTCATATTGCGATCCGGCTCCTGATTGCGCAGCAGGGTTTCGATGTTCATGCCCCGCATGAAGGATACAGCCAACAGGGTGCTGCGCAGGCTTTTGTCCGTATCGCTGCGTAAAATCTCGGCGTTGTCATCGCGCAGTTGGTATTGCCCATCATGGCATTGGGCCAAGCCCATGCTGCATAAGGCTTTCAGGTACAATCCGGTACGGCGTTCATCAAAACCGTTCAGGTTGGCGATTTCTGCCGGGGTCTTGGCTGTGACCAATTGGTCAAAGATTTTTTCCGCATAGGCAAGGCGCACAATTTGCCAGCGTACGGGGCCGGACATCAGGTCAAACAAAGCCGCGCCGGTCATCGGTTGGGGATGCATTATTACGGTCCTTCTTTAAGGGGATATTTCAGAATTTCATGGAAAGGTTGAGGCCAATCGTGCGCGGGCGAGAATCCTGTACGATGGTGCCGTTCATGCTGGCTCCGGCGATGTCATAGGTCTCGGCATCAAGCAAATTGGTCCCCCACAAGGAGATTTCCGCACCATCCAGACGATAGCCAATTCGACTGTCGACAATGACATAGGCATCCTGTTGTAAGGCATTTTGAATGTCGAAATAGGAACTGCCGGAACCGTTCAGGCTGGCTTCGGCAAACCAGCCGCGTTTTGCTGCTTTGTCCTGTTCATAAGATATTCCAAAGCCATAGGTCAGGTTGGCTGCCATAGGTAGGCGATTGCCGGAATAATCGGCAGCGCCCGAGGTATAAGACGTGGCTTCGGCATGCAGAAGGCCAAGGTTGGCAAATGCAGACCAGTTGGCATCGAGGACATAGTCCGTATTGAACTCAATGCCGTAGTTTTCGGCTTCCCCGGCATTCGAAATTTTCCATGCAGAGGAACTGACGTTGAATTCCACTACTTGTTTGTCTTTTGTCGTGGTGTGGAACAGGGTTACTCCGGCAGACAAACGGTCATTCAATGCTTTGGTTTTTAAACCGACTTCTGCAGTCCAACTGTATTCCGGTTCAAAATAAAAAGTGTCCTGATCCCCACTGCGTGAATAGTTATAGCCACCGGGCAAATACCCCCGAGCATATGATGCAAACATCATGGTTTTTGGAGTCACGTCGTAGGCAATGGATGCCTTGGGCAGGACGACAGTTTTGGACATGTCTTTGGTGAAATAGGACCGCGCACCCATCATGGATGTGTAGTGTTGAGACCCGGCCTGATCAACGTGTTCAACCCGTGCGCCAAGGCCAAAGTGCCAGCGATCTGCATAGGTATAGTCGACTTGCCCAAACCCGGCGATGCCATCCTGTTCAATATCAGTGGCCCGGACCCCCATGCTGTTGGCATACATATCGGCCCATTCATGGAATGCATATACCCCGGCCAACCATTTCAAATTCTGATCCGGGTTGGCGGATGATAGTCGGAATTCTTGTGATATCGCGTTGTTTTCTTGTGTGATTTTGCTGCTCGTAGCGGCAAGAGACGTTGTGTCCAGATCCATGACCATGTCGTAATCATAGTGCGACCAGCCGGAAATAGAGACAAAGTCCATGTGTTCAAAGCTGTGGTCTATGCGCACGGATTGCACACTTTTTAGCGAACGGTCGCCGGATTTGGTGTTTTGATCTGTGACAAAACGGTCGGTTTTGAAATTACCATCAATAAATCGGAAGCGACGTGCCCCGCGTTTTTGGCGGTCAGTCACATTTTTGACTGTCAATGTGGTGTCATCGCCCAGCACGACTTCCGCCCCGGCTGACAGACCAATTTGATCCAGATCGCCCCCCGTATCATCCTGATCCCATTTATTGAAATGGATACCTTCGGTGGTTTCTGCGCGCAGGGCCAGTGACAGGGCCGCAACATCTTTAATCACCGGGCCAGAAATGCGGCCTTTGACGATGTAACCCGGTTCCCAAGAGTCACGACCGTTCAGGAAATACGTACCAATGCTGGCAGAGGCAGCAGGAGTCCAATCCGGGTTTGCGGTTTCCAGTTTAATCGCCCCGGCTTCCGTATTGCGTCCGTATAGGGTGCCCTGTGGCCCCTTGATGACCTCCAGACTGTTCACATCGAATATGGTCGGTGCCTGTAGCGCACCATAGGGTAAGGCAATATCGTTGACGAAGTGCCCCACCGGATTTTGCATGGAAAAGTCGGCAGAGGTCATGCCGCGGATGATAAAACGACTGTCCGCGGTGCTCAGGCCCGCCTGTACGTTTGGCACATGCTTTTGCAGGCTACGCAGGTCAAGGAAAGTTGGAGAGTCCGTATCCTCTTTGGTCAGTTTGACCACGGTCAATGGCACCTTGCTTGCGTCTTCTTTCCATTTTCTGGATTCGACCACGATGGGGTCAAGGGTGACGGGCTCGGCTTCTTCGGCCCATGCCGGGGACATGGACGGCAGCATGGCAACCGTCGCCAATAGGGTTAGCTTTCGTGAATATTGCATGCTTACCTCCTGCAACACCGGAATTCAGATCGGGAAGCCTAATGATCCGGTGTGTGCAGGACTACAAACTGGCGAACGAAGTGCTATCATATGCCGCAAATCAGCTATCAATTGCCGAACGTTAATCGCCGTTTCAGGATTAATGTTAAAATCAGGACGCCAGTCATGATTACGGCCCCGACCACGAATGGCAAAACGGCGGAGGCTTGATACAGGGCGGCTCCGGCAATTGGACCGATCGCCATGCCGATCCCCTGTGAGACCACGTTTATTCCAGCGGCTTTGGCCTGTGCCGTTTTCCCGGCGCATAAGCTGACCAACGCAATCGTTCCCGGTCCCATCACACCAAAGGCCATGCCAAGGATAACAATACTGGCACTTAGAAGGGCAACGGTGTTGACGGAGGACGCGGCGACCATGCTGATACAGGCCAAGATGCCACCGATCAGAACCAGTTGGATCGGCGGCAGGGTTAGTTTGCGGGCGACCAAGGCCTGCATGCTGACCATACCCGCCAAGGTCAGCATCATGATCTTGCCGCTTTGCTGGGTTGCCGACTGAGGAGTGAACCCGAATTCATCAGCCAAACGCAGGGGCAATACCTGCATGACGAAGCTGTAAACGGTCATGCCGCACGCAGTAATAATCAAAAATGGGATCAAGGCGCGCAGGGAAAATCCAGATGCGTTTTGGGGGTGTTGGGCGTGATCTGTCCCCCGTGTTGGCATTGAGGGCAAGGCAGGGTGCAGGAACGCGTATATCAGCATTGCGGCAATAAACAGCCCACAGCTTAATGTGACCAGAACTACGGCGCGACTGTCCCCACCGATCCATGCCATGGCTGCACCGCAAATCGAACCGAGACCATAGGCCATTCCCATGAATGCCATGGCTTTGGCTCGCTGGGTGGGTTCGGTCGTGTCCGCTAACCATGCCTGTGTCGCCGGAACAATGCCGCCGGATGCGGCGACCTGACAGACGCGAAAACCTAATAGAGTGCAAAACAGCAAAAACGGAGAAAACCCGGCGGATGAAGCGTATTTGGTGGCCCCTGCCAGAACCAAAGGAAATATGGCAGCGGCGAACAATCCGATGATTAGGACTGAAGACCGTCCTTTTCTGTCACTGTAAATGCCCCAGATTGGGCCAGTCAAAATCAACAGCAATGCGGATATCCCAATCAGCATGCCGGTTTGGATGTCGGAAAATCCCAACTGCCGTCCCAAAATCGGCATGATGACAAGGATAAAGACATGGGCACAGGCGTTAATGCTGAGGGAAAAGAAAACAGCAGCTTTTTGCGAGAAAGACGGGGGTGCCGTCACATCATCGGGTATGGGGAAATCAGTCATGGAACCGTCTTTGATTGGTGCAAACGGTTACCAAGGTACTTCAGTCGCGAAGTGGGGTTCTATCATCTGGCGAACGCATGCGTGATATGGCTATCATTTGCCGCAAGATCAGTTGGGTGATCGCCGTCATCACGACGCTATACGCATGATGCGGAAGTCCTGTGGCGTGCAGTCGTATTTCGCCCGAAAAGCGGCGCCAAAATGGCTGGCGCTGCTGAACCCGCATAAGAATGCGATATCGGTAATGCTGTGATGACCCTGATGCAAATAGGTCTTGGCGGCTTCCAACCGATAGTCCCGCAGCCATGCAAAGACGGTGCAGCCATATGCCTTGCGGAAGCAGCGGTTCAGGCGGGTATGGCTCATTCCGGCTTCGGCAGATAATGCATCAAGGCTGGGGGGAGATGTCAGGTCCGACAGCAGTAGGTCAATGGCGCGGGACAGGGATTTGCGTTCGGAAAGCGATAAACTTCCTTGCGGTGAAACGGTTTGTGCCGGACGGTTGGCTAGGCTGGAGGCCAAAATCGATAGGGCAGCACTTTCCCCCATCAGTTTATCCATTGCCGATGCAAATGGGTTGGTCAGTAAAGGTTGCAGTACACGATGGATGTTCATGTTTTCTGCTAGGCGTAGTGCAGTTTCCATGGCGTTGGTTGGGGACTGGCCTATGTCTTCAAGTTCCTCAAGGACATGAGCAATGCGGGATATGTCGAATTTAATGGCGGCGGATTGACAGTCACGTTGTGCGGGGGTGTGGCGTATAGTTTTGCTGCCATCGGGGCGGTAAAGATAAATGTCGCCGGGGCGCAATGCGCCACCTTGGGCATGTCGTCCAACGGCATAGGAATTGGTGCCGCAAATGCCGAAGCCAAGGATGGCAACGGGGAAACGGAAATCAATTGTGGAGTGGTAGTCGTGCCGGAAGCTGCCGAAGCTGTGGGTGATGGATATGCCCGGTGCGATGTTGGCAGAGACAAACTTGGTCTTGCCTTCGTCAAAGCAATAGGTTTCTTCTTGCCATCCGTGATCTGGGACACCCCAAGACACGCAGGCACATTCCGATTCCCAGCGGTTATGTGCATTGCAGCTGAAGCGGTACGGAGATTGCCCGATGAGGCTGCCCATTGCGAAGCTCCCAAATGTAATAGTGTTGCATAATGCATACACGCAAACGAGAACGCTTCGCAAGGGGTGTTTTTACTGATGGTAAAGGCTTGCGCCCTAGGCTTAGGTTTCCGGGCTTTCGGTGGCAAGGGTCGGGTCGTTGTCGTTGGGTTCGAAACCTAAGTTACGGAACATGATGGCGACATCATCCATGGCAGCGTTGAGCTTATGGCTATCCGTACAGCGTCCAACAACACAGACACCAATTCGACCGCTAAGACCAAACGGGTAACTGCCAAGGTCTACATCCGGGTGAGTTTCCTGAATCCGGCCTAAGGGTTCAGCAAGGTCGCCTTCGCGAGCATCAGCAGACAATGCACGGGAAAGAACAGGCGCGCCACCGTTCAGGGTATGTGCAATTGCCGTGAACATGCCTTGCATGATGCTGGGCACGCCAGCCATGCAATAAACGTTATCCATTTGAAAGCCGGGGGCGACGCTGGCTGGATTGGGAATATGTTTTGCACCGACCGGCATCCGGGCCATGCGCAACCGAGATTCGTTGGTGCGTTCGCCAAAGTAAGCTTCCAGCATCCGCTTGGCTTCCGGGTCATGATCACACGGTACGCCAAATGCCTTGGCAATGCTGTCTGCGGTAATGTCATCGTGAGTCGGGCCGATGCCGCCAGTGGTAAAGACGTAGGTATAGCGTGCCCGGCAGTCGTTAATGGTTTTGACAATGACCTCTTCCACGTCCGGGATAACGTGTGCTTCCCGAACCGGAATGCCGCGTTGCCCCAGATTTTCCGCCAGAAACTTCAGATTCTTATCCTGAGTGCGACCTGAAAGAATTTCATTGCCAATCAAGATAATACAGGCGGTTGGGGAGGCGGTGGTCATGACAAATGTCCTTTTGGTTACAATAGAGCATCCTGAATCAGTGGAATCAGGGGTAGGTCGGCATCAGGCATCGGATATTGGCGCAGTTCCTGTGGTTTGACCCACGTCAAAGCCTGATTTTCCCGTCCATGGGGAATGCCGCGCCAAGATCTTATCAGAAATGTTGGCATCAAGAGATGAAAGCTTTGATACGCATGGGAGGCAAAGGTGAACGGCTGGAGGCAACCGGGCTTGGTTTCAATGCCCAATTCTTCATCCAATTCACGGATCAAGGCTAGCTCCGGCGGTTCACCAACGTGAAGCTTACCGCCGGGGAATTCCCATAACCCCGCCATGCTTTTGCCTTCGGGCCGTTGTGCCAGTAAGACGCGGTTATCCGCATCCACCAGCACGGCAGCGGCGACCAAGACAAGGGGAAGCCCGGTTTTCAAATGATCACCGGGCAAATCCCAACAGCTTTGCGCCGCGCCGACGGTATCAGGATCGATAGTCGGCATTGATTGTGATATATCCATGAGTCAAATCACAGGTCCAAACAGTGGCTTTGCCTTTGCCAACGCCGACATCCACGGACAAATCAATGTAAAGCCCCTGAAAGTGTTTGGCGACCGGGGTTTCATCGTAATCGGGGACGACCTCGCCATTGGCAGCAACCGGAATGCCACCGATGCTGACGACCAAGGCATCACGGTCAGCTTTTTCGCCGGACTTGCCCACAGCCATCACGATACGGCCCCAGTTGGCATCTTCACCAGCGATGGCAGTTTTCACCAACGGTGAGTTGGCAATTGCCAGACCGATTTTACGGGCGGCTTTGTCGCTGGCGGCCCCGGTGACTTCAACGGTGACGAATTTGGTTGCGCCTTCACCGTCCCTAACCACTTGCTGAGCCAGATCAATCAGGACCGCGTTCAGTGCCTGACGGAACGCTTTCATGCGCTTGTCTTTGGCTTTGCTGATCGGGGCGTGTTTGGCTTGCCCTGTCGCAAACAACATCAGGCTATCGGACGTGGAGGTATCACTATCAACGGTGATGCTGTTAAATGATTTTTCGGTGCCGTCTTTCAGCAATTCCTGCAAGACATCAGCAGGCAGTTGGGCGTCGGTAAAGACATAGCCCAGCATGGTTGCCATGTCGGGGGCAATCATACCGGAGCCTTTGGCAAAACCGGAAATGGTAACGGGCACACCATCAATTTCAGTGGTTGCGGTTGCACCTTTGGCGAAGGTGTCCGTGGTCATGATGGCTCGTGCGGCTTTTTCCCAACGGTTTTCTTCAAGGTCAGGTGCGAATTTATTCATGGCGCTCACCAGTTTGGACGCATCCAATGGCACACCAATGGTTCCCGTTGACGCAACAAAGACCTGCTTGTGTTTGCAGTCAAACAGCTTTGCCGCGCCGTCAACGGTATCTTCTACGGCTTTGACGCCAAGCTTTCCGGTGAAGGCATTGGCATTTCCGGCGTTGACGATCAGGGCGCGGGCCTTGCCACTGGATAGTGCTTCGCGGCACCAGTCCACGGCAGCTGAACAGGTTTTGGACTTTGTGAATACGCCGGCGGCAGTGGTGCCGGGGACGAATTCGGCAATCATGATATCATCGCGGCTCTTGTATCGGAGCCCCGCATTCCCCGTGGCGAAACGAACGCCAGCCACCGGAGCAAGCTGTGGAAAGCTTTTGGGGGCAAGAGGGGAAAGTGTAGTGTCCATGATTTGTAGTGTCCTTACTAAGTCAACGTGTTGATGAAGATCCCCCGCGCACACTGCGCGGGAGAACTTACGAAAGATTACTTTTTCGCCGAACCGTCAATAGCAAAGCGTTCAATTTTTGCTTTTTCGGTCAGGTCTTTTTCGACCTGTTGCACGATTTTTCCGGCAGCGACCTCACGCAGGCGCGGTTCCATTTCTTCAAAGGTCGGAACTTCGGCAGTGCGACGGTCTTCAACCTTGATGACATGCCAGCCAAATTGGGTTTTCAGCGGTTCTTTGGAATAGGTACCCGGTTTCAGGTCAAATGCGACATCGGCAAACGGTTTTACCATGTCGGTGCGTTTAAAGAAGCCAAGGTCGCCGCCGTTGCTGGCTGACGGTCCGGTGGATTTGGCTTTTGCTAATGTGGCAAAATCTTCGCCCTTATCCAGAGACTTGATCAGGTTACGAGCATCTTTTTCGGTCTTGACCAGAATGTGCCGGGCCGAGACTTCTTCCTGAGGCGGGTTTTCTTTTTTCCATGCGTCATAGTCTTTGCGCAATTGGTCGTCGCTGATTTGCTTATCAATTTCACGTGTCAGGTAAACTGAACGCAGAATTTGCCGGGTTGCTGCGGTGATGTTGCGCTGAACCATTGGGTCATTTTCGAGTCCGGCTTTGCGGGCTTCGGATGCCACAGCCGTCATGGATACCAAGCTTTCAAGCAACGTATCGTAAACATGTTCCAGCGGCACGCCTTTCAGGTACGGGATGGTCGCATGCAGTTGCTCCAGAGCAGAACGATGGATTTCTTCGCCATTAACTTTGGCAACAATCGGGTCGTCATTGGCAAAGGCCGGGGTGAGTGCGGATGCCGCAAACACGGCAGAGGCCAGAGCAAGCCCGACGCTGCGGGTTTTGATGGCAGAGAAAAACTTGGTCATGGAGAATTAACCTAGGCTTTGGTGCCTCATGGAAGGGCAGTTAGACTGCCAATCATTGAGGCAAGGTTAGACACGAGGGTTCGCTACTATATCCGATGTGTATGATCAAAGCACAAGTGCCTGATATACTTTTGTACATTTTTCCAGAATCGAAAAGGGGCACCGTAATCGGCACCCCTTTCCATAAGTAAAAAACGGCGGGTTTCGGCCTATTCATAGCCATTACGTTGTGGGCGGGACGGTGTGGCTTCGGAACCGCGAACTTGAATTGGCACCGATATATCCGCGACAAGAATCGAAGCTCCGTAAGAGGCTTGCTGCTCCTGCGCCGGTGTTTGCCGCACCACGACCAAGGCTCCACTATCGGCGGCATCACGATTGCCGTCTTGATTAAAGTCTGGCCTGGCAGCTTGCGCGGCAGGTGCGGTGTCGCTGGCAGATGGGGTTGTGGCGGTTGATTGCGGGGCCGTGAAGCGATCAAACGCATTGAGCGAGCCAGAAGCGGTGTTTTCTGTGTTTTGCGGCGCGCCAAGGCCGGAACGCGGATCTCCACCCAATGGAGACTGGTCGGCGTTCAGGAAGAACAGACCACTCTGCTGGCGACCGATATCGGTCAAGACACCGTCGGTATCAGTTCCCATTGTGCCTTCAGGGACCAGAAGGTTATTCATTTCGTCTTTGAAATCGTATTCCAGTTCGACCTTTCGGATGTCGACCTTGATATTGTTGTCGACCTCATCCTGTCCGGTTATTTCCAGTTTGATTTCAATTTCGCGGGCAACCAGATTCAGTTCCTGTTGAACCTGTACGTCAAGGGCCGGCGGCATAACCGTTCCGGCAAGGCGCAGGACTTCGTTGCGCAGAGCCTCAGTAACCTTGCGCCCGGCACGTGTGGTTTGTGCGCTGCTGACGCCATAGACGTTCATCAGGCGATCAAGCTGCGTGTTCATTTCACCCACGGCCTTGCTTGCGCCTTCCAAAACCTGTTGGCGGAATTCCTGTTGGCGGTCGTTCAAATTGGCAGAGCCGCCTGATACGATGTCTTGTGCTTCTTTGGACAGTTCGACCTAATCGTTGGGAAACACGGCTTGTGGTGCTTCAAGCGGCGCGGCACTGTGGACCTTTTGCAGGCCTATCCGAGTACGTTCACTGATTTCTTGCGCGCGCTGCGACGTCATAACATCGGACATGGCATCCTCCTTCTGAGGGACGTATCCTAAAACTTGTGGTTATGAATGGGGCGGAGGCTTTTGCCTCGGCACGTTAGGCGTTTTATTCTAAAACACCTGTCCCATAGTAAAATATGAGGGGCACAACTTCAAGAAAATCATATTGGCAGTTGTGGAAATCCGGGGCATCAATTGACAGGAACGCCTTGTCCCTCTACATCTTTTCTCGCGTCGTGCATGAATATGGCGACGTTATGCATGTCTTTTTGACCGCAGCGCGCTGTCCTGCGCTGCCTGAAATCGGGGTTTTCGATGTTTGGTGCCATTGCACGAAGTCTCTTCGGTAGCGCAAATGACCGTATTGTCAAAGGGTTGCGCAAAACAGTTGCAGCTATTAATGCTTTTGAACCGACATTAGCCGAGTTAGATGACGCGGCTTTGCAGGCCCAAACTCAGGTGTTGCGCGGGAAATTGGCGGATGGCGCCAGCCTCGACTCGTTGTTGCCCGAAGCCTTCGCGACTGTACGTGAGGCCGCGAAGCGGACGCTGGGGCAGCGGCACTATGATGTCCAGTTGATGGGCGGCATTGTCCTGCATCAGGGTAAGATCACCGAAATGAAAACCGGTGAGGGCAAAACACTGGTCGCAACGTTGCCGACGTACCTGAATGCCTTGACTGGGCAAGGGGTGCACGTGGTCACGGTCAACGATTACCTTGCCAAGCGTGACTCTGAATGGATGGCAAAGGTCTACAACTTCCTTGGGATGACTGTCGGCTGTATCGTTCCGGGGATCGGCGATGAAGAACGCCGTGCAGCCTATGCTGCGGATATCACCTATGGCACCAATAACGAATTCGGCTTCGACTATCTGCGCGACAACATGAAATTTAGCATAAACGAAATGGTCCAACGCCCGTTTCATTTCGCTATCGTCGATGAAGTCGATTCAATTTTGGTCGATGAAGCACGGACGCCGTTGATTATTTCCGGTCCGGCGGAAGATTCCTCGAACATGTATATTCAGGCCAATGGCGTTATCCCGCTGTTGCAGGACGAGCACTTCGAAATCGATGAAAAGCAAAAATCCGTCACCCTGACCGATGATGGTGTGGAATTTATTGAAGACCTGCTGCGGCAACAGGGCGGAATGGCGGAAGGTGGCAGCCTGTACGACATTCAGTACGTATCCTTGGTCCATCACCTGACACAGGCCTTGCGTGCCCACAAAATGTTCCAGCGCGATACGGACTACATCGTTAAGAACGATCAGGTCGTGATCATTGACGAATTTACCGGACGGATGATGGAAGGCCGACGCTATTCCGATGGTCTGCATCAGGCACTGGAAGCCAAAGAAGGCGTGAAAATCCAACAGGAAAACCAGACGCTGGCATCGGTGACCTTCCAAAACTACTTCCGCCTGTATCCGAAACTTGCAGGTATGACCGGCACGGCACAAACCGAAGCTGCGGAATTTGAGGAAATTTACAACCTCAGCGTGGTGGAAATGCCGACCAACGTCCCGGTCGCCCGTAAAGATCATGATGATGAGGTCTATCGCACCACCCGTGAGAAATTTGAGGCCATCACCAAACTGGTCGAAGACTGCCAACATCGCGGTCAGCCGGTTTTGGTTGGTACGACTTCCATTGAAAAATCTGAAATTCTTGCGGAAATGATGCGCAAAACCGGCAAAATCCAGCCGCAGGTTCTGAACGCACGTTACCACGAACAGGAAGCCATGATCATTGCTCAGGCCGGTGTGCCGGGCGCGGTTACCATTGCCACCAATATGGCGGGCCGGGGTACGGATATTCAGTTGGGCGGCAACGTGGATATGCGTTTGCAATTGGAATTGGCTAATATATCCGATCCGGCAGAACGTGACGCAAAGGAAGCCGAAATCCGTGCGGAAATTGCCGTGCTTCAAAGCCGAGCTAAAGAAGCAGGCGGCCTGTATGTGGTCGGCACGGAACGGCATGAAAGCCGCCGTATCGATAACCAGTTGCGTGGTCGTTCCGGGCGTCAGGGCGATCCGGGTGCATCCAAATTCTTCCTGTCACTGGAAGATGACTTGATGCGGATTTTCGGATCCGAACGCATGGATGGCATGCTGCAAAAGCTCGGCCTTGAAGAGGGCGAAGCCATCATCCATCCGTGGATCAACAAGGCGTTGGAAAAGGCTCAGCACAAGGTCGAAGTCCGCAACTTTGAAATTCGGAAAAACCTGTTGAAATACGATGACGTCATGAATGATCAGCGTAAGGTGATCTACGGTCAGCGTAAGGAATTGATGCAGGCGGAAGATGTGGCGGAGCTGGTAACGGATATGCGCCATGAGGTGACGGAAAATCTGGTGGCGAGCCATATTCCGCACCGTGCCATGCCGGAACAGTGGGATGCGGAAGGTTTGAAAGACAGCGTTCGCAATACACTGGGTCTTGATTTGCCCATTCTTGATTGGGTTGATGAAGAAGGCATTGCGGACAAGGAAATCGTCGAACGCTTGTTGAAAGAAGGGGATGCCCATATGGCGGCTAAGGCTGCCAATTACGGCCCGGAAACCATGCGTATGGTGGAAAAATCCCTTGTCCTGCAAGTGTTGGATCAGGCGTGGAAAGAACATCTGTTGGCTTTGGACCATTTGCGTCAGGGCATCGGTTTGCGGGCCTATGGTCAACGTGATCCGTTGAACGAATATAAACGTGAAGCGTTCGGCATGTTCCAAGGCATGCTGGATCAATACCGTGAACGTGTGACGTCTATGCTGTGTCGTATCGAACTGCGGTTCGGAGATTCTGAGGCGCAGGAAGTGCCATCTGAGGCCGCCGCGCCGCAGGAACCGAAGCATGATCATGATCCCAATGATCAGTCCACATGGGGGCATGTTTCTCGGAATGCGGTATGTCCGTGCGGGTCCGGCAAGAAATACAAACATTGCCACGGCAAGATCTAAATGACAAAGGGGAAGCTGAGGCTTCCCCTTTTTGAGTGATCTTTTTACGATGCGTCTTCGTGCTGAGGCTTGCTTTTTGTTTCCAAGACATCTTTGAAAGCAAACATGCCGTTCAGGGCGGCGGGAAATCCCGCATACACAGCCATTTGCAGAATGACTTCCTTTAGTTGATCTTCCGTACATCCAACATTCAGCGCAGCATTCAGATGGACTTTCAACTGCGGTGTGCAGGTGCCAAGGGCGGTCAGCGCGGCAACAGTGGCGATTTCCCGCGATTTGAGGTCAAGGCCTTTGCGGGTGTAAATATCCCCAAATGGAAATTCGATTGTTAATCTTGCGAGGTCCGGGCAAATATCTTGCAGGCTTTCAATGACGGCATGCCCCGCTTCCCCATCAATTTCTGAAAGTTTCTCAAACCCAGTTTCCAACCGTGTTTTTTCCATGATTGTCTCCATTATCTGAAAATACGATCAAGGAGGCTAAAGGTTTGAGTTAGCTCTAAGTCAATGGACTTTCTGCTCTTTGTATAATTGGATTTTGTCTTCCAGCATGGTCAGATGGCTTGTTTGCCGCTGAATATGCTGCCGTAGCTGTTTCCGGTGTTTTTCCAGAAGCATCTGGCGCAGGTGTGTCGTGGATGGACCCTGCGCCCGCAATTCGGCGTATTGCAATATGTTTTCCAGTGGCATGCCGGTATCTTTCAGGCGCAGGATAAAGCGGAGCCATTCTGCATCTCTGTTTGTATAGATGCGGTGGCCGCTGTTGTTACGGACGATATGTCGCAACAGCCCAATTTTCTCATAATAACGGAGCGTGTGGGCCGAGACGCCGATCAATGCGGAAAATTCTTTTATGGTCATGGTCTTAACCCTAGTCCGGCAGGGCCTCCACATAGATGGATTGGCTTGGGAAAGCAAACCCGGCCCCGACTCGTTCGACGATAGTTTTGATTTCACAGGCCAGCGCTTCTTTGGTCTGTAGCCAATCGCCCCAGACCGTGGAGTGGGTAAAGCAATACACCATAATATCAATGGATGAGTCGGAGAACTTATCGATACGGACAAACATGGATGCAGCTGGCGGCTGGGCAAAATCGCTGTTGGCGCGCAGATAGGCTTCAATGTCATCGCGAATGGTACGGAGCTGGGCCAGTGTTGTGCGGTATTCAAGGCCGATGGTCCAGTTAATCCGACGATAGGTCATCTGGCTGAAGTTGGTGACCGCGTGGTCAGACAGGGATGCATTTGGCACATAGACTGGAGCCTGATCAAATCGGCGGATCAAAGTTGAACGGAAGCCGATGATTTCAACCACGCCTTCGACAATTCCGTCTACGCGCACCCAATCACCGGGGTTGAAGCGTTTTTCTGCAATAATCAACAGGCCGGAAATCAGGTTTTTAAACAGGTCCTGAGCCCCAAGGGCAACTGCAACACCAAACAGGCCGAAACCGGCGAGGATCGGCCCGATCCGCACGCCCCAGAGGTCGAGTACCGTGGCTGCGCCAATCAGGATCAAGACGATTTTTATGGCCCTAACGATCCATGTGACCAAAGAGACAGAGAATACCCGCCGTAGCCGCTCAAAAATGAACGCCAGAGGGTCAACCAAGGCATGCAGGCCCCAGAACAGGTAAATCACAACCAAAGAGCGGACGATGGTGATGTGTAGCCAATGAAATTCCCCGCTCAGTTGCAGGTGGCGTCCGGCAAACAAAATGCCAAGGATGAGGGGTATGCCACCGACCGGACCTTTTAAGGCATCCAGAATATCTTCACGGCGAGAGCGGCGGGTGCCTTGCGTTCCTTTTTCAATGCGTTTCAGGACACGATTGGTTATGAATCGTCGGAACAGCAGGAATGCCCCAAAAATTACAACGGATACGGCAATCCGTTGGGCTTCGTCTCCCCACAGTATGGAAATATCAAAATTAGCCAGTTCGTTTGCTAGGCTATTAAAAATCCGGGATATGGGGTCTAGCGGGGATGTGGTCACAATTGGCTCCGGTTACAGGTCTTGTGCTGACTTAAGGGGTGCTTTACAGTTTCTCAAGGTATTTTCGGTAGACTGTGGTATGGAACAGACTGTTCTGATGGCCCCATAGAACGGAATGGATTATGGACTCCGGCAGCATTAAATCAAGTGGATCGCTCCGCCCGCAGGATCTGGGCGCACGTCGGCAAGTGCGTAAGCCAGCAACGCAAAATGCTGCAGAGGCATCGGGTGCGCCGACTGTGCAGCCACAGCATGCCCGGCAACGGGTAGTGACAGACCCGGATAACTTGATCTCCTTTAACGGTCGCACCTTTGATCGTGCTGCACCGCGTGGTACGTACCTCAATATCCTTGTTTAATGCCCATGCTGAAGCGGCGCGTGCGACGTGTTGATCTCCAGAGTCTCGGGTTTGAAACGATGCGATGGCCATCTGCACGCTTTTTAGCCCAATCGCATGATTTAAATTCATTTGTCAGCGTTGTCTGATTGAGTCGACGCCATGCAATTTTACTCCCCGTTTGGGCAGATTTGTCCAGTATTCTGGTTTCCTCCCCTGCCCAAAGGTGTAGATGGGCTAAAAGTGAAATAAAGTTTCGCGAAACGGCAAAAATTATTTTTATCTGGAAAGTCTCGGCTGCTATCGGCTATTTGTATTGCAGGCAATGCCGTTGAATACCTAAGACATGGGCAACGCATCCAAGACGTTGGCAGGCAGTGCTGAAAGAATAAGAAGAATTTTGCGTTCGATTATTTGCGGACGTTTCGGTCAGGCGGTAATTTAAAAGCCATACGGATGACGTGCCAGACATCCGGCTTGAGAATGCCGACCTGCCGAAGAAATGCTTTGACTTGCCCTAGGCATATTCAGGGTCGGGCAAGGCCGAGAGTCAAAACAAGAGGGAGACAAACCATGGCAATGCTTATTGATGCCGATTTGTGTACAGCCTGCGGTGAATGTTCAACGGTCTGTCCGACCGATGCGATTTCGCCGAAGAAAGGTGTATTTTGGATCGATCCAGAAATTTGCAATGAGTGCGAAAATGATGGTGGGGAGCCGCAGTGCATGGCGACCTGTCCTGATGACTGCATTGACTACGACGCATAGAATTTTTCTGACGTCGGAGTGACGAAACGATCAGGGCCGGGGAAAATCCCCGGCCCTTTTGTATTGGCTGTATTGAGATTGGCCCTAAAGCTATTCGCCCAAAACCGTTTTTACGGCACGACTGATGCTGTCATAGGCGCGGGTCAGCTCCGCATCTGTAACGCAATAGGGCGGCAACAGGTAAATCACATTGCCCAGCGGTCGGATCAGCATGTTATCGGCTTTAAAGAATTCTTTCAGCGCGATATTCATTTTACCGATTTTGCTGCTGTCGGTTTCTTCAACCGCGAATGATACAGCACTGATGGTGCCGGTGACGCGCGGACGGCTGATGCCCTTCAGTTTGGCGATTTCTGGAATTGCCTGACGGTGGAAGGCTTCAATATCGGCGCGGCGTTGTGCGCAGGCTGGGTCCAGCAGCATTTTTAACGAGGCAACACCCGCAGCACACCCCAGCGGGTTGGCGGTATAGGAGTGCCCATGCAGGAAGGCCTTGTCCACGTCATCGTCAAGGAAGACGTTATAAATGCCATCGTGGGTGATGGTCGCGGATAACGGTAGGAAGCCGCCTGTGATCCCCTTTGACACACAGACCATATCCGGAACGATGTCCAGTTTCAGGCAGGCGAATACATCACCAAGACGACCAAATCCGGTCATGACTTCATCAAAGATGATTAATGCGCCCGCTGCTTTCAGGCGTTCCACCCATGCTTTCAGGAATTGTGGGCGGCACATCCGCATGCCGCTTGCCCCTTGCACCAGCGGCTCCACAATGGCGGCAATCACCGTATCTCCATTGGCGGAGATATAATCGTCAAGGGCTTTTAAGGCTGCCGCTTCCTTGGCTTCGATCTCTTCATCGCCATCCCATGTCGGGGCATTGGGCATGGTATCAACGGAGAACAGCATTTCCTGCCATGCGTCGAACCAGCCGCTGCTTTTGCCCATGGACATGGCCCCAACGGTATCGCCGTGATAGGCCCCGTCCAAAGCAACAAAGCGTGTGCGCTTGGTAATGCCCTGATTGCGGAAGTATTGCAGGGACATTTTCATGGCAACTTCGATGGCGGTGGAGCCATCATCGGAATAAAATACGCGGTTCAGGTCACCGGGCAGGATATTGGCAATGCCCTCTGCCAGATCGACGGCAGGTTCATGGGTGCAGGTGGCAAAAATCACCTGTTCCAGTTTTTGCGCCTGATCGGCAATGGCTTTGGCGATGACCGGGTTGGTGTGACCATGCAGGTTCACCCACCATGACGAGATCATATCAAGAATTTCATTGCCGTCGGTATCAATCAGCGTTGCATCCTTGCCGGATACAATACACATGGGGTCCGGTGCGGTTTTGACCTGAGTAAACGGTCGCCAGACATACTTTTTGTCACGTTCCAGCAAAGCTTGGGACATGGGGTATCCTCCTGTGATTGGTGTCGACCCTCAGGCGCTCAGAATCTGCGCAAAAACTTCAGGCAGGCCGGACAGGTGCCGGGCCGCGCTGCGCAGGGTGTCGGGGGTCGGTTCGGGACTGAAGGGCAAAGTGCCAAGGAACGGAACCTTGCCAAAGTGGGTAATGGTTTTGGGATTGTCGGCGCGAATAAAGGCGTCGTCTGCGGATTGCGGGGTGGTTTCATTCATGACCACACCGGCAACGGTCAGGCCGCGCCGTTTCAGAGCTTCGATCGACAAAAGGGTATGATTAATGGTGCCCAATCCGACCCGCGCCACCAGAACAATCGGCAGGCGCAGTGCGGTGAACAGGTCGACCATCATTTCACGATCATTCAGCGGCACCATCAGACCGCCGGCACCCTCCACAACGATGGCGTCGTGGTGATGGGACAGTTCCATGGCTGCGCCGACGATGGCATCGCAGGTCGGCCCGGTGTCTCCTGCCGGTACCGCAAGGTGTGGTGAGCACGCGGGTTCATAACAGAACGGCTGCATCAGCTTGCGGTGTTCCGGTGCCGGGGATTTGCCCAGCATGGATAGGGTAAAATCCAGATCCGGGGCGTTCCAAACGTTATCCCGGAAGACTGATCCGGTTTGCACCGGCTTCATCGGGCCAAGGTTCACCCCTTGATCCTGCAGCCAAAGAGAGAGCGTCGCGGTGACAAAGGTTTTTCCAACATCCGTATCCGTTCCGGTAATGATGAAACCTTTGGTCATGATGCGAACTCCTTTAAATGGATGCGATCAGGGTTAGGACCTGATACGTGACGGGAACGGTGTCGCCCGTGCGGTAAAGGTCTTCATATGTCCGGGTCAGGCGCATGATCTGCGCGGGGGACATGGGTTTGCGGCCTTTGCCGCCTGCGAATACTGCGCCAATTTCCTTAAATGATTTCAGAGCAGTGAGGGCCGACGGATATTTGATGACATGAGGTGTAACCCGAGACGCCACAACCTGCAACCCTGCGTGCCGGGTGGCGGAAATATAGGTTTCCGGGTCCGGGTATGTCAGTCCGGCGAAAGGACGGGCAAATGCACTTTGATGGGCGCTGTCCAATTCTGTCAGGGTTCCGGCAACGGGAACCGACAGGGCAAAGACGCCATGATTGCTGAATTGTCGTGTCAAGTGGGCAATGGCGCGGTTTTTATCTTCAAACCATTGGAAGGCAAAGTTGGACGCAATCAGGTCAAACAGATGGTCGCTGGCGTAATGCTCTGCGTCGGCGCAAACGAAGCGATGGCCACTGTCCAAGGGCCATTGCAGACGGCAGGCTTCAACCATTGCCGGGGCCAAATCCAGCCCAGTTATGGCAGCAGCAGGATAGGCAGAGGCCAGCATCCGGGTCAGTAACCCGGTGCCGCAGCCTACATCCAAAATCCGGTGCGGTTTGCAATTGGCAGGCAAGGCTTCAAGCAGGTCACTAGCCGCGCGTTTTTGAACGTCGGCCCAACCGTCATAGGATCGGGCAGCCGCAGAAAAATTGGCAGCAACAAAAGGCTTGTGGGAGGTCATAGTGCGGCCTCTCCATCCCCGGTCTGCGATGCAAGAACCGCTTGCAGAACTTCGGTGATGACGTTGGGGTGTGTCAGGGGCAGGGCGTGGCTGGCGCCATTGATAACCATGGCATTGGCATGTGGCAGACCGTCATGAAGCTGTTGAGCTGCCTGTGGCCCGATGATTCGGTCATCGTCGCCTTGCAGAACAATCGCCGGGGGCTGAATATGCGGCAGGCGCGATCTTAGGTCCGTATCACCCAATGCCGCCAGCCCCTTATCCAGAGTTTTGCTGTCCACATCGGCAATGATGGCGTCGAAGACTTCGGAAATATCAAAGCCTGTCCGATCTCCGGCGGTGGCTTCCGCCCAGAAGTTTTTCAAAATAAGGTCGGTGTTGCGTCGCAATCCCTGCCGCATGGCGCGCAGGGCAGCGGGGTCAGTGCCGACACCGGTCTCATCAGCCAAAAGCCGGACCGGGGTGGAAACTAGGATCAGGTTTTGCACCAGTTCCGGTGCCATGTCTGCTGCGGATAAAGCAATTTGACCACCAAGGGACCAGCCGACCAGAATGACGGGGGTGCCAATGGGATTATTGGCTCGCGCATTCACTGTCGCCGCTGCCTGACGCAGGGCCTGTTCCGGGTCCAAAAGACCATCCCACCAATCCACGCGGACCACCGGGATATCCCCCAGCGGAGCCAAGACAGTATCCCAAACTGATGAGGCCGTGGACCAGCCGGAAATCAGTACCACACCGTTTTGTACACTCATGCCAGAACCCCAAGCTCCCTACCCACATCCGCAAACAGGGATGCGGCGCGTTCAAGGTCGGATTTGTCGTGCGCCCGGGTTACGGTCAGGCGCAAGCGGGAGGTTCCCGGCGGTACGGTCGGCGGACGAATGGCGCTGCAAAGAATGGCATGATCGGTCAGGCGTTCGGCAAATGCCGTGGTCTTGTGGTTGTCCCCGACCATAATTGGCAAGATCGGTGAGCTGAACGGCAACATGGAAAACCCGGCTTGTTCCAGCAAGCCATGCATGTATTGGGCGCGTTCCATCAGATCCTGACACAGGGCATCACCATGTGTGTTGAAGTGTTCCACAGCGGCAAGGGATGCGGCGATGCAGGCCGGTGGCAGGCCGGTGGAATAAATGAAGCTGCGGGCGCGATTGATGATCAAGGCACGCAAAGCATGGGAACAGGCGACATAACCGCCGTAACTGCCAAAAGATTTACCCATGCCGCAGGTAATTACATCCGGTTTCAGGCCAAGGGCTTTGCACATACCTGCGCCGTTGGGGCCAAGCACGCCGACACCGTGGCTTTCATCAACCATCAGCATGGCGTTGTGGCGTTTGGCACAGTCGGCAATCTCTTGCAGGGGTGCAATATCACCGTCCATGCTGAATACGGAGTCCGTGATCACCAGACGGGTTTGCCCGTCTTGGGCAGGGTGTTTGGTCAGCAGGTCGTCAAGGTGTTGCACATCGTTATGGCGATAGCGATGCCATTTAACGCCCGCCATCAGCGCGCCATCAATCAGGCTGGCGTGGTTCAGGCGGTCACAGAAGATCGCAGCGTGATCCCCAGCCAAAGCCGGGATCACGCCAAGGTTGGTTAAAAACCCGCTGCCAAACACAAGGGAACTTTCCGTGCCCATCAGGTCAGCGAGTGCGGTTTCCAGGTCTTCATGGATCGACAGGTGCCCGGTGGTTAGGCGTGACCCGCCGGAACCGCAGCCCAATTGTTCTACCGCCGCGATGGAGGCATCCTTAAGGGCTCGGTCGTGGGCAAGGTCCAGATAGTCGTTGGATGAAAAGTTAAGCCAGTCCCGACCATTCATGGACAGTTTGCCGCGATTTTCGGGCAGTGTCCGCAAATGGCGCATCAGTCCGCGCTGTTTCAAATCATCCAGAGCCTGTTCCGGGTTCATGTTTTTTATCCTGTCCTGTGTCTCCAGGTGTTACGTCTTATTCGGCGGCTTCGGAGCCGACCGAGTCTTCACTTGCGGATTCCAGTTCCAGCTCGAATCCAAGGTCTTTAATCATGTCGATCGCAGCGTCAGAGCATTGTCCGCCGCTGGTCAGGTAGCCTTCAACAAAGATCGAGTTGGCAGCATACATGGACAGAGGTTGCAGTGAACGCATGTGGTATTCTCGTCCACCTGCGACCCGTAGGTCAACGTCCGGGTGCATAAACCGCAACAGCGACAAAGCTTTTAGGCATTTGCGCGGTGTCAGGTTCGGTGTCATATCGCCAAACGGTGTTCCTTTGACCGGGATCAGGAAGTTCAGCGGTATGGATGCCGGTTGCAACAGACGCAGTTCTTCGAACATGTCAAAGATATCTTCGTCGCTTTCACCCTGACCAAGAATGCCGCCGGAGCAAACATCCAGTCCAACCGATTTCGCCCGTCGCAGGTTTTCCACACGTTCCGCATAGGTATGGGATGTGCAGATTTTTTCATAGTATTTCGGGCTGGTGTTCAAGTTGTGATTGATGCGGTCCAGACCGGCATCTTTCAGCATTTGAACCTGTTCCAGTGTCAGGAAGCCAATGGATAGGCACAGCTCAATCGGGCTTTCCCGTTTGATGTCGCGCACCATATCGGCCAGCGTCTGGATTTCTTTATTGGTCGGTTGTCCGCCGCTCAAGGCCATGCAATAGCGTTTGGCATCCATGGCGGTTGCGCGTTTGGCTTCGGCGACGGTTTTGTCAGTTTCCCACAGCTTATATTTTTCAATCGGTGCCTGAGAGACACGAGATTGTGAGCAATAGCTGCAATCTTCACCGCACAGGCCGCTTTTGATGTTGCTCAAAAGCTGCACGTGCACCTTGTCACCGCGATAGTGGCGGCGGACGCGGTACGCGGCGGCAAGGATGGTTAAAACTTCAGAGTCAGGAGCGGTTAGAATGCCCATAGCCTGTTCACGGCTAAGAGGCTGCTTCGCTATCGCCTGATCAGCGATGGCATCATAGTTCATGGCGGTTCCCCTTCCGTCCATTTGAAAATGGAGCGGAGCATACCCGCCTCTGACTCTTATGTCCAGAAAGCTGGCGGCATCAAACCTACCCATTTTGACGGTTTTATGGCATTAACCCGTGGAAAGGTCATGGTTTATCGTGATGTGGTCACATTTTGTTGCGATTTTATAAGCCTCTGTTCGTTTTTCGGGGGGATGCGAAGCAGTTGGGACTTCCCGGAAAACAATCCGTTCCCATATATAAGGGCAGGGAAGGCTTTGGTCTGATTTGTTGGGTGAAGGATGGTGTGTATGGGCTCTTTTGCGATGCCTCGGCCCGATTCTGTACTGCGTGTTCGTCACGCCCAAGAGGCTGCCGCCGGGGGTGATACGCAGCATCGGTTACATATTGATCGGCGCGGTGTATGGCGGTACGGCGGTTCGCCATTTGTGCGTAAAGAAATGGTGTGTTTGTTGGCGTCTTGTTTGCGGAAAACGACAACCGGAGAATACGAGGTCAGCCTACCCAATGAGCCGCGTCCGATTCCGGTGGATGTGGATGATGTGCCGTTTCTGGCGGTGGAGCTGTTCTGTGCCGGAAGCGGGGCCGAACAGATTCTGAGCATACGAACCAATGTGGATCACATCGTGTCCATCGGTCCCGATAATCCCATGTATCTGGCAGAAGACCCAGACACGGGCGAAGAAGTTCCCTATATTGATATGGGGCAAGGCATGTCCGCGCGGATTTCCCGTACGGTGTTTTATGAACTGGTGGCATTGGCCGATATGCGGGATGTCGCCGGGAATGAAGAGGTAGGTGTATGGAGCAATCGGCAGTTTTTTGTTCTGGGCAGCTTGATCTGAGCGCACTTTCCATTCCGTGTATTCGTCAGAAGCTGAAGGCACTTGGCCCGCGTCCGGTGCTGTCGGACCTTGGCGTGTCTGACGCATTGAATGGGGAGCATAAGGCGTTGTCTGTAACGCCTGGACGTGAATACTGGCGACCCACTCTGAACAATACGCGCCCGGCAGGGGTTCTGGTGCCCTTGGTGGATCGACCGGACGGGTTGAATTTGCTGTTGACCCGGCGGACCGACCATCTGAAAGACCACGCGGGACAAATTTCCTTCCCCGGCGGTGGTTATGAACAGCATGACACCAGTATTGTCGCGACGGCGCTCAGAGAAACCAATGAGGAAATCGGCGTGGCGGAGGACCGGGTAACCGTACTTGGGACATTGCCCCAATACGTTACGATCACTGCCTACGCCATTACCCCGGTCGTGGGGGTGATCGTGCCGCCTTATGACATGCGTCTTGACCCCAACGAAGTTGCCGATGCCTTCGAAGTGCCGTTGGCCCATGTGTTGAATCCCGCCAATCATCAGCGGCATTTCCGTGAAGAAAAAGGCGTGCGGCGCGGGTTCTATGCCATTCCCTATGGCGACCGCCTGATTTGGGGGGCAACCGCCGGAATATTGGTCAATTTCTCGCGCATGTTGGGGGAAGATGATTAAGTACCTTTTGCCCTTTCTGGCGCCGTTTGTTGGCTATTACATCTGGCTGCGTTTGATGCGGTTGTTTGGTCGGGAACGGGATTGGAAACACCCGTGGCATTGGCTGTTTTTGCTTGGGACGTTGTGCATTCTTGGCATGTATGCGTATTTTGCCAGCTTCGGTGCCCCGGCTGGGTCGGTGTACGTGCCGCCGGAATAT